>Ga0134121_10003225_pt1 | contig 13708 bp, 10 predicted proteins | sample KB301_FD_96463 | JGI IMG/M metagenome (GOLD analysis project Ga0134121, IMG submission 96463) | Terrestrial soil microbial communities without Nitrogen fertilizer from Kellogg Biological Station, Michigan, USA - KB3-0-1 | ecosystem: Environmental > Terrestrial > Soil > Unclassified ...
CCCGCGACGACGCCGCCGGCGCCGCCGCCGCCCGGACCGCCGCGCCCAATCGATCTATTGTCCGCGCCCGCCGTGCCGACCGCACCCGCGGCGCCGCCGGCGCCGCCGCCGCCGCCTCGCGTGTTGTCCGTCGTCGGTCCGCCGCCGCCTGTGCCCCCGGCCGTTGCCGCGTTGCTTCCGTTGACTCCACCCGAACCGGCGCCGCCGCCGCCACCGAAGATACTTATTGCACCGTTGAATCCTGCCGCACCTGTCGCGCCGCACGATCCGCCGCCGCCGCCGCCATGCACGGCCGCACGACCCACATTGGGACTCGCAAACGTTCCGCCGCCATCCCAACCCGTCCCCAGGACTCCCGCCGTCGATTGCCCGCCGCCTCGGTTTGCGCCCGATCCGACATTGCCCGTGATGCCCGCCTCGGTGATGCCGCCGCCCGATCCACCGGTGTTCGTCTCGCCGCCGCCGCCGCCGCCGCCGCCGCCATAGGCCGTTCCCCACGCTCCGAACCATGTTGCGGTGCCTTGCGCGCCATCCTTGCCGCCGCCGCCGCCGCCGCCCGTCCCGCCGGCGCCGCCCGTCCCGCCCGTACCAATCGAGCACGCAATAACGGCACCGACTCCGCCGAGTTGGGCCTTTGTCAATCGGAGCTGTAGGTGCGCGCCGCCGCCGCCGCCGTTGGCGCCCTGTGCGGACGCTCCGGTATTGCCATTGCCGCCGCCGGATCCGCCGCCCCCGGCCCCCCACATGTCAATGATGGCTTCAGTCCAGGGACCATCGGGGACCGTGAAATTGAACGCGCCCGGCGTCGAATTGGTTTGCGTCGCCGTCGCCACGAAACCACCGCAAACCGACCAGACGGTGCCGTCCCATTGCAACGTCAGGCCCGCCCCTGGCGCAACGGTGGTCCCGCTCATTGAATAGGAAACCGTCCCGGTGTTCGAGACGATGAGGAATCGCCCCGCGGTAACGGTGCCGGTCGGATTCGGAAGGGTGAGGGTCTGACCCGCCGTCGTCTGAGCGATGAGAATCGAGCTATTGAGATCGACGGTCGTCGCCGCCGAGCCAATCGACCCGCCGCCGGCGAAGTTGCCAAGGCTGAGAGGGTCGTTGAGAAGCGTGCCCGCCTGGTGCAGCGTCGCCGACGGCGTCGCGCTTAGGATGTTCCCAATCCCCACGCGGCCGTTACTGGTGTCGCCGATAAGTACCGGCGTCCCTCCGGTGCGCAGAATTTCGAAACTGTCGGTCGCATTGGTGCCAGGCTGAAAAGTGAATTTCCCGCCGGCCTTGGTGATGAATTTGAGATCGACGGCCGCGTCGGTTCCCGTCGACGCGATGGTGACCTTGTCATCGCCGGAACCTGGCGTGATTTGGACGTAGTTGACGCCGCCGGCCAAGCGCGCGAGATGAAGCGCCTCGACATTGTTGACGATGAAACGCTGGTCGAAGTTGTCGAGCGTTCCGAGGACGGCCGTTGCTCCGAAAGAGTTGCCGCCTTGCACATAGCCGGCGGTCGCGTTGCCGCCGACGCCGGCCGGCGACCAGGCCGTGCCATTCCAGATCGCCGTCAGCGTATCGCCAGCGGCGACCGAAAAGCCGAGCATCGTGAACGACTGCGATCCGGTGTTGTTGACGTAGAGGACGCGCCCCGCGGTCGCGTTCGTCGGATTCGGAAGGGTGAGGGTCTGACCTGCCGTCGTCTGAGCGACCGAAATCGAGCTATTGACGTCGACGGTCGTCGCGGCCGAGCCAATCGACCCGCCGCCGGCGAAGTTTCCGAGCGCGAGCGTCCCGAGCAAGAACGTCCCGGCATCGTGCAAGCTCGCCACCGGCGCCGCCGTCCCGATACCCACGCGCTGATTGGTCGCGTCGACGTCAAGGATCGTCGTCGTGCCCGTCGACTCGAGCACCCGAAAGCTCGTGACGGAATTGGCACCCGGGATGAACCGGAAACCGCCGGTCGATTTCGTGGTGAAGTCGAGGCCGATCGCCGGGTCCGTTCCGGCGACTCCGAGCACCGGAGACGTACCGGTTGCGGCGTTCCTAATGTTGACGTTGTTGACGGCTCCGACGGTGGCGAGCGACGAAAGCCAAGTGTTGTTTGCCAGGTTGTCGGTTAAAAGCGGCGTCTGGACAGCGACGGTCGACCGGGTCGTGCCAGTCACGTCGAGCTCGAATTGCGGCGCCGCTTGCTTGATACCGACGCGCAGATTCGTCGAGTCGACGTTCAGAATATTGACGGCGGCGGCGGCGGACAGAACTTGGAAGCCCGTGACTGAATTGGTGCCCGGGATGAACTGCTGTGCTCCGGCGCCTTTGGTGTAGACCTGGATCCCGATGTCCGCGTCGGTACCGTCGACAGAAAGGATCGTCGGCGTGCCTGCCCCAGACGCTTTGATGGTCCAGAAATTAACGGCCGTCGGTGTGGCGATGACTTGGAGCCATTGCTTTCCGTTGCCGGCGCTCGTGTCGTTGAAAGCAAACGCGCGAACAGCGGTCGCAAAGTTGCCGATGCCGTTCACATCAAGTGTGTAGCTGGGCGCCGCCGTCCCGATACCGACGCGCTGATTCGTCGAGTCGACGTCCAAGATCGTCGCGCCGGCGCCGGCGGTCATGACCTGAAAGCTCGCGACCGAATTGGCGCCCGGGATGAATCGGAAAACGCCGGTCGATTTGGTGGTGAGGTCAAGGCCAATCGCCGCATCCGTCCCGCCGACGCCGATCGCCGGCGCGCTTCCGGTCGCCGATTGGGTAACGTTCAGATAGTTGACGGCGAGCGCCGTCCTAGTCAGTTGGAGCGCCCGGAGGCCGTTGACGATAAACGTCTGGTCGAAATTGTCGGTCGTTCCGAGGACGGCCGTCGCCGCGAAAGCGTTGCCGCCTTGCACATAGCCCGACGTCGCGTTGCCGCCAGCGCCGGCGGTCGACCAGGCCGTGCCATTCCAGATCGCGGTCAGCGTGTCGCCGGCGGCGACCGACGAGCCGAGCATGGTGAACGACTGCGATCCGGTGTTGTTGACGTAGAGCACGCGCCCCGCGGTCGCGTTCGTCGGATTCGGAAGGGTGAGGGCCTGAGCGGCCGTCGTCTGAGCGACCGAAATCGAGCTATTGACGTCGACGGTCGTCGCCGCCGAGCCAATCGACCCGCCGCCGGCGAAGTTTCCGAGCGCGAGCGTCCCGAGCAAGAACGTCCCGGCATCGTGCAAGCTCGCCACCGGCGCCGCCGTCCCGATACCCACGCGCTGGTTGGTCGAGTCGACGTCCAAGATCGTCGCGCCGGCGCCGGCGGTCAGGACTCGAAAGCTCGTGACCGAATTGGCACCCGGGATGAATCGGAAAACGCCGGTCGATTTGGTGGTGAAGTCCAGGCCGATCGCCGCGTCCGTCCCGCCGACGCCGATCGCCGGCGCGCTCCCGGTCGCCGATTGCGTGACGTTCAGGTAATTGACGGCGAGCGCCGTCCGCGTCAGTTGCAGCGCGCGAAGCCCGTTGACGATGAACGTCTGGTCGAAATTGTCGGTCGTTCCGAGGACGGCCGTCGCGCCGAAAGCGTTGCCGCCTTGCAGGTACCCCGGCGCCGCCGTGCCGACACCGGAGGCCGACCAGGCCGAGCCATTCCAGATCGCGACGAGCGTTTCGGTCGGCCCGACCGTCTGACCGAGGACGGTGAAAGGCTGCGATCCGGAATTGCTCAAATAGAGAACGCGCCCGGCCGTCGTCGTCGTCGTCGACGGAATCGTAAGCACCTGCCCCGCGGTCGTTTGAGCGACGGCGATCGAGCTCTTGACGTCGACGGTTGCCGCCGCCGTGCCGATGGCGCCGCCCGCGGCGAAGTTTCCGAGCGCGAGCGTCCCGAGTAGGAAGGTCCCTTCGTCGTCGAGGGTCGCCGCCGGCGTCGTCGTTCCGATGCCAAGGCGGCCCGAGGTCGTAAGACGGGCCTTTTCGGTGCCGTTCGTAATGAACGACAGATCGAAATTGTCGGTCGTGCCGAGCACGGCGAGCGCGCCAAAGGAGTCGCCGAGCTGATGAAAAGCGGGCTCGAACGTGGCAGGGGCGTTTTTTGTCACACCAAATTGCGCGCCGCAGCACTTCGACGACTGGATCACCAGGTCCGCGTGCTCGCCGTCGTCTGGACAGGAAACCTCGACGGCCCAACCACGCGCCCCGGGACAGGAGGCAAAGCCTACGACGCGCGCCGGCGTCCCGTCGGTCGCGACGGTGTTGGTGACAAACTCGCCGAGCCGAAACCAGCCTTGAGCGATCTGGACGCGAATGCGGACCGTCCAGACGGACGTGCTGTCCGCTTGCTGCGATAGATGGATCGAGAGGACATCGCCGACAAGTTTGGGATTCGCCTCGAGAATGACGTCGGTCGGCGCCTTGTCTGCTCCTCCGAAGATGTCCACTGCGCTTCAGCCCTTTCCGTGGAAAGAAAACCTTCGGGGGCGTCGCCTACAAATAACGCGCGTACATCGTGAGAGAGATGAGCGTGTCTTTGTAGACGGCCTTCGGCGTTCCGACGCCGCTATCGATGTCGAGCTTCCACCGGTAGGTAAAGCCGATGTCCGGCGTTGGGTTTCGAAGCTTGTAACAAACGATGCGCGGCACCTGAACCGACATGGCCGAAAGCGTGACGAACGGGCCCGCCGATCCGCCGGCCGGCGTCGAAATGCCGTCGCCGCTCGTCAAATAGTTCTGATTGTCGGTGTCCATCGAAACCGCGATGGTGTCGGTCGTCGGCGTCAGAATCCCCGACGTCGACGGCGTCGCGAGGGGAATGATCGTGGGAAAGAATCCGACGATCTCGACCGGGCGCGGAAACCGAAACGGGATGCGGTTACTGAGCTGAACGGCGCCGCGCAGCACCGTCACCACTTCCCAAGTCATCGGCGACGCTGGCGCGTGAAGAGCTACAATCCCCTCCCATGCGTCGCGCGCGTAGGCCTCGAGGCGCGCGAGCAGCCGCGGATCCGACGCATCGGCAGGGCGCTTCATCGCCCGATCGACAAACCGCAAAACTTCGTACGAAAGACTCATGGCGAAATCTCCTTCAATCGCGGGCCCCTCGGCTCGCTCCAGAGAATTTGAGAAAAAGTGAACGGCGAAAACTACGTCGGGCTCCCTCCGTTTCCGTAGGGCGGAACGGAATGGCCGCCGTTCCACTTCGGCGTGATGTTGGCGATCGCGACCATGCCGCGCTGACCGGGGCCCCAAAGGACAGCGAACGCTGAGAGGAAGGTGTTGTCTTCATCTCCGGTCGGCCCGGGTGCAAAGGCGCCGTATCTGGCGACCTGGCGCACGCCAAGATTCGAGCTCCCATAGCTCGTCGTAAAACCGACGAGAAAAGACGTCGCGCCGCCCGAGCGAATGAAATTGCTCGCCGTCGCCGGCGGCGTCCGGAGATTCGATGTTCCGGGGTAGCTTCCCACTGTGTACATGATGCGAAATCCCTTTCGGCCAAAGAGTTGGGGGTAATGGGGAAGGGGCGAGGAGTTCCTACGGGCCTCGCCCCTTCCCCGCCCGTTCTAGTTGCGCGTCGGAAGCTTGACGGACAGACCGTGCAAGCGAACGACGACATCGAGCAAAACGCGCCCGATGTTGGCGACGACCGGTGTCACGCTCGCCGGCAAGAACACCGAAAGCACCGGTACCGCAAGCGGTTCGTTCAGCCTTCCGCGGGTAATGAACTCGCTGTCAGGCTGTCCCTCGCGGCGCCAAAGGTACCCCTCCGGAATGCGGTAGCGATCATTGGTCGACGGCTCGCCGCCCGATCGAAGGTACGAATTGGCGGCGCCCTCCGGAAGCTGCTCGAGCGTTCCGATCTTGACGACCTTGGAGCGGTCCCATTCGAACTCGACCGAAACGAGCGGCGCGAGCGCCCGATAAAGGCCGTTTTCCAGGTTGAAGGGGCTTTGGACTTGCGGCGGCGAGTAGAGCGCGCCCGGATCGTAAATGGGCACTTGCCCTTGTAGCGACCCGACCACGTCCGGATCGGACACGTCGGACACGAAGCTTCCCGCTCCGACGCCGTCGAGGTAGTTGATTCGAATCCCGCGATTCGTGCAGCTCATCCCCTCGATGATGAAGTCCTCCGCGCCGTTCGTCGTGCGCGCCTTGGACAAGTTGGTATCGTCTTCGGTCGCCGCCCGGTAGCCCAGCGAAACGTTGTCGATGTTGCCCGGAACCGGATCGCCGATCTTGAACGAGAACCATTCGAGGATCTGTCCCTGCCGAGCGACGAGCCAGCGGACACTCGACGCGGTGATGGTGTCGGCGCCCTGAAAAGCGAAGGTAACGTTGGACTTGTAGGGCTTGGTCGACGCGGAAAACGGTTCCCCCGCGGCTTTGTAAGCCTCGAGGATTCGGCGTCGCTGGGTCATGAAGATCGGGGATTGCATATCGTTGGCCATTGCGGTGCTCTTTTCGGTTGCCGTCTATCAAGACGTGGTTGGCAAATCGGAAAACGAAAGCGAAGCGAGTAAGCGAAGCGAGTTTTTGTCAGCCTCCCTCGAGGCCGTAGGCGTCGTAGAGGGCGCCGGCGTTGGCGTCGCCGGCGTCGACGAAGTTGGGTTGGTCGAGGCCTGCCGCCATGGTCGACCCGCGCGGCTCAATGAGCATCGCCGCTTGCGCCGTTCCCATGCGCGGCGATGCATCGGTCGCCATGTTGTCGTTGTAGTTGACGAGCGCTCCCGCATCGACGAAGCCCTTTGCCGTTCCGGTCGTCATCGCCCGCGAATTTTGAAAGCCCGTGTATCCCCAATATCCGGCGACCCCCATCAAGGCGCCTCCGACGGCCGCGTGCCGTCGCTGGAGGAAATGGCCGACGAGCGCCATCGCGAGCGGCATCGTCCACCAATTGGCTTGGAGAAAGCTGAAATTGGAGATCGCATAGGGTGCGGTGACTCCGACGGCGGCGCCTGAGGCAACGGACATCGCCGAGCCTTTCCACCCTGAAAGTGCTCGGCTGGCGTGGTGCCTGACTCGGTGAAATCTTCTTGCCATGGTCGTTTATCCCTTCATCAAACCGGACAGTTTGGGGCCGAACACGACGATCGCGGCGACGACCCCGGCCGCCGCGATCAACTTGGTGACATCGGAGACGGCAACGCCCGAGCCGCTCGGGATGCCTTGCCCCGGCGGCATGGGCGCGGGGCCGATGTCTTTGCCCCCTTGCGCCTGGAAATTCTGATCCCAATTTTTGAGATCGGCGGACCACTTGTCCGTCTGATCCATAACGGCTTTCGAGTTGAGCCAGCCGACCGACGCTCGAGCGGCCGCCGCGAAAACGCGCCAGGCGCCGAGCTCGGCGGCCCATGCCGTCTTGAAACTGTCGGACACTGTCGATCGGGTGATCGAAGCGTCGAGCCGGTTAAAACCGGTGTCCACTTCCTGGATGTAGTTGAGCGCGTCGGTCGGCGTGACGAAGGTCGGCAAGATGTCGCCGGCGTCGGCGTCAAAGTCGACCAGCTCGAGCTCGGGATCGTCGACGATGACGGGGACCGAATCGTCGTAGTTCAGATAGACGGGCCCACCGAAACGCGAGCGGCGCCGGAAATGGCGCCCGCCGTGATGATGCCCGCCCCCCATCCGATTACCGCCGGCGCGATCTGGCGCGTCCGCTGCCGCCGCGGCTCGACCCGCCGAAGTGTCCGCCGCCGCCCAAGACGAGCGCGGCCGCGGCAAGCCCCCCGAAAATGAGCATCGATTTGCCGTCGATGTTTCCGAAAACCGACGCGGTCGACGGACCGCCACCTACGGGCGGCGCGGTCGATACCGGTTGCCCAATGGGCGGCGCGGTCATGACCGGCGTCGGAGGCTGGTAGCTCGGAGGCTGGTAGCTCGTCGGCGTTCCCCCGACCGGAGGAAGCGCCGGCGGCATGGGGATCACCATCGGCGGAAGCGTCATTTCCCCGCCCGGCGGCGAGCTCGGCGGCGGCGAGCTCGGAAAGACCGCCGGCGTTCCGGGAAGTCCCGGCAGTGGGGGAATCGGAAGCGCCGCCACGGGCACCTGGACCGGTGTCATCGGCGGCCCGGAGGGGCCAAAGCTCGCAAGCGCGACTTTCCAGGTTTGATACCCGACGACACCATCGGGACTGATGCCGTGCGACTGCTGCCATGATTTGGTCGCCGCGAGCGTTTGCGGTCCAAAATCGCCGTCGGCCGAGAAACCCGCCTGAACTCCCGATTGCGCGGCGTCGCGAATTAAGATCCGCTGCCATGCGTCGACGGCTTGCGACTTGTCGCCTTGGTGTAAGACAGGCATCGATGCGGCCGCGTCGACGCCAGGCGGAACCGACGTCACCGTGATGAGCGGTCCCGACCCTACCGGCGTCGTCGACGCCGTCGACGTTCCTGGTTTCGGCGGCGCCGCCCCTTGCGCGGCCGCCCATGTGCGCGGACCGACGACGCCATCGGCGACCAGGCCGTGAGCCGCTTGCCATGTCTTGGTCGCCGCGGCCGTCTGCGGGCCGAATTGTCCGTCGGCCGTCACGCCGATGATCCTTTGCCATGCGACCACGGCGGGCCCGCTCGAGCCTTGCTGAATCGTCCCGATTGCGGGCGCGGTCACGGCGACCGGCGTCGGAGCTGCGACCGACGGCGGCGCGACGGCGGTCGGTTGCGCCGCGGCCCACGTCTTCGGTCCCACGATGCCGTCGGCGGTCAAGCCGTGCGCCGCCTGCCACTTCTTGGTTGCCGCCGCCGTCGCCGGCCCGAATTTGCCGTCGGCCGTAACGCCGATGATCTTTTGCCAAGTAGCGACGTCGGTCCCGCTCGAGCCTTGCTGAATCGTGCCGAACGCGCCGGCGTCGGCGAATCCTTGCGCCGTCAAAAAGAGCGGCGAGACGCGACCGGGGCCCGCCGCCCTCCAATGCACGTGCATTCGCTTGCCGCTCTTTTGCGTGCGGTTATGGGTGAACACCGGCGAGCTTGCGCGACTCGCGAGCGCCGTCATCGCCTGCTCGACCGATGCGGAGGTCGGAATGCGGCGCGCAAGGTCGACCGCCGGCGCGAGCTTGGGAATCGATGCGCCCCCGGCTTTCGCGACCGATTGAACGATCGACGCGGCCGCCTGCCTGGCGTCGTCGATGTTGACGTTCATTCTTCGCGCCAGATCGGCGACCGGAAGCGTTCGCAACTCGGGGTTATTCAAGACCGCTTGCGCGACCTGCTTGACCTGCATCGGTAGAAGCGAAATGCTTCCGATTGCGTCCGATGATCCCGGAAGCCTGCCCGGACCGACGGCCGAAAATACCCCCGTCGCGACGGGCGACAATTCTTGGATGAAAGACGGCATACTCCCTCCGACCTGTGACGCGGCGCCGCCGGCGAGCTTGACGCCGGCCGAGATCGCCGCTTGCTGGATGTTCTGACCGTGCGCGAGCGCGACCGCGGTATCGAATGCCGTCTTTGCTACATCGCCGCCCGGAAGCTGCTCGCGAAGCGCGCCAAGCGCTGCTTCTGAGATGTTCTGCCCTTTGGCGAGGTTGTAGGCCGTCGAGAAAGCTTGCTGTGCGATCGGTCCGCCGGGGATGGCGCCCTTCACGCCGGCGACGAGTGCATCCGTGATGCTCTGTCCATTCGCGAGCGCCAGGCCCGCTTGAATCGCACCCGAGACGCCCGATCCGACGCCAGGCACGAAAGAGACGACGGCCGCGGCGTAGGGCGCTACCGTCTTCGCGCTTTCGATGTTGGTTTTGATCCCGGATTCGACGCTTTGAAGAACGTTTTTTCCTCGCGCGATATCGGCCGCGAGTTTCACCGGGGAGGCGTAGACGTTGAACGTCGCCTTGCCGAGACTGACCGCGGCGCTCCCGACCGCTTTACCGACCGACGCGAGCCCCGAACCGATCGCCGCGAAAGCGCCGCCGCCCCCCGGCATCGATTGCGACAGCCGTTGAAAGTGCCCCAGCAGCTCTTGAAATTGCGAGGGGGTTAGCTTTCGATTGGCTTCCTGCTCGAACAGGCGGATCGCCGTCTCGTGCGCCTGCTGCACTGTCTTCCAAGCCGTCCCGTCCGTCGCGTGCGCTTGGACCGCGGCAAAAGCTTGCTGAAGCTCCGATTGTCGAGCCGGCGAAAGCGTGACCCCCCACCTCTTGAACGTTGCGAGCGTCTGCCCGTGGTAGTTCGAAATGTCGGAGTAGATGTCGCCGGCGTCGTCGAAACCTGCCGCGTTCGCTGCTCGAGCTCGGCGCGTGCCGAAGTCCGGCAAGGGTCGGCCGCCGTAGATCGCGGAGTCGTGCCGAAAGAGATCGAAGGCATCCGGCAAGCCGCGCGTGCGTGCGCGCCGCCCGGTCGGATAGTTGCTGTTTCGATCGTCCGGTCGGAGCACCGGCGCCGGCCATGTTCGAACGGGCCCGTAGTCGTTGCCGTCGTCGGAAATCTCAAAATCGCGCGAATTTGAGTCGACCGCGTCGGCAGTGAGAAGCGCCATGCTAGCTCAAGGCTATGGGAAAAATCCGCACACCTCAAGCGGGCCCCGGACTGACCCTCATAAAAGGGGGGAATAACGCGGAAAAACCCTATGTTTGCCTGTCTTGCGAGCACGGTTTCGACGACCGGTTTGGCCTCTGTCCGGGGTGCGGCGCCCTCGGAACCTGCGTTTATTTAGGGTCCGCAGAGGACGCGCAAGTTGTTGAACCCAGGCGCGAGTGTGCAATCAATGCACGTTGCATTGAAACGAAACAGATCGTCTTTCTTTCGACCGGGCGGCCCGCCTGGGACGTTGTTTTAGGTGGTGGAGCGGTGCGCGGCTCGAGCGTGCTCGTCGCCGCTACCAAAGGGGTCGGCAAGTCGACGAGCGCCCTTTCGGTTGCCCTGCATTTGGGAAAGTCGCTGCGCGGCCGCGTGCTCTACGCTTCCGGCGAAATGCCCGCCGAGCATGTCATCCGCATGGCTCACATGCTGGGTGCGGGCCCGGCCGAGCTCGCGCGGCTCTACATCCAGACGACGGGACAAACCGAAGACGTTGCCGCCGACATTGACGAGCTAAGGCCCGTCGTCGTCGTCTGGGATTCGATCCAAAGGATGCGCGTCGCCGGCCGATTCGGCGATCGCGAGCTTCGCGAGACGGTCGAGCTCGCGATCGCGAAGGGTCAGGAGCAAAAAGCCGTGACGCTGCTGCTTTCCCAAGTGACGAAGGAAAAGGCCGTGCTCGGCCCGTCGAGCATTGAACATGACGTGGACGTGGTGCTCGAGCTCCGAAAGACGCGCGGCGGCCGCGTCGTCGTTTCGTGTCCCGAAAAAAACCGTTTCGCTCCGACCCCCGCTCGAGCGGTCGACGTGCTTTATCCGCGCGCTCGAGCGCGGCGCCGCTCTACTTGATTTTGAGCAAACGCTTGAGCGCCGTGATCGTCTTTCGGACCGCCTTTTTCTTCGTTGGCGTCAGTTGATTTTTGCGCGTCACTTTTCGCTTGTGCGTTCGCCGCCGTCGTCGTCGTGCCATGTTGCCAATCCTCCCAAGGCATCAAGCCCGCGATCAAGCCTGCTGGATGTTCCGCGCCTTTGTCAAATCGCCTCTCCTCGACCCGCATGGCGTGACGTATCCAGCCCGCCGCCGTGAGACCCTCTCGCTCAGCCAAGACGTGCAACCTTTCAAGCTCTTCATCCGAGAGAAGCAAGTGAAAGGCTTTCGTCCGACGGCTCAAGCGAGAAGTCTTTCCCCATGCGGACCGCGCTTACACGTGTCCGGATCTTGGCCGAGCTCGCATCCCTTCAAGATCATTTCCGCAAGGATCCATCCTTCGTCGTCGCTCGCGTCGAGTAGTTCCGAGCCGCCCCATCGGACCTCGACTTGCACGTGGACGAAGGCGAACGGGTGAGAAGTGAAGACGTCCCGAATGCGAGCTTCGACGCCAAGCGGCGCGAGCATTTCGGCGGCGCGGACCAGGGCGACCATCACCCGGCTTTTGCCGTCGCAATCGTCGTAGCCTCGCTGGATGATCGTTTCTGTGTCGGCGAACTCTTCGCCCGGCCGTCCCTCGGAGACGCGGTAATCGTGCTCGTAATGGATCGAGTCTCTCACCCACCGATGGATCGCCCGGGTGCGCGCTTCCGGATCGCGGTAGTTGAGAAAGCGCCTCGCCACTTGCATGACGCCGCGGCGTAGCGAATCGAGTCCCGCATTTGCGTCGAGCCAGCGCGCTTTTTCTTCGTGCGACTTGAACTGAAGCACAACGACGGTTGATTTCGGGGGAATGCGCCCCACGTTCTGGTGTTGGTCGTACTTGACCTTGACGTCGTTCGTTTTCATGGGATGCCCACCGTAGGATCGAGGACGCTTGCTGCGCTTCCGGGCGGCGCCGGCGGCGATTCTTGGCCGTTCGGTTGGGGAAGCCCACGGCTTTGCATGAGCTGAACGCCACCTTGCACGATGTCCGCGAGATTTTCGACGATGGCGCCGACCGAATCACTCGACGGCTCGGCCTTGCTCGCCTTGCCTCCGAAACCGATCGATTTGAGTAGAGCCGCGTACTTCTCGAGCTCTTCCGGCCCGCCACCGCGCGCTTGCATCATCGCCGTCATCATCGCCAGCATGCTCTGTTGCTGCTGCGAGCTCATCGTCATCATCATTTGGACAAACTGCTTAGTGGACTCGGCTTGCGCCCTGGCGCTTTCGGCCGCCTCGCTCTTGCCCGATTTCATCATTTCGAGCATGAGCGTCATGAATTGTTGGCTCGCTTGCTGCTGCATTTGCAGGATCGCGACGAGCACACCATCCCCCATGCCGCCCGCCGGCGCCGGCGCCGGCGCTGCTGCTGTGCTCGAGCTCGTCGCCGTCGCCGGCGGCGCCATGTCGCTCGCGCGTAGTTCGTCCGCCGTCGGGTCTTGGCTGAGAGGCTTACTCCGTCCCGCAAGCACGATCCATCGGCGTTTGCTGATTTTGTTCGGTAGGTCGGGGTGAACGGTGCCGCGCGCCCTGGCGATGAGCTCGTACATACCGCCGCCGAAACGCTCGAAAATCTGATCGGTCGACGTGAGCTCGTCGGCCCTCAAAACGGGGCCGCAAACCATGACGCCGCGATCCTTGCGGGTGATGGTGATGAAATCGACTTGGGGCGTTGGCTCGCCGTCTTCGACCGGAAATAGCGGGTGCTCCGGATAGGACTCGAAGACAGGCCGGCTATTTTTGGGCGGCATGGGCGCTCGCCTTGCAAAGCTCGTCCGAAAGAGCGTGCGCGAAAGCGGGCACAAATTCGAACGGGGCCGTGGCTCGGCCGTCGTCGAGCAAAAGCCGAACGTGAACGAATTTGAACCCGTCGCGCTCGACGATCGTCACGTCGTACTGATCGACGCCGCACGGATTCGGCGGCGCCGCCGGTATCGTGTCAATCGGGGTCGGATGGGGCGGAGCACTGAGCGTCATTTTGTTTTCTCCTTCTGGTTTTTGCTGCTGGTTTTTAGAGGTTTTTACAACGGTAGCCGCGTTTGTCCGGCCTGGCGAATGCGCCGCCGGCGACGAATCGAGGGGCGGATTTCGTTCGGCCACTGCCGACCCTGCCCGAAGTGTACGCCTCTGTGGTTGGGCGCTTTCTCGCATACGTGGCCCTCATGGCGGTCCGCGCAAATCTTCGTTTTTCCGCGGAGGATCACGACTTCGGTTCCTTTCGTAGAACGACGAGCCGGACGGCATCGAACTGGCGAAGCTTGCGGATCGACCGGTAGCGCGGCGAGCACCGGTCGACTTCGATCGCGATGGGAACGTTCTCCCGAA
>Ga0134121_10003226_pt1 | contig 13707 bp, 9 predicted proteins | sample KB301_FD_96463 | JGI IMG/M metagenome (GOLD analysis project Ga0134121, IMG submission 96463) | Terrestrial soil microbial communities without Nitrogen fertilizer from Kellogg Biological Station, Michigan, USA - KB3-0-1 | ecosystem: Environmental > Terrestrial > Soil > Unclassified ...
GCTTATCGATCTCTCAAAGCACACCGGAATTCCGTTGGTAGCCACGAACGACGCCCATTACCTGATGCCGCAAGATGCGCGCGCGCACGACGTGCTGCTGTGCATCGGTTCAGGCAAGACGGTCAACGATGAGAATCGCCTGAAATACGGCACGCCAAATTTCTACGTGCGATCGCCGGAAGAGATGTGGCGAATCTTCGGGGATGAACTTCCGGAAGCTCTTCAGCGCACGGTCCAGATCGCCGAGCGCTGTGAGCTGAAACTCCCGGAGGGGATTAACTATCTACCGAACTATCCCATTCCCGCCTCGGACGCTGGCCTTTCGGCAAATGAATACTTCGAGAAGGTAGTTAGAAACGGTTATCAGACTCGCAAAGCCGAAGTTTGGGATCTCGCCGCCTCGCGCGGTGAACTGAAGAACAGCTTTTCGGATTACGAGCAACGCCTCTGGCATGAGATTGAAGTGATTAAGCGGATGGGGTATGCCGGCTACTTTCTTATCGTTTGGGACTTCGTGAAGTACGCGAAAGAACATGGCATTCCGGTCGGCCCCGGCCGTGGGTCCTCAGCCGGATCGCTGGTGGCCTATTGCCTGCGCATCACCGATATCGATCCGCTCAAGTACAACCTCTTCTTCGAGCGTTTCCTTAACCCCGAGCGAGTCTCGATGCCGGACATTGATATCGACTTCTGCGTGCGCGGCCGAGCCGAGGTGATCAATCACGTCTCAAACCTCTATGGCCGCGATTCCGTCTGCCAAATCGTGACCTTCGGAACGCTCGCGTCGAAAGCGGCGATTAAGGATGTCGGGCGCGCTCTCGACATGCCGTACGCCGAGGTCGACCGGATCTCGAAGATGATTCCGCCGCCCGTCCGCGGCCGCAATGTCAGCATCGAGCAGGCAATTGAACAAGTACCTGAACTAAAGAAATCGATGGAAACGAACGATCAGGTACGCGACCTGATCGATCTGGCTCGGCGTCTGGAGGGCTGCGCCCGCCACGTTTCAGTCCACGCCGCCGGTGTCGTGATTACGCCGGAGCCTCTTCAGGAACTGATTCCGATCGCCGTTTCGGGCAAGGACGAAGTCACAACTCAGTATGAAATGACCGACCTTGAGAAGGTGGGCGTGCTGAAGATGGACTTCCTCGCGCTTAATACGCTTACGATTATTAGCGATTGCTTAAAGAGCATTAAGCATTCGCTTGGCGACGATATTGACTGGGCAAAGATATCGCTTAACGACGAAAAGGCTATGCAACTGTTTGCTGAAGGGAAGACTGATGCGATCTTTCAGTTTGAATCTTCGGGCATGCAGGACATTTGCCGGAAGCTTAGGCCTAAGGGCATCGAGGATCTTTCGGCGCTTAACGCTCTCTACCGGCCGGGTCCGATTGATGGAGGCATGGTTGACGACTTCATCCTCCGCCATCACGGGAAGAAGAGCGTGCGCTATATCGTGCCCGAGATGAAGGAGATTCTCGAAAACACGCAGGGCGTAATCGTTTACCAGGAGCAGGCGATGCTCCTCGCGCAGAAGCTGGCCGGCTATTCAATGGCTGAGGCCGACAGTCTCCGCAAGGCCATGGGTAAGAAGAATCGCGAAGAGATGGCTCTTCAGGAACAGAAGTTCATTCTTGGGGCGGTGGCGCGCGGCATTAAGCAGGAGAAGGCGCAACAAATATTTTCGTTGATGGCCCAGTTTGCCGATTACGGTTTTCCCAAGGCGCATAGCGTCGCTTATGCCTATCTGGCCTTTCAGACGGCCTATTTGAAGGCGCATTACCCGGAGCATTTCTACGCTGCCGTTCTCTCCAACGAAATTGACGACACGGCCAAAGTCTTCCGCTACACGAAAGAGATGAGAGGGCAGGGAATCGCTTTGTTGCCCCCGGATGTGAACGAGAGCCAAGTTGGATTCACCGCATTGACGGGCGCAATTCGCTATGGCCTCGCCGCGATCAAGGGAATCGGCGTCGCCAGCGTCAATGCAATCACCAAAGGTCGAGCGAACGGCCCCTTCAAATCGCTATTCGATTTCACTGAGCGGCTGGACGAAGGGTCAATCAATAAGCGAGTTTTGGAAGGGCTGGTTTGCAGCGGCGCATTTGATTCAATTAAGCCCGAAGGCACAGCCACACCCGAATGGCGTGCCCGGTTGAACGCCGCTGGTGATTCCGCCCTGGCTCGATCAGCGCGATCACGCCGCGCGAAAGCGCTTGGTCAGGACGATCTCTTCGGCGGACAAGATCTGCCGGTGCACGATCCGGTTGTAGAGCTGCCGGCGGTGGCGGCGTGGACTGCACTAGAGATGCTCACAGCGGAGAAGAAGGCGCTCGGCTTTTACATTACCGGCCATCCGCTGGATGCGCACCAGGAAACGATCAATCAGCTCGGCGCGATCTCATCCGCTGAAGTCGCCCAACGGGAGTCAGGTTCGCGCGCGACGGTGGCTGGCGTGGTGCGAGATCTGCAGTTGAAGACAACCAAGAAGGGAGATCGATTTGCGATCTTCCGGTTGGAGGATCAAGCTGGTTCAATCAAATGCGTCCTGTGGCCCGAGCCTTACCGCCGAAACAGTTCGCTGCTTACGGACGAGGCTACGATTCTCGTAAATGGGCGGGCCGAGATCGACGAAGGCGGCGCTACGTTGATGGGCGATCGGATTACCGAGCTAACTCAGGCTGTGCAGCAGAAGGCTCGCGAACTCCTCATCCGGCTCTCGACTTCAAATAGCGCGGATCAGTTTGAAGCGGTGAAGAAGTTGCTGGAACAATCACCCGGCGAGTGTGAAGTCTTTGTTGAAGTACCGGCTGAGAACATGACCGTGCGCGTGCGAACGCATCCATCGCTCAAGATCCAGGGCAGCGTGGAAATCGAGTCCGCTTTGCGCGCGCTCGGTTGCGAGGTAATCTGGCAGGGCTTTGGCGCGGCGGCTCGTGCGGCCGCAGCGACGACAGCAAACTGACGGCATTTATCGTGGCTAGAGAGAAACAAAACGGCGATTCGCGGACCGCGTTTGAGAAGGTACAGCTCGCGCGCCATCCTGAACGTCCTTATACGCTCGATTTTATCGAGCGCCTCTTCGAAGACTTCACTGAGATTCACGGCGACCGCCGCTTCGCGGATGATCCGGCAATCGTGACCGGATTTGCGCGCTTTCATGGCATGCCGATTCTGATTGTCGGTCAGCAAAAAGGCCGCGATACGAAGCAACGTCAGTATCGAAACTTTGGCATGCCCAAGCCCGAGGGCTATCGCAAGGCCATCCGCGCCATGCAGCTCGCCGAGAAGTTCTCTCGACCGATCTTCACTTTCATTGACACGCCCGGCGCGTACCCGGGCATCGACGCAGAGGAACGCGGCCAGGCCGAAGCCATCGCTTACAACTTGCGCGAAATGGCCAAGCTGACCGTTCCCGTTTTGGTGACCGTAATCGGTGAAGGTGGATCGGGCGGCGCGCTCGCCATCGGCGTGGGCGATCAAGTCCTCATGCTTGAGAACGCGATCTATTCGGTTATTTCCCCGGAGGGATGCGCGGCGATCCTTTGGAAGGACTCGGCGCAGGCGCCGCGTGCTGCTGAAGAGCTGCGCTTAACGGCGGAAGATTTGAAGCACGAGGGAATCGTCGATCAAGTAATTAAGGAACCTAAAGGCGGCGCCCAGAACTCACACGATGAAGCCGCTCGCTTTCTGGATGGAGCTTTGTGCGAGCGCCTGGCAGAATCTTCTACTCACAATGTCGAAGACAGATTGACTCGCCGCTATCAGAAACTTCGCCAGCTCGGTAAATGGGGAACGAGCGAAGTCTCGGGTTAATCGTAAGTGTCAGAACCGGGAGCGGTAGCGACCGGATCAATAATACGTTACGTTGCGACTCGATCCCCTCGCTATCGCTCGGGGTTCTGAAACTCAAAACGGAACGTCGTCGTCGGTGAGGTCCGTCGGCTCTGGCGCATCATTCGCTCGCGCGGCCGCGGCTTTCGCCGGCGGCGCTCCTGCATCTTCACCTCTGCCGCCACCGCCTATGAACTGCATATCCGTCGCGTTCACTTCCAGAGAGTGTCGCTTGTTGCCGTCACGGTCCGTGTACTCTTCGACGCGCAGACGACCTTCGATGTAAACCGGCCGGCCGCGTTGCAGATACTGTGAAGCGGTTTCAGCTTGCCGTCCCCAGAGAGTTACGCGAAACCAGGTGGTGACGTCGTTGTTCTCACCCGTCGTGCGATCCTTGCGACGCTCATTCGTCGCGAGACTGAAACTACACACAGGAGTACCTTGCGGTGTATATCTCAATTCGGGGTCGCGGCCGAGGTTTCCGACCAGAATAATTTTATTGAAAGACATGATGCTTTCTCCGGTTTGTCTATCCCGGTTGACGGGAGATTCAGAAGTTTTTGTAAGAGCGGGCCGATAGTAGCCGCAGCAAGGTTATGCGTCAAGCGACTCTCTACTGGACTGAATTAGAAACGAATTTATCAATCTGCTAGACTCGCTCTCCGAACCGAAATGAGCGCGACTGTTTACCTCGAAACCTTTGGATGTCAGATGAATGTCGCCGACAGCGAGCGCGCCGACGTGCGTTTGCGCGCGGCAGGATTCGACTTTGTTGATTCTCCCGAAAACGCCGACGTGGTGATCTTCAATACGTGTTCGGTGCGTGAACGCGCGGAGCACAAAGTCTTCACCCGCATCGGCGAAGTTCGACGTCAGCGTTTAGGGAACGAACCGATAGTTGGCGTCATGGGGTGCGTCGCGCAATTGGAAGGTCCGGCGATCTTTGATGCGAGCCCCTTAGTGAATATCGTCGCCGGAACGCGCGCCACCGATCGCTTGCCGCAGTTGATCTCTCGAGCTTTAGAAGGCGATCACCGCATCATCGATCTGGATGAACGAGCGGAAGGCGAAGTTTGGGATGTGCCGGCGACGGCGCGAACTTCAAAGTACGTGGCCTTCGTTCCGATCATCGAGGGCTGTAACAAGTTCTGCACTTATTGCATCGTGCCTTTCTCACGCGGCCGCGAAAAGAGTCGCACGGCGGCCGACATCATCGCCGAGATTCACGAGCTGCGCCGACATGGCTACAAAGAAATCCACCTCATCGGCCAGAACGTAAATAGCTTTCGACCAAGAACCGACGCGGGCCTCGAGGGTTTCAAGGGCGCGACTCCCTTTTGTCGTTTGCTGCGTGCGGTGGCGGCCACCGGGATGGAGCGGATCAAGTTCACGACTTCGTTCCCGCGCGACTTTCATCCGGACATTGTGGCCGCGATAGATGAGCACGAGAATCTTTGCAACTGGATTCATCTTCCCGTTCAGTCGGGCAGTGATCGAGTCCTGCGCGCCATGCGCCGCGGCCACACAGCCGCCGATTACATGAAACGAATTGCAGCAGTGAAGAAGGCGCGGCGTCAGATGTCCATCACCAGCGACATCATTGTCGGATTCCCAGGCGAAACGGTTGAGGACTTTCGCGAGACCGTTCGGTTGGTTGAGCAAGTGGGATACGACAGCCTCTATATGTTCAACTACTCGGAACGTCGCGGCACGCCCGCGGCTAAACTCGCAGATGACGTGACCAGAGAAGAGAAGTCGGCGCGGTTCTTCGAACTCGAGCAGACTCATCGTAAACTACAGCAGAAGATCTTCGATGGTTATGTGGGCCGGGTGCTCGAGGTGCTGGTGGAACGCGCGAGTTCAAAATCAGAGCGCGATATGTCCGGTCATTCGACTTGTCACAAGGTGGTAAATTTCCCCGGCCACGAATCGATGCTCGGAGAAGTTGTTAAAGTCAAAATCACTGCGGCTAAGCAAAACAGTCTCTACGGAGAAGTCATCGCCCCTTAACTTTGGATATTGTGTACAATAGGGAACCGGACATGGAGATCGAGGTTAAGATTCGCGCGTTGATGATGGATCCGAATAGCGGCACGCCGATTATTATCCTGAAGGACGTTAACAGCGAAACGATGTTGCCGATTTGGGTCGGCGCCTACGAAGCGAACGCGATCGCGCTGGAGATTGAAAAGATCGCGCCGCCGCGGCCCATGACACACGATCTGCTGCGCAACTTGATTGTCGAGTTGGGATTGACCGTGGATCGAGTGGTGGTGACTTCGCTTCGTGATAACACGTTCTATGCTGTGATTGAAATGAGTGGCGCCGACGGCGAAGCAATGCGGCTCGATTCACGGCCGTCTGATGCGATCGCCTTGGCTTTGCGTGCTGATTGCCCCATATTTGTTGACTCGGAAGTGATTCAGGCCTCGAAGAATTCTGTTTCCGATGAGGAGCAAGCAGAATCTGAAAGCGAAACCGGAGAAGAAGAATGGCCCGACGTGATCGGTGACGCCAGTGATTTGCCGATGTAGCTTTAGTTAGGGGTTAGGGAGTTGGGTGTAGGGGGTAGAGTAAGGGTCTAGGGGATTGGGTGTAGGGTTTAGTGAACTTCGACGGAATCCCAAATCGAGCGCTGCGAATCTCAGCCGATGTAGAAGAAGAATCGCCAGTCACTACACCCTAATACCTACACCCTAAACCCTGTACTTTTGAGCTTACACGCAAACTAACAGTTTGCGCTACTAGATTTGATAATAGCGATTACTAATCAAAAAGGTGGCGTAGGGAAAACCACCACCGCCATAAACCTCGCAGCCGCGTTTGCCCTCCGCGGATCGAAAACGCTTCTTCTGGATCTCGATCCCCAAGCCAACAGTTCTATTTCATTTCTCGATCCCATGGGCATCGATCGATCGGCGTATGAGTTGATGATGGACGGGCAGGGAAGTGAGGAACTTCCAGTCTATAAGACGACGAACGAAAACCTGGACGTGATTCCCGCGCGCATCAGCCTGGCAAAACTCGAATCGAAGTTGGTGGGTGATTTCGACGCTCCGTTTCGTTTGAAGGATCGAATGGAGCCGCTCAAGAAGCAATATAAGGTAATCATTATCGACACTCCGCCGACACTCGGGCTAATTACAGTCAACGCACTGGTCGCCTCGACGCATGTCTTGATTCCGATTCAATCATCTTATTTCGCGCTCGAAGGCACTGACGATTTGCTTGAGACGATCGAGAAGGTGAAGGCTCGCCCAAACCCGAAACTCGAAATGCTCGGCGTAGTCGTGACGCTGCACGACAAACGCACGACTCTCGGCAAAGAAGTCTTCGAACAGATCCGGCGCGTCTTTGGTCCTAAACTGTTTGAGACCGTGATCACCAAGAGCGTGCGTCTGGAAGAATCGCCGGCCTACAAAGAATCAATCTTCACCTTTGCGCCCCAGTCATCAGGCGCGATTGAGTACGAAAAACTTTGCAAAGAGGTACTGAGCCGTGTCTAGAAGAGGGCTGCCCGCAGGCTTAAGCATGCGTCACGACGCGCATTACGTCGAAGAGTTGACGCAAACTAAAACCACTCACGTCGGTCGGATGTTGCCCATCGACAAGCTGGACGCGAATCCTGACCAGCCGCGCAGAGAGATCGGCGATCTGACGGAACTCACTGCGTCGATCAAAGAGAAGGGCGTCCTGGAGCCGTTGCTCGTGAAGCCGACGCGGAACGGTCGCTGGACGATTATTGCCGGCGAGCGCCGTTGGCGCGCCGGGACCGCGGCCGGCCTGACCGAGGTGCCTTGCATTGAAATGGACGTCGACGCCGCCGAGGTCGCCGAAATTGCGCTAATCGAAAACATGCAGCGCAAGGACCTCACCCCGTGGGAAGAAGCAGACGGGTTGCGCGCCTTGTGCGAGAGATTCGGCTACACGCACGAAGAGGTCGCGAAAAAAGTGGGCAAGAGCCGCAGCACAGTGACCGAAGCTCTGTCGATTGCCGCCATCCCGCAAGAGATTCGGGAAATCTGTCGCGACTCAGAAATCAGCTCGAAGTCTCTACTGCTGCAAATCGTCCGCCAGCCTGACGACGAATCGATGCGCTCGATGGCGGAACAGATAGGCGCCGAGGGATTGACGCGCGACGGCGCGCGCAAAGCACGCAAGGCTTACATCGATCCGACCGGAGCGTCCGAACCTTACGTCTATCGCTTCGAAGCGCCGGGCAGGGAATTCAAGGTTGAGGTGAAGTTCAAGAAGGCGACCATCTCGCCTGAAGAGTTGTTTGAAGCGCTTAACGCCGCGGCGCAAAACATCGACGACGCGATGTAGGGCTTTCTCGTCCGCGAAGCGGACGATTGAAATAGCCCGGCGCTTCAGCGCTGGGAACACGACCTCCAAAATGGTTTTGAAGCCCGCGAAGCGGGCGACAGATGAAGCGAATAAATCGAGGATCCTCTGTCGCCCGCTTCGCGGGCTTCAAACCATAATCGACCTCGATCCCAGCACTAAAGTGCTGGGCTATTTCCAATCGTCGGCTCCGCCGACTAATTAGGCGGAGTTGCACTTCAGCCCTTCTTTTTCTTTTCCGCCGCAGCCTTCTTGGCCAGCGACTTACTCCAACGTTCAAGCGTCGGTTGAAGTGGCTTGAACAACTTGGCGCGAAACTTGTGCTGCTTCTCGTTCCAGTCCTTCAGTTGCTTCTCAACATACGCACGCACATTCGATTCGATCGCGCCGCGCTTAACTGAATGTCTTAACGTCAGGTAGTAGTGCTGCCCGACCAGCGAAAAGAGAACTGCCACCAGATTCCCTTTGAAGGAAAGCCGCGGGATTATGCGCTTATGAAATGGCTTGTTCACTTGGGCCAGCGGCGCGATGGCAATTTCAAACCATGCGCCCTGGTTGCCTTGTCGCGGATGATACAGGCCAGGCAGGTCTGAGCCCTTGGCCGCCATGCGCGCGCGTGGTTCCGTAATCACATCAACCACCCGCACGCGTTCGACACCGCGGAGGTGTTCCCGGGGCACGCTGGCCAGCGCGCTCTCGATATTCGCTAAAGTGTTCCGAGGTAGTTTCCCCTCGTACTGATTTTCAATTTTGATTGGCATGAAAAAGTTTTCGTTTTCGTAAGGCTGAACTCTAGGAGACGGACCGCGTAAGAGTCAAACGCGACAAGAAAGTGATTGCGTCCGAATACTGCCGTGTGTAAAATCCGCGGCTAATCTGGAGCTAGTTCGAACGAGTGGAAATATGTGGCATCAGTCGCACATTTTCTGCTTTGTCAAAAGGAGTCTGATACATGAAGCGCCCGACCAATCATGGACAACATGTCGTTCCTGGATTTTCAAAAGTATGTAACGCAACAGTTTTGCGATTGGCATTCGGCGTCGCGCTGGCTGGCTTCAGCGTCTCCCTCTTAATAGCCCCAGCTACCGGGCTCGGAGCCGGCAATCTGCGAGAATCGTCCGCGCAAAATGCTAAGACCGGGCGAACCATAAACTTTGTCGAACCCGTGCCCGTGGCCACGCTTACAGTTGCGATCGCCGACGCATCGCCCGTGGTGGAAGGTAATCCCGTGGCTAGTCCGACACCCACAGTGAGTCCCACGCCCGTGGCGACGTTCGCCGTCAGCCTCTCTGCACCGAACCCCGACCCCTCGCCGGTCACCGTGGACTACAACACGTTGAACGGGACTGCGAGTTCCGGATCGGATTTCCAGTCCAGTTCGGGAACTGTTTCGTTTGCCAACGGCGAGCAGACAAAGACGATCAGCGTACCGATCATTCCCGACACGGTGGGTGAAGGAGACGAGACCTTCTCAGTCAAATTGTCCAACCCACAGGGCAACATTCCCTTCGCCATCGCCGATGATGAGGGACAAGCGACTATTGTGGACGATGACCCGGGTGGTGTCTTGCAATTCAGCGCGGCGAACTTCACTGTCAACGAGGGCTCTGGCAGTGCGACCATCACCGTCACGCGCACGGTCGACTTGATCGGCACCGTCACCGTCAACTTCACTACCAGCAACGGCACGGCCAACCAGGGCCAGGACTACGGCCACGCCGCCGGGACGCTCACCTTCGGCCCCGGCGTGACCAGCCAGACGTTCCTGGTCCCGATCATCAACGACACCGTCGCCGAACCACCCGAAACGGTAAACCTGCAACTGTCCGGAGCCACCAATGGGGCCACGCTCGGCAGCCAGCAGAGCGCTACACTCCAAATAAATGATAATGACGTGACCAGCGACATCTTCGCCGTCACCACTGCAAACAACTTGCTGCGATTCAAGAGCGACGCGCCCGTAGCGACTACTTTTATCGGCCCGATCACGGGCCTGCAACCGAGCGAGCAGGTCGTCGCCATTGACGTCCGGCCGACCAACGGTCAGCTTTATGCACTGGGCAATGTGGGAGGAGCGGGGCGCCTCTACACCATCAATCCAACGACTGCAGCTGCCACTCTAGTTGCGGCATTTGTCGCTGATCCGTCCGACGCAACGAGTCCCTATACAGCGCTGAGTGGGACGGCGTTTGATATAGACTTCGATCCGGTGGCTGATCGCCTGCGCGTGGTCTCAGACGCCGACCAGAACCTTCGCGTCAACCCCGCAAACGGGCAGGTCATCACCGATAACAATCTGGGCTACGGAGCCTCCGACACGAACTTCGGCGCCAACCCAAACATCGTCGCGGCGGCATATTCCAACAGCTTCGTTGGGGCAACCTCGGCAACGCTCTTCGACATAGACTCGAATCTCGACGTGTTCGTACAGCAGGATCCGCCCAATAATGGACTGCTCCGGACCTTCGGCCAGATGACCGATCCTTCAAACGGCTTCGCTACAGTGAATACCACCGAGGTGACCGGACTTGATGTCCGCGGCAGCGACAATGCCATCTTTGCGTCTTTCACTGCGGTCGGCGACTCCGCCTCGAAACTTGCGCTAATCGTTCCCAGCTGCTTTGGTTGCGGAGCCACTGCCACGACGATTGGCACAATCGGGGGTGGAGTACCGATCCGCGACATCGCCATCGCGCCGGCCGGCACTTTCCAGTTCACGGCCACAACTGCGACGGCTGCGGAAAGTGCAGGGAAGGTGACGCTGACCGTGACGCGTACAGGCGACACGACGGGGACGGCCTCCGTCGAGTGCGACACGGCGGATGGCACTGCCACCCAAAAAGGTGATTACACAATCGCACGGACGCGTCTGACTTTCGGCCCCGGCGACACGAGCAAGACGTGCGACATCTTCATCGTGGACGATAGTCTGCACGAGGCAAACGAAACTTTCACCGTATCGCTCTTCAACCCGACGGCTAACTTCACGCCGGGAACGAACAATACCGTGACTGTCACGATTAACGACAATGATTCGGTGACCGGGATCAATCCGATCGACACCAGCGCATTTTTCGTGCGCCAGCACTATCTGGACTTTTTGGGCCGCGAGCCGGACCCGACGGGGCTCGCCTTCTGGACTAATAACATTGAGTCGTGTGGGACGAATCTGGGCTGCCGCGACGCCAAACGCGTGGACACCTCCGCTGCTTTCTTCCTCTCGATCGAATTCCAGGAGACAGGCTTCTATGTGCTGTGCGTCCAAGCCGCCGGGTTCAACAAGCAGTCGGATGATGCCAGTAGCCGCGTTACCTATACGAATTTTATGCGCGACGCGCGTCAGGTTGGAGAGGGCGTCATTATCGGTCAGCCCGGGGCCATGGCGCAGCTTGATCAGAACAAAACGGCGTATGCACTCCAGATCGTCTCGAGCCAGGCGTTCATCCAGAACAATTCAACCTCCATCGCTGGGGATTACGTTGACGCGCTATTCACGCGAGCCCTGAAGTTCAACGGTTCACCTACCACGCAAGAGCGGCAGAACGCGATAGATGCCTTCGGCATCGGCGACTTGGCGGGGCGGGCGGCAGCGCTGCGCGCCGTGGCTGACTCCAACTCAGTTCGCCAGAAACAGCTTAATTCGGCCTTCGTGTTGATGGAATATATCGGCTACCTCCGCCGCAACCCGACAGACGCACCCGACACTGACAACTCCGGCTACAGTTTCTGGCTGGCAAAGCTGAACGATTTCAACGGCGACTTCCGGCAGGCGGAGATGGTTCGAGCCTTTATTCTTTCTGACGAGTACCGTCAGAGGTTCGGGCCATAGGCCCTTGGTCATGAGGCGATTCTTCTGCGCGTAAGCAGGTAACTAGTCCGCAGGAGGAATAACCGTCGCTTTAACTGAAGTCTCGTCCCAGCCGGACGAGGAAGGTGATATTTCCGTGCACGGACTCAGCCCTTCCGGCGCGTCTGATAATACATATTATGTCGCCAAGTCGCCAAGGTCGCCAGGGGGCATGGTTTATGAAACCGTTATTTGGCGGCGATTTATGAGGCGGCGAATTAGGATCGATGAATCTCTCAATAGCCCTGTGCACGTATGACGGCGCTGCTTATCTGAATGAGCAGCTCGAGAGTATTGCTGCCCAGACACGAACACCCGACGAGCTGGTGATTTCGGACGATCAGTCGACGGACGATACGCTCAGCTTGATCGAAGAGTTTGCGGCCACCGCCGGCTTTCCGGTGCGCCTTTCAGTCAACGAATCAAACCTGGGTACCGCGAAGAACTTTGAGAAAGCCATAAGTCTCTGCCGCGGCGATGTGATCGTGCTCAGCGATCAGGATGACGTCTGGCACAGCGACAAACTCGAATCAATCGAGCGCCTGTTTGCGGTAAAGCCTCAGCTTGCGCTGGTCTTCTCAAACGCCGAGCTGGTCGATGAAACGCTCAGGCTTTTTGACCAGACATTCTTCGACCTGGTTCATTTCAACGATGAAAAGCAAAGATTGGTAAAAAGCGGCCGGGCGCTTGATCTTCAGTTGCGCGAGAATCTGTTTTTAGGTTGTACGATGGCACTCCGCGCAACCCTTAAGGAACTGGTGTTGCCGATTTCCGGCGATGGTCCTTTGGTCCATGATGGATGGATTATGTTACTCGTTGCGGCCGTCGGCGAAATCGATTTCATCAACCGGCCGCTGGTGAAATACCGGCAACATTCGGCCCAACAGTGTCGCGTGAGCAAGACCGGTACCTGGCACGACATCATGACCTCTTCCAAAATCGATCGCGATTGTTGCGTGAGGCAGGCCAATCAGATCAACGAAGCATTCGAACGCCTTGCGGCGTACGGCCTCAGCCATGACAGAGAGAAGCTATTGCGCGACAAGATTGTCTATTTGCATGAAAGAGCATGCTTGCCTGTCCCGAAATTTCAGCGTTGACGTTTGAAAAGTACCGCGTAGGCTTCGGCCTTAATCGCCACTCGCAAGCTGGTTCGCGTCCCGGCTTATGGCTGCCAAGGTGTTGGGACCGCTCATGGTGAGGCTCACTGCCCAGTAGAAAATCGTCAGCGCGAAGACTATCACCACTGCGAGGTCGATCCAGTTCGGCAACAGATTCGCCACGCCGGCGCCGTACCGTCCAAGAAAGCCGATGAGGACCTGACCTGCTAACCATGGCGCGATCCAGAGCGCATGGCGGATCGCGTGCGTAGCGCCGGTCTGATTCCACCAGGCGCCGAGGCTGAAGAGGACGAGGCCACCACCGACTGCGCAAACCAGTTTCCAAGTCGTATCGAAGCCACCCCAGTAGATGATCAGGTTGGCAGAACAGAAAGCGGCTGGGAGGACGATCTTCGGCATGGGCACCCGATACGGGCGTGGCCGTTGGCCATCGACCTTTTGCAGCGCCGCCAAAGCGACGGGAGCGAACGCATACATCATCGCGGTCGCGCCGGTAATGACGGTGACCAATGAACTCCAGCTTTTGAACGGCCCCAGCGCAAAGCATCCGATAATCGA
>Ga0134121_10003228_pt1 | contig 13700 bp, 7 predicted proteins | sample KB301_FD_96463 | JGI IMG/M metagenome (GOLD analysis project Ga0134121, IMG submission 96463) | Terrestrial soil microbial communities without Nitrogen fertilizer from Kellogg Biological Station, Michigan, USA - KB3-0-1 | ecosystem: Environmental > Terrestrial > Soil > Unclassified ...
CAACAGCCATGACCAAGCTTTTGCAGAAGCCTTAGCTCACAAATTACAGGTAAGCGGCTTAAGCCCCTGGTTCGATCAGTGGGAATTAGTGCCTGGCAACCGATGGCAAAGTGGCTTAGCAGAAGGGTTGAGGGCATGTGGGGCTTGTGCAGTCTTGATTGGGCCTCACAGCTTAGGCAATTGGGAGGTAGAGGAGCTTAATGTTGCGCACACCATCGCAGGCAAAGATCCGTCATACAGGATCATTCCGGTCCTGTTGCCAGACTTGCCCGATCCATTAACTCGAAACACACTTCCCCTTTTCTTACAAACACGCACTTGGGTCGACTTCCGCAAGGGAATTGACGACGAGGAAGCCTTCCTTCGTTTGAAATCAGGGATTCTAGGAATCACGCTAGGATCTACAGTAATCACACGCAACGCTCCGTTACAGAGCAGTTCGGAGGTTTGCCCGTATCGTGGTCTGCAAGTATTTAACGAGGTTGACGAACAGTTCTATTTCGGACGTGACGCTGATATTCAGAGGCTTGTCGAACTACTTAAACAGACAAACTTTTTAGGCATCTTAGGTGGATCAGGAAGTGGAAAGTCTTCTCTGGTCCGAGCTGGTTTGTTGCCTTTGCTCCGAAAGAGGAACCTGAAAGTTGTTCCCATATTTTCCCCGGGCTCGGCACCACTAGAATCATTGGTCGTAAATTTCGCGAAGCTATCCGGGACAACCGCAGACATGATGTTGAGTTTGTTACGCAGTAGTGAACGGGGGTTACATGCCCTCACGAATGACTTGGTTGAGTCCTTTCCGAATCGAAAAGTCTTGGTCGTGGTCGATCAGCTCGAAGAGGTTTTCACCCAGTGCAGTAACGAACGAGATAGGTCTCATTTTCTTTCAAATCTTGCATATGTAGGATGCGCACCAGACAGTCGTTGCATCGTTGTGATAACTATTCGCGCAGATTTCTATGGTAAGTGCGCTGGCTATCCCCAATTTGCCTCAGTTTTAGCCTCACAACAGACCTTAATCAGCGGTATGTCAATCGAGGGATTGACTCATGCCATTCAGGAGCCGGCAAGAAAGGTCGGATTGAATCTTGAACCGGGTTTGGTAGAAACGATCGTAAGTGATGTCGTTGACCAACCCGGCGCCTTACCCTTACTGCAACACGCTCTGTTCGAACTGTGGAAACGCCGAGATGGAGTCAACCTCACGCTTGCAGGTTACATTGACGCAGGTCGCGTCCAGGGAGCGGTCGCGAAGCGGGCCGAAGACATCTACGAATCTCTCAATGTTGGTGAGCGGCTTGCTATGCGACGAATCATGCTTAGGCTAACTCAACTGGGTGAAGGAACCGAGGACACTCTGCGACGGGCCACCATTTCCGATCTGTTAACAAAGGGACAGTCTGAAACAATCGAGCATGTTATCAATATTCTAACGAGTTCAGATTACCGCTTATTAACATTAGACCTACAAACCGGAGTGCCGACGATCCAGGTCTCACACGAGGCCTTAATCCGTGGATGGAAAAGATTGCGGACGTGGTTGGACGAAGATCGCGACAGCCTACGACTTCACCGTAGGCTTTCAGATGCTGCAGCTGAATGGCAGAGACACCTCGGGGGCGGCCCAGACGATGAAGGATTTCTGTATCACGGGTTGCAGCTAGCCCAGACCTTGCAATGGCGTCACCAACACGATGATGAGTTGAATGAGTTAGAGCGACACTTTCTGGATAAGAGTGTTCTTTTAAAGGAACGCCTCGAAGTAGAAAATAAGCAGCGCGAACATTACGAGATTGAAACCGCGAGGAACATCGCCTCCGCTGCGGAACAGCGAGCGAAGTTGGAACATAACGCCCGTAGTCGACAAAGATATTTAATTGGCGCTTTGATTGGATTAGTTCTGACGATCTCACTTTTTTCCTATTACGTCTATCGTCAATATCGATTGTCTCGCTCACGTGAGCTAGCTACCAAAGCTATGAAAGCTATGACATCCGATCCTTTCCTAAGCGCATTGCTCTCAATAGAAGCTGTAAAGATTAGTCCTACTAACGAAGCTCAAATGGCTTTGCGGGACTCTCTCGTTCAATTGCAAGGACTAGAAGTGGTTTTCAAAGGCCATACTGATGCTATATACAACGCGGCGTTTAGCCCTGACGGAAAGCGAGTAGTTACCGCAAGCGGAGATGGCACTGTCAGAGTGTGGGATGTTCAAACAGGGCTCACAACGGCAGAAATTGAGGCAAATTCGCATATTCAAAGCGACCAAAATCTTCTGAATCTAAACGATAGGGAGCTTCTCAGACCATTGCTACCACGCCATGTTACGACCGCGGCTTTTAGCCCGGATGGAAGACTATTGGTTGTAGCGGGCAACGACGTAGTCGCTCGGGTTTGGGATATATCCCGTCGTTTGCCTATCTTAGAACTGAAAGGGCACAGTGCCGTCGTTATTGGTGCTTGCTTCAGCCCTGACGGAAAACAGATTCTCACTTGGGGTTACGACAAGACTGCGCGACTCTGGGATTCGGCAAGTGGCAAGAGCTTGCAGGAGCTAAGAGGACACACTGACTCGGTTTTCGGCGCTTCCTTTAGCCCTGACGGAAAGCAAATAGCAACTGCCAGTGTTGATAGGACTGCCCGTGTATGGGAGGCAAGCAATGGTCGAGTGGTTTTGGAGTTAACGGGGGCGGCTCAAACGATTAGCAGCGTTGCGTTCAGTCCTGATTCTGGTCAAATTGTAACCACTAGTTTGGATAATGTTGCACGCCTTTGGGACTTGAAATCCGGCCATCTAATTCGCGAGTTCACCGGCCATACAGGTGGAGTTCTGAGCGCAGCTTTCAGCCCCGATGGAAGACAAATTGTAACGAGCAGTAGCGATAAGACAGCCCGCATTTGGGATTTGCAAACAGGTCTCTTGATGCGTGAACTGAAAGGACATGACGACTCTGTTTATCGAGCTGTCTTCAGTCCAGACGGAGATAAGGTGTTGACGGCTAGTGTCGATAGGACTGCACGCATTTGGAACGTGCGCAAGGAGCGAACCAGATCAGAGTTTACGGAAACCAAAGATGCAATCGCAAGCGCGGCTTTCCTTCCTGACGGCAAGCAGGCATGGACTGTTACTTTCAACGGCAGAGCTAAGATCAGGGATGCAAACAGCGGACAAACTCTACAGGATATTAAGTCGCCGGCGAATTCTGTAGAAAGCCGTTCTTTCAGTAGTGATGGCAAACAAGTCGTGACATGTTGTTGGGAAGACACTGCGCGTGTGTTCGAGGTGGAAACAGGCCGAATGCTTAGAGAGTTCAAGAGTTCCAACGAGACTCTCAAGAGAGCCATTTTCAGTCTCGATGGTGAGGTCCTTACCACAAGCAATACGCGCGTGGGCGTCTGGAGTATGCAAGACGGCGGAGTGGTTCGCGAGTTAAAAGGCGACGAAATCGAACTTGCTTCGTTTGTTGAATTGAGCCCGGATGGTAAAGCAGCGTTAACCGGCCGTTGGGATGGGAGTGTCCGTCTCCTGGATATCTCCACACGACAAGTGACGTTACTTAAGAGCCCTTCGAATTTCGCTCAAAGAGCAGTCTTCAGCCCCGACGGAGAGAAGGTGGCGACCGAACACAACGACAATGTTACAAGAGTCTGGGACGTACGAACGGGAAAGACACTCGCAGAACTAAGAGACTCGGACGCTATCATAAACATAGAGTTCAGCCCGAACAGCATGCTCTTGATAACCTACAACTATGTTTACACTGGGCGCGTGTGGGACATTGCGAGCGGAAAACGCCTGTTTGAAATGCACCAAATCTACAACGGCTATGGTACTAGTTTCAGTTCCGACAGCAAGCGCATCGTAACAACGGTTAATCAAGCTACTATACAGGTTTGGGATATAGGGATGGGTGCATTATTGTTAGAGATTCGGGAAAATGCGAATCGAATCCTTGGCGTCAGTTTTAATCCCGATGGCAAAAAGCTAATTACGATCGATGATCTTCACATCGTTCGAATTCTCGACTGCCCAGAATTAGGTGGGCTCGATGATCTGCTCGCTATTGCCAAACAGCGATTGCATAGAGAACTAACTGCCGAGGAGCGCGCTCTCTATCTCAACTAGCCTCAAATCAAATCGATAGTCAATTGTTTGGATCAGGACGGCTACAGCATACAAACCCGCAATTTCCACAGGATAAGCAGTAGCCGGGACCTGGACAGCATATGATTCCGCCACAGCTTCCACAGTCGCAACTACCCTCCTGATTGGTCTCGTTGCGCTGCCGGACTGGGACGGTGCACGCTGACTCAGTGAAACACGCGGCATTATAGCCAGTCACTAGAACCGTTGCCGTGAGCGATGGGCTCATATGGGCCAATATGGTCCATTCGAGTTCGACCTTGTTACTCCCTTGACCACTGATAATTCGACCTTGAGCGGGAGTTGCCGGCGATCCGTTATACAAAAGGCTCCAAGAATATTTCGACTCTTGCAACTGCTTTCCGCCGCTAGTCGTTGCTGTGGCTGAATAAGTAACGGCACTCATTTTGTTTTGAACTTGTGGATACACTGAGCACACGACTTTGACTTCTGGACAGATAGCCGTTGGTGTGGTCGACGGAGTCAGAGTAGGAACGGGAGTGGGCTCTTGTGTACCGACAACTATTGGACTCGTAGATAAGTTCGGACTTGAAGTAATCGAGAAAGAAGGCGTAGGCATGGTCGTGGGCGTAACCAGGAAACCAGGAGTTGGTTCTGTTTCGCTTGGCGATATCAATGATTGCGGTGACGAAAGAGTAGGCACAGGAGAGGTTGCGATTGTCGATGAAGGTAGAGGAGACGTCACGCGCGACGGGGACGACGGTGGATTCTGAAGTGAAGCTACAGTGAGTGCCGGTTCAGTTTTAATGGTTCTCGCTAAAGCTGGCGCGGCCAGCCATATGACAGCAGCTATAAAGACAGCCAACAGAATACGCGCACCACTTCGCGATCGGAGTGCTGTATTGCCGCTAGGAAAAAAGAGCTTGGTAAGAGCAAAAGGCAAAAGAAAGTCCAGCAACGCTTTGGGTTTGGACTGAAGAAATCGCACAAAAACGTAATCACGAATAACTCTTGCCCTCGGTGTAATGCCTAAGACTGTTTTTAGAAGTTCTCGGGGAAAGATCTCGTGAGCAGGCGGAACAGCTATTCTTAGAGGACGAAACGCTTCCCGCTTGAGTCGGTTGAGTTCTTCCAGTTGCTCGAATATGTTGATAATCGCTTTTTGAACTTTCTTATAAAGCTTCGGGTTGAGGTTTGAAATCAACTCTTGGCGCAGTTCTTGAGGGATGGAACCGCTTCTGAACCAAGGTAAACCGATCAGTTTTAAGAGTTGAACGTCATCCACGATTCCAAGAGCTTTAGTAACTGAGCCGAGATAAATAGTTAGCACCCACTCAAGTCTTGGATAGACAGCGCACGCACAGAGCCATTGAAACGCTTCGGTTCCCAGGTATGCTTTTAGTGCGACAGAGTCGAATGCATCAAAGTCCTGAGGCATACGAACAATTTCGTTACTTACCCATCTTGGTGCGTCAGCGATATTCGTTCGCGCGAAATACTCCGCGAATGAGTGCAAACCGTCTAAGGTTGCTGGCGCAACAAAGAACCGCTGAGCGAGAATTCTCTCGCGAGGCGTCCATTGCGCTGCAGGGATGGGCGTAATGACCGCTCGTTCCTTCCAGTTAAAGAACAGAGTTGTCCAATCCTGCAAGGTTCCCAAGAGAGGGTCGAGTAGTCCCTCACAAGTACCAAGAATCAGCAGCCTACTCTCCTCGTGTTCACTGAGAACCATGCTTAAAGGTATGCTTTCTTCACCTATGTCTCTCTTCTTTCTGTTCGTCACACGTGATGCGGAACCTTCACTCGAGGCAGGGCGAAAGCAGATACGCGGATCGCCGCTGTAATAATAGCGTGTGACAAAAACTCCATCTTCTTCCAGGCTGTTAGCAAGTTCGTCGAAAAACGCAGCCACGTGATCGTCATATGTTGTGCGCTCAATTAACATTAAGTACTCCGGAATCTTACGGGTTCTCCTATAGCGAAACTGCGGGTAACCTAACGACTTGATGGTGGCATGAATAGTAGCCCCGAGATCCAGCTGAGTGAATTCCATTTCTTGGCGACCACGCAGCATTCGAGTTGAGTTATGGAATTGGCTTGAATCAAATAATGCCGGTAATGGACCGGGTGGATAGAGCGAGAACACGTAAGGTTGGTGATTGCTGCGGAGTCTTCTAAGAATCAGGGAGCGCCGTTTGAAAAGATAAAGCTCAAAAAGCCCTAGAAAGATCATTGGAGCGACCAAACCTACACCGCGAATCGCGTAGATCAACTCTGGAACTGGCTCATTATTTACCGATGTCTGCGTTTGAAATGTGAGGGCCGTTTGAAATGACTGCTGAATGCCTATTTGAGTCTGCTGTTTATGCCGGTACAAGAGGGTTCCAATTAGGATCGTGGTAAGAATGCCGATGAGCAGGTATGGCCAACGACGCGTCCAAATAGGGTCTTTGTCAGACTTTGAAATGTCCTTTGATCGAAACTTGACCCTGTCGGCCTCTACGGATTCGACTAATCCAAGATATGAGTCAAAGGCAGAGTAAAAGAACTCTTGCTGTTTCCTATTCGTTGCGAAAATAGGAGCTAGAAGGGTTCTCAAATCTTCAGGGGAACAGTTACCGCTGACCTTATCTAGCACCTTATGAAGGCGAAGGTGACTATCGATCCCGATTCTAAAACCGTTTGAGCGGAGGTGGTCCAGTAACCCACCGAATTCTAAGTGGTACTTGTGAAGACTCTGATTCTCCATATCGACTAGGCGCCCTTTATGGCTGCCAGATCATCTTTGTTCTTAGCGATCACAGAGTATGTTAAAGCCAGGGCATCCGCCTGCTCTGGTCGCAAATTGTTGATGTCAATCTTCATTCGGTCTAAGACTCGAAGCCATGCGATTAGCTCCGCAGTGGCCGGTTTCTTCTTCGGCATCAGTGATCGCATTTCTTGAAAATGTTCTATTGCAGAATCAAGCATTGAACTGGAAAACTTGTCGCTTAATTTCAAACGGCGATTGATTATCATTAACAGCTGCTCTTTATCTGGAAAGGGAATTTCGTAATAGACGCAGCGGCGAAGGAACGGATCGGGCAAATTTCGTTCGGAGTTGCTTGTAATGAGCACGAAAGGGCGGAAACGATCGTCTCCCTTAACTAATTGGCCAGTCTCATTAACCGTGAAGGCCATTTCGTCAATTTCGAATAGTATGTCATTTGGGAAATCGCGCGGGGCTTTGTCAATCTCATCGATTAACACTAACGATCGAACCGGGCCAACTGTTGATAACTGCGATACCAAGGGAGGCCTCGCTGACGGTTGAAGAGACAAAAGAATTGCGACACCTAATGCTTCGTAGGTGATATAGTTTTCAGCTTCAAGTTCTTTCTGGGCCTGCCGTAAATTTGCGTCATGAAAATGACGCAATCCGTCATATCGATAGAAAAGGTCTCTCGCAGTCGACGTAGTCTTCGTGTTCATCACTAAAGGACCGTTCAAATTCAATTCATAGGCGATGCTCCAAGCCAACTGAGTTTTGCCAGTACCGGGCTCACCTGTTACGAGCAAGGGCTGACCTAGCATGACAGCCACATTAACTGCATCGCGCAAGCCCTTCCCCGCGATATATTGAGACGGTTGGAATTCGTCAACTTCTGGTGAAGGTAATTCACCTTCTCTTTGCGAGATTGGTTGACCGTCGCCGACGTAGAATTGAAATTGTTTATCCTCAGCCATGAGATCCCTCAACACATTACCAAGATGTTATTGCCTGGGAGTAATGATCCTTTAATACGCGCTCAAGATCTTTCATTGAAACTTTGCCTCGTTTTTTTCTGAATAATTTTTCCACCCATTCGGGACAGCCTCCTTCATCGTGCACTCCAAGCACGTCGAGAGTGTGGCACACGTCCAGCTGATCCAAATGGCCCAATTCATCAAATAAAAGGCATGGATATATTCTATCAACCGCAGAGGTGAGGCTTCTTAGAAATGCGTAAAATGAACCCTTGCCGAATCGTCTTGAAGGGTAGATCCTGCGCCAGAGCGGTTTTGTCGAATTCGGATAAATGAAATTCAAGAATATGAGAATTTGATTCGGAAGACGGCCCGACAACGCTTCGGCCCAGTATCCCGTTAGATACCACTCAATCAGATCCAGAAAGTGTTCATTCCAATCTGCAACATCAAAGTCATGTTGTATTACGACAAACGGATATGGTGTAAGGGTTCTATGAAGGCATAATTGTTTAGCTGACATTTCAGTGGGATCGTAGTTCGGTGCAACCTCCTCAAAAATACTAAATCTAAGCGTCTCTTTAGCATCTTCTAAGTCATCTAACGGCTGAATCCATGGTTTTATGTGGCGTACTGGACCTTCCAATTGTCCTTTTCTCGACGCCGCATACGGTTGGATTTTGTCGATGACAAGTCTTCGAACAAAATTTCCATGGCTCTGAGCTAGTTCGCCATGTAATAGATAGACATGTGGTAATCCTGAACGCCTTAAGAGATTGGGTTTAAAAAACCGGTTGAATTGTCCAACCTGTAGAGTTCGGTCACACAAAATATGCAGCGGACGCGGCAACTGGCTCGTGCCACCGTTTGATTTCTTCGACGCATTTTTGAGGCCCACTGGCGGTGCGTCGCCTGTCACCGATGGGCCGGCTAAGGGTGGTGTGGAGCGGCTCGGATGGCCGCTTTGAGGCGCGTTAATCCGTCGCCCCGTTTTGCGGCCGGAAAAAGATCAACATAGTGGAGCCGGTCAAGAGTGCGGGTGGAATCAATTTCAATTGGTGGAATGTCACATTGAGATAAACGAACGGGAATTAGAAATACGGTTCCTGGCTTATATTGCCTATAAGCTTTGATCGCATCCATTGCTTCCGGATAGATGCCGGACGTTGTTCGCGCTTGGCTCTCGGTTGATAAACACAAAACGAATGCGTAAGCGGCATTCATCGCTTGGCGAATTTCAAGTTGCCAATCTTGCCCCGGAAGTATGTCTTGATCCCACCAAACCGATTCTCCGACACCGATTAGTTCATCTCGTAATGTGGCAACATCTTGAAGGTTATCGCTACAATATGAAAGGAACACGTGCATTCTGTGAAGACCTTACCTTCGATCAAGTTCAGTGGAGCATGAGGTCTAACGTTGCGACGGCTAGCAGACTGAGAACCTCGGCGCGAAGCGTATCTCTCGATTGCCTGAACTGTCAATGCTTATGGGATATGCCATCCTCCGCAACCGGAGCGGTTTTAGTCTTCGCACCACCCTAGACGGTGAAGACAATCGTAGAGGGTGTTGATGTGCAATTTGAAACCTTCCTTCAATAACCGGCGATGTATGCCCCGGCCAGATTGACGCGGGGCATTGATTTGAGATTCCGACAGAATCTGTTGAACCCGAGGCGCTATCTTATCGAAAACTGGATGAGTACGAGGACTGGCAGGGCTGCCAAAACGATCTGTGCCGCCCATTTCCAAACGTTTCCGCTTGAACTGTTCTCGCTCGTAACGAACCTTCTCAACGTCGCGGAGCTTAAAAACGTTGAAGCTAGCGCCATCGATAAGCGGTCCGGAAATTGGTTTGAGTGGACCGGTGGTGGCCAATCGGAATAGCTGAGACGAACTGATTCCAAGAATCCTACGGACCTGGCTCGAGCTTAGAAGGGACTTCTGAGACTCAATCAGTTCTTCTAGATCATTCCGTCGGAAGTAACGGCGGCCGTTATCCGCGAACCGAACGGGAACAAGCAGCGAACTGGCAACGTACCTTTTTACAAAATTAGTTGGCGTTCTGCCAAGAAGTCTTGCGGCAACCTCGAGCGTGACTAGGCCAAGACATTTCCGTACCTTCCCCTTTACTTTTCTTAGCTGCTTCCGAGAAAACGAATACTGGCCCACCTTGGTGGACTTCAAGAAACCGTTCGAGCAAAGTTCAATTATTGATTCCTCGTTAGCGTTAAGGTATCTGATGGCATATTCAAGCGGGAATTGTGTTGGTTCTTTTCTTGCTGCCTGAGAAGCTCGTTTCCTCTTTTCCGCCAATGTAAGCAGGTCGACGTTGTCGATAGACTTCCTGTAATACAAATATCGAGTTCCGCCATCTACGCCGCGACCTGATATTGGCTCAAGACACTCTGAACGCAATATCGTTACGATATATCCTGGACTGGTTCGTGTTTTCGATGCTAGCTCTGAAGCAAGCACATACTTTTGAGAAAAGGCTACGAGGTCCTTCTTTGAGATTGTTAGAACTTTTTGAGCTGTTAATGATTGTCGACGGGCCTTAAGAAACTTTCGCTTAACGAGAAACAGAACCGCAGTCTCGCTCGTCTTCAAGACTTCGGCAGCGTCTCGGATGGTCACTGCGTCTGGAAATCGCTCTCTTGCAAACGCTTTCGAATAGTTTTCTAGTTCGGCAATGCAAAAGCTGAGAACAGAGCCTTCAAGGAAAGGCTAGCCAAAGGACTGCTTTGAAGTTGGCTGAGACCTTCGACCGAGGGTAACCCACATAGGAAATGCACACGCTTGGAGATCTCCAGTTGCGATTCGGCTACTGATGTTAGCGGATGCTCGCGCCAGTTGTATCCACAGGTGCAAGTGCTTATACGTTTTCTGCTCAGCGGAAGAGTCCTGCAACATTTCGGGCATTCATCAAATAACAGACAACGATGCACTGGACAGGTAGTTACCGCCGTCAGGTCCCAAACCTTCCGAACATAGCACTGCTCATTCAGGCAGGCGGAACATATTTTGGGTCGGTGAGCGCTTATGGCAATTCTTGGAACGGCCGAGCCTAAAACGTCATAGTCCACGAACTTATTTCGCTTAACACCCGACGGTAGATACAGAAGACCGCGAAGTTGTTCCGCATTGATGCCGGTCAAGCTGCCTAATCCTTTTAGGTTGAGAGTTTCGTCGAAGGCTATCGACACTTTGCTTAGGTAATTATTAAGACTTGCTAACTGCAGAATCCAAGCAGGCGTCTCATAGTGATTAACTTCAGTCAACCGTATCAAGTAGCCAATGAAACTCTCATCGGCATGCGGAACCGCGGAAAAGACGAGGGATCTGGTTCTTGGGAGCATGTTCCGGAAGAGTCGAGGGCCTCGAGATAATGCCTAGGGTTGTCTTATCTGTGCTTCAATACATCAGACATTGATTGCTTTATCTCTTGGGCTTTTACTCGCTTGTTGGTTGCGTCGGTTCCGCGAGTTGCTCGCTTTGCCAACGGCCGCTGGTGGCCCTGTGGGTTGAAAGGATTCGGACGCTTCGGAAAGTCCTGCGCTACTCGCTTCTCATAAGCCCGTGCGAGAATAGAATAATCGATTTGTTCGGTTCCGGTCTCAATAGCCAGCTTCGCTGCCCACCGCAGCAGCTTCATTACGTAAATAATAATGCCGTCTGTTGCCGAATGGATTAAGAAGGCAGTTTCCTCATCAGCGAGATGCGAATTCTTTAGGAGCGGCAACGCATCATCGATTTCTTTTAGTAGTTGTCTAAATTCATCATTTTGCGCTCGAGCGTCCCAAGCAAACGGCGCGATCTCTTCTCGAGCGGAAAATCGTCGCTTCAGTTGCTCATTCCCTTTGTTCTCTAAGACACTTTCACAACCGGGCATTCCGACTAAGACGATTGGTCGCCGTGTTTCATTGATCAGGTTCTTCAGCCAGTCTGAAATCGTCTTCAGTACGTTTTTTGTTTGCCGGTCATCAAAGTGTTGGAATTCATCCAGGATGATCAATTCTACTTCGCAACCTCTGATGTACTTTCTCAATCGCAAAGTTAACGAGCTAACGGTGCCCTTGTCCGCTGCGGGATCACCGAGAGCTTCCAGCATTGCAGACGCAAGTCCCTTTACCGTTGCTGGTGAAGGTACAAGTACTACAAGGATTGGGACAATGGTTTTTTCTGGCAATTCACGAGCGGGAAATTCGCTCGCATACCATTCAGTTAAAGTCGATTTACCCGCCCCTCGAGTGCCTATGATTAGCATGCATTCTGGCTCAGCTGCGATCTTCGAAAACTTGCGACAGAAATCGATCTTGGCGCGCAGTTTCTTTAGCCGTGGGTACCGAATAAAAACTTTTTCGATCAGAGCAAGTCGGTCAGTCTTACTGAAGCCTCCAAAGCGCTTGCTTCTTTCGCTCTCACTCTGTCGTTTGGGGAGCTTCTTGTCTTTCATTATTTCCTCACGGGTAGGGCGTAGCTTGAATCGAATTCGAGACACTCCGAGACGCTATCTTCACCTAACTCATATTTGTCGTAGTCGATACTCGACGTTGCCGGAGGTGGCGCGCTGGTTGAATCGCATGGCTCGTCGTCGTTGTGCATACCCGCTCTCTTCGATGATTTCGTCCTGCTGGAACGGGGCTTCGCGCCGTGGCTACCTGAGGTTTGGCATCCGTTAACTGTTCCATCAATTTCCACAACGTCCGCATCAGAAGGCTTAGAAGCTGTGGTTAAGCTACCCAGATTCGCGTCAGATTCATTGGCATCATTAGCGTGGGTATCGGTCTCAACGCTCTGTTCCGGGGTTGCTGACGCCACCTCTACACGACCGCTAGCCTTACCGTCGATGTTTTCCCATAGAGCCGCTTTTACGTTGGACGTGCTCTTGCTGCGGTTATTGAACTGACTATCGACCACTTTCTGGATGCGGGCCTTAGCCATGCTGAGCTGCTCCATGTCGACATAATCTTCAGCCGTAAGTCGCGCTTCTCTCTTAATGACCTTATGCTGCCAAAGGGTCAAACCGGACGTGTAAATTTGGTCCACAGCCGGCACGGGCAAGTAGGAATTCGCTTCGCTGTCGTAGGCATGAATCAGGGATATGTCCATGGGATCATATTTGATTTTTAACCGATCACCCTTCTTATGACGACTTTTCAGTGGACTAAGACATGGATCGTTGTAATAGAGGCCCCAGATTTCAATTCCCGAGCTGGAGATGGAACGATACTCGATGTGGCCCAACAGGACGTTCAGTTCTTCGGCGTTGTAAGGAAGAGCTGGAGGAAATTCCTTCGTGCCTTCTTCCCACCTCCTTGCAGGCACGTCACCGATTCCCCGGTGGATACTGCGATGGTACACGTCAATAATCCAAGTGTGCACAATCTCCTCGAGCGTCTGCATCGAGATCAATGCGTGTTTCTTTGGATCGTAGTCCCACTTATCGGCAACACTTGAAAAGGTTGTGCCTGGGATCTGATGTAAGAGTCTCTTGTTGAGAGTGCCGAACATCCTTTCAACGGACGGCTTGTAGTAGGGGTGTCGAATCGGCGCGTATTGTGTGATGATTCCCAGTTGCAAGCAGGCTTCATCGAAACTCTTGCTGTAGTACTGTTTTGCGTTATCGACAACAAGCAATTCCGGCAATCCATAAGCATCCCAGGAGTGAACAATCTCGGGGTAGCGTTCTCTCACATAGGTTTTCGGTTTGATGCTGTGTAACAGAGTCTGCATAACCGAGAGATAGCTGGGCTTTACAAAACTCATGTAGTAACCCAGGATCATTTTGGTGAACACACAAATTGCGACCATCAGCCACGGCCTGCCGATCGGAAGATTTGTTTTTTCGTCGATAACAAACAGGTCGA
>Ga0134121_10003229_pt1 | contig 13699 bp, 15 predicted proteins | sample KB301_FD_96463 | JGI IMG/M metagenome (GOLD analysis project Ga0134121, IMG submission 96463) | Terrestrial soil microbial communities without Nitrogen fertilizer from Kellogg Biological Station, Michigan, USA - KB3-0-1 | ecosystem: Environmental > Terrestrial > Soil > Unclassified ...
AACTGCCGGTGGCATTCGGATTCTTGAACGTGAAACCGGAGCCCATGACGCCGCTCACGTAATCGATCTCGACGCCGTTCAGATACTGCGCGCTGAACATATCGACAAACATGCGCACGCCCTTTTCGTCGAGGATGAAATCGCCTTCGCGCGACTGTTCTTCAATGTTCAAGCTGTACTGAAAACCAGAGCACCCTCCAGGTACAACTCTCACGCGGAGCCCTGAGGTCTCGGGTAGGCCCTCTTCGCCGGCCATGAACTTCCTGATCTCGGTTGCGGCCGATTCGGTGACATTGAGTGTCACAGTAGGCGCTGTAGTTGCTGACATCTTTACTAACCTCTCAAATAAAAATTAAACCTTAAACTCTAGAGGGTATCTTATTGCCCTTTTCCTAAAACGACAAGCTCAGGTTTCATGGCTTCGATCGACACCTGTCGCGCCACTTCTTCCGTCACCTTTCGGAACGCCTGCGCCTGCGGTGAATCGGGCTTGCTGACGACCACGGGCACGCCGTTGTCGCCGCCTTCGCGCACTTCGATTCCGAGCGGAACCGCGCCGAGGAAAGGCACGTGATACGTGAGCGCGAGTCGCTCGCCGCCGCCCTCGCCGAAGATGTTGTAGCGCGTGCCGGTGTCGGGAGCGATGAAGTAGCTCATGTTTTCGACGATGCCGAGGACGGGGATCGCGACAGTTTCAAACATCCGTAGCGCGCGGCGCACGTCTGCGACCGCGACGTTCTGCGGAGTCGTTACTAATACTGCGCCTTGCACTGGAACTAGTTGAGCGAGTGATAGCTGCACGTCGCCGGTTCCCGGTGGCATGTCGACGATCAGGTAGTCGAGCTCCCCCCACTTCACGTCTGATAAAAACTGCTTCACGAGGCCGTGCAGGATTGGGCCACGCACGATCATCGGTTTGTCACCGGGCTGAAGCAGCGCCATCGACATAAACTTCACGCCGAACGCTTCGATCGGAATCAGCTTGTTTACGTCGACTTCCGGGCGCGCGTCGCTGGCGCCGAGCATCATCGGCACATTTGGACCGTAGACGTCGGCGTCCATGATTCCGACGCGCGCGCCGTCGAGTGCGAGCGAAACGGCGAGGTTCACGGCGACAGTCGATTTGCCGACGCCGCCTTTACCTGACGAGACGGCGATGATGTTGCGCACGCCTTCGATGACGAGTTTTTCGCCGAGACCGCGGCCTTTCGGAACTTCGGCGTCCATCGTCACGGCGACCGAGGTTACGCCGGGAAGCGAGCTCACGATCTCCTTTGCGGCGCTTTCCATTTCTGCCTTTACGGGACAGGCCGGCGTGGTTAGGACGATGCGAAAAGAGACGTTGCCGCCGTCGACCTTGAGGTCGCGGATAAAACCGAGCGTCACGATATCTTTGTGCAAATCCGGATCTTTGATTTGTCTCAAGCCGTCGAGTATGAGTTGTTCATTTAGTTGAGTCATAAGTGAAAAAGCGTACCAAATGAGGTTTTGTCACGCAAAGGCGCAACGACGCAGCGAAGAATTTTGACTTCATCTTCCGTTGCGTCGTTGCGCCTTTGCGTGAGAAATTTCCTTGAAATGCTTCAAGATCATTTCTTCAATCCTCGGAACGTCGGTGATGCGGACGAGCCGGCGTTTACTGGACGCGCGGCTTCGTTATCGTGCGGGGCGCTTGTGCGGTTCTCGATCCAGGTGGACGAAGCGCAAAGAGTGTCTCAGGCGAGGTTCCGGGCGGTTGGATGTAATGTTCTCATTTCGGCGGCGTCGATGTTGACCGAGCAAGTCACGGGACTGACGACGGCGGAAGCAGCGAAGATCGGCAACGGAGCAACGAGCTGCAGCGCCCTCGCCCGCGATGCACTGTTGGACGCGATCCGCGAGTATAGTAATGCTGCGCGCGATGACTGGGCGGGCGATGAAGCGCTAATCTGTACCTGCTTCTTTGTCTCGGAGCGCACGATCGAGCGCGAAATCAATTCCCGCGGCCTGACGACCGTCGCCGAAGTCACAAGAGCCTGCAACGCCGGTGGTGGCTGTGGCTCGTGTCATCAATTGATTCAGGAGATTCTTGCTACAAATGATTTACCTCGATAACAACGCCACGACGCGCGTCGCGGCGAGAGTGCTCGATGCGATGCTGCCGTATTTGAACGAGTTCTTCGGCAATCCTTCATCGGCGCACTTCCTGGGCCGCCAGATGAAACGGGCCGTCGAGGAGTCGCGCGAACAGGTTGCGAGCTTGATCGGCGCTGCTGAGACGAGCGAGATCGTCTTCACGTCATGCGGATCGGAGTCAGACAACTGGGCCATCCGTGGCACGCTCGCAACACAACCGAACAAGAAACACATCGTCACGACGCAAGTGGAACACGAAGCAGTGCGCAACGTCTGTCGCCTACTCGAGCAGGAAGGTTATGAAGTGACGTGGCTGGGCGTTGATGGCAACGGTGAGCTGGATCTTGACGAGTTGCGCTCTGCTTTACGTCCTGACACAGCACTCGTCTCGATCATGCTTGCAAACAACGAAACCGGCGTGTTGTTTCCGATGGAGGAGATCGGACGCATTGTGCGCGAGAAATCCGACGCTGTGTTTCACGCAGATGGCGTGCAGGCGGTTGGCAAGATCCCGATCGATTTGAAAAGCACGCAGGTAGATCTTTTCGCGCTATCAGGTCACAAGCTACACGCACCGCAAGGCATCGGCGCGCTCTACATCCGTAAAGGATTGTCGCTGCCGCCGTTCATTATCGGTGGCGCGCAGGAGCAGGGACGGCGTGCCGGCACATCCGCCGTTCCGAACATCGTTGGACTCGGCGCTGCGTGCCAACTCGCACTCGACGACAACGATCACGTTTCCATCGAGCGCCTGCGCAACCGTCTCGAAGACGAGATACTCGCAACGATCCCGAACGCGCGTCTCAACGGCATCGCAGATCGCTCAAAACGTTTGCCAAACACATCGAACATCTCGTTCGAGTACGTCGACGGCCAAAACATTCTCATGCGCCTTGAAGAGGAAGGCATTTGCGTTTCGACTGGCTCCGCCTGCCATTCAACAACGCACGAATCGTCGCCCACCTTGCGCGCGATGAATGTCCCATTCACCGCCGCCCAGGGCTCGATCCGCTTCTCGCTCGGCCGCAACAACACCGACGCTGACATCGACACGACCCTGCGCGTTCTTCCCGGGATCATCAAGGAGCTCGCTGCCATGTCGCCTTACGACAAAGAATTGGCTACATTAATCTAGTCTTGCAGGATTTTCCGACCTGGATGTCCTATACTATTCCCGGCGACGATCACTTTTCTGAAAGGCTTTAAAACAAATACGAGATGAGCACTGTTATAGAACCTCCTGTTCCGCATTCTGAGAAAAATCTGGAAGAAGTCGAGACTGTAACCATTCGCTTCGCCGGTGACTCTGGCGACGGCATGCAGTTGACCGGCACGCAGTTCACAAACACGTCGGCAGTAGTCGGCAACGACATCTCGACCTTGCCTGACTTCCCCGCAGAGATTCGCGCCCCAGCCGGCAGCTTGCCGGGCGTGAGCGGATTTCAGTTGAACTTCTCGAGCCAGGACATCAAGACCCCCGGCGACCAGCCGAATGTCCTCGTGGCGATGAATCCCGCGGCGCTGAAAGTGAACCTGCCTGACCTCGAAGACGGCGGCACGCTGATCGTGAATACCGACGGCTTCACGGCAGAAAATCTGAAATACGCCAGCTACGCAGCAAACCCCTTAGAAGACGGTTCGCTCGCCGGCTATCGCGTTCACAAACTACCCATCTCGACGCTCAACATGAACGCCCTCAAGGGCAACGTCGAGCTCTCGCGCAAAGAGATCGATCGCTCGAAAAACTTCTTCGCGCTCGGCGTGCTCTACTGGCTCTACGACCGCCCGATGGACAACACGCTGAACTGGATTCGCAATAAGTTCGCGAAGAGTCCGGAGCTCGCGAAAGCCAACGAGATCGCGCTGAAAACTGGTTACAACTTCGCTGACACGACGGAAGTCTTCACGACGCATTACACAGTCAAGAAGGCGCAGATCGCTCCCGGCAAGTACCGGAAGATCACCGGCAATGAAGCGACTGCGATCGGGTTCGTCGCGGCGTCGCAGATTTCGGGTCGCCCGCTGTTTTACGGTTCATATCCGATTACGCCCGCGTCTGACATTCTGCACGAGCTGTCACGTCACAAGACTTTCGGCGTGAAGACGTTTCAGGCTGAAGACGAGATTGCGGCCGTTTGCGCTGCGATCGGTGCGAGCTTCGCGGGCCAGATCGGATTGACCGGAACGTCCGGGCCGGGCGTGGCTTTGAAACAGGAAGCGATCGGTCTTGCCGTGATGACTGAGTTGCCGCTCGTGATCGTCAACGTTCAGCGTGGTGGACCATCGACTGGTTTGCCGACGAAAACTGAACAGGCGGATCTGTTCCAGTCTGTTTGGGGACGAAACGGCGAGTGTCCGGCGATCGTCGTGGCGCCTGCGACACCGGGCGACTGTTTCCACATGGCGATCGAAGCTGTGCGACTCGCGTTCAAGTACATGTCGCCGGTCTTTTACTTGTCTGACGGTTATCTCGCGAACGGCGCGGAGCCGTGGGCGATTCCCGCGATCGACGATCTACCAAAGATCGACGTCAGCTTCGCCAACGATCCGGCGACGTTCATGCCTTACGCGCGCGATCCGGAAACGCTTGCGCGCCCATATGCGCTGCCGGGTACGCCGGGACTCGAGCATCGTGTCGGAGGTATCGAGAAACAACACATCACCGGCAACGTCAACTACGATCCCGAGAACCATCATTTCATGGTGAAGCTGCGCCAGGAAAAAGTTGACCGGGCAGTCGCATCGATTCCGCCGGTGGAAGTAATGGGTGAGTCGACCGGAAAAGTCCTCGTGCTCGGCTGGGGCTCGACTTACGGCTCGATCTCGTCGGCAGTTGAGAAGATGCAGCGCGAAGGGAAGAGTGTTTCGTCAGCGCACCTGCGCTATCTGAATCCCTTCCCACGCAATCTCGGTGAAGTTTTGTCAGGCTTCGAAACAGTAATCGTCCCCGAGATGAACCTGGGCCAACTCTGCACGATGATCCGAGCGAAGTACCTGGTGGACGCGGTTCCCTTCTCGAAAGTGAAAGGTCGCCCCTTCCAGATCCGCGAGATCGTCAGGAAGGTCGAAGAGTATTTGTGATGTTGCAGCCGAAGACATCTGTCATAGATGTGTATGAGGAAGCTCGTCGCTACTTTATGGGTGAAGGTACGCTCAACAAAACTCTCGCACGCCTTTCTAATGATCTCGAAGAGCGTGGCATCGATTACATGGTCATCGGCGCGGTCGCTTTGCTGGCGCATGGTTACCCGCGTTTCACTGAAGACATCGATCTGGTTATGACGGCCGAGGGTCTTCAGAAATTTCACGAAGAGCTCATCGGGCTCGGCTACGCGCTGGCTTTTCCCGGGGCGAGAAAACGGCTGCGCTCGACCGCAGACAATGTGAGTATTGAAGTGATGACAACGGGAGAGTATCCGGGTGACGGAAAGCCGAAGCCGGTCAGTATGCCGGAACCGGCAGAAGCTTCGACCGAAATCGACGGGATCAGATTTGTAACTCTCGAAAAACTGATCGAGTTGAAGCTTGCGTCAGGAATTTCGGCGCCCGATCGATTGAAGGATCTTGCAGATGTCCAGGAGTTGATCAAGATCCGAAAACTCGGCGCGGACTTCGCGCTCAAGCTCGATCCTTATGTACGTGCAAAGTATCTCGAACTCGAAGAAGCTGTAAGAAGAGTGAATTAATTCAGGAGAAATAATGAGTACACAGAGTAACGGTCACGGTGGTAATGGAAATAAGCCGGCGGCGCCGGTGGTGTCGGCCGAGAGTGAGGCGGGGTCGTCGGTGTCGGGGCGTGTTGCGCCGCCGCCGGGACAGTTGAAGAAGGCTGATTTTATTTCCGACCAGGAAGTGCGTTGGTGTCCGGGTTGTGGTGATTACGCCATTCTCAACAACGTGCAGAAGGTGATGCCCGAGCTCGGCATTCCGCGCGAGAAGATCGTGTTTGTGTCGGGTATCGGCTGTTCGTCGCGTTTCCCCTATTACATGAACACGTACGGCTTCCACAGCATTCACGGACGCGCGCCCGCGATTGCGACCGGAATCAAGTGCGCGAATCCAGATCTCAGCGTTTGGGTGATCACGGGCGACGGCGATGCCCTCTCGATTGGTGGCAATCACTTCATTCACGCGATTCGTCGCAATCTCGATCTGAATTACATCCTCTTCAACAACCGCATCTACGGTTTGACGAAGGGGCAGTACAGTCCGACTTCCGAGTTTGGTAAGAAGACCAAGTCGACACCCGCGGGCACGATCGACTATCCGATCAATCCGCTTTCACTCGCGATCGCGAGCGAGTCGACATTCGTGGCGCGCTCGATCGACATCGACGTCAAACACCTTGGCGCGATAGTTGAAGCGGCGGCGAAGCACAAGGGCATCTCGTTTATCGAGGTCTATCAGAACTGCAACATCTTCAACGATCACGCGTTTGATTATTTCGCTGAACGCACCGTGCGCTCGGATCGTGTGCTGTATCTCGAACACGGCAAGCCGATGGTTTTCGGAAAGAACCGCGAGAAGGGCATTCGCATGAATGGCGCGCATCCGGAAGTCGTGACGATTGGCGAGAACGGCATTACCGAGAACGATCTGCTGGTGCATGACATTCACCTGAGCGATCCGTCGGTGGCATTCATGCTGGCGCGTATGGAGCAGCCGGCATTCCCGCAGCCCGTCGGCATCTTTCGCGCGATCGAGCGACCGACTTACGAAGACATGATGGTCGACCAGATTGAGGCGTCCGTTGCGAAAGCCGGACCGGGCAATCTCGAAAAGTTGATCAATAGCGGCGACACCTGGATCGTCGAGTAAAACCTGGCCACAGATTACACGGATAAAAAGATCGGATATAAAAATCCGTGTAATCTGTGGCCAAACTCTGTTAGAACCTGAATCCGACGCTCGTCACGAATTGAAAGTTATGTGACGTGCGTGCGGGTTCCGGGAATGTCCCGACCGTGAATGTATTCGTCACCGGATCCAACAGGATCGTGTCGATATTGCGACGCTTGAAATGGATGATCGTGTCGCCTAAGTCAAAGCGCGTTACGATCCGCTTTGTGGGATAAAACTCGACTACGCCGCCGACGTCCATCGCAAATGTTGTTAACCGGCTGAACTCGAGTTGGGCCGGGATGAACGGCAAACCGATAGGCGGAATTATGTGAAACGTGCCCTGGCTGAAGCTAATCACCCCCGGCCGCGCCTTTGCGAAGACGCCCCACTTTTCAAATCGTTTCCCGACTTTCACGCCCGCGAGTCCTTCCGCGACGTTCCCGGCATTCCGGCAGCCGAAACATCGCTTCGGAAAGAAGTAGCCGGCGCCTTCAAGGGCGACCGTCTTGTTGAGATTGTATGTGAAGCGCCCGCCGAATCCGGGCTCTGTTCTGCGTTGTGAAAATGCCTCACGTTCGAGCGTGGTGAACTCCCCGGCAACCTCAAACTTCGGAAGCTCCTCCGACTGGGCCAATGCTTGCAATTGAACTAGACAGATCACCACAACAACGAAGACAGTTCGTTTCATTCTATGACTCCTTTAGAGATTTGTGGGAAGACTCAGTGAGAGCCGCGTAATCCGCGGCTAAATTTAGGGAGCACTCTTGGGTAGAAGATTTTCCATCGAGTCAGCGCCTCCAACCATCACCCGCTGCGGTGCAGTGGTAGTGCTTTTGCTCGAGCCCGATCGCCCGGGCAGATTGAACGTGACTTCTGCGCCACGATTGGCCAACGCGCCCTCGATCTTCTCAAAGACGTTTGGACCTTTCTGCGTTGAGCGGGGAGGTATGAGCGTGGGGCCAAACATCGGCGTGTAATCGGTGTCGCGCAACACCCAAAGGTTCCACGTGCCGCCATTGGGCAGGATCGAGGCGCTCGAGAGCCACTCGTAACGTTCGCCGTCAACGGTAAACTCGATCCGGTCTCCATCAAGCACTGCGACTTTCGCGAAGTTATAACCCTCGCGCGGCACGAGTGAGAAAATAAACCGACCGCGATCGGGCACGTAAAACCACAGCAGCGCACCTTCGGCGCCGATGCTCGATTTGCTTTTGCCGACGAGATTGCCGTTGATCGTCAGGCTGTAGTTCTTCATCGAGAGCGCCACGGCGTCGAGCGTGAAATCTTTCGGTGCTGATTCGAGGTAACCTTCGCGCAGTGTGGCGCGATCGAAAGTAACGCTGACAACGTCGACAATCTTCACACCCGATTCACTATTGACGAGCAGCTCGAGCGACACGGCGTCACCGTCATCCAACGTTTGCGGCGATGTTGATTTCGGAAAAGTAGCAAAAGAAGCGTTGGTTCCTGTTGGCGTGTAGTCTTTCAGAAAAGTACGACGAAACGCTTCATCAGCCGGTAAAACAGCGAGGCTGAATTTCTTACTGATCGGATCGGAGTTGATCCAGAGGTCGTAACCGAAAACGACGTTGTTCTGCGCGTCAGTCAGCACGCGATGAATGATGCGATTGTTTCCGGCGAAGGCTTGCGAGTAAAGCAGCGCCGCGAGCGAATTGCTGTCGGGTGTGCTCTTCGCGCCGGGCGTTTCGCTTCTAAACGCGACGAAGCCGCCGTTGGAAACCTGCATTACGAGCTGGCGCTTCGCCGGATTTTGCGCCGCTGCCGCGACGCCCAAACAGTGTATGAGGAGCAGAAGGATCCAGAGCTTACTTCTCATACGGAGATCCTCCTTTGATAACGGTGAGCTTGATCTCGTCTGTTGGTCTGAAGCCGTTGAGACTTGCTGGAATCTCATCGGTTGCCGGCTTTCGTGATTTGGCAAACGTGCTTTCGGTTTGCGCGTCGTTGATTGCGCGTCGGGAATTTCTTGATGGCGAGCGGCGGTCGCGGTAAACGACGCGCGTCACGACTTTTTCCTGAACCACCGGAACCTGGACCGGCACCTGTACGACCAACGGAGGCTGGGCGACTGGTTGTTCAGCGCGGCGGAACGCGAATACACCCAAGGCGAGGCAGGCAATGATTACTGCGAGGGCGAGCGGCAACGGAACGCGAACCTGTGTTCTCACGCAGAGTCGCATAGTCTCAAAGAGAGGCCCGAGTTTTTCTTTGCGTCTCTGTTTCTCTGCGTGAGAAGGCGTGGGAGTGGTCGCGAGCTTTTCGCGGAGCCGCGCGTGATAACCACTCCAGTAACTTTCAGCCGGCGCGGCGGTGTCACTTAGTCTCGACGTCATGCGCAGGGTCATGTTGAGCGCGTCAAATTCCGCGCGACACTCGGCGCACGTATCCAATTCCGCCGCTGAGATCTCTGTAGTTCGCCCATCCAACACGAGCTCCGTCAAACGCTCTTTTGTTTCCGTGCAGTTATGCATTCCAAAACTCCAATCAGTATTCATTAGCAAGGTCGATCAAGGGCTCGGGCTCGTGAGAATCGGGTGAAAGCCGGGCGCGCAGTTTTCCGATTGCGCGCCACACGCCTTTCTTCGCTGTGCCGATCGAACAGTTCATTGCGTTCGCGATCTCGTCGTAAGACATTCCTTCGTAGTGGCGCAGCAAAAACGCGAGCCGCTGCGAAGGCGTCAATTCTGCCAGCGCGTTAACCACGTTTTCGAAAAGCAGCTTGTTATAAATATTTTCCGGTGACGCGGAACTCGATCCGACCAGCTCCCCCGAGTCGTCTAAATCGATTGGCAACAGTTGCACAACTGTTGATTGTCCGCGCCACCGGAAAAAGTTAGACCGGCGGTGATTGAGAAAAGTATTGATAGTTATGCGGCGTAACCAGGTGTAGAAAGACGAATCGAAGCGAAACGTCTGCACGGCCTGGTACGCTTTCAGCCAGACCTCTTGCGAGAGATCTTCCGCGTCCTGCGTGTTTTGACAATAATGCGAGGCGAGCAGATGGATGCGGCGCGCGTACCGCTCAGCCAGCGCGCAGAAAGCATCAAGGTCCTGCGCCTGAGCACGTTTGATTAGATCCGCATCACTCTCGGCCATCGATGATACAGACACGGAATCCGCTGGTTAGTTGGCCACAGATCGGTTTTTAAATCCGCGAAGATCTGTGTTCAGCTTATTGTTTCATTCCGGGCGTCGACGGTGAATTCGTGCTCGGAGTCACTGCGTCGCCGCCTTGCTGCGAGGAAGCGTCGCCAAACATCTTGTTTTCACTCTTACGACGACCACGCAGCGCGGGCGTCTTCTTCATTTCCTCGCGATTCTGATCCGGATTACCAGCGAAACCAGTCTGTTGTCCACGTGGTTTTGGCGGAATACCCGCCTTGTGCTGGTCCTTTTTTGCCATTTCAACCCTCCCGTTTGTGCGCTCTTTTTCTTCCCAGCGACCACTTCAAAGTGATCGGTGTTATCAAGGTCGTGATGATGACCATGATAACAACCGCCCCGAAAATCGCCGAGCTAATCACCGGCTCGCTCACACCACTCGCCGTCGGTAACATCAGCGTCGCACCGATTCCTGCGAATATCAGACCAACCTCGCCGCGCGGGATCATTCCCAGCCCGACTGCCAGACGATTGACGCCGCGCTCAACCACTCCCAACGCGCAGATCTGTTTGCCAATGATTGCCGCGACAGTCAGCGCGAATGCCAAACCGAGAATGTCGACGCGCATGAACAGTCGTAAATCAACTTTCAATCCCATCAACACGAAAAAGATCGGAACCAGTACCGTGCTCACCGGCTGTAACAGATCGTTGAGGTCGCGTTCCGGCTGTTCTCGGCCATGCTTGTAATGCACTTCGTCGAGAATTAGTCCTGCCGCAAATGCACCGATGATCGGCGCCAGACCGACTTTCGCCGCCGCCCACGACAAAAATAGACAACACGAAATTGCGAGAGTCAGTAGCACGCCTCGGGTTTCGAGTCGACCCGCACCATGAAGCATACGCGGCATCAACAAGTGTCCGATCACGATTGCTCCGACCAGAAATGCGAGTGACTTCAGCGCGATCAATCCGACGTCGAAGAACGACAGCGCGGTGCCCATTCCGGCAGCTTTGATCGCTCCAGCGACTACAGCAAGTATCAACAATCCCAGCACGTCATCGATCACTGCCGCGCCGAGAATGATCCGCGCCTCACGCGTCTTCAGCTTGCCGAGATCCTTAAAGACTCGCGCGGTGATACCGACGCTCGTTGCACAGAGAGTCGCCCCGATAAAGATGTGAGCTAAACGAGCTTCGCCCGGTATGAAATAAGCCGAGACCGCCCAGCCGAGAAAGAACGGCGCAATCACACCGAGTACAGCAACCAGCAACGACGACCATCCAACCTCCACCATCTCCTTCAGGTCCGACTCGAGTCCGACTTCAAACAGCAGAATGATCACGCCCAGCTCGGCGAGTGCCGCGATGGTCTCATTCGTTTTTAGTGGCTCCGCCCAGTTGAAACCGAAGATAACGAGATTTCCGAGCACGATCCCCGCGCACAGTTCGCCCAAAACCGCAGATTGCCCCACGCGCTCGAAGATCTCACCGCCGACTTTTGCCAATACCAGCATGATGGCAACGCCGATCAGAACGGCGGGATCCAAACCGTGTGACTCGGTGCCGGTTGCGCCTTCTCCAGCCGCCATCACAGGACGGCTGGCGAAAATAAAAAACAGCCCGACAATGAGGGCCGTCAAAAACGCGAAGGCGACTCGTTTCATTAGGTTTTCGGTAACTTTGGGTCGATTATGGCATATCCCGCGAGATCGAGAGCATCTTTCGTACGGTCGCTCAGGGTTGCGCAAGGAGAGTGAGGTATCTATAATGCGCCCCACTTACGAGGCGCCAACCCGGCAGGTAGCGCCACCCAAGCTAAAAAATATGGCGACTCCCATCAGATGGACCCAGCGTAGACGTGTCGCGCCTTATGGCAGTTCAAAGCGACAAGACACGCCGCTGAAGTCCCTTGCTGTCAGCCTGACACACGTCGCCCGAGCCGCGTTGACCGAGCCCTACATGCTCAGCATCGAGCATGAGCGCATCCAGTTGAACCGTCTGCCGAAAGCCTTCGACGGTTTTCGCGTCGTGCAACTCTCGGACATTCATCACGGACCTTTTTCCAGTACTGAACAGATCGAGCGTGCGGTCGAGACTGCAAACCGGGTCCAGCCCGACATCATCGCGCTGACCGGCGATTACATCTCGAAGGAGCGACACTACGCCGCCCCTTGCGCCGAGATGATGGGTCGTTTGAAGGCGAAATATGGCGTGTACGCCGTTCTCGGGAACCACGATCACTGGGTCGATGCGCCTTTGCTTACAGACCTTTTCAGGGCGGAGGGAATTACAGTCCTGATCAACGAGGGAATGCGTTTCGAAAAGGATGGTGCGGCATTCTGGCTCGCAGGCGTGGACGACACGATGGTCGGGCTCGAAGACATCTCGCTCGCGCTCGCGGGCTCTCGCGACGACGAGATGAAGCTTCTGCTCGCACACAATCCGATTCTTTTGCGACGCGCGGCGCGAGCGTCAGTTGACCTCGTGCTCAGCGGGCATACGCACGGCGGCCAGGTCGCAATCCGAGGTGAGCGCAGCACTCCGCGCGGTGCCCGTAAACGCATGCTCAAGGGACTCGGCCGTCTCGGAAATACGCAGATTTATGTCAATCGTGGATTGGGAACAGTCGTGTTGCCGATCCGCTACGGTTGCCCTCCCGAGATTTCTTTGCTGGAACTCCGCAGTCGCTGAATTAAAATTTTTTGTGCTTTTGTGCCTTTTTGTGGCTTAACCTGCTTGAATGTCCTCCCGCATAGTTACCGTCCCTAATCTTTTGACCGTTTTCCGGATGGTTTTGATTCCGGTCTTCGTCTCGCTGCTTTTCTATCAACGCTTCATACTCGCCCTCGCCATCTTCGTTCTCGCCGGAGTAACTGACGGTTTAGACGGTCTCTTGGCGCGCCGTTTCAACCAGAAATCACAGCTCGGCACGATTCTCGACCCAATTGCCGACAAACTGATGCTCGTCACCTCGTTCGTCGTTTTGTCGATGCGGTCAGTCTTCCCGCAACCATTGCCATCCCACCTCCCCGTTCCATTTTGGGTAACAGTTGCCGTGATTAGCCGCGACGTCTTTATTTTGGTCGGGGCGGCGGCAATCAACATCGTCACCGGTTTCCGCGGTTTCCGCCCCTCGATGCTGGGGAAGATCAACACGACCGTCCAAATCTTCGCCATCGCCGCGATCATCTTCGCCGCCAGTGTCCCTTACGGTTCCGGCTGGTACCTCCCGACCATCTACACCACAGTTTTCGCCTTCTCCGTCCTTTCCGGCGCTCACTACGTCTTTTTCGTCTCAAAACTCGTCAACGAGGACCGCCGTTCTGAAGTAGACACACTCAAATAAGGTTGACAAGGACGCACTCAAGCTTTATATTGTCCGAGCGTTCAAGGGTAAGTGTCGTTGCTGGGGATCTCAAACCGTTCAGGCCCGCGGCAATCGCTTCCAATTTTTCCATGAACAGCGAGTCGGGAATGTTTTACTCAAGGAAGGTTTTTGGAGACTAAAAGATGAGCAAGATTATTGGAATTGACCTAGGAACAACCAACTCGGTCGTGGCGGTGATGGAAGGGGGCGAGCCAACCGTAATCACTAATTCCGAAGGTGGTCGCACCA
>Ga0134121_10003231_pt1 | contig 13690 bp, 9 predicted proteins | sample KB301_FD_96463 | JGI IMG/M metagenome (GOLD analysis project Ga0134121, IMG submission 96463) | Terrestrial soil microbial communities without Nitrogen fertilizer from Kellogg Biological Station, Michigan, USA - KB3-0-1 | ecosystem: Environmental > Terrestrial > Soil > Unclassified ...
GCGACATCGTCTTGATGCGGGAGGTGACGGCGGCGTGGACGATCTTCGGCATCTTCTGGATGTCGTGCAGCACGCCGTCGATGCGGAAGCGGATGAGGCTGTCCTCGCGCTTGGGCTCGACGTGGATGTCGCTCGCCCGACTCTCGAAGGCGTGCTGAAGCATGAACTCGACGGCGTTGACGACGTGCTGATCCGAGGACTCGATCTCGGCCTCGTTCTTCATTCGCACGAGCTGCTCGAGGTTGCCGAGGTCGATGCCGGCCGAAAGATCGCGCTCGGCCCGCTTGACCGAGTGGCGCAGACCGTAGAACTCGGTGATCGCCTTGAGGATGTCCGGCTCGGAGGCGACGACGAGCTGGATGTCGCGCCCGGCGATGCGGCGGAAGGAGTCGATCCCCTCGATGTCGTAAGGATTGGCACAGGCCACCCGCAGCTTGCCGTCGGCCATGTCGAGGGGGATCATGCGGTGACGGCGGGCGAACGGCCGCGACATCTTGGATTCGATCAGGTCGGCGTTGAGGTTCAGGGCGTCGATGCGCACATGGTCGAGCTTGGCGTCGGCGGCGATGGCGAGGGCGACGTCCATCTCGCCGAGGGCGGCGCCTGAATCGCGCTGGTTGGGTAGCCGCATCTGCAACACCAACTCGTAAGCCACGGCCCGCTGCTCGAAGGCATTGGCGTTGCGCATGCTGCGCGGCAGGGCCCGGGCCTCCTGCTTGATGGCTTCGCCCTGCTCGGGCTTGAGAAAGCCCTGGCGTACCAGGATGTCGGCGACCTGCTCAGGCGTGAGGTTCATTGAGGGTGCAGTTTAGCGGAACTGCTAGACTCCGGCACACCTTTCCATGTCCATTCCCCTTGCCGCCCTCCTCCTTGTGGTTTGCTCCAGCCTCGGTTGGTCGGGGTTCGACCTGCTGCGCAAGCTGCTGGTGCGCGAGGTGGCGCCGGTCGCTCTGCTTCTGTTGCTGACCCTGGGCTCGGTGCCGCTGTTCGCCGCCTGGGTGTGGATCGACGGAGTGGCGGCTCCGGCGCCCGGTTACCTGGCGCCCGCCCTGGGCTCCGTAATTCTCAACGTGGTCAGTAACCTGCTGTTCCTTCACGGCGTGCGCGTCGCCCCGATCTCCGTCGCCATTCCCCTCTTGTCGCTGACGCCGGTTTTCACCATGCTTTGGGCCATTCCCCTGCTCGGCGAGCGGCCGTCAGCGGCCGGGGTGGCCGGCATTCTGCTGGTGATCGCCGGTGCCATCTGGCTCAACTGGCCTCGGCGGCGCGCCGATCCGGCGGAGACGCCGGCGAGCGGCGATCCCAGGCGTGCGCTCACCGGGGCGGCGATGGTTGCCACGACGGCCCTCTTGTGGTCGCTTACGTCGTCGCTGGACAAGATGGCGGTGGAGCGGGCGGGCGCGCCGCTGCACAGCCTGGTGCTCACCGGCGGAGTGGCACTCGCCGTTTTTGGAGTGCTCGCTCTCCAAGGGGGGCTCGGCGAGCTCGGCGGCGTGCGCCGCATTCCGGGGCTCCTGGTCCTCGCCCTGGTGATCTCCTCGGCGGCCCTCGGGCTGCAGCTCCTGGCCATGCCCAAGGTCTTCGTGGGCACCATCGAGACGGTGAAGCGGGGGATCGGCAACTGCATGGCCCTGGTCTATGGCCGACTGTTCTTTCGTGAGGTCATCACGCCCTCGAAGATCCTGGCCGTGGGTCTGATGGCGGCGGGAGTGGGGTTGATCCTGGGATTTTAGATTTTGGATTTTAGATTTTGGATTGAGGAGGGATAGACCGGTGCATGATTCTTGCTTCGGGCTGATACGGGGAGACTGATCGCCATGGCACTCTTCAATCCAAAATCTAAAATCCAAAATCCAAAATCGTTCCGCGCCGCGGCGCTGCTCCTCCTCGTTCCCGTGTTGGCTTGCGGCGCGGCCAAACCCCACCTCGGCCGCATCAAGCTGCCGCCGGGTTTTTCGATTGCCGTCTACTCGCAGGCGGTGCCGGGCGCGCGGTCGCTGGCGCAGTCGCCCAATGGAATCATCTACGTGGGTACAAGGGGTCAGGGGAAGGTCTACGCCCTGGTCGACAAGAATAAGGACGGTCGGGCCGACCAGGTGTTCACCATCGCCTCCGGCTTGAGCTCGCCCAACGGCGTCGCCTGGCGCGACGGCTCGCTCTACGTAGCGGAGATCTCCCGCACCCTGCGCTTCGATCACATCGACGACCACCTTGCAAGTCCGCCCAAGCCGGTGGTGGTCACCGACGCCTATCCCAGCGACAGCCAGCACGGCTGGAAGTTCATCCGCTTCGGCCCGGACGGCAAGCTCTACGTGCCGGTTGGCGCGCCGTGCAACATCTGCGAGCCGGGGGAGCCCTTTGCCAGCATCACCCGCATCGACCCACTCGCTGCCAAGAAGCCCGAAATCGTGGCGAGTGGAATTCGTAACACCGTGGGCTTCGATTGGCAGCCCGGAACCGGCGTCCTATGGTTCACCGACAATGGCCGCGACATGATGGGCGACGACATGCCGCCTGACGAGCTGAATCGCGCTCCCAAGGCCGGCCTCCACTTCGGCTATCCGTTCTGCCATGGCGGGCGTTTTCCTGATCCCGAGCTCGGGGGCAAGCATCCGTGCTCGCAGTTCGTGCCCCCGGCCATCGCCCTCGGTCCCCACGTCGCCGCCCTCGGCATGCGTTTCTACACCGGGACGATGTTCCCCCCTCGCTACCGCGGCCAGATCTTCATCGCCGAGCACGGCTCGTGGAACCGCAGCGATCCAATCGGCTACCGGCTCACCCTGGTGCGGGTGGAAGGCGATCGCGCCGTTTCTTACGAGACTTTCGCCGAGGGTTGGCTGGGTCACTTCGGTGTTTCGGGGCGGCCGGTGGACGTGGAGGTGATGCCCGACGGCGCCCTGCTCGTCTCCGACGACTACGCCGGAGCGGTTTACCGCATCACCTGGGCGGCGAACCCGTAATTAACCGCAATATCAAACGAATGCTCTCAAGGTTGATGCCCTGAGCGAGCGATATCCGCCTTGGTAACAAGATCGACGGTTGGAACGCCTGTTCTCCTGCGAATCCGCGGGTTCGCCTGGAGCGTACCCTTCGATGGGGGAAGAACGGCGATGCAGAGCTCGACTGCCAGGAGGCTGGAGATTGCTGACCGAAGACCGCTCGCAAACTCTTTCTTTTAGTGCATGCCATCAAGAATTGTCGCCAGACTCTGTAACCCCTTCGCCCACATCCATTGACCGGCGAAAGAGCGTAAAATGAGAAGCAGGAGCGGGAGCCTCGTTCAATTGCAGTCGTGCACTGCTTGCATTAACTAAGGAAGGGAAGCCTGGATTCCGAGACCTCTGGTGAGGTTCGATGGAGTCCGCTGTTCCCTTACCGCCAGGACGGAGGATCTGAATGAGTAGCAACGCCGAAGAGATCAGAACCCGAATCAAGCAGATCATCGCCAATGTCGCCGGTCTCAATGCAGGCCGTATCAATGACGACGCCAAGCTGCGGGAGGACCTCAAGCTGGACTCGCTGTCGTTGCTCGAGATCGGAGTGGACGTGGATCTCGCCTACAAGCTCGAGTTGCCCGACGAGCGATATAAAGAAATCGACAGCCTGCCGGCGATGGTGGATCTCGTCCAGCAGCGGCTCGGCGAGCGTGAGATGCAGCCGAAAGCGGTACTGGGATGAAATCGCGGATCGCGGTGACCGGCCTCGGCCTGGTCACCCCAATCGGAGAGGGGCGGCAGGAGGTCTGGGAGGGGCTTCTCGCAGGCCGCAGCGGCTTCGCTCCGGTAGAGTCATTCGACACCCGCGGCTTCAGCGCCCACCTGGGTGCTGAGGTCCGCGGTTTTGACCCCGCGCCGTGGGTGCGGCGGCAGGACCCCGCGGCGTTGGGCCGCGCCTCGCAGCTTGCCATCGCCGCCGCCCGTCAGGCCCTGGACGACGCGGGACTCGATCCCGAGGCGCTCGAGCCGGAGCGGGCGGGAGTGGCGATGGGCACCACCTCCGGCGAGCCGCGGGAGGTGGAGCGCTTCGACGATAAATATCTGGCCGGCGAGCTCGAGCAGGTGGGCGATGAGTTCATGGGGCTTTATCCCTGCCACATGATCGCCGCCCATGTGGCGCGGGAGCTGGGTTTCGCCGGCGACAACACCATGATCCCCACCGCCTGCGCGGCGGGCAACTACGCTATCGCCCACGCCGTCGACGTGCTGCGCGCCGGCCGGGCGGACGTCATGCTGGCCGGCGGCGCCGACTCTTTTTCACGCATCACCTATACGGGCTTTGCCCGCCTTGGCGCCATCGCGCCGGAGCGCTGCCAGCCCTTCGACCGTAACCGCAAGGGAATGATTCCCGGCGAGGGAGCGGCCGTGCTGGTGCTGGAGCCGCTGGAGCGGGCGCTCGCCCGCGGCGCCCGCGTCTACGCTGAGCTGGCGGGCTATGGCCTGTCCTGCGACGCCCATCACATGACGGCGGCCCACCCCGAGGGCGACGGTGCCGCCCGCGCCATGCAGCGGGCCCTCGCCGACGCCGGCGCCGTGCCCGCCGACGTCAGCTACATCAGCGCTCACGGCACGGGAACGCCGACCAACGACCGGCTGGAGACCCTGGCGGTGAAGCGGGTTTTCGGCGCGGCGGCGAAAAACACTCCCATGAGCTCGATCAAGTCGATGATCGGGCATACCATGGGCGCGGCCTCCGCCATCGAAGCCGCGGTCTGCGCGCTGGCGGTGGCCCTGGACCGCATTCCACCGACGATGAATCTCGAGGAGCCGGAGGAGGATCTCGACTACGTGCCGAACACGGCGCGCGATCTCCGGGTGGTGTTGGCGATGAACAACGCCTACGCCTTCGGCGGCAACAACGCCTCGGTGATCCTGCGGAAGCACGAGGCCTGACACCATGGCTTTGGAGAACCGCCGCCGCGTCGTGATCACCGGGGCCGGGTGCCTCTCCTGCCTCGCGGACTCTCCAGGCGGACTGCACGCCGCCCTCGTCGCAGGACATAGTGGGCTCAAAGCCATCGAGCTTTTTTCCACCGATGCGATCGGCTGTCATCAGGCTGGCGAAATCCGGCCCTTCGACGCCCAAGCTTATCTTCCGGATCGCAACCTGCGGCCCATCGACCGCACCTCGCGCCTTCTTCTGGTGGCGGCGGGCAAGGCACTCGCCGCCAGCGGCCGGCCCCTGGAGGTAGCCGAGCGTGACGACGGGGAAATCGGGCTGGTGCTCGGCACCACCTTCTGCAGCTTGCGCACGATCGCCGAGTTCGATCGCCGCAACCTGCAGCTTGGGCCGTCCTACGCCAGTCCGCTCGACTTCGCCAACAGCGTCATCAATGCCGCCGCCGGTCAGGCGGCCATCTGGTTCGGTCTGCGCGGCCTCAACTCCACGATCTCTGCCGGCGCGGCTTCCGGGCTGGCGGCCGTTGGCTACGCCACGGACCAGATCCGCGGCGGCCGGGCAAACGCGCTGCTGGCCGGCGGCGCCGAGGAGCTGTGCTTCGAGTCGTTTTTCGGCCACTACCAGGCCGGACGGCTCTGCGGCTCGGCCGGCAATCGGAATGAAGAGAAGGGCGAGGTGCCAATCCCCTTCGATGCTCGCCGCAACGGCTTCGCCCTCGCCGAGGGCGCCGCGCTGATGATGCTCGAAGACGCCGCCGCAGCAGCCGAGCGCGGCGCCCCGGTGCTCGCCGAGGTGCTGGGCCACGGCTCGGGGTTCGATCCGCTCGGCACGCCGGAGAGCGCCGCGCGCGCCGTCGCCCGTGCCATTCGCCTCGCCTTGGAGGAAGCCGGGCTCGGGCCCTTGGACGTCGACGCGTTGAGCGCCGGCGCCAACGGCAGCGTCGACGCCGACCGTTGGGAAGCGGCGGGCGTTGCCGCGGCCCTCGGAGCGCGCGCCGAGATATTGCCCGTCACCGCCGTCAAGTCGATGCTCGGCGAGGCCTTGGGCGCCTCGGGCGGCCTCCAGCTCGTGGCTCTGCTCGGCACTCTGGAAGACGGCGTGCTGCCCGGCATCCTGGGCCTGGAGCAAACCGAGGAGGGATTTCCGTTTCCCGGCGCATCGCCAAACGCGCGGCGATTGCCCGGGCACCGAGGGTCGGGCGCGGTCACCGCCTTGGCCACAACGCTCAGTGCGGACGGGCACGCCTGGGCCGTCTTGCTGGGCAGTTGGAGAGGGAGCGCGTGAGCAGCGAGCCGGTGCCTTTTCGAGCGAGTGGCGCCGGCGACCTCGTCCCTCGCTTCGAGGATCAGGGGCACTCCGCCGAGGCGGTCGCGGCGCGGCGCGCCTGGGTGGAGGAGCGGACGGGAGCGCGGCTGGAGCAGGTCGGCGCCGCTTCGATTCCTGCCGAGGCCTGGCGCGGCAACGTCGAAAATCCCGTGGGCGCCGTACAGGTGCCGCTGGGGGTGGCCGGTCCGCTGAGGGTGGAGGGGGAGCACGCACGGGGAGTGTTCTACGTCCCCCTGGCCACCACCGAAGGCGCCTTGGTGCGTTCGTACGAACGGGGCATGATGACCCTCACCCGCGCCGGCGGCGCCACGGTGCGCATGCTGGCCGACGAGAATCGAGTATCGCCCGTTTTCGTCTTCGACGGCGTCGCCGAAGCAGCTGCCTTCGCCCGCGAGCTGCCGGAGCTGTTCGGCGCGCTGAAGAGAGAGGCCGAGTCCACCACTCGCCACGGCCGGCTGTTGCGGGTGGAGCCGCTGGCCCTGGGCCGCGAGGTGGCGGTCCACTTCGTCTACTGGACGGCGGACGCCCATGGCATGAACATGATCGTCAAGGCGACCGACCACGCTTGCCGCTGGCTGGTGGCGCAGGGGCACGCTGGTCGGTATTACTTGTTCAGCGGCGCCGAGTCCGAGAAGCGGGCCAGCGGCTCGCTGTTCGCCGGCGGCAAGGGGAAGAAGGTGACGGCCGGCGCCCGTATCTCGCCGCGGCTGATGCGGGCCTATCTGCACACGACGCCGGCGGCGATGGCCGACCTCTGGCAGCGCACGGTGCTGGGCCATCTCCAGGCCGGCGCCCTGGGCTACAACGGCCACATCGCCAACGGCCTCGCCGCCCTGTTCATCGCCTGCGGCCAGGACGTGGCCAACGTCGCCAACTCGGCGGTCGGGATCACCTCCTTTGAGGTGCTGCCCGGCGGCGATCTCTACGCCAGCGTCACCCTGCCGTCGCTCACCGTCGCCACGGTCGGCGGCGGCACGGGCCTCGGCACCGCCCGCGAGTGCCTCGAGATGCTGGGGTGCGCCGGCGAGGGGGGAGCCCCGAAGCTGGCGGAGATCACGGCCGCCATGGCGCTCGCCGGCGAGCTGTCGATGGGCGCTGCCGTTGCCAGCGGCGAGTTTGTCGCCGCGCACGAAACCTATGGCCGGAATCGGCCGGACGAGGATGATTCTGGATGAAGCGATTGTTCCGCGGCCTGCGCCGGCCGCCCAATCCGTCCTACGATGCCGTTGTCATCGGCTCCGGCATCGGCGGATTGATCACCGCCAACCTGTTGGCGAAGGACGGGCTCAAGGTGCTGCTGGTTGAGCAGCATTACATGGTGGGCGGTTATTGCAGCACCTTTCGCCGCGGCGGCTACACCTTCGACGCCGCCACCCATTTCTATCCGCTGCTGGGCAATCCCGAAACGCTGACCGGCCGCCTGCTCGTCGAGCTGGGCACCGCCACCCGCTGGGTGAAGATGGACCCGGTGGACACTTTCCACTTTCCGGACGGCACGCGCTTCGCCGTGCCGGCGGACTTCGAGCTCTATCTTGCCCGGCTCAAGGCCGAATTTCCCCACGAGGTTCGCGCTCTCGACAAGTTCTTCGCGGCGGTGCGCGAAGTCTATCTGCCGGGGCTGGTGCACTACTTCCACGGCCGGCCCGCCGAGCAGCTGCCGCGTCTCGCCCAGTACCGCGAGCTGACAGTGAAGGATGCCCTCGACCGCTGGTTCCACGATCCCAAGCTCAAGCTCCTGCTCACCGCCGACTGCCCGCACTGGGGCTCGCGGCCGGGGCGCACGTCGTTCGTCTTCGACTCGATGCTGCGCCTCTCTTACTTCCTCGGCAACTACTATCCGCAGGGAGGCTCGCAGGCTTTCGCCGACGATCTTGCCCGCTGCTTCGAGCAGCGGGGCGGCCACATTCTCACCAGCACCCTCGCCAGGCGCATCGTCGTCGAGGAAGGCGAGGCTCGGGGTGTCGAGCTCGAGGTCCTGCGCGGCCACGTGCTGCCGCAATGGCGAAGCGGCGTGGTGAAAAGCGGCGTGGTGATCTCCAACGCCGACCTGCTGCTGACCCTGGAGCGGCTGGTGGGACCCAGGCACCTGCCGCCGGACGCCGTCGAGCCTCTCCGCCGCCTGCGGACGACCTTTCCCTGCTGGCTCACCCACCTGGGTCTCAAGGGCGTGCCGGCGAACGTTCTGGCGGAGGCTCAGGGCTACCACTGGCGTTCGTGGGACATGGAGCGGGTGGGGCGGGACGCCCTCTGCTTCAAGCTCTTTGCTCCCACACTCTTTGAGCCCTCGCTGGCGCCTGGAAGCGAGCAGATCCTCATCGTTCAAAAGGTCCAGGAATTGGACTACGACGCCGTCGATGACTGGCCGCGCCACAAGCGCGAGGTCGAGGCTTTCGTCTTTGCGAACCTGGAACGGGTGATCCCTGGAATCGGCGCGCAAATCGCCGTGCGGAGCAGCGCTTCGGCCTACACCTCAGGGCGGTTTACTCTTAATTCGCGGGGAGCGATGCTCGGCTGGGAGATGTCGCCCGAGCAGTTGGGCGCCGGCCGGCCCAGACCTGAGACGGCGATTCGCAATCTCCATTGCGTGGGACACTGGACCCAACCCGGAGGCGGCGTCACGCCGGTAATCGTTTCCGCCCAGCGCGTGGCGCAGACCGTGCTTCGCGGTGCCGCAGGCAGCGAGTCACCAGGCCTACCGATCAGAATGGCGGCGGCCGGAATCCGCTAAGGAGGGCAGTCATGGCATGCTCCTTCGAAGACAGCGGCGTGGCGATCTTTCGGCCTCGACTCATTCCCGGTGGGGCGATGCCTGACCTCGCCGCAGCCGCGGATGACCTCGCGGCCTGTGCTCGCAGCCAGCCAGCCCGTCTCGTTCTGCTATCGTCTGCCGCCGCGCTCGATCCGAGCCATCACAACCCTGGCTTTGTGGCCGAGACCTACCGGCCTGAGGGGACGAATCCCATCGCCCGGGCCTGGAGGGAGCTCGAAGCCCTGGCGGCGGCGAAGTTGCCGCAGGCCGAGCGGATCGTCCTCCGGCCCGCTCCCGTCGCCGCTCGCAAGGACGCTGACTTCATCTCCCGCCGGCTCGCCGGTGCCTCTGCCGTGGTGCCGCCGGGGTTCGACCCGGCCTTGCAATTCTTGGCGCCAGCGGATCTTGAGGCCGCCGTGTGTTGCGCCGTGGAGCGGGGAGCGGGCCGGCCGGGGCTTTTCCACGTCGCGCCGCGGGGCGCCGTGCCCCTGCGCACGGCCATGCGACTGGCGGGCGTGCGGTGCCTGCCTCTGGCATGGACCGGCGCCGGCGGCGAGAACGATTACCTGCGCCACAACTGGACCGTCTCGGGCGCTAAAATCGAGCGTGAGCTTGGATTCGTCCCCAAAACCACGAGCGCGGCGGCGGTGCTTGCGGCGTTCGCGACCGCCGGCTCTGCCGTTCCGCAGCCCGACGACTTCGGGCTCGACCTTGGTTACATCGCCGCCTATGAGCGGACGCTCTTCCGCTTCCTGCACGACCTCTACTGGCGGATCGAGGTTGTAGGCACCGAGAACCTGCCGCGGGAGGGTGGGGCGGTGCTGACCGGCGTCCACCGCGGCTTTATGCCCTGGGACGGCGTGATGGCGCTGGTGGCCGTACACCGCGCCGTGGGACGGGTACCGCGCTTCCTCATCCACCCGTGTCTCATCAAGCCGCCCTTCCTCGCCAACTATATGATCAAGCTGGGCGGCATCGTCGCCAACCAGGAGAACGCGGATTGGGTGCTCTCGCGAGGCGATCTGTTGGGCATGTTCCCCGAGGGCATCCACGGTGCCTTCACCATGTACCGGGACGCCTACAAGCTGGGTAAGTTCGGGCGCGACGAGTACGTGAAGATGGCGCTGCGCAACCGCGTGCCCCTCGTCCCCTTCGTCACCGTGGGCAGCGCCGAGATCTATCCCATCTGGGGCCGGCTCGACTGGAAATGGGTCAAGCGGGCGACCGAGTGGCTTTTTCTGCCGTTGGGACCCAATTTTCCGTTTCCCGGCCTGCCGCTGCCCTCGAAATGGCACACGCGGTTTCTGGCGCCGATCCCCGTCCAGGAGCAGTATGGTCCCGAGGCCGCGGACGATCCGGCAGTGGTAAAGGCCATCAGCGCCGAGGTGCGGGCGCGCATGCAAGCGGCGATCGACGAGATGCTGGCGCGGCGCAAGTCAATCTTCTGGGGCACGATTTTCGATCGCATCGAGACTGAGCCAGGATCCTTGGATGTCGTTCGACCCGGTAGCCTTCCGCGAGTTGGCGGGTAAGTTGCGCGCCTTCGCCCTGTTTCGCGGCGCCGGGATGGCGCCGGAGAGAGCGCTCGCTCGCGCCGCGCGGCTGAATCCCTGGTCGCGCCTCTTCGTGCTCGAAGGCATCGGCTACGCACGAGGGAACGCCGGCTGGCCGCCTCAAAGCTCGGAAGATGGCGCGCTGATTCCCCTCACCATGGGCTGGGGGCTGGCGCTGGCGGTGCGCTCGTTCCGGTCTGCGCGCGCGAGGATTACGCCTGAAGAGTCATTGCGGAGCTTTGCCGCCGCTTGCCGCGAGCTCGCGCCGCCAGGCCTTACCGGTGTGGCTTTCGAGGGATTGGGCTTGGTGGCCCGGCTGCAATGGGCCAAGGCGGTGCCGGCTCTCTCGCGAGCCCTGGGTGAAATGGACGGCGGTCTCGAGGCTCGGTTCTGGCACGGTGTGGGGCGGGGCCTTTTCTTTCTGCCCGGCGATACTTTTCTCTGGGGCAGCTCCGCAGGTCGGGCCTTGGCGAGAGCGCTGCACGAACCGCCGGCCGGTCTTCCCCGGGCCAACACCCTGGCCGGCCTGGCCATGGCCATCACCCTCATCTGCCTACCGCATCCCAGAGTGATCGATCGATTCCTGAGCCGTCACTCCGGACAAATTGACGACGCGGCTTCGTTCCAGTACGGAATCGCCGCGGCAGCCCTGGTCTGGTGCCGTGCGGCAGGCCGGGACGAGCTTTTGCAGCGTCTCCTGTCCCATCCTTCCCAGACACCAGAACACTGGCAGGCGTGGGTTCGGCGGCCCTGCGAGCAGGCGCTCGGCGAGAGCTTCCCGGTTTTGGTTCGCGATGGCGGCTGGGACGATCTTTTTCGGGTGATGCGATGAAGCGGCGCCGGTTCCTCATCTTCGGCCTGCTCGCTGTGGTGATCTTTTTGTCCGGCGGTTGGCTGACCCTGGACCGCCTGGACCGCCGGGGGAGAGAGTTTTACGAAGCCGGCCGCGCCGTGGTTGCGGCGCTCGACTTGCTGGCCGGCGATCTCTCCCGCCGGGATCTCGCCGCTGTCGGCAATGTCTACTCGCCTGATTTCCACGGCTCCTCTCTGGGCCTCGCGAGCTTTCAACCTGCGGCGGAGAAGGACGGCATCGCAACCTTGCGACTGATACCAGGCAAGGGGAAAGCGGATCGTGGCTCGGCCGTCGCCGAATGGCGCGCCTACCTCGACGGCTTCCAGTCGATCGAGGAGCTCGGCCTCCACCTGCACCGCGTCGAGGCTTGGGAAGCGGGAGGCGAGGTGACGGCCATGGTGCGATTCGAGGTCATCGGCACGCTGAAAGGCCATGCTCGGTCGGGCATCGACCGCGCGCTCTTCCGCATGTGTTTCGTGCCGGGCGGAAATGGATTGCAGATCGCTGAGGCATCGCCCGTTGAAGGCGAGCGGCTGGAGGCTGACCGGCCGCAGTTCGAAGAGGTGGGCCACGCGGCGGGCATCGATTTCCAGAACCGTTACTATCCTCCATTCCTCACTACGCCGCTGCGCTTCGGCATGATCCGCTACGGCCCCGGCGGCATCAGCGCCGTGGACTTCGACAACGACGGCCTCTACGATTTGTTCATTCCCGACGGCGTCGAATCGCGCCTGTTTCACAACCGCGGCGACGGCACCTTCGAGGACGTGACAGCGGCTTCCGGCCTCGCCGGCCTCGACGGCGTTTCCGTGGGAGTCTTCGCCGACTATGACAACGACGGCTGGAAAGATCTCTTCGTCAGCCGCACCTTCAAGCCCAACCAGCTTTTCCACAACGATGGACCGGACGCCTCCGGCCACATCCATTTCACCGACGTCACCGCCAAGTCACGCCTCGGCGAGGATTGCTGCACCACCGTCGCCTCCTGGGGGGATTACGACAACGACGGTCGCCTCGATCTCTACGTGGGGCGCTATCTCGATCCACGAAAGAAGATCCCCACCACTTTCTATGCTCGAAACGGCGAGGGCAACCGGCTCTATCACAACAACGGCGACGGCACCTTCACCGACGTCACCGCCGCCGCGGGCGTTGGCGACACCGGGCTCTGCCTGGGCAGCGTCTGGGGCGACTATAACGACGATGGCCGCCCCGATCTCTACGTGGTCAACGACTTCGGCCGTAAGACCCTGTACCGCAACAACGGCGACGGTACTTTCACCGACGTGACGGTGGCGAGCGGCACCCTCGACTACGGCGCCGGCATGAGCGCCTCTTTCGGCGACTACGACAACGACGGCAAGCTCGACCTCTACGTCGCCAACATCCGCTCCGAGCACTCCTGGCTCGCCGAATCCCCTACCGTCTGGCGCTACATGGCCAACTCCTGGCGGCAGGGCGTATGGCGGACCGACATGCCCCTCTATTTCCAGATTTTCCGCCAGTCGGGGAGCCGGTTCGTTCAGGTTTTCCAGCAGATGGCGTCGGGCAACACACTGCTGCGCAACAAAGGCGACGGCACGTTCGAGGACGTCACCTGGAAGGCGGACGCCAACCCCGTCGGCTGGTTCTGGGGCTCGGGGTTCGGCGACTTCGACAACGACGGTTTCCTGGACGTCTACAGCGCCGACGGCTGGGTTTACAACGACAAGGGGACCGAGCTCGAGCTCGACTTCCTCAACAACGTCGTCGGCAACCAGGCGGAGTACAAGAAGGGCACCTTCTTCGATCCCAAGCAATTCGGCAGGCTCTCGTGGCACGGCTGGGAGCGCAATCGCCATCTGCTGAACCGAGGCGACGGTACCTTCCAGGAGATCGGCCGGCCGGCCGGCAGCGACTTGATCCTCAACAGCCGCGGCGTCGCTCTCGCCGATCTCTGGAACCGCGGCGTGCTCGACATCGCCGTCGCCGCCAGCGCCGACCGGCACGCCCTGCTGCGCAACGAGGTGGGACAAGCGGGACAGAGGCGGCACTGGCTGGAGATCGAGCTGCGAGGCGTGAAGTCCAACCGTGACGCCGTAGGCGCCCGCGCCGTCGTGCGCGCCGGCGGCAAGACGCTCACTCGCGAGGTGGTGGCCGGCGACGGTTACGCCTCGCAGAACATGCTGCGCCTCCATTTCGGTCTCGGCGAGCCCGGCACGGTGGACGAGCTGACGGTAAGATGGCCGGCATCCGGGACCGTCCAGCGCTTCCGGAACGTCCCCGCGGACCGCATCGTCCAGTTGACCGAAGGTGGAAGTCTGCAACCTTTCC
>Ga0134121_10003232_pt1 | contig 13689 bp, 13 predicted proteins | sample KB301_FD_96463 | JGI IMG/M metagenome (GOLD analysis project Ga0134121, IMG submission 96463) | Terrestrial soil microbial communities without Nitrogen fertilizer from Kellogg Biological Station, Michigan, USA - KB3-0-1 | ecosystem: Environmental > Terrestrial > Soil > Unclassified ...
CAAGGCGATCTCCGACCCGGCGCCCTACGCTCCGTGGCCCAGTGACATGCGTCGGTCGATCGGCAAGGACTACCGGGACATTCGTTTCACTTTCTTTTACATGTGACCGCACAACATCGAACACGGACAGACAGCGACGGAAGATTTGATTTGAGGATGAACAATGCGGTCGGTTAATTGTCGTCCAGTATAACATGCACATCTTTTTCATCGTAATTCTCGTGCTGGCCTCCGTCGTGGGCGTGACGTTCATCGTCGAGCGGGGGCTGGCGTTGCGCTGGAAAAACGTCATCCCGCCCGCGGTCGAGGCCGCCGCCGACGCCTGTCATTCGCCAAAAGACCTTCCCACGTTGATTCACGTCTGCCAGCAGAACCCGTCGCCGCTCGGCCGCCTGCTGCTCAACGCTCAGGAGCACCTCGACTGGCCGATGGAAGAGAACATCGATGCGCTCGAAATACGCGCCCGGAACGAAGTGGTGGGTTTGGAACGCGGCCTGGTGATTCTGGAGATCATCGTTGGAATCGCGCCGTTGCTGGGGCTGGTCGGAACGATTTACGGATTGATCCTCCTGTTCGGCGGAATGGGCCAGACCGGGCTGAACGACAACGCCACTCTGGCCCGCGGGATTGCCCTGGCTCTCAACGCCACGTTGCTCGGACTGATGACAGCCATCCCTTCGCTCGTTGCCTGGAGCCTGTATAACAAAAAAGTCGAAACACTGACGGTGAAAATGGAAACCGTCTGTGAAGAGTTCCTCCAGCGGCAATATCGCAACAGCGCAAGGCAGGCTTGATCAATGCAATTCACGGTTCGCAAACGACGCAATCCACCCGCGGTGATCATCGTCTCGCTGATCGACGTGCTGATCGTTGTGCTGATTTTTCTGATGGTGGCCACGACCTTCAAGCAACAGCCCTCCATCAAGCTGGCGTTGCCGGAGTCGAAGCACACGGCCAACCCGGGCGCCGCGGAAGACAATATCGTCGTGACGATTGCGAAACAGGAGCCGTACCTTTACTTCGGCCAACGGCCAGTGACGTTCGACAAACTGGAAGAGGAACTCAAGGCCAAGGCGGCCCAGAACCCGCAGATCACTCTTGCCATCCGGGCCGATACCGACGCGCCGTTTGGGCAGGTGGTGAAGGTGATGGACGCCGCCAAGGCCGCGGGGATCAAGCTCGCCAGCGCCTACACGAAAACGTCTGCGCAGCCTTAGTTTTAAAGTCGGTTTGGCCGGGAACAAAACCCGGGTTCATTCGTCTTACACACGTGAAAAAACGCTTGAACAGGCTTGCCTGCGACGTTTTACTCCTTGCGGAACACTTCCAACCAAAGCTCGATTTATGAAACGAATCGCCCTTTCTGTTTTAGCAGCGTGCAGCGTGATCTCAGCTCGCGCAACCGTGTTTCAGTATTCCGTAACCCTCGACGGACCGAGCGAACCCACTTCGTCGCTGGGAATCGGGAGCGGGACGGTAAACTACGACGACGCTGCCCACACTTTGCAGTTGCAGGTGTCCTTCAGCGGGCTGACAGGAACCACGACGGCCTCTCACATTCATGCCCCCACGACTACTCCCTTCAGTGGCACCGCCGGTGTAGCGACCACAACTCCAAGTCTGGCGGGCTTCCCTCTTGGCGTTACCAGCGGATCGTATTCGAACACCTTGGATCTCACGTCGGCTTCGAGTTGGAACGCCGCCTATGTCACCGCCAACGGCGGAACACCGGCCGGCGCCGAATCAGCGTTTGCGGCAGCCATCGCGGGTGGCAACGCCTACTGGAATATTCACTCATCCTCCTTCGGTGGCGGTGAAATCCGCGGCTTTCTGGTGGCCGTGCCCGAGCCCTCGACGCTTGCCCTGCTGGGATTAGGGGCGGGAACACTGGCGTGGCGGTTGCGGCGCAAAAAGTAATCGTTTCCGAAAAATAATAAACGCCGACTCTTGCGAGTCGGCGTTTTCGTTTCTGGAGATCGCCCGGCGATTACTTCTTTTTCCCGAAGAGATTTGACCAGACCGACTTGGATTCCGTCTGCCGCTGCTGCACCTTCAACTGGCCGAGGATGGACTGCCAGCCGATGTAAATCTTGTGCCACTGGTTTTCCAGGTTGCGCAGAGCGCCGTCGTTCAATTCGCTGAGGTATCGCAACGAGGGTGCGCCGCCCACGAGCGCATGGACTTCCTCCTTGGTTGGATTGCTGCACTCGACGGCCGCGAGGATCATCTCCAACTCCTGGGCGAGAACACTCTTGATTTCGAGGAACTGGTTTTCGTCTTCCTGACCGAATTTCTTTGTGCGGGCCAAACTGAGATATTGATTAAACTGTTTCCAGCACTCGAGATAGTTCTCGATTTGCAGGATCAGGTCTTCCAGTTTCTTGTGTTCCATAAAACAGTTTGGTTGATACCGATTATCTTTGCCCAAGGGAGCGTGGAGCAAGGAAAATAATCGCTCCGCCGCGCAACTCGCGGGCGGTCAGTTTCAGCGCCGCATAATCCGCAATCAACTCGCTCAACGGGATGTGGGCCTCGCGCGCCAGCTTGAACGTGGACAAGACCAGGTTGCCGATCTGCCGCACATGCTCTTCCGAAAATGATCGCGGCAGCGTCGAAGCCACAATGCGCCCGTTCGGATCCAGGGTAAAACTGCCGGTCGGCAAACGCACGAGACCGGCCGGGGACGCGTTTCGTTTGGAGAGGATGTTCAGGAGGCCCATTTGGCGATGATCTTTTTCATAGTGTCACGAACCAGGTCCTGCGAAAGCGATCGATGAAAACCGACGCACAGATCGGTCTCGTTCCGGGTCACGAGCGCCACATGGCACTGCGGCCCCAGCCCTTCCAGCTGATTCAACTGTCCGGCCTGAAAGCCGTCTCCCAACTCGCGGAAATTCTGCATGGTTTGCCGCACCCAGTCCGCGATCTGTTCCGAATTCTCCGCGCCCCAGGATTCAAACTGTTTTCCAGTCGAACGAACGGTCACCACAAATTCCACTCCGTTGAACTTCGACAGCGGCGCCAACGGCGATTCGGCGCCCGCGGCGGCGGCCGCCGCTGCTTCACTCACTGCGGGCTCCGCGATCGCTTCCTGACTCTGCGCCTGCGCCTGCGCCTCGTCCAGCGCCTGCGCGGATTCCAGAAGCAGTCCCTGGTAGGAATTGAAAATGGTGCGCTGCCGGTTCGATTCAGCGGGGAGGATTTCGAAGTTGCCCGTCTTCCAGGAAAGGATTTTCTGGAACGCCCCTTCGGCGGTCAGGCCTTCGGTCTCGGCGTCCACGACATCGCCGTTTTGGAACCAGATTTTCCCGATCAACGTCCCGTTGGTGACCTTCAACACGGAAGAACTCTGCGAAAGGCATTCGAGCTGGATGATGTCCACCAGGCTTTTGCTTTGCACTCCGCGAAAACCGCCGTCCACCTCCCGGCCGAGCAGAGACTCGATGCAATCCAGGAAGAATGTAATCTCCTGGCTCGTGTTGGGTTTCTCCAGGAACAAGTCCACGCCCATTGCGTAGGCGCGCGCCCGGAACTGCGCGTCAACCACCGAGGTCATCACCGCCGTTCGCAACTGCGGAAACTTCCGCCGGACGATGGTAAGCACCTGGAGGCCGTCCATCTTCGGCATGTTCAAGTCGGAAATGAGCAAAGAGAAAGGCTCCGATTCCAACAGGGAAATGGCCCGCGCCCCGGAAGTAGCCGTGTGAATGTCCGGCTGGCTGGGAAGACGCGCAAGCATTTCCCGGTATAGCTCCAACAAATCCTGGTCGTCGTCGAGTAGGAGGATTTTGTGGCGGCCGGACATAGATGGTAGTCGAACCAACGACGCAAATAGAACCGCTTCGGGCCGGAAAATGCAAGCCAACTTAAAATATATCGACGAAACCGCTCACCCGTGTCAAACTTTCCAAAATTTAATGGGATGTTTGGCCGACTAAAAAACCTGTTCAAGAAACATGCTCCCGAGGAGCAGGCCGTCGAACCAGCGGCGGAAAGCTTCGCGCCTCGCGAGTTCCGGCCCGGCTACAAACCCGGTGCGCCGATTCCGCCTCCCCCGCCCTCAGAGGAGGAGACGCCCGAAGTATCCGAGGAGAGTCCGGTCGAGGCGCCGCCCGTGCCGTCTGCAACTGGCGACGTCCTCCAGTTGTCTCTGCGCTCCATCCTGCTCAAACTGCCGGACCCGTTGAAAAGCAGAGTGCGCCAGCCGCCCGGAGCCAATGTTCAGATTTCCATTCCGATCCAAAAAGTGCTGCCGCAACTGGCCCACGGTTCCGTAAAGATTACCTTCGGCGAGCTTCGTCAGGCATCTCCGGCGGGTGTATTCCTGGAATCAGGCGACCAGGATCAAACTTCGGTTGAATTGCCGCTGTCCACCGTTCTTTCGCAACTGAAGGGGGGGCTGCTCACCCGCCGCGCCGATCAGCGGAGGGTCGATGTACCGGACGAGGTTTCTTCGCTTTTCGGCTCCAAAGGCGAGCCGCTCGCGACGGTACGGATGAGCACCACCGCGTCGCCACCGGCGTCTGCTGCGCCACCGCCGACGCCCGCCGTGGTTCAGGGCCATGCTCCGGCAGTGCCGATCAAGCCGGTTGCAATGCCGCTGCCCACCGCGCCGATTCGGCCAACTGCGCCCTTGCCTCAGGCGCCGGTGAAGCCCACGGTGCCGATCAAACCCACGACGCCGCTGCCCGCCGCGCCCATCAAACCGTCGGCACCTTTGCCGGCACCAGCATCTCTAAGGCCTCAAACGCCGCCCGCGCCCGCTGCGCCAGTTGTGCCGACTGCTCCGTTACCGACGACGCAACCTGTCATCAGACCCACACTCCCTTCGTCGCTGCCTCCTGCGGCGGCGCCCCGGCCTGCCGCTCCGCAGGCTCCAGCGCCCGTCGCTCGCGTCACTCCAGCTCCTCCTGTTGCTCCAGTGTCACCGGTGACTCCCGGCGAGCCGCTGGTGGTTCCGCTGGCTTCAGTGAGCGGCGCCTGGCCGGAGGCGGTTCGACAGGAATTAGGCAGCGTGCCGGACGCGTCTTTGTCGCTTCCGGCGGAAGAAGTCGAACAGGCATTGAAGCGCGGCAAAATCACTTTCCAGTGGAAGAGGCTTCGTTCGTGGATCAAACCGCCACCGACCGCCGGCGTGTCGGCTCAGGACGAAGCGCAACTCGAATTACCCTTGGCCGTGGTTGCGCCCCTTTTCCTGGCGCACAGAAAGCCGGGCGCGGCACAGAGGAAATACGCGATCACCGAGGACATTCCGGACGTTTTTTCCGGCAGAGGCATGGCGCCCGTCGCGCCTGTTGCTCCCGTTCCCGCGCCGCCTCCATCGGCCGCACCGCTACCGGCGGCCGCTCCAGCCATCGCAATGCCACGGCCTGCCGTGCAACCTGCGCCTGTAGCAGCGCCGGCGGCTGCCCGGCCAGTACCGCAGGAAATCGGAGAGGTTTTCGGCCAGCCAGGACGGAAGAACTGGACGCCCAGCGAGATCGTTGAAAAGGTCAGCTCACTTAGAGGCGTGGCCGGCGCGTTGATTGCAATGCAGGACGGCTTGCTGGTTGCCAGTCATCTCCCTCCCGGATTGAATGGTGAAACGATCGCCGCCTTTTTGCCGCAGATGTTCACGCGGGTGATGCAGTATAGCAAGGAATTGAAGTTCACTGAGGCCAGCAGTCTCACGCTCATCGTGGAAGATGTGCCCTTGAAAATCTTCAAGGCTGGCGGAGTCTATTTTACGGTCCTCGGGCGCGCCGAGGAACCCCTCCCGGGCCCTCAGTTGAGCGTTGTCGCTGCTCAATTCGGACCGCAAAACAAGTAACGATCGCGTTTATGGCAATCATCAACCAGGCCACGAAAGAACTGCAGGTCAAGATCGTCTATTACGGCCCGGCCATGGGAGGGAAGACCACGAACCTGGTCAAAGTTCACGAGAACGTCCAGACCGCCCAGGAGAAGGGCAAACTCGTGTCGCTCGCCACCAGTTCGGACCGCACGCTGTTCTTTGACTTCCTGCCCATCGAGGCCGTCGCGATCAAAGGCTTCAAAACCAAGTTCCAGCTCTACACGGTACCCGGCCAAGTGATTTATAACACGACCCGCCAGCTCGTGCTGCGCGGCGTGGACGGCATCGTGTTCGTGGCCGATTCCCAATACGAAAAAATGCAGGAAAACGTCGAGAGCTTCTCCAATCTGGAAGACAACCTTCGGACCCTGAAGTTGAATCTGGCGGATATTCCCTACGTGGTCCAGTATAACAAACGTGATCTGCCGAACGTCGCCCCCGTCGAATACATGGAATTCCTGCTGAACAACCGCGATGTCCAGGTCCCTTCCTTCAGCGCGACCGCCAACAAATGCGAGGGCGTGTTCGAAACACTCAACATGATCACACGCATGTTGCTCCACAAATTCATTAACGAAAGCGGCCGCCGGCCGGCGTAATATGCTGCCCCAGCTCATCGAGGAAGACATTCAACACATTGATGCCGCGCTCGGCGACCTGCTCACCAAAAGTGAGGCGACCTCCGCCCTGGTGCTCGACAAAGGCGGATTTCTGATCTGTCAATGCGGGGACACGCGCCGATTCGACATGACCACGCTCGGCGCGCTCGCCGCGGCCATGTATGCCGCGACTCAGGGCATTGCCAGCATCGTCGGCGAAGTCACTTTCAGCAGCGTCTATCAACAGGGTGAAACGTTCAGCCTCCTCGTTCACAACGTGGACGAACACTGCCTCCTGGGCGTCATCTTCCGCGCTCAAATCAGCGTCGGCGCCGTCAAGTATTACGCGCTCACCACGATCACCCAGATCGCCCAGCAATTACAGGCCGCACAGGCCCGCGCTCCCGAGGAAGGGCTCGATCTTTCCGTGATGAACATCGCCGACACCGCCGACCTGTTCCGCAAGAAACAGGCGTGACCGCTGGCACTCCCCGGCGCTAAGGACCCCATCACTGCAACGTGCGATGCGTCCCGTCGCAAAACGGCGCGCCTTTCGTGTGCTTGCACGCGCACCAGGCGATCGTTTTCGTTTCCGTAATCCGCACCTGCCTGGGCTCAAGTCCGGTGCCTTTGTGCGAGCCGTCGCAAAACGGCTGGCTCTTCGAACGTCCACAGGCGCACCACCAATACTCTCCGGGTTCGACCTTTTGAACGATCGGGGACTTCTGATAAGCGACTGGTTCTGCCATAAGGCTCTTCTTTTCCTTCACCCCCGGACGGAACGCAACCGGAAAGCAACACGAGATTCGAACGCGGGAGCGTCCATCCCGTTGGGATTCGGAGCGGGTTAGGTAGGGCGGGCAGTCCTCTGCCCGCCGCCGATTGCAATCGCGCGTTCGGATTTTACACGACGCGCGCACGGAGTGACGCGCCCTACCTCCTCAGCGCCATAGGCGCGGCATAGTTGTAGAACGTCAGCCGCAAAAGGATGAAGCCCCGTCAGGGGCTTCATTTTCATAAGATGTCGCTCCCGACGGAGCTTGGAAATTTGTTCGGCGGGTTTTCTACAAAGATGTCGCGCCTACGGCGCTGGTTGTGTGATGAATCAAACCGAGCCTTACTAAAAAGTTCGGGGACTTGAGTCGCTGCGGAAGCGCGATTCCCGCGGCTAACAGCATCACGCAAAGCAGGACGACGAGATTCGCGCGGATTACGGGCTTAACATAGCCCGTGAATTCGACCGGACTTCGAGAGAGTTTCCAAACGACCCATTCCTCCCAAAACGACGTCAACGCAATGCTGACGACGAGGGCGGTGTAAACGGCTGCTAATTTCCAAATCCAATAAACAGTAAGATGATTCGAATCAGCAAAGAGCGACGAGATGCCAAACAGGAAACAACTCACGACCAAAGCAACAGCCATCAGCGCCGCCCAACCTCCCGCAGAGAATTTTTTTAACCACGGATATTTCGCGACGGCAAGCACCCGCTTGGCGGGCAAGTAACAAAGTGGCCACACGATAAACGCTCCGACAAACATAATCGGCCCGCTTCCGATCAACGCAGCCACAATGACACCGATTACAGTTGTGAGAATATTTCCCGCAACCATCAAGACGAAGGCGTTTGGAACGGTCAATTTCTTCTGCGAGAAAGAGAAGATGATTGCTTTGAGCGTGACCGCCGCCAATAGAACAATCCATGAGCTTGTCAGCATTCCTGGGCCACCGACGACCTTGATAAAAGGCAGAATCGGTTCACATGCATTCGCAGTTTCACCAAAGGCAAAAGCTGCCACTGCACCCAGAAATGCTTTCTGCAATTTCACGTCTTCTTCCTCTGCACCTTCGCTGCCACTTTCAGGCGCAACGCGTTCAGCCGGATGAAGCCGGTGGCATCGTCCTGATTGTAGGCTCTAGTCGGATCAGCCTCCATGGTCGCAATCTGCGGGTTGTAGAGGCTCACCGGGGATTTGCGGCCGGCGACCATGATGTTGCCCTTGTAAAGTTTCACGCGCACGGTGCCGGTCACGTTCTTCTGGCTCTCGGTCACGAGCGCCTGCAACGCCAGCCGTTCCGGCGCGAACCAGTAGCCGTAATACACCAGCTCCGCGTAGCGCGGGATGAGCGAGTCGCGCAGGTGCATGACCTCGCGGTCCATCGTGATGCTCTCCATCTGTCGATGCGCGAAATGAAGGATCGCGCCTCCGGGCGTTTCATAGACGCCGCGCGATTTCATGCCCACGTAACGGTTCTCCACCATGTCCACGCGCCCGACGCCGTGTTTGCCGCCGAGTTTGTTCAACGCCTTCATCACGCCGAGTGGGGAAAGCTTTTTGCCGTTCACGGCGACGCAATTGCCATTTGTGAAATCGAGCATGACGAACTCCGGCTCGTCGGGCGCGTCTTCGGGGAACACGGAGAGCGTGGTGAACGAGCCGCGATACTTCGGCTCGCCGGCATCGAACCACGGGTCTTCGAGAATGCCCGCCTCGTAGGAAATGTGCAGCAAGTTCCTGTCGGAAGAGAACGGCTTCTTCGCGCTGGCCTGCACGGGAATGTTGAGGCGTTCGCAGTAATCAATCATTTCCTGTCTGCCGGGAAATTCCTTGCGGAACCGTTCGTCGCGCCACGGAGCGATGACCTTCAAATCGGGCGCGAGGGCGGCGGCGGTGAGTTCGAAGCGCACCTGGTCGTTGCCCTTGCCCGTCGCGCCGTGGGCGATGGCGTCGGCTTTTTCTTTCTTCGCGATTTCCACCATGCGCTTGGCGATGAGCGGCCGGGCGATGCTGGTGCCGAGGAAGTATTGACCCTCGTAAATCGCGCCCGCGTGAATCATCGGGTAGATGAAGTCGCGCGCGAATTCCTCCTGGAGATCGTCAATGTAGATTTTCGACGCGCCGGTCTTCTTCGCCTTGGCTTCGAGGCCGCGCAGTTCCTCTTCCTGGCCGATGTTCGCGCAGAAGGCGATCATCTCGGCGTTGTAGTTCTCCTTGATCCAGGAAAGGAGAACCGAGGTGTCCAATCCGCCCGAGTAAGCCAGAACAATTTTCATGCGGCGCAGATTAAACAGTCAATGTGTGACGAGCGCAAAGAGAAATAGGCGCGGGAGGCCGCGCTCCACCGCGGGCATGGTTCGAAGAACAGGAATTGGGACGACCTGGAAGTCGTCCCTCCCGGCTACATCTGCGGCAGCCGCAACCGGAAGAAGTCGTTCGTTGCCACGCCGTTCGTGATGACGTAGCTCTTCACCGAGCCGTTGTCGTAGATTCCTCCGGACACAGGATACCACTGTATTGGCGGGGTGAGTGAGGGAGTGTGTTCCAAGGAAAAACCCGTGGCGCTGCCTGGCCACGCAACTGTCGCGCTGGAGTTGCCGTTGGGCGCGACGGTGAGAGTCACGGACAGTTGCGCGCTCTGCGATTGAACAAACGCCGGGGCCAGACCGGGACAAAACTCAGAAGTGTTCCCTGCCCCATCAGTTGCTGTAGCGGTGAGGACGTAACCAGGCGGAGTGGGCACGGACAAGTTTACTCCGAACACGACGTCGCCGTTGCTATCGCTGATGAGGTTGGTTGAACCGAGAAACAGTTGTCCTTCCGCGAGCCCCTGCGGGTCCCACGCCGGGCTGGCGTAAAACTCGAGCCGGAAGCTCGCGTTCGGCGTGCTGTTGAGCGAACCCTCGATATGCGTCATGGAATTCGTGCTGAAGGCGCTGGTCAGCAGAGGATAATTCTGCAACTGGTTCGGTCCGCTGTCGGCATCGGCCAAATCGTTGGTCGTCACGCCGTCGGCGTTGAGATCGATGCCGAGTCCGCCATTGTCGTGAATGCGATTCCCGGAAATCTCATTAGCCGCGCCGGAAAAAACGCTCACGCCCGGCCCTTCGTTGTATTGAATGATGTTGGCCGCTCCCGGCGCAAAACCGCCAATGCGATTCGTGTCTGCGCCAAACAGATTGATGCCCGCTTGCAAATTGCCCAAGGGCCGCGTCGCGCTCGGATCTGTTCCAATCGAGTTCCCCTGAACAACGCAACCGGAGGAGCCATTGACGTTGATTCCATAACTGCGATTGTTGCAAATGCGGTTGCCAAGGACTTGCACGCCGCTGGCGCCCTGAACCAGAAGTCCGTCGCCGCTATTGCCGAGGTCGTATTGGCCGCTCACGTCGGTGCCGATGAAATTGCCCTGAACGAGATGCCCGGAACCACCATTGATGGTGATTCCCGATGAGCCTGCGGATGCGCAAATGAGATTTCGCGCGCCGACACTGCTGCCCCCGATGGTGATGTTGGTGGCGCCTTGAATGTCAACGCCAGCGAAGGAATTGCCGCGCGGCAATGTGCCCGATGGATCAGTGCCGATGAAATTTCCAACAACTGAATTGAGCGAGGCCTGAGCGGGCTGAAATGAAATACCCGTGCCGTTGCCGGAGATCACGTTGAGGTCTGCCGGCGAAGTGCCGCCAATCGAGTTGAGCGTAGCCGATCCGAAAACGGGGCAGGTCACGATGATTCCATCGAATGACATGCCGCGAGCGATGCCATCCGCGTCCATCCCAATCCAGTTACCGGCGATGAGATTGCCGGAAGCGTTGTCAATTCGAATGCCGTTCGCGAAACGGACGATTATCAATCCTCGCACCCTGCAACCATTTGCCGTGAGCGCGATCGCATCCGGCAAACCGTTGGTGATCTTTGAACCGTCGAGCCGGATCAGCAGCACGGCATTATTCCCGTCCGCCAATGCATTGGCGCTGCTGCCGGGTTGCGAATAGCCGTCAATCACCACGGCACCCGTGACGGCCGGCAAAGCGGTGAGCGGCGCGATGGTGCGAACGCCGTCGCCGGGAATGTTGAAAGTGATGGAGTCTGCGCCTGGAGTCGCATTGGCGTCGGCAATGGCCTGCCGCAGTGAACCGCTGCCGGCATCGTTGGTTGTCGTAACGACGAACATGGCAGCCGAGGCCGGCGACGCGAAGAGGAAACCCGCCAGGAGCAAGAGGAGCGGTGATTTGAACGACATAAAAGGCAATTCGAATTTGTTGAGTCAGATGAAAACCAAACCGGGAAAGATTTTCCAACCAAAGAAATGCTCAACCGGCAGATTCTGAACGGGAGCGCGCCGCCAGGCCGCGCGGTTCGATATGCACGAGCACGTCCCGGACGGCGGGGATTTGCGCACGCACTTTGTCTTTCACGTCGTGGGCAATCTGGTGCGCCCGTTCCACGGTCATTTGCGGGGCCACTTCCACGTGCATGTCTACGAAGTAGTGATAGCCCATCTTCCGGACCAGGCATTTCTCGACGCGTTCCACGCCGGGAATGGTCGCGGCGATGGCGCTGATTTTCCCGGAGAAAGCCGGGTCCGGAGAGGTGTCCATCAACTCGTTCAAGGCCGGACGCAACAGCCGCGAGCCGTTCCATGCGATGACGCCCGCCGCCACCAGGGCCGCCACGTCGTCGGCGATTTCATAACCCTTGCCGCCAATCAACGCGACGCTGATACCAATGCCCGCGGCAAGCGACGTGATCGCGTCGCTGCGATGGTGCCAGGCGTCGGTGCGGATCGCGGAGCTTTCGACCGAGTTGGCCGCGCGCAGAACAAAGCGGAACAGACTCTCCTTGACCAGGACGACCCCCACGAGAACGACGAGGGTGAATGAGGCCGGAGTCACCCGGGGTCCGCTGATTTCGCGGACCGCGGAGATGGCGATCCAGACCGCCGCCAGCAGCAGCATCGCCGCCACGAGCGCGGCAGCGATCGGTTCCGCCTTCCCGTGCCCGTAAGGATGATCCTCGTCCGCGGGTTCCGCGGCGACGGCGAGTCCGCGCCACACGATGACGGAACTGAAAAGATCAGCCAGCGATTCGATCGAGTCCGCGACCAGCGCGTCGGAGTGACCGAGCAGGCCCGCGATCATCTTGCCCGCCGCGAGCAGGGTGTTGACGATCATTCCCATGAACGTCACACGCAAGCCGCGTTGGAGACGCGACGTTGACACGCGGCGAGTGAATCACACCAGCCGCAAACTGGGAATGGCAAACGTGAAAGGAATGCGGGCGATTCAACCCCGCTTCAGAACCTCACGCGATCAGGTGGCAGAACATTCCGTCACGCAACTTCGGCTCGAACCACGTGCTCTTGGGAGGCATGATGCCGCCGGCGTCGGCGATGGTCATTAAATCTTCGATGCTCGTGGGGAACATGGAAAACGCGCAGGCGCATTCCCCGCTGCGAACGAGTTTCTCCAGTTCCGCAGCGCCGCGAATGCCACCGACGAAATTGATGCGTTTGCTGGTGCGCGGGTCGTCAATGGCGAAGACGGGGTCGAGCACGTATTTCTGCAACAGTGTCACATCGAGTTTTTCAATCGGATCAGTTGCCGCGGCAAACTGCGGGCGGAAATGCAGCGTGAACCATTGGCCGTCGAGGCGCAGACCGAGCTCGTGTTTGCGCGATGGTTTCGCGGAGCCGTTGCGCTTGATGACGAACACGCCATCCAGTTTTTCGAGAAGCTGCGCGGAAGTCAGGCCGTTCAAATCTTTCAGCGCGCGGTTGTAGGGAAGAATCTGCATCTGGTTGTGCGGAAAAATGACCGCGAGAAAAAATCCGCTTTGCCCGGCGCCGTTGCGGGATTGACAGACCCGCGCCGCCGCGGCGCTGCGGTGGTGGCCGTCCGCGATGTAGAGAAACGGGATCTTCGCGAAGGTTTCCTCGATGAGCCGCACGCTGGCGGCCTCGTGAACCGGCCATGACGTATGGCGCACACCGTCCCTGGCCGCGAAATCCACGTCCGGGCGCCTCGCAGTTTTCCCAACGACGAATTCGTCAAAGGCCGCGACCGCTCGATACGTCAGGAAAACCGGCCCGGTCTGCGACTCAAGTGCCTCTATGTGCCGCACGCGGTCGTCCTCTTTGTCGGGCCGCGTCAGCTCATGCTTTTTGATGATGCCTTTCAGATATTCTTCGCAACTTGCCACCGCTACGAGGCCCACCTGGCTGTGGGCGCCCATAATCTGGCGATAAAGGTAAAAACACGGCTGTGCATCCTGCCGGAGCGCACCGTCCGCGATGAGTTTCGTGAAATTCTTTTTCCCTTTTGCGTAAACCTCGGGCGCGTAGAGGTCGATGCTGTGCGGTAGATCAATCTCCGGCTTGCTGACGCGCAGAAAGCTAAGCGGATTGTCCTTCGCGATTTCGCGGGCTTCTTCCGACGACATCACGTCATACGGCAGTTCGCAGATTCGCGCAGCC
>Ga0134121_10003235_pt1 | contig 13677 bp, 9 predicted proteins | sample KB301_FD_96463 | JGI IMG/M metagenome (GOLD analysis project Ga0134121, IMG submission 96463) | Terrestrial soil microbial communities without Nitrogen fertilizer from Kellogg Biological Station, Michigan, USA - KB3-0-1 | ecosystem: Environmental > Terrestrial > Soil > Unclassified ...
ACTACTCAAACGTGTAATGCCACCACGTATGTAAACTTGAAACTCGATGGTACCACCAGCACAGACACTTGTTCACCAACTAACGTAACAGGAACTCTTACAGTTGGCGGGGGGATATCGTGGACAGCTGCGTCTATTAATATAGCGGGTGGATTAACTGTAAACACGACGGGAACGGTGACCGCAACTGGCACGACTACGATAGGTGGGAATCTTCTAATCAGTTCGGGCACTTTCACCTCTACTTCGGGTGATTTGTCCCTGGGCGGAAACTTTACTAATTCAGGAACATTCAACCATAACTCTGGAAATATTATTTTTACCGGAAGTGGGATTCACACTATTACCGGCACGACTACTTTTAACAATGTTACGGATACGACCGATGCGTCATCTTTGAAATTTGTTCACGGTACTACATTTACCTTTGCCGGGACATTTACCATTACCGGCGGGGCGAGCAAGATCGCAATTACTTCAGACGATGGAGCAAATCAGTGGCTGGCGCATTTCAACAGCGCGCAATCTGCTGTAACAAATGCGGATGTTTCTTGGTCAGGTTGTTCATCTTCAGCTAACGTGGATTTAACCGATGGCACTTCCAACGACAGCGGACACAATGGCACTTGCTGGGTGTTTGGCACGACTATCACAATTTCCGGTAATGTTTATCAAGATGAAGCTGTCTCGCCTACGGTTTGGTCTGGATGTGACAATGTAACTCAAAATATTGCTATCAGCGTCAACGGCGGTCCAAAGACTAATGGGGTTTGTAACGACGGCGCATCTGGAGCCTTTAGTTTCGACTTATCCGTAAATCCAAACAAGATAATTGCCATTTACATAGATGGAGTGGCGAGTAACTTTGGAGTTACCTATGCAAAAGTTGCGGGTACGCCTGTGAACATAACAGGTCTAACTTTGACGAAAAATCTGATCACTGCTTCCGGATCACTTACCAACGCCAACATCAACATTTATGACAAGAGCAATGATTCCGACATCCCGGTCGCTTCTGATGGCACAAATATAGTGGGAGACACCGGATTTAAATTCTTGATCCCGTCTGGTAAAACTTTTACCCCAGGAGGCAATGTTACAGTCGACAGCATGGAATTACTAGGCACTTATGTGGGTGGAGGGGAGAATCTAACTATCCAGGGTGATTTTACAAATAGCGGCACATTTACTCACGGCAACAATACAGTCATCGCCGATTTCTCCAATATTGCCGTTGGTAGCACTCTAAATATCACAGGGACGGCTACGCCGCAAACATTTTACAATTTTAGCGCGACCAATGGCGCTGGCAAAACTTTGGCATTCAAAGAATCTTCAGGCGGCAATCCGCAATTTAACTTCGCGGGAGTTTTAACTCTACAAGGAACAAATGGAAACCCATTCAACCTGCAGTCTGGCAGCAGCGGGACACAGTGGATTGCAAACCTGATCGGCAGTTCGGTCTTGGGCTATCTGCGTGTTCAAGACAGCGGATGTAACGGCGGTAGCAACTTCTTTTCTCCAAACGACACAGTTATTGACTACGGAAACAATGGTTCATGCTGGAGATTTGTTTCGCACGGCGGCGGAGGGGTAGTGGGCAATACCGGCGGTGGAGGAGGTTCGGGCGGGGGAACATACAGCGGCGGCGGAGGATCTAGCGGTAGTGGAGGCAATGAAGGCGGCTCCGGCGGCGGTTCAGGACAAGGCGGCGGCGGACAAGGCGGCTCCGGCGGTGGAGAAAGCCCTTAGGAGCATTGCCGGGTGTTGCTTTCTTTTTATCATTAGTTTAAAATTGGTTAATTATAATTTAATTTATTTTTTATGGAAAATACATTTAGACAAAGAATTTTTAGGGTGATTATGCCGGTGATTGCGATAGTAGCTATCGGCGCCGCTGCTTATTTTTATAATCAAGTTCTAATACTCCGAGAGAATCCTCAGGCGGTGGCTCAAAAAGAAGCAACTGATTTGATAGCAAAAGTCGGCCGTCTCGTGGTTCTACCAACTGGAGAAACTCCTACGATAGCCACTGTGTCCGACCCGGCGGCGCTGAAAGATCAATCATTTTTCGCCTCTGCCCAAAAGGGTGATAAAGTGTTTATCTATCCTCAAGCCAAGAAAGCAATTCTTTACAGCGTCACATTGGACAAGATCCTCGATGTAGCACCACTTAATATTGGTACCCAAGCAGCCGTAGCGAGTCAAACACCAAAAACTACGACCAAAAAGTAATTGACTGAATAAAGTTCTCTCTGTATACTTAGGTGTATAGATGAAAATTTTTCGTGTTCTAATTTTTAGTTTGGCTCTTTTTTCTATAGCCCATGCTGATTTTACCAGTACTAATTTTCAGCTGGAAAATCCTGTCAACATTGCAAGTGGGGGAGAATCATCATCACTTAACTTTAAATACTTATCGACTACTTCACAACTGACACAAGGACAACAAAGTACCAGCGGTAGTTTCACCCAAAATACCGGGTTTTTATATTTTCCGACAGCGACTTCTCCGGTTGTCTCCGCTACTCCCGGCAATACCCAGGTGACTTTAAATTGGACCGCAGCGACTGGAATCCTGGCCAATATCACGAGTTATAGCGTTGGTATGAGCACGAGTTCTGGCGGGACATATACGTATACTTCTGTCGGCAATGTTCTGACTTACACTAAAACGGGCTTAACAAATGGCACGCCGTATTTTTTTAAAGTTCGTTCTTTTGCCTCTGGACTTTTACTCAGTGAATCAGCCGAAGTGAGCGCGACGCCGGTCGGATCTGTGACTCCTCCACCTTCATTTATCGGCGGAGGCGGAGGCGGAAATGCTCCGGTAACTGGAGTAACTTTTTCTGGTATAGCATACCCGGGCAGTAGCGTATTTCTGCTGAAAGACGCCCAAATTGCGGCCTCGACGGTTGCCGGCGGAGACGCAAAGTTTAAGATAACTTTGACGGGTCTTTCTTCGGGCACTTTTAATTTTATAATTTATGCTGAAGACAGAGCCGGAAGAAGGTCAACTCTATTCACTTTTCCAGTTACCTTTACTGTTGGTTCTAATTCGGAGATTGGCGGTATTTTTATCGCTCCTACAATTTCTATCGATAAGGAAGAAGTTAAAAAAGGAGATAACATAACTATTCTTGGCCAAAGTGTGCCGGAAGGACAAGTGGCCATTTCCGTTCACTCGGATCCAGAAATATTTGTCCAGACTGTCACTAACAAGTATGGGAGCTACGTTTACAATTTTGATACCAGTGTACTAGATTTTGGTGATCACTTGACCAAGTCCAAAGCGCTGAAGGCTGGTGAGATCAGTCCTTTCGGTAAAAGTTTGGCTTTTAAAGTTGGCACTAAAACAATTTTCACCGCTTCCGCGATTGAATCAACAACACCTGCAAAAGGAACTTCGTGTGGCTCTCCGGGAGATTTCAACGGTGATTGCCGGGTGAATTTGGTTGATTATTCTATTCTGGCTTTTTGGTACAAGAAAGCGTCGCCACCGGCAAATGTAGATCTGAATCATGATGGCAAGGTTAATATTATTGATTTTAGTATTATGGCTTATTATTGGACAGCTTAATTTAAATTTTATGAAAATAAAACACTTTTTTCTTTTACTTCTAGTAATTTCTTTTATACCGAATATCTGTCGAGCCTCCGAGATGGTTTTTATACCGGCTTCTCATACCGTGCAAAAGGGCGATTTAGTAAAAATAGGTCTTTATCTCAATACCGGTGAAGACAGAATTAACGCCGCCGGAGGGAAATTGATTTTTTCCAGCGACTATCTGAGCGTTTCTAATATTAGTTTTAACAATTCTGTTTTAAATTTTTGGCCTGAACAGCCCCATCTGGACGCAAATGGAACGATTTCCTTCTCTGGCGTCACGCCGGGCGGTTTTGATGGAAGCAGCCCCAATTTTCTTTTTTCTGTGGTTTTTAGAGCTGTAAAAGATGGCAAAGCGGATCTTCTGCTCAAAGATGCTGTCGCCCTGAAAGATGATGGAGCCGGCACAGCGAGCGATCTGAATACTGGGCATGGTTCCATCGTGATTACGGCCCAATCCTCTTCCCCTAATTCAGACAATTCGGCAAAACTTTTAGCCGAAATTGATCCGAAGAACGATAAAGAATTGCCAGAGAGTTTTACTCCGCTCATTGGAAGCAATCCGAGCATTTTTGACGGGAAATATTTTTTGGTTTTCACCACTAACGACAAACAGTCCGGCATTGATCACTATGAGGTGCAAGAATCTAAAAACAAATCTGTAAAAGACGATGCATGGATCCGGGCAGAGAGTCCATACCTGCTTCTCGATCAAACTTTGCACAGTTTCGTCTTTGTCAGAGCTTTTGATAAGGCTCAAAATATTAGACTGGAAACTATGCCTCCACTATATCCACAAAAATTCTATCAATCAGTGGAATTCTGGGTTATAATAATAGCGGTCTGTTCTGTGCTTCTTTTCCTAAAAAGGAAGTTAATTTTCGTTCATAAATGAGAACAGAAAAAAAAATCAAAAACCGTCTGCTTCTGCGCGCCTTGATATTGGTTTTTATAGCAAGCGGATTTTTTTCTGTGGCAAAAAATGTATCAGCCGCGACACTTAACATCAGTCCTTATTCCGGCACGCATGCAGTAGGAGAAACTTTTCCCGTTTTAGTGACAGTTTCCAGCAATGGCCAGTCATTAAATGCGGTGGATGCCACGGTTTCATTTCCATCGGATAAATTGCAAGTTGTGTCGGTATCAAAAGATGGTTCAATCATCAATTTGTGGGCGGAGGAGCCGAATTTTTCCAATGGTGCTGGCAAGGTGTCTTTGAGCGGAGTAGTTTTAAATCCCGGTTTTTCCGGTTCGGCTGGGAGAGTCTTGAAGATAAATTTAAAAGTTATAAAAACAGGCAACGCGGCGGTTGTTTTTTCTTCCGGCTCTATCTTGGCAAATGATGGTATGGGCACCGATATTTTGACCGGACTCAATAGCGGCCAATTTACCCTGATAGGACAGAATGAAATTAAAAACAATAAAGATTCACAACCGAAAACGACAGAAAAAACAAATTCATCCGAAATTTCTCCGACCACGCTTCCGTGGTCTCCGGACAATATTCATTCAACCGAAGAAAATTCTTTTAACTTTTTCTCACCCTTCTTCCTGCAGAAATTAAAAATTTTCACCCTAAACATATCAACCATCATCTTGCTTCTAGTTATTATTTCCGTTATTTTGTTTATCGTTCTTCGTACTTGCCGTTCTATTATGCTCCTGCGTTTAAGATTGCGCAGCGAGGCGGAAACTGACAGAAAAAACAAGGATCAAATCATCGAAACAAAAAAGAAGCTGATGGATGCCCTGCATTTGGCCGAAACAACTAAATCAGAACTAACCTATCAGCAAACTTTGCTTCTGCACGAAAAAGAACAAAAGGAACAGTCTCTGGAAGAAAATAAAAAATTGAATGATTTCTTGAGAGACAAGGAGGCCTCTTGGTCTAGAGAGCTAGAAAACAACAGAGCCCAAGCAATGGATGCGCAAAAGAAATTAAAAGATGCCGAACATCTTTTGGAAGAGTCCAAGTCTCAGTTGGCTTATCAAGAAAATATACTTGCAGCCGAAAAAGCCAAAAGGGAGCAAATTGAAGAAGAGAGCAGAAATTCTTCCGTCTCTTTCAGAGAAAAAGAATCAAGTCTAAAAAGGGAATTGGAAGATTCTATACGAACCCTGGAGCAAGAACTTAGAAATGCTAAAAAAGATGTCATCTCTGCCAACATGAAGTTGACCGAGACAGAGCATCTAGTTGAGGAGAGCAAGGCGCAACTGGTATATCAAGATGGCTTGCTCCTGGCAGAAAAATCAAAATACGAAAAAGCGATAGAGGAACACCAAAATACTATTGCTTCTCTTAAAGAAACAGAATCCAACCTTAAAAAAGAGATCAAGGAAACCAAGCTATCGCTCGAGCGAGAAATAGGCAACGAGGATGAAAAATTGACTGAATACAAGAAGAAGCTTGCCGACACCGAACACCTGCTCGAAGAGACTAAATCAGAATTAATCCGGCAGCAGGAGTCTCTATTGATGCAAAAGGACAAGCTAAAAGAGTCAGACGAAGAGAGCAAAAAATACCGTTTGGAATTAAGGGAAAAGGAAGTTGCTTTAGAAAAGGCTTTGAGCGAGGTTGAAATACAAAAAGGAAAGGAGGCAACTCTGAGGGGCTCTTTGGCTTCCATGGAGGAAGACATAAATTCTACAAAAAATAAATTAAATGATGCCACCGCATTGCTTAAACAGACTAAAGCTGAATTGACCGAAGAACAAGAGCTTTTTGCAGCAGAAAAGGCGAAAAGAGAGGAAAGCGAAGAAGAGCATAAAAAGATCGCCATACTTCTCAATGAAAAGGATGCGGAATTCGAAAAGCAGCTGAATAACGAAGTGGCTCAGTTTAAAGAAAAAGAGGCAATTTTCAAGAAAAAACTTGATGATGCGGAATCACTGGCTACTAATTCTGAAAATAAAATGACCGATGCTATGCGGCTAGCCGAAGAGACCAAGGCCGAACTAGCCAAAGTGCAAAAACTTTTGGAAACTGAAAAAGAAAAAACCAAGAGTTTGATGGCAGCCGTCTCTAAACTTATTTTGCCAGACTCTCCAAATCCGCCCAACATTCCAAATTTGTAGTTCTTAGTCTTTTTTCGAATTTCTGCTAGAATAGCTGCATGTCTTTAAAAATCGGAATCGTCGGTCTGCCGAATGTGGGGAAATCCACGCTTTTTAACGCGCTGACAAAAAAAAGTGTGCCGGCTGAAAATTATCCTTTTTGCACAATTGATCCATCAGTTGGAATCGTCCCGGTCCCGGACCAACGTCTCACCCGGCTCTCCGAAATTTCAAAATCTAAGAAAACTATCCCTGCGGTCGTCGAATTTGTGGATATTGCGGGTCTAGTCAAGGGTGCATCGGAGGGGGCCGGACTCGGCAATAAATTTTTATCCCACATCCGCGAAGTGGACGCAATTATCGAGGTGGTGCGGATTTTTGAGGACAAAGCCATGATACATGTTCATGATAAAATTGACCCGCTTTTTGACATAGAAGTTATTAATTTTGAGTTGGATAAAGCAGGAATTAAAAAGCCGACGCTTTATGTTTTAAATACTTCCGAAGCGGCGGAGAATGTAAAAAAAGATTTCATTTCTAAATTGCCCGGTCCGCACATTGAAGTTGATCCTATCTTTGGCACCGGTTTGGACAGGCTTATCAAATCGAGCTATGACCTACTCAATCTAATCACTTTTTTTACAACCGGCGAAGATGAATCGCGCGCGTGGACGACGCTACGCGGCGCTACCGCGCCTTTCGCAGGCCGTTCGATCCATACAGACTTTCAACAGAAATTCATTCGCGCCGAAGTGGTGTCGTATGATCAGTTGATAGAAGCTGGCTCATTCGCCAAGGCGCGAGAAAAAGGCTGGGTCCGCACTGAGGGCAAGGAGTATATTGTGCAGGATGGTGATGTGATAGAATTTTTGATATGACCGAAACGATAAAAACAATAAAAATAATAGAACCGTCTAATGAAATAGCGGAATTACAAGAAGCAGTTGTTGCTGAGTTATCTCAATTGCTCCCAAAATCTTCTGTAGAGTCTATTGGTTCTATGGCTGTGCCGATTTCCGGGAAGTCAGAAATTGATGTAATGATTGTGAGTGATGATGTGGCAGGAGATAGTAAATTGCTTTTAGAAAAAGGCTATCGGCAGGGGCCTTTTGAGTATGAAAAAGATATATCTTATTTATCTACTAAAAAAAATGGCATCCGTATTGATATACAAATATTACCTACGGGGCATAAAAGAATAGAACTTCATCGAAAAACTTTAAGAAAGTTAAGGGAAGACATAGTTTTAAGAAAAGCATATGAACAATTCAAACAATCCTTGAATGGTTTACCACAAGATGAATACAAGAAAAGGAAAGTTGAGTGGATCAAAAATAATTTACTTATTGATTAAATAAATGGAAAATCAAATTAAACTTTTTTATTCAAAAGACTGGCAGGATTATGAACTCCTCGATACGGGCGAAGGGGAGAAGCTGGAGAGGTTTGGTCCTTATACTTTTGTGCGTCCGTATGAAAACGCGGTGTGGCCTAAGACTTTAAGCGAGAAAGAATGGAACAAGGCCGACGGTAAATTCTGGAGTTCTAAAGTGGGAGCCAAGGCTGGTTGGAAAATGGAGACTAAAATACAAGATAAATGGGAGATGCAATATAAAGATATTAAATTTTTTGCTTCGCCTACACCTTTTCGCCACTTGGGTTTTTTTCCTGAACAGGCAGGCCATTGGGATTTTATAGAAGAAAAAATTAAAAATTCTGGCAGAAAAATAAAGTTTTTAAATCTATTTGGTTACACCGGTGTGGCGAGCCTGTTTGCTCTGCGCTCAGGAGCGGAGGTGACACATCTAGACGCTTCAAAGCAAACTTTGAACTGGGCAAAAGAAAACGAAAAGCTTTCCGGACTAGAAGGAATGCGGATCATAGAGGACGATGCTGTGAAATTTCTGGAACGCGAAGCGAAAAGAGGAAATAAATATGATGCCATAATAATGGATCCGCCGAAGTTCGGATGGGGGCCAAAAGGGGAGGTATGGAAGCTGGAAGAAATGCTGTCAAAACTTCTTTCCGCTGCGCGAAATGTCCTGAGCGACAAACCCCTTTTTGTAATTTTAACTTCGTACGCCATAGACTCTTCTTCGCTTCCGCTCGGCTATGCTCTTTCAGAGACAATGAAGAATTTTGTTGGAAACATCGAGGCAGGCGAGCTTTGTGTATTAGAAAAGTCTAATAATCGCCTGATTCCGCTTGCAAACACGGCTGTTTGGAGTGCTCTAGAAAAATAAATTTTTTCTTGCTAGAATACGAGAATGCAAACACAATCAAAAATTTTGAAGTGGTCTCTTATTGTTGGTATTATCATAGTGATTAATATGTTTTTTAACTATGCGTTGTCATTGGCCTACAAACAACCTAAATATGAAGTTTTCTGCCCAAATGCTTCACAAGTCATCACTATTCCAGATACGCAAAAAGCTTGTGTGGACCAAGGGGGGCAATGGACGAATGATACTTCTTATGGCAAGCCAATGGCTGTCGGGGAGACACGATCAACTGGTTATTGTGATCTGCAATTTACCTGCAGAAATAATTATGAAACTGTGCAAAAAGTTTACGATAGGAATGTGTTCGTTACTCTAGTGCTTCTTGGTGCGCTTTGCGTAGTTGCCGGCAACTTCCTTAAAAGAAATATGGTCGTTGGTATTGCTCTGTCTTTGGCGGGAGTTTTGTCTTTTATTATCGCTTCAATGCGATATTGGAGTTCTGCAGATGATCTGATAAAAGTTATAATTTTAGCTATTGCACTGGCAATTCTTGTCTGGTTGGCAGTCAAAAAATTTGGAAATAATTTTCAGTAATTTATTTTAATGAAAGAATACGACCATAAGAAAATAGAAAAGAAATGGCAAGAATTTTGGGAGAAAAAAGGGACATATCAGGCCAAAGATTTATCAAAAAAACCAAAATATTATAGCTTAATTGAATTTCCGTATCCTTCCGGCGATGGCCTTCACGTCGGACATCCGCGACCATATATCGGGATGGATATAATTTCTAGAAAAAGGAGATTGCAGGGTTACAACGTTTTATATCCAATCGGCTGGGACGCTTTTGGTTTACCAACAGAGAATTATGCGATAAAAACAGGCAAAGACCCGCGAGTAGTCACTAAAAAAAACAGTGATACTTTCAGAAGACAAATAAAATCGCTCGGAATTTCTTTTGACTGGTCGCGAGAAATAAATACCACCGATCCAAAATATTATAAATGGACGCAGTGGATATTTTTACAATTTTTGAAAAAAGGTCTGGCCTACAAAGCCAAGATGACCATCAATTGGTGCCCAAAAGACAAGATTGGCCTTGCCAACGAGGAAGTGGTCAATGGATGTTGCGAACGTTGTGGAACTCCGGTTGAAAAAAGAGAAAAAGAGCAGTGGATGCTCGCCATCACCAAATATGCCGACAGGCTTTATAAAGATTTAGATGACGTGGATTATCTGCCACAAATAAAACTAGGGCAGAGAAATTGGATAGGTAAGTCCGAAGGCGCAGAGATAGATTTTAAGATAGAAGGTAAAAGTGAGAGTATCAAAGTTTTTACCACAAGGCCAGATACAATATTTGGGGTTACATTTTTGGCGGTATCTCCCGAAGTTATAAAGAAACTAACAGGCAAAGATTTTGGCATAAAAGTAGATACTGATAGAGAGAATAAAGAAAAGATAGGTGTAGACACTGAACTTAAGGCCAAGAATCCAGCAAATGGAGAGCTCGTACCGGTATATGTAGTTAATTATGTATCTGCAGACTATGGTACAGGTGCGATCATGGGTGTGCCGGCGCATGATGAGCGAGATTTTGAATTTGCGAAGAAATATAAATTACCAATAAAAAACGTTATTGAGCCCTTTTTTAATGACAGTGAAGATAAATTTAAAAATGGACTTCCTGTTGTTGAACGGGAAGCCATCGTCGCCATTGTAAAACACTGGTCGGAGGATAAATACCTTTGCATCAAATGGAAAGCAAGTAGATGGCAAGGTTTTGTGACTGGAGGTACTGAAGGAGAATCCCCAGAAATTGCCGCTGTTCGTGAATTACAGGAAGAAACGGGATATAGAAATATTACGAATGTAGAAGTTCATGGGAAAATCCATTCCGATTTTTTTCATCCTGTAAAAAATGTCAATAGACGTGCCCATATTTTTATTGTTTCTATGAAACTTAAAAATGATGAACAAGGAAAAGTATCAGAAGAAGAAGAAAAACTCCATGATCTTGTTTGGTTAGACAGTGAAAAAGTTGAATCTTTTCTCAACAGAAACGATATGAAATTTGCCTGGAATGTCTGTCTGAATAACGCCTTTCATTCGAAAGAAGGTTTACTTATAAATTCTGGAAAATTTTCTGGGATGGATTCGGAAAAGGCGAAAAAGGAAATCGTAAAATTTATCGGGGGAAAAGAAAAAACTACATTCAAGCTTCGCGACTGGATTTTTTCTCGTCAGCGATACTGGGGTGAGCCGATACCGGTCATACACTGTCCAGATTGCGGAATTATTCCAGTGCCTGAGAAAGATTTGCCGGTAGAACTTCCCAAAGTCAAGAATTATCAGCCGACAGACAGCGGAGAGTCGCCGCTCGCCAACATTGCAAAATGGGTCAACGTAAAATGCCCAAAGTGTAAAGGCAAAGCAAAAAGAGAAACAGATACTATGCCCAACTGGGCGGGTAGTTCTTGGTATTATCTGCGCTATACAGATACGAAAAACAACAAAGCGTTTGCCTCGCAAAAAAATCTAAAATATTGGCTTGGGAACGATCCGCGCCATGGCGGTGTAGATTGGTACAACGGAGGCAATGAACACACCACTCTTCACCTTTTATATTCTCGTTTTTGGCATAAATTTCTTTTTGACCAAGGTCTAGTGCCTACCAGCGAGCCATACATGAAGCGCACTTCTCACGGGCTAATTTTGGCCGAGGGAGGTGAGAAAATGTCAAAATCTAGAGGCAATGTGGTAAATCCGGATGACATCGTAAAAACATATGGCGCAGACACACTTCGTGTTTACGAGATGTTCATGGGGCCGTTCAACCAATCAGTCGCTTGGTCTACCGAGAGCATCATTGGAGCAAGGAGATTCATCGAAAAAGTTTGGAGAATAGCAGAGAGATTTTTGAAACAGAAGAATTCTCCCGCCTTCGCCCTCGGAGACAAAAAGACAGGGGACCGACACGGCTCCTTGAATTCTTCTATTTCAAAAATATTAAACAAGACCATTAAAAAAGTCTCAGAAGATATTGAAGGAATGCATTTCAATACAGCAATATCGTCTATGATGATATTGGCCACTGAAATGGAAAAATCTGCTCAGATTTATTCAGATGACTACAAAAAATTCCTAAAAATTCTTTCACCCTTCGCTCCGCATATTACCGAAGAACTCTGGGGGATACTTGGAGAAAAGAAATCAATAAATCTTTCCTACTGGCCAAAATGGGATGAAAATATGATAGAAGATCAAGAAATAAAAATTATGGTGCAAGTAAATGGCAAAGTCCGATCTTCAATGTTAATCCAGACAGGGGATAACGAGGAGTATATAAAAGGAGAAGCTCTGAAAGACCAAAGCGTCCAAAAATACACTCTCGGTAAAAATATCAGGAAAGTAATTTATGTCAAAAATAGGCTTATTAATATTGTACTTTAATTTGTTCGGCCGCGTTAGACTATGGAGAAAATACTAAAAATTTTCAGCAAAGAGTTTGTAAATATAAATCAAGCAGCTTTTCTTTTGGGTTTTTTTACTTTACTTTCTCAAATCTTGGCTCTTTTTCGCGATCGCTCGATTGCTCATTTTATCGGCCCCTCACCGTCACTCGATGCCTATTACGCGGCTTTTCGGGTGCCGGACCTCATCTTTATTTGCATAGCCTCGCTTGCCTCCATCACCGTGCTGGTGCCTTTCATTACGGCCAAAATGAATGGTGAAAAAGTTACCGACGAAGCGCGAAAATATCTAAGTGACATTTTTAGCGTTTTTTTTCTGGTAATGGTGGCAGTTTCTCTCGTTGCTTTCTTTTTGATGCCATATTTGGCGCCTTTCATTGCTCCCGGTTTTACCCCATTTTTCCAGACAAAATTAATTGTTCTTTCTCGCATTATGCTCCTTTCCCCTATACTCCTGGGGCTTTCAAATCTCTTTGGCACAGTCACCCAGCTTTTTCGTAAATTTTTTATCTATGCCTTAAGTCCGATTTTATACAACGTGGGAATTATCATAGGCGTAATCTTTCTTTACCCAATTTTTGGAATTTATGGATTAGCTCTAGGTGTCGCTCTGGGCGCATTTATGCATTTTGCCATACAAGCCGTAGCTTCAAAGTCTTGCGGATTTACACCAAAATTTTCTTTTTCCATTGATTTTAAAGACATAAAAGCGAGTGTCTTGACTTCTCTGCCGAGAACTCTCGGTTTAGCTTTTAACAACATCGCTTTAATTGCTATTATCGCCCTTGCTTCATTTTTAAAGAGCGGTTCTATCTCGGTATTTAATTTTGCCTTCAATCTTCAGTCAGTGCCGCTAAATATTATCGGCATTTCTTATGCCGTTGCCGCCTTTCCAACCCTGGTCAAGTCTATCTCGCTCGGCAAGACGGATGAATTCAAAATGCATCTTAAATCTGCTGCTCGCGCCATCGTCTTCTGGTCGTTACCGGTGATATTTCTTTTTATTGTGGTACGCGCCCAAATCGTTCGTGTGATACTCGGCTCCGGCAGTTTTTCTTGGGCTAATACTCGTCTGGTGGCGGCCTGTTTGGCGATCTTCTCTCTATCGATCCTTGCGCAGGGAATGATTACGCTTTTATCCCGGTCCTATTATGCTACCGGCGACACCAAACGTCCGCTCATAGTCAATTTTTCTTGCTCTGTTTTAATTATTTTTTTATCGTTCCTGCTGACTCATCTTTTTGAAAGTGCGGCCATGTTTCGTTATTTCATAGAATCTTTGTTTAAAGTAAGCGACATTCCCGGCACCGAAGTGCTTATG
>Ga0134121_10003238_pt1 | contig 13671 bp, 9 predicted proteins | sample KB301_FD_96463 | JGI IMG/M metagenome (GOLD analysis project Ga0134121, IMG submission 96463) | Terrestrial soil microbial communities without Nitrogen fertilizer from Kellogg Biological Station, Michigan, USA - KB3-0-1 | ecosystem: Environmental > Terrestrial > Soil > Unclassified ...
CCCGAGTCGGTCACCGTGCAGTTCACCGTACGCGTGCCGAAGCCGAAGGTCGATCCCGACGCCGGGTCGCAGACCGCGGCGATCGAACCGTCCTCGTTGTCGGTGCCGCTCGCGATGAACTCGACGACCGCGCCAGCCGCGCTCGATGCCGTCGTCGTGATGTCCGCGGGAGGCGTGAAGGTCGGCGCGGCGTTGGCCGCCGGCGCCGCGGCCGCCGGGTAGAAGTCGAGCGCCCAGCCCGGACGGCAGTCGAGATCGACGCGGTCGCCGAGGGTGGTGTTCGCGCAGCCGACCGGCCGCTCGGCGATGAACGGGAGCAGGTAGTTGTACGGCTCGACGGCGGCGTTGCTGCCGCTCGCGATCAGCATCATCAGGTCGAGGCGCGCTTCGGGGCCGTAGAAGCCGGCGTAGTCGCGCTGCAGCCAGTCCTGGCCGACGGTCGCGGCCTCCACGTCGGCGAGCGTGTTGAAGAACGAGAAGGTGTCCCAGCACTCGAACGGCTGGCCCTCGAAGGAGCAGGCGCCCGGGTTGCCGGCGGCGAGCAGATACGGCGCGGCCCACGCGGTGCCGGCCGGCTGCTCACGCGGCCAGACCGGATCGGTGAACAGCTTCAGCTGGAGGTTCGCGATCGCGTTGCGGTGATCGAGGCCGCCGGCGAATCCCTGCTGGTTCGCGCGATCGATCGCGTAGGCCAGGTAGGTCTGCTCCCACAGCGAGATGAAACCGACCTCGGGACGCTTGCCGGCCCACAGCATGTGGAGCGGGTTGGTCGCCGCGTGCGCGAGACCGTCGAGCCACTGCAGGTTGCCGTTCACCTTGGCGCCGAAGTAGGCGGCGACCGCCGGCTCCGGCGAGTAGGCGGCGGCATCGGCGATGTTGCGCAGCGCCCAGCCGTAGCCGCGGACCTCGTTGTTGTCGAGGACGCCGAGATCGCTGCGCGTGCCGTCGGCGGGATAGGTGCGGAGCATCCCGTAGTTGGCCCAGAACGCCATCTCGTCGGCGTAGTAGCGATCGCCGGTGAGCAGGTACGGCACGTAGGCGAGCGACGGCTGATGCGCGTTGTCGGGCGTCAGCGGGCTCTGTCCGTCGCTCGGGATCGACTCGGTGTATTCCCGCATCGGCATCGGGAAGCCCTTGACGAAGTCGAGCGGCGTGCTGTTGGCGACGGTGATCGGCGTGCCGTTCTCGTCGGTCACGCCCGGCGGCAGCTGCACGCCGTCCTGCATGAAGTCGAACATCGCGCGCTCGTCGTACCAGAGCAGCGGCCGCTGGTTGAGCGACACGAGGCGGCCGGCGCCGACGCCGGCGAAGCTGCCGCCCTCGGGCTCGCGCACGTGGACCGGCCACGATCCCGAGAGGTCGCCGTTGGCGAGCACGTACTGCAGCTGCGCCGGGTTCCGGTTGACGAGATACCGCGCCGTCCAGTCGGGGAACGGCGCGAGCTCGGCGCGGCCGCTGTGCGACGACATGTCCTGGGTCAGCGCGCCTTCGTGCAGGATGTCGAACTGCGGCATCGTCGGGCTGTCGACGCGATCGGTCACCAGCGAGAGGTACGGCGGCAGCGCGCGCGACACGTTGAACGGCGTCAGGTCGGGACGCACCGCGCTCCACAGCCCGGCGCCGAACGGGAACGCCTTGCGCCACCGCGTCAGGTAGTAGTGTTCGACGGCCGGATGATCGTAGACCTTGACGCCGTTGATCATGATCGACGCGTCGTAGGTGACGGTGATCGCGTCCCACGAGTCGAGCACGTTCTCCACCGTCACGTCGACGCGCCCGTTGCCGTCGGCGTAGGTGCGGGTGTCGAAGATCACGCGGAGGAACGGATGCGGCGCGCCGTTGGCCGACGACACCGGCACGACGACCGAGCGGCCCTCGTAGACGAGCGGACCGGTCAGCCAGCGGTCCGGCGACGGCGCCAGCGGCAGTGCAGCCGTGTGCACGACGCCGCCGATGGTCAGCACCACCGACGCGTTCGGCATCGCCGGCAGCAGCGCGCCGCCCGGCGGCAGCGCCGACGACGTGACCGCGTAGTCGCCGTCAGCGGTGATCATCGCCGTGACGACGGCGAAGCGGATCGAGCCGTCGTCCCACCGCGTCTTCACGTCGGTCTGGGTGTCGAAGCCGCCGACCTTCAGCGCGTCGAGGGCGAGGCCGCGCGGCACCGCCTCGCCGAACGTCGCCCACCCGGGCGTCAGGTGGACGGTGCCGATCGGCGCGTGTCCGCCGACCGTGGCCGCGCCCGCGGCGTGGAGTTGCGAGGGGAAGAAACCGACAAGGGTGGCAACGATGCCCGCCAGGATCGCGAAGCTACGCCCGCGACGGCCGACGATCGCGGCGGCGCGCAGGCGAGGGGTACGTTCGTGCGACGAGAACCGTGGGATCCGACGGAACATCATGCCTCCGAGCAATGTCAGCGTGTGAAAACAGAGGGAGCGTCGATTCTTTGTGCAAGTCCGCGTCCACGCCGCAGCGCGCCCGGGCAAGTGACGTAATCTCACGCGAACTGGCAGTTACAGTGCGCGAAGGTCACCCGCCGCCGAAAGAAGTCCGGGATTTGGGAGACTTTTGTCCGCGAGTTCCTTCGGTCCCAGAGCCTCTCGCCAGCCGCCGCACCGCGCGTTCGTCGCGGTGAAACCTGCCCGAACCTCGACCGAACCGCAGCATTTACTGGCGTGTTCGCGCGCCGCCGCCGCCGACGAATAAGTTCTGCTGACGTGGCGGCGCCTTTGCACAAAGGGGGGGTATCCCGGCTTCGACTGCATCGGCCGCGCGATCACAACACGTGATCTCCGGTGCCGAACTGCGAAACGAAGCCTTTCCAGAGACGAATGGACGCCTATGCGATTTGACGGAGCTGCCAACCTGATCGGCGCCAGCGGCCCGATCGAGGACCTTCGCCAGGAAATCGATCGAGTCGCGCGCACCGATGCGAAAGTGCTGATTACCGGTGAGAGCGGCGCCGGCAAGGAGGTCGTCGCACGCCAGGTCTACGCGTTGAGCACGCGATCGAGCCGGCCGTTCGTCGCCGTGAACTGCGCCGGCCTGCCCGAGACGCTCCTCGAATCGGAGCTGTTCGGGCACGTGCGCGGCAGCTTCACGGGCGCCTACCGCGACAAGCCGGGCAAACTCGAGGTCGCCGACGAGGGGACGATCTTCCTCGACGAGATCGGCGAGATGACGCTGCGCATGCAGGGTCTGCTGCTGCGGTTCCTCGAGACGGGAGAAATCCAGAAGGTCGGCGCCGATCGCACCGGCACCCGGGTCGACGTCCGGACGGTCGCCGCGACCAACCGCAACCTCCGCGACATGATCGCGCAGGGGCAGTTCCGCGAGGATCTCTTCTATCGTCTGAACGTCATCCACCTGATCGTGCCGGGGCTGCGCGAGCGCAAGGAGGACATCCCGGCGCTGGTCGACCACTTCATGAACCGGATGACGCGCACCGGCGGGCGTCCGGCGAAGACGCTGGCGCCGGCGGCACTGCAGCTGCTCTGCGAGTACCACTGGCCCGGCAACGTCCGCGAGCTCCAGAACGTCATCGAGCGGATGATCGTCCGCGCCCGCGGCGACGTGATCGGCCCTGAGGACATCCCGCACGAGGTCCGCGTCAGCCAGCGGCCCGGCACCGCGCCGTTCCGCGAGCGGCGGCGGACGATCGCCGACGAGCTCTACGAGCGGATCACGACGCAGCGCCAGTCGTTCTGGACCACCGTCTACCCGCTGTTCATGCAGCGCGAGATCACCCGCTCGGCGGTCCGCGACGTCGTCCGCCGCGGCCTGGTCGACGCGCGCGGCAACTACAAGATCGTCGCCCGCAAATTCAACATGGAGAACGAGGACTACAAGCGCTTCCTCAATTTCCTGCGCAAACATCACTGCCAGCCGTCATTCAAGGAATTCCGCTGATGCGACGACACGCTCTGTCCGCTGCGATCGCGTGCGCGACGGCGCTCGGCGCCGTCTCCTCGACGGCGGTGGTGGTTCACGCGCAGGCGCCGGCGTCGGCGCTCGCCGCCAACGCCGCCGCCGCGCTGCCGGCATCCTCGCCGGCCGCCGCCGCCGTGCCGGTCAAGCCGGCGCTGCTGAACGGCTACGTCATCGGCGTCGACGACGTGCTGTCGATCCTGTTCTGGCGCGACAAGGATCTGTCGGCGCCGGAGATCACCGTGCGGCCCGACGGCAAGGTCACGCTGCCGCTGCTGAACGACGTCCAGGCCGCCGGCCTGACGCCCGAGCAGCTGCGCGACACCGTGCTCGACGCCGCGCGCAAGTACGTCGAGGATCCGCAGCCGACGGTGATCGTCAAGGAGATCAAGAGCCGCAAGGTCTTCATCACCGGGCAGGTCGAGAAGCCGGGGCCGTATCCGCTGAACGGATCGGTGACGGTGCTGCAGCTGATCGCGACCGCGGGCGGCCTGCGCGACTTCGCCGACGGCAAGAACATCACCGTGATGCGGATGCGCCAGGGCAAGCAGGCGGTGTTCGAGTTCAACTACCAGGACCTGCTCAAGCGGAAGAACCTGCTCCAGAACATCGAGCTCGAGCCGGGCGACACGGTCGTCGTTCCGTGAGGGATGGAGCGCGTTGCGCCATGACCGCGTCCGCACGCCTGCTGCCGCCGGTCGCGATCGCGCTGGCGATCGTGCTGTCTATCTCGGTGACGGCGTCGGCGCAGTCCGGGTCGGCGCGGCCGCTGCCGGTCTTCCGCGGCCTGTTCGGCCCGGACGAGCGTGAGTCGACGCGGCCGCGCAGTCTCGACATCAACTGGAACGTCTACAGCGCCCAGGACGACAACACGTTCCTCGCCAACGACACCGACGTGCTCGACACGCCGCTCCAGGCGAACCGGATCTACACCGGCGCGACGATCGGGATGACCTACAAGCGGCGGCCGAAGCGCAACGCGCTCACGCTCAGCGCGTCGGGCGCCGGCCGCTACTACGCCGATCTGCGCGAGATCGTCTCGACGCGCTACAGCGGCGGGATGCTGCTCGACTCGTCGCTCACCCGCGACTGGAAGCTGCAGCTGGCCGAGAGCCTGAGCTATTCGCCGCTCTACACGCTGGCGGTGGCGCCGTCCGATCCGGCGTCGCCGTCGATCGACGCGCCGGTTCCCGTCGGCGACGACGCCGCGGCGAAGCAGCAGTCGATGCAGTACGGATCGTTCCTCGGCCTGACGCACACCATCAGCGCGCGCACCTCGCTCGCGATGAACTACTCGGCGCGCTACACGCAGGTGCTCGACGGCGGCACCGACACCAACACCCAGCGCGGCGGCGTGTCCTACACCCACGGGCTGACCAAATACGTCGGCCTGCGCCTCGGCTACGCCTACGGGCTGGTCCTGACCGGCCCGGGCACGACGCCGATTCGCAGCCAGGACCTCGATCTCGGCCTCAGCTACGGCCGCGCGTTCGCGCCGTCGCGCCGGACGACGTTCGGCTTCTCGAGCGGGTCGTCGTTCGTCACCGACGAGGACGGCTCGCTGCACTACGTCGTCACCGGCTCGGCGCACCTGTCGCGGCGGCTGGCGCCGCGCTGGACCTCGCAGCTGCTCTACGACCGCGGGCTGTCGGTGCCGGACGGCGCGACGCGGCCGTTCTTCGCCGACACGGTCGCCGGCAACATCAGCGGCTATCTCTCGGATCGGATCAGCGTCCGGCTGCAGCCCGCCTACGCCCACGGCGTGGTCGGCTTCAGCGGCCTGACCAACTCGTACAACAGCGGCTCGAACACGACCCGCCTGGAGATGGCCATCAGCCATCACCTCGCGCTCTACGTCGAGCATTTCATCTACCGGTACCAATTCGCGAACGGCGTCGGCCTGCCGCCGGCGCTTCGCCAGTCGGTCGATCGGCAGGGCGCACGCGTCGGCTTGACGCTGTGGACGCCGCTGGTTCAGTGAGGGTGTAAAGACGTGCTGCCTGTCCGCAACTACTCGCCCGAGGACATCATCCGGATCCTCTGGTTCCGGAAATGGATCCTGCTGCTCGGGATGATCGTCACCGGGGCGATCGGCTTCAGCGTCTCGATGAAGATTCCCAATCAGTACCGGTCGGAGACGGTGATCCTGGTCATCCCGCAGCGCGTCCCCGAGAGCTACGTGCACTCGACGGTGACGATGCGCATCGAGGACCGCCTCCGCTCGATCCAGCAGGAGATCTTCAGCCGCAGCCGGCTCGAGAAGATCATCGACGAGTTCAGCCTCTACCCGGAGTTCCAGCGGACCCGGCCGATGGAGAGCATCGTCGAGTTCATGCGGACCAACATCAACGTCGAGACGGTCCGCGACGATGCCTTCAAGGTGAGCTTCTCCGACACCACGCCGCGCACCGCGATGATCGTCACCGATCGCCTGGCCTCGATGTTCATCGACGAGAACACCCGCGACCGCTCGGTGATGGCCGACAGCACCAACCAGTTCCTCGAGTCGCAGCTCGAGGACGCGCGGCAGCGGCTGCTGTCGCACGAGCGCAAGCTCGAGGAATTCCGCCGCCGCAACTCGGGCGAGCTGCCGTCGCAGCTGCAGACCAACCTGCAGGTGATCCAGACGACCAACAGCCAGCTCCAGGCGCTCAGCGAGTCGGTCAACCGCGATCGCGACCGCCGGCTGGTGCTCGAGCGGTCGATCGCCGACGCGCAGAGCACGTCCGGGCTGAACGACACCCTGGCCAACGGCTCGTCGTCCGATGCGCCGACCACCGGCGCCGGGCGGACGATCGACCAGCTGGAAAAGGCGCGCGGCGAGCTGCGCGCGCTCGAACTGCGGATGAAGCCGGAGCATCCCGACGTGGTCGCCAAGAAGCGCGCGATCGCCGAGCTCGAGCGCAAGGTCGAACAGGAGGCCGCGGTGCCGGGCCAGGCGCCGGTTCCCGGCGCCAAGCCGGTGACGACGGCGGAGCTGATCCGCCAGGCGCGCACGCACCAGTACCAGCTCGAGATCGACAAGCTCGATCGCCAGATCGCGTCGAAGGACGCCGACATGCAGCGGCTGCAGCGCGAGGTCGCCGATTACCAGCGCAAGGTCGAAGCGGTGCCCGGCCACGAGTCCGAGCTCACCGACCTGATGCGCGACTACGACACGCTGCAGAAGATCTACTCGAGCCTGCTGTCGAAGAAGGAAGACTCGAAGATCTCCGCCAACCTCGAGCGCCAGCAGGTCAGCGAGCAGTTCAAGATTCTCGACCGCGCGCGGCTGCCGCAGCGGCCCTACAGCCCGAACCGCATCCAGATCACCGCCGTCGCCGCGTTCGGCGGCCTGATGGTCGCGATCGGCATCGCGGCGCTGATGGAGTACCGGACCACCGCGCTGCGCACCGAAGACGAGATCGTGCGGGCGCTGGTGCTGCCGGTGCTCGCCGCGATTCCGATGATGACCGCGGCGGCAGACGTGCGCCGGCGCCGGCGAATCATGATCGTGTCGGTCGCGGCGACGATCCTGTTCGCGCTCGGGATCGCGACGGTGTCGCTGCGCCACTTCGGCCTGTTGAAAGGCATCCTCTGATGTACGAAGGCTTCTACGGCCTCCGCGAGCGGCCTTTCGACCTGACGCCGAACCCTCGCTTCCTGTTCATGACGTCGCAGCACCGCGAGGCGCTGACGACGCTCGAGTACGGGCTGTCGCGGCGCACCGGCATCGCGCTGCTGGTCGGCGACGCCGGCACCGGCAAGACGACGATCGTCCACGCCGCGCTGCAGTCGCAGTCGGTGCAGCGCAGTCACGTCGTCTATCTCAACAACCCGGCGCTGACCCGCAACGAGTTCATCGAGTTCCTCGCCGCCGGCTTCGACCTGTCGCCGTCGGCGGCGTCGTCGAAGACGCGGCTGCTGGCCGAGCTGACCGAGGCGCTGGCGACGCGCCACGCCGCCGGCACGATGGCGGCGCTGATCATCGACGAGGCGCAGTGCCTGCCCGACGGGCTGCTCGAGGAGATCCGGCTGCTCGCCAACATCGAGTCGGCGTCGGAGAAGCTGCTGTCGATCATCCTTGCCGGCCAGCCCGAGATCGCCGGCCGGCTCAACGCCGCGTCGCTGCGCCAGTTGAAGCAGCGCATCGGCCTGCGCTGCACGCTGGCGCCGCTGACCAAGGCCGAGACCGCGTCCTACATCGCCGCACGCGTGCGGGTCGCCGGCGGCGACGCGTCGGCGGTGTTCACCGCCGAGGCGGTCCAGACGATCCACGAACGATCCGGCGGCATTCCGCGGACGGTGAGCGTCATCTGCGACAACGCGCTCGTCTCGGGCTTTGCGCTCGATCGGCGGCCGGTCGACCGCGCCGTCGTGCTCGAAGTCTGCCGCGATTTCGATTTTGCCGAGACCGACGACGACCGCCAGGACAGCGGCGCGCATCTCGGCGCCGTGTAGCCATGGTCGCTCGAAAGGACGCTGTCGCATGACCCGACTCGCCGACGCACTCGAACGCGCGAACCGCGCGCCCGACCCGGTTCCGCAGCCCGCGGCGCCGGCCGCGGTGCTGCAGGGGCCGACGCCCGCGCCCGCGCACACGCCCGCGCACGCGCATACCCCCGGTCACTCGCAGCCGCACGCGCGGCGGCTGCAGCCGGCGGCGATCGTCGCGGCGCGCCACAACGCGCCGGCGCCGGCGCACGTCACCGGCACGCCGCTCCTGGCGATGCCGGAGCCCGGCAACCAGAACACCGCGTGGCGCAGCGACCCGCAGCTGGTCGGCAAGCTGGTCGGCACCGACGGCTTCTCCGGTGCGGCGCTCGAGCAGTACCGCAAGCTGGCGGCGACGCTCCATCACGCGCAGAGCGAGCGCGGCATCCGCGTGATCATGACCGCGAGCGCGCTGCCCGGCGAGGGCAAGAGCCTCACCGCGGTGAACCTCGCGCTGACGCTGAGCGAGTCCTATCACAAGCGCGTGCTGCTCGCCGACGCGGACCTGCGGCGGCCGACCGTGCAGCGCGTCTTCGGGCTGCCGCCGATCGGCGGGCTCAACGAGGGCCTGAAGCTGCCCGAGGACCGCGCGATGGCGGTCACGCAGATCTCTGACCGGCTGTTCGTGCTGCCGGCGGGACGCCCGGAGGCCGATCCGATGAGCGGCCTGACCTCCGATCGCATGCGCCGGCTGGTCACGCAGGCCGCCGCCGCGTTCGACTGGGTGATCGTCGACACGCCGCCGGTCGGCCTGCTGCCGGACGCAAGCCTGCTCGCGGACTTCGTCGACGGCGTGCTGCTCGTCGTCCGCGCCGGCAAGGCGCCGTTCGCGCTGGTCAAGCGCACCGTCGAAGCGATCACCCACGACCGCATTCTCGGCGTCGTCATGAACGCGGTGGACTACGCCCACGACCGCAACGCCGGCGGCTACTACGAGTACTACGGATACGGCTACTACACCGGCACGCCCGGGCAGAAGTAAGGATCATGGCCAAAGGACTGATTCAGACCGCGAACTGGCGATCGACGACGCTCGTCGTGTCGGACACGGCGCTCATCCTGTCGGCGGTCGCCGCGACGGCGTACATGCGGCTCGGTGTGCACGCCTCGCCGCTGGTCATCGCCGAGATGCTGCCCAAGGCGCTCGTCTTCACGCTGGTGTCGCAGCTCTGCCTGTACTACAGCGACCTCTACGACGATCCGCACGTCGGCGGCAGCCGCGCCGAGCTGCTGATCCGGATCCTCGAGGCGATCGGGATCACGCTGCTGATTCTCGCCGGCGTCTACACGATGTTTCCGACGCTGACCGTCGCGCGCGGCGTGCTCGCGCCGGCGGCGCCGCTGGCGGCGGCGGGGGTCATCGTCTGGCGGCTCGCGTTCGCCTGGGCGGCGCGCACCGTCGGACCGCGCGAGCGGCTGCTGCTGGTCGGCGCCAGCGGCGCCGGACTGGCGCTCGCGCAGGAACTGCACCGCCGCGAGGAGATCGGCGTGCAGATCGTCGGCTTCGTCGACGCCGATCCGTACGCCGGACACCGCGGGCTGGCGCTGCCGTTCCTCGGCACGATCGACGACATCCCGTCGCTGGTCCGGGCGCGCGGCGTCGATCGCGTGGTGGTGAGCCTCGCCGACGCGCGCGGCAAGCTGCCGATGGACAAGCTGCTCGAGATGAAGCTCGATGGCGTGCGCTTCGATCACCTGACGTCGGTCTACGAGGAGTACACCGGCAAGATCGCCGTCGAGAACCTGCGTCCGAGCTGGCTGATCTTCTCGGCCGGGTTCCGCAAGACGCGGCGCATGCTGCTGGCGAAGCGGCTCTTCGACGTCGTCGGCGCCAGCGTCGGCCTGGTGCTGACCGCGCCGATCATCTTCCTGACCGCGATCGTCGTGAAGCTGACCTCGCCGGGCCCGGCGTTCTACTCGCAGCGGCGCGTCGGCCGCGACGGCCGCGTGTTCGTGGTCCGCAAGCTGCGATCGATGTGCGCCAATGCCGAGCGCGATACCGGTCCGGTGTGGACCAAGTCAACCGGTGACTCGCGCATCACGCCGGTCGGCCGCTTCCTGCGCCGCACCCGGCTCGACGAGCTGCCGCAGTTCTGGAACATCCTCGCCGGCCACATGAGCCTGGTCGGCCCGCGGCCGGAGCGGCCCGAGTTCGTCGAGTCGCTGATGGCGCAGATCCCGTTCTACGGCCAGCGCCACGTCGTCAAGCCGGGGCTGACCGGCTGGGCGCAGGTCCGCTACACCTACGGCGCGACCGTCGAGGACGCGGTCGAGAAGCTGCAGTACGACCTCTTCTACATCAAGAACATGTCGGTCGCGCTCGACCTGTTCATCGTCTTCGAGACGATCAAGACCGTCCTCCTGCGGAGAGGCCAGTGAGCCGATCCGTCGTCAACGCGATGACGATCGACGTGGAGGACTACTTCCACGTCAGCGTCTTCGACGGCCTGGTCCCGCGCCACGCGTGGGACGGCATGGAGAGCCGCGTCTGCGCGAACACCGAGCGGCTCCTCGAGATCTTCGACGAGGCGAACCTGCAGGCGACGTTCTTCGTCCTCGGCTGGGTCGCGGATCGCTTTCCGCACCTGGTGCGGTCGATTGCGGAGCAGGGCCACGAGATCGCGTCGCACGGCTACGGCCACCGGCTGGTCTACGACCTGACGCCGCGCGCCTTCCGCCAGGACGTGCGCCGCGCGAAAGCGCTCCTCGAGGACACGACGGGCCTGCGCGTGCACGGCTATCGCGCGCCGAGCTATTCGGTGACGCCCAAATCGCTGTGGGCGCTCGACGTCCTGATCGCGGAAGGCTACACCTACGACGCCAGCATCTTCCCGATCCACCACGATCGCTACGGCATCCCGATCTCGCCGCGCCAGCCCTACGTCCTGCAGCGCAAGCGGCGGCTGGTCGAGGCGCCCGGATCGACGGTGCGCTGCGGCCCGTTCAACCTGCCGATCGGCGGCGGCGGCTATTTCCGGATTCTCCCCTACGCGTGGACGCGCTGGGGCATCAACCGCCTGAACGAGCACGAGCAGCGGCCGGCGATTTTCTATCTGCATCCGTGGGAAATCGATCCCGATCAGCCGCGCCTGCGGGCGCCGGCGCTCGGCCGGTTCCGTCATTACTTCAATCTCAACCGGACCGAAGAGCGCCTGCGCGCGCTCATCCGTGACTTCCGGTTCGGGACGATGCTGACGCTGCTCGACGAGCAGTTCACGACGTCTGCCGAACCGGCCGTCGGTCCTCTCCCATACGTGTGGTCCGCCCCATGAGTGTTGCTGCGTTCACGCGTGCTGCCGCCCCGTCGTCCTCGCTGCAGATCACGGCCGATGTCGCCGAGGGCGAGTGGGATCGCTTCGTCACCCGGCATCCGCACGCCAGTGCCTATCACGTTTGGCAGTGGCGCCACGTGTTCGAGAAGGCGTTCGGCCACGAGACCGTCTACCTCGCGGCGCGCGAGCACGGCGCGATCGCCGGCGTGCTGCCGCTGGTGCTGTTCAACAGCCGCGTCTTCGGGCGCTTCGCCTCGTCGCTGCCGTTCGTGAACTACGGCGGCGTGCTGGCGCGCGACGGCGCGGTCGCCGAGTTCCTGCTGGAGCGCGCGACGGCGATGCTGGCCGAGCGCAAGCTCGCGCACGTCGAGCTGCGCCACACGGCGCGCCAGTTCCCGGACCTGCAGGCGCGCGCGCACAAGGTCGCGATGCTGCTCACACTCGAGCGCGACCGCGATCAGGCGTGGGAGAAGCTCGATCGCAAGGTGCGCAACCAGGTCCGCAAGGCGGAGAAGAGCCAGATGACCGCGCGGGTCGGCGGCGCCGAGCTGCTCGATCGCTTCTACGACGTGTTCGCCCGCAACATGCGCGATCTCGGCACGCCGGTCTACTCGCCGCGCTTCTTCGCGGCGGTGTTCGCCGCGTTTCCGACCACCGCCCGCGTCTTTCTCGTCGACACGGGAGACGTGACGGTCGCCGGCGCGATCACCCTGTCGTTCAGGGACACGGTCGAGAACCCGTGGGCGTCGTCGCTGCGCGAGTACCGCTCGCTGTCGCCGAACACGCTGTTGTACTGGCGCATGATCGAGCACGCGATCGCGACCGGGCACACGACGTTCGACTTCGGCCGCTCGACGCCGAACGAAGGCACCTACAACTTCAAGGCGCAGTGGGGCGCCGAGCCGACGCCGCTGCACTGGGAGTACGTGCTCGACGGCGGACGCAGCCTGCCGAACCTGTCGCCGTCGAACCCGAAGTTCCGCGCCGCGATCGCGCTGTGGACGCGGTTGCCGCTCGCCGTCACCAATCTCGTCGGGCCGCACATCGTCCGCTCGATTCCATGACCGCGGATCGGACGACCGGGCGGGTCTGCACGGCCGCCGCCGGTTTCTTCATCGCCTTCGCGGTGTGGGGCAGCCTGTTTCCGTTCGACTTCCACGCCGTGGCGTGGCGCGACGCGGTGGCGAGCTTCTGGAGTCCGTGGGACGTGCCGGTGTCGCGCTGGTCGGTGAGCGACTTCGTCTCGAACGTCCTGCTGTTCGTGCCGATCGGGTTGTTCGCGATCGGAGCTGCGTTTACACACGTTCGTGTAGGGCCACCCAATGTAGGGCCGCCCTTTCAGGGCGGCCGCGTGGCCAGGCTGAAAGCCTGGCCCTACACGCGTAGTGTGGTGATTGTCGCCGGCGCGGCGCTGCTGAGCACGGCCGTCGAGCTCGCGCAGGCGTTCGTGTCGTGGCGGACTCCGTCGGTCGTGGACGTCGGCGCCGAGACGATCGGCGCGCTGTGCGGCATCGCGTTGTGGTGGGTGTCCGGCGGCGCGCTCGCGTCGCTGATCGCGTCGGCGACGCGGCTGGTCCGGCGATCGCCGATGGGGGAGCGGCTGCTGCTCGCCTACTGCGCGGTGTTCGCGGTCGCCTGGCTGATCCCGGCTGATTTCACGCTGCGTCCGAACGAGATCGCCGACAAGTACGCGCACAAGCGGCTGCTGCTGCCGTTCATGCCGTCGCCCGACGCGCCGACGGCTGGCGATCTGGCGATGATCGGCGCCGCGGCGGTGCCGATTGGCGTGACGGCGGCGCTGTGCGGCTACGGCGGCATCGCGCGGCGGCCGCTGCCGCTGGCGCTGCTCGTCTCGATGACGTTCCTCGTCGGGCTGGAGGCGGCGCAGGTGTTCGTGTTCTCGCGCGTTACTGACGCGACCGCGCTGATCGTGGCGTGCGCCGCGGCCGGCGCGGGCGCGCTGGTGGTGACAACCGGCCGGCGACGGCCGATCGCGGCG
>Ga0134121_10003239_pt1 | contig 13667 bp, 10 predicted proteins | sample KB301_FD_96463 | JGI IMG/M metagenome (GOLD analysis project Ga0134121, IMG submission 96463) | Terrestrial soil microbial communities without Nitrogen fertilizer from Kellogg Biological Station, Michigan, USA - KB3-0-1 | ecosystem: Environmental > Terrestrial > Soil > Unclassified ...
ACGTGCTCGGCCGCGCCGAGGCGGTGAATCTCTTCGACCTCGAGCAGCGGCTCTCGCGCATGGACCTCGACCTCGTGGTCGGCGCGCCCTCGCGCCAGAAGGTGCGGCTGCTCGGTGGCGGCGTTCGCCGCCCGGACCTGATCAATTTCTGCTTCCACCTCGAGCAGCTCGCGAGCGCCGGCGTGCCCGTGCTCGAGGGGCTGAACGATCTGCGCGAGAGCGTGGAAAACGCCCGCGTGCGCGAGGTGGTCTCGGGCCTGATCGAGTCGATCGAAGGTGGCCGCAGCCTGTCGCAGGCGCTTGGCGAATATCCCGAGGTGTTCGGCAAGGTGTTCGTGAGCCTGGTGCGCTCGGGTGAGCAGACCGGCAAGCTGCCCGAGGTGCTCACCAGCCTCACCGAGATGCTGAAATGGGAAGACGAGATCGCCTCGCAGACGCGCAAGCTGATGATCTATCCGCTGATCGTCGGCACGATCGTGCTTGCGGTCACCTTTTTCCTGATGCTGTACATCGTGCCGCAGATGGTCGGCTTCATCCGCAACATGGGCCAGTCCATCCCCTGGTACACGCAGGCGCTGATCTTCGTCTCCGACACGCTGCGTAACTACTGGTACGCGGTGCTCGCCGCGCCCTTTCTCGCGTTCTACGGCCTGAAGCTCGCCATCCGTACCAATCCCGCCGTCGAGTACGCGGTTGACAGCTACAAGCTGAGGATGGCGCTGATCGGCCCGATCCTCCGCAAGCTGCTTCTTTCGCGTTTCGCCTCCAGCTTCGCGATGATGTACGCCTCCGGCATCACGGTGCTCGACGCGCTGAGGAGCTGCGAGGAGATCGTCGGCAACAAGGTGCTGGAGCACGCGCTGCGCGCCGCCGGCCAGCAGATCGCCGAGGGCAAGAACCTCTCGAGCGCCTTCCAGGAGCTCGGGCTGTTCCCGCCCCTTGTCATACGCATGCTGCGCATCGGCGAGAACACCGGCGCGCTCGACCGGGCGCTCGGGAACGTCACCTATTTCTACAACCGCGATGTACGCGACAGCGTGGCGCGGCTGCAGGCCGCCATCCAGCCGGTGCTCACGGTGGTGCTTGGCCTGCTGCTCCTTTGGGTCATGATGGCCGTGCTCGGCCCGGTCTACGATTCCTTCACCAAGATGAAGTTCTAGGCCGTGCCCGTCCGTCAGGTCCTGTACTTCACCACCGAGGAGCACCTGCTGTTTCGCGCCGAGCGCCAGGGCCTGGACCTGGTGGCGAAGTTCAGCAGCGATGAGGCCGGGCTTGCGGCATTTCGCGAGCATCTGCGCAGCGCACGCGGGGTGCTGTTCGCGGTCGTCGCCGACCTTGCGGGCGAGGATTTCCACGAAGAGCAGATTCCGTACGTGCGGGGCGCCGATCGCGAGGCGCTCCTCGGCCGGCGCCTCGCGCAGCGCTACCGCGACACGCGACTTGCCGCCGCGCTGTCGCTCGGGACAGTCGCCGCGGCGGAGCGGCGCAACGAGCGGGTGCTGCTCGCCTCGTTCACCAACACGCAGCTGCTTGCGCCCTGGCTCGATGCGCTGCAGGAGGCCGGAGTGCGCCTGGCCGGCGTGTATTCAGCGCCGCTCATCGCCCCGGCGCTCGCTGCGGCGCTCGGCGCGCGTCAGGAGCGCCTGCTCATCGTCAGCGCCAATCGCGCCGGGCTGCGCCAGTGCTATCTCGAACGCGGCCGCCTGCGCTTTGCGCGGCTGGAGCGCACGGTGGACGTCGCGCCCCAGGCGCTCGCGGGATTCATCCGATCCGAGACACAGCGGCTGGTGCAGTATCTCGTCACGTTGCGCGCGCTGCCGCGCGATGCCAGTCCGGTGCAGGTGCTGGTGATTGCGCCACCGGCGGCCCGCTCGGCCTTCGAGCAGGCGCTGCATTCGGACGCCCGGCTGCTTTTCCGCACGCTCGACTACAGCGAGGCGCTGCACGCGCTCAGGCTTCGCCGCCTGCCGCCGGGCATCGCGGCCGAAGCGCTCTACGTTCATCTGGCCGCACGCAAGCCACCGCGCGTGCAGTTCGCAACACGCGAGGAGCGGCGTCCCTATCTGCTCTGGCAATTGCAGCGCGGCATCGTCGCGGCCGGCACGGCGGCGCTCTGCGCCTGCGCCCTGATCGCGGGTGCTCGCGCGCTCGAGACGATGGACGTGCGCGATCAGGCGGCCGACGAAATGCAGCGCGCACGCGCCGCCGCCGAGGAATATGCGCGCATCACCGCGACCTTCCCGATCACCGAGACGAGCACCGACAACCTCAAGGCCACGGTGGTGGAATTCAGGCGCATCGCCGAGCGCAGCGCCCAGCCCGAGCGCGCCTTCGTTCATGTATCGCGCGTGCTGCAGAGATATCCGCAATTCGAGCTCGACAGCCTGCGCTGGAACGTCGCCACGGCCGGTGAGCAGCGCGAGGCGGCGCTGAAGGGCCTGTCGCTCGATGCGCAGGCCGAGGCGCTCGTACTGGTCGAGCTCTCGGGCCGCGTCAATGCCACGCAGCGGAGCGACTACCGCGGCCTCACGGCGCAGGTGCAGCAGTTCGCGGCGGCGCTGGCGAGCGATGGCTACCAGCTCGCGCGCACCCAGCTGCCGTTCGATGTCACGCCCGAAGGCGTGCTGAGCGGCGACATCGGCGCCGGCGACTCCAACGAGGCGCCGCGATTCACGGTGCTACTCGCGCGCAGACTGCCATGACGCTCTCGCGCGAAGAATGGAAGCGACTCCTTGGCCCGATCGGCCTCGCGGCCGCATTGCTCGCCTGCGGCGTGGCGCTGCTTTACGCCGGCGGTGAGTCCCTCGCGAGCGCCCGCCGGCAATTCAGTGCCGCCCAGGCCGAGCGCCGACAAAACAGCGAGCGTCTGGAGCGCATCGCCGAGGAGGAGCGCGAGGTCAAAGAGAAGATCGATGTCTACCGGCGGCTGAGGCAGCTCAACATCCTGGGCGAGGAACGCCGCCTCGAATGGGCCGACGCCGTTGGCCGCATCCGGGCGCAGCGCGAGCTGCTCGACCTGCGCTACATGGTCGATCGGCAACGGCTGCTCAGCTCGGTGCAGGGCAAGCCCGGCAAGGTCGACTTCTACGCGAGCACCATGAAAGTCGAGCTCGCCCTCCTGCACGAAGAGGACCTGCTGCGCTTCCTTGCCGATCTGCGCGAGTCCGGCAACGCCTTCTACGCCGTGCGCAAATGCGCCATGTCGCGCACCGGACAGGCATTGACCGGCGCAACGATGACGCCCCGGCTGCGCGCCGAATGCGACGTCGACCTCGTCACCATCATGGACCGCGGAGCGAAGAAATGAGACTCGTAGCCGCGACGCTGGTGTGCGCCATACTCCCGGCGCTCGCCCAGGCGCAGGAGCTCGGCCGGCTGTTCTTTACGCCGGAGCAGCGCGCCAATCTCGATCTGCGGCGCAAGGCACGCATGCCGGACAAGCCGGCGGCGCCGGTCGCTGCGCCGACCACACGCCTGGACGGCTACGTCAAGCGCTCCGGCGGACCTTCCACCGTGTGGCTCAACGGCGAGGCCGTGGGCGAAAGCGCATCCGAAGCGCCGCGCATCGATACCTCGCGCGAACGCGGCACTGTCTCGGTGAATGTGGAAGGCGGCCGTGTGCGCCTGAGACCGGGCGAAACGCTGGACCGCGGCAACGGCGAGGTGCGCGACGTGCTGGGCGACGGCGAGATCCGGATCCGCCCGCAACGTCCCTGACCTATGCGGCTGCGCGCGAAACAGCGCGGTGTCACGCTTCTCATCTTCGCGCTCGTCCTGATTCTGGGCTTCGCCGCAGTCCTCTACAGCCGGCTCGGCAAATGGGCCAATGCGACGACCACGACGCGCAATGTGAACGCGCAGGTCCTGCAACAGGCGAAGGCGGCTCTCATAGGATATGTGGTGAAGGAAGTTCTGGACCTCGGAAACGATTTTCCGGGACGCCTTCCCTGCCCCGAATCTCCCGGCAACGCCGGTACGGCAACGGAAGGCATCGCGGCCGGGACTTGCTCGCCCACCTTTCCCGCCAACAAGACCGTCGGCCGCCTGCCCTGGCGCACGCTCGGCTCGGACAAGCTGGTCGACGCCGCCTCCGAGCCGCTCTGGTATGCCGTGTCTTCCAACTGGGCCTTCGACGCGAGCCCGCCGGCCGCTGGGAAGATGATTAATGTCGGGACCGCGACCCCCGCGAGCGGAAACCTGTCATTCGACGGTACCAACAATGTCGTCGCGGTGATCTTCGCGCCGGGTCCAGCACTCCTTACAAATCCCAGCGCAGTTCAGATCGCCGCCGGGTGCAGCGCTCGCAATCAATCGAGGAGCGACCGCAGCCACGTGCCAACGGGTGGGAATCCCGATTATCGCGACTACCTTGAGTGCCAGAACGCGTCCTCGCCAGTAGATGACACCTTCGGTGTTTCCGTGCTCGACAATGCGACCAATCCGGTGATCAACGACCAGGCGGTCGTCATTACGGCGAGCGAACTGCTGAACGCAATGCAAGGCCCGCTTGCCGAGCGGCTGCAACGCACCGTGGCGCCGCTGCTGAGCGAGTTCGGCGACGTATGGGTCAGCGGCAACAAGTTTCTGCCGTACGCCGTGGCTTTCACCGCTCCCGAAAACAACCTCGCCGCGAACGCGCATTGCGGCCCCAGCGCTTCGGCACAACAGAGAGAAGGATTGCTGCCCATCGCCTTGAATGCAGCGCCGTGTGCCTCGAGCTGGAATGGCACCTTCACTGGAGACGGTATCAATTCCGGTGGCTGCAACAGCGCGTCACCGGTGGTCTGTTCGTTCAACTACTACCGTTTCAGCGCGCTCGGACAGCTGCTACTCGGACTCACCGGCGTCAATAGCATCACCGCCACGCTGCAAGCCAATGCACCTCACGGGGCCGCAAGCTTTAGGGCGCGCTCCGTTCAAAGCACTGCGGATATCACAGTGACAGCGGGCAGCGCGACGCTTTCCAATTTCAGCATCGCGCCCAGGACCGACGGTGATGTCGGCATGTCGGTGCAGGCGACCGTTTCCGCGCCCAACATCTGCAAGGACAGCCTGCTCGGCGGCCTGACCTGCAACGGCTTGCTCGCCTTTCTTTTCGTTACTCAGCAGACGGTGAGCGTGCAGTTCCCGCAGCTCGGCATACCGATGCTCGCCGGCAGCAAGCTCACCACGGCGGCGAAAAACGGCCAGCCGACCCCGTTCAATCTTCTCAATCCTGCGCCGGGCGATCCGCACTACTGGTTCATCCGCAACGAGTGGTATCGCTACACCTACTATGCGGTGGCGCCCGGCACGTCAGCGGCTCAGAGCGGCGGCAACATGACAGTGAGCGGCTTTCCCGCCAGCAACGGCGTTACGAACGACAAGCATTTCGTGCTTGCTCTCATGGGGCCGGCGGTCACGGGCCAGACGCGCTCTGCCGCGGCCAATATGAATCAGTATGTCGAAGGACAGAACCAGATCGTTGGCGGCTCGCCGCGCACGTTCGCCTACCAGGTGTACAACGTGTCCGGCAATGATCGCATCGCCACGTGCCCCTTTACCGACGGCGCGGCGCCCTGTGACTAGACCCGTCCTCGAGCGCGGTTTTTCTCTTGTCGAGATGGCGGTGGTGCTGGCCATCATCGGTCTTTTGCTCGGCAGCGCGATGTACACGCTCTCGGCGCAGACCGAACAGCGTACGCGCGAGGAGACGCAACGCCGCCTTGAGCAGGCGCGCGAGGCGCTTCTCGGTTTCGCGGTCGCGAATGGGCGCTTGCCCTGCCCCGCCGACGGCGCCGCGACCGGGGTCGAGTCGCCCGCCGGCGGCGGCGTCTGCACAAACCCCTACAACGGATTCCTGCCAGCGATCACCCTTGGCTTTCAACCGGTCGACACGCAGGGCTTTGCCCTGGATGCGTGGAATAACCGCATCCGATACGCGGTGGCGCAGTCGATCAATAGCTGCGTGGGGACTTCGAGCACTCCGCACTTCACGTCGAAGGCGAATCTCAAGCAGAACGGCATGTCCTGTCAGCCCGGCACGAACGATCTGCTGATCTGTAAATCGAGCGTCACAACGCCTGTTCCTGCCCCGGGCAGTTGCGGTCCCGCGGGCAACGTGCTGACCAATAACAGCCCGAGCGGAACTGTGGTCGCCGTGATCTTCTCAGCCGGCAAGAACTACGCGCTTGCTCCGACGGCGGCCGCGGCGAGCGGCGCCGGCAAGCCGGATGAAGCGGCCAATCTCGATAACGACTCGGTTTTCATAAGCCACACGCCGATGCCCGAAGGCACGGCCGCCGCAAACGGCGGCGAGTTCGACGACCTGGTGCTGTGGATTCCGGTCGGCACCTTTTACGGCCGGCTGGCCGCCGCCGGCGTGCTGCCCTGAGAGGGCGGCGGTAGTCGCAGTCCTAGACACACCTCGCCGTCGCTGTTCTTCTCCAGCGCCAGCCGATAGCCGATCGCCTCGGCCTGCCGGGCCGCCTGGTAGAGGCCGATGCCCAGCCCCGCGGCCGAAGCGATGGGCGCGCGCATGAGCGCACGCGCCACGTGCTCGGGAATCGCTTTTCCCGTGTCGCATACCGATAAGCCATCGGCGCGAAGCGCAACGCGCACGCGCACCCCCGGTTCGACGACGCGCTTGGCGAGCGCGTTGCGAATCAGGTTGTCCGCCACGCTGCCGAAGAGCTCGCGCGGCAAGCGCTCGCCGGCGACGATCACCGGCGGCTCGAATTCCACCGCCTCACTCTGGTACTGTCGAGTGAGCTCCTGCCACCACTGCGCCGCGCCGACCCATGTCTCGTGCTGCGGCTGCGGCCGCTGCAGCCGCTCCAGTGTCTGTGTCAGGCGTTCGGCCACCAGCGGCAGCTGCCGCCGCACGAGCGCATTGAGGGCCGGCGTGTCTGCCTCCTCCGCAGCGGCCGCCGAGCACAGCACGTTCAGCGATTGCAGGAGATTCTTGATGTCGTGGGTGGTGCGCGCGCCGGTTTCGTGCACCGCTTGCAGATAGCTGGTCTCGCGCAGCTTCGCCTCGCGCCGCTTGGCGAGATAGAACTCGGCGAGCAGCTGCGCCAGGAGATGCAGGTGCCACTGCAACGCGGGGCTCAGCCGGTAGCGCGAATAGATGCCGACCGTAAGCTCCGGCGTCGCAAATTCGACCCGATACGGCGTACGGCGGCCGCGTTCCCCGCTCGCACCACCGGCGTGCCAGGTGACGCCTGCGACCGAGGGCAGCCGCTCGAGCGCCGCAATCGCCTGCTCGAGGAAGCGCTCAGGCTGCGCCTCCTGCTGCAGCAGCCCGGCGAGTACCTCCAGCCAGCGCTCGAGCGGCACGCCGATCGAGAAGAGGTAGCGCACGAAGAACACGCCGAGTCCGCCACCCCGCGGGTTCCAGGCGAGGCCGACGCACAGCACCGCTCCGGCGGTGAGAAACACGGTGTAGGTCAGCGCCTCGAGATAACCGGACTGCCGCAGCGTCATCAATGTGAAGCTGCCCAGCACCACGACCACGAGGAGCAGCATCAGGAGCAGGCTGTAGAAGAAATCGACGATCTGCGGCGCTTCCGCGCTCTGCGGCTCCGCCGGAAAGAAGGCGATGAGGAGAAACGCGAGCGGCAGCACGAACTCGGCGACCCTGAGCGTCTCCGGCGTGATCTCGCGGCGCGGCGCCACTTCCGGAAGGATGGCGATGGCGAGCAGCGCCAGCAGATAGGCGAGCACCACGAGATAGCAGCGACGCTGCCATTTGGCGTGCTGCTGAAACACCTTGCCACCGACCAGGCCCGCCAGCACCACCACCCAGAAGGCGAGCAGCCACCAATCCAGACGCAGCATGACCACTACGGCGACGAGGAGCACGATCGCGCCCTGTATCGCCGACACCCTTTCCTCGGCGCGCTTGAGCGGCTGCCACAGGAGCAAAAGGCCGAGGTGAGCGAGGAGCAGCGCCCGCGCCCACGGGTCCGCCACGCCGCGAAACACCGCAACGTGCAACAGAAGCAGCATCGCCACGACCACCAGCTGCCAGCGTCGTTGGCTGTAGCTCCAGGTGGCATTAGCGAGCTGCGCGAAGAGCGATTGCCCGGCGCTCGTCGGTTGCATGGGTCTTGCGACTAGTCTACAAACGAAGCATGCGGGCGGCCATTTTCATCCGGCTGGCGCTGATCGAAGCGCGCCGCGGCGGCCTCGCGTGGCTCGCGCCGCTTTGCATCGCGCTCGGCCTCGCGCTCGGCCTGTTCCTCGCCCAGCTCGCCATCACCGAAAGCCGCCTGCTGCAGGTGGCCGTGGTCGCGGCGCTGCTACGCTTGTCTGCCGCGCTGATCATCGCCGCGCAGGTGGCGTCGAGCGTGCGACGCGAGGCTGACGAGCGTCGGCTCGAGCTCCTGCTCGCTCTGCCGCTCGCGCGCGCCACGCAGTACCTCGGACGGCTAGCCGGCTTCATCGCACTTGGCGTGGTGCTGGCTGCCTTCTTCTCGCTGCCGCTCCTCCTGTGGGCACCGCCTGCGGCAGTGCTCGCCTGGGGCGCCTCGCTTGCCGTGGAGCTCGCGCTGGTGGCCGCGGCCGCCCTGTTCTTCGCGATGAGCCTGACGCAGCTCGTGCCGGCGCTCGCCGCCACGGCCGGACTGTATCTGCTCGCGCGCTCAATCAGTGCCATCCAGGCGATCGCCAGCGGCCCGCTCGCCGAGCACTCGCTCGCGCACGAGCTCGGCAGAGGCACGGTAAACGCGCTCGCGTTCCTGCTGCCCACGCTGGATCGCTCGACGCGCAGCGAGTGGCTGCTGTATGGCCCTCCGGACATTCGCAGCTTCAGCGTCGTGCTCGCCGGGATGCTGATTTATGCGGCGCTTCTTTCCGTGGCGGGGCTGTTCGACTTCCAGCGCCGCGCCCTGTGAGGGACGACGAACGGCCGCTCGGCTCGCTACCCGCGTGGCTCTGGCTCGCCTTGGCGGCCGCACTCGCCCTGCAGGTCGGCTGGCGCACCCTCGAGCCCGTAGCTGCGCCTCGCGAGCTCGACCTCCCGGCGCCACCGTCGAGCGCCGCACTGCGCGTCGCCAGCTTTGGCGAGCCTGAAGCCATCGCGCGCGTAACGATGCTCTATCTGCAGGCCTTCGACTACGGCGCGGGCAACCTGACACCGTATCGCAAGCTCGATTATCGGCGTCTCGTCGACTGGCTGCACAACGTGCTCGAGCTCGATCCGCGCAGCCAATACCCGCTGTTCGCCGCCGCGCGCGTCTATGCCGAGACAGCGGATGAGATGCGCGCGCGGCTCGTGCTGGAGTTTGTCTATCGCGAGTTCTTCGTCGATCCGGACCGGCGCTGGCCCTGGCTTGCGCACGCAGCGTTGCTCGCCAAGCACCGACTGAAGGACCTGGCGCTCGCGCGTCGCTACGCGCAGGCGATCGATCAGTACACCCGAGCGAGCGATGTGCCGCTATGGGCGAAGCACATGGAGATCTTCATCCTCGAGGACATGAACGAGCTCGAGGCCGCGCGCATCATGCTCGGCGGACTGCTGGCGAGCGGCACGATCCACGATCCAGCCGAGGCGCGCTTTCTTGCCGAGCGACTGAAAGCCCTCGAAGCCCGGCTGCAGCCCGCACGCTAGTCGTCGGAAGTTCGACGCTCTTGTCGGAATTTCGACGAAAGCACTTTCACAAACTCGCGTAAGCCGTTGTTTCCGAAATGTGTTAGCTTAGCGATGGCCTCGCGGTACGGCCAAATAAAAGGGAGGAAGTTATGAAATCGCAGTTTCAAGCGCGCGGCTTCACGCTGGTCGAGATCGCCATCGTGCTGGTCATCATCGGTCTTCTGTTGGGCGGCATCCTCAAGGGCCAGGAGATGATCACGCAGGCCAAGATCAAGAACTCGATCGCCGACTACAGCGGCATCTCGGCCGCCTACCACGGCTATCAGGATCGCTATCGCGCGATCCCGGGCGACGATCCCAACGCCACTACTCGCTGGAGCGGCGCGACGCAGTCGCCGACGGCCTCCGAGCGAGGTAACGGCAAGGTGCAGGGAAAATATAACAGCACCACCGACACCGATGAGTCACGCATCTGGTGGGACCACCTGCGCCGCTCAGGCTTCGTCGCGGGCTCGGGCTTCAACCAGCCCTTCAATGCGTTCTCCGGAATGATCGGCGTACAGACCGGCGACGCGGGCACGGGGACCGCCCTCGGTGGCTTTGCCGGCATGATCATTTGCTCTGCGAACATTCCCGACAAAGTGGCGATCGCCCTCGACACGCAAATGGACGACGGCAAGATCGACAGCGGCTCGGTGCGCGGCCAGGCGCAGTCGGGCCCTAACCCCGATATCGCCACAGCGGCGTCTTCCACGGCATACGCCGAAACCGGCACCAACATCTACGCGCTCTGCCGCGCGCTCTGAGGAACGTGGCGAGGAAACGAACTTTCCTGATGGGAGGTGCATGAGACGCGCAGGCGGCTTCACCCTCGTGGAAATTGCCATCGTGTTGGTCATCATCGGTCTTCTGCTCGGCGGCATTCTCAAAGGCCAGGAGATGATCACCCAAGCGAAGATCAAGAACTCGATCGCCGACTTCAGCGGCATCTCGGCCGCCTATCACGGCTACCAGGACCGCTATCGTGCGATCCCGGGCGACGACCCGAATGCGGCCACCCGCTGGAGCGGTGCCAGCGTTTCGCCCACGACCGCGGAGGTGGGTAACGGCAAGGTGCAGGGCAAGTACAACAGCACCACCGATACTGACGAGTCGCGCATCTGGTGGGATCACCTGCGCCGCTCAGGCTTCGTCGCAGGCGCGGGCTTCAACCAGCCGTTCAACGCCTTCTCGGGCATGATCGGCGTGCAGACCGGCGACGGAGGTACCGGGACTGCGCTCGGTGGCTTTGCCGGGATCATCGTCTGCTCGGCAAACATTCCAGATAAGGTCGCCATCGCGCTCGACACGCAGATGGACGACGGCAAGATCGACACCGGTGCGGTACGCGGGCAGGCGCAGTCGGGCCCGAACCCCGATATCGTCACCACGGCTTCTTCCACGGCGTACGCCGAAACCGGCACCAACATCTACGCGCTCTGTCGCGCGCTGTAGCCTGACTGCGGCGTGACCGGCGCCTAGCCGCGCAGCAGCTTCTCCTCGGCGGCGATCAGCGGCTCGGGCTCGCCGAGAAGCACCACGATATCGCCGGCCTCGAGCCGCCCCACCTCGTCGGGCGCGAGGCGCGCGCGGGCGCCCGGCCGGCGGATGGCCCGTACTTGCACCGCGAGCCCCGCGAGCCCGACCTCGGCGAGCGTGCGTCCCACGGCATGCGCACCCGGCTCGAGCGTGACCGCATGCAGGCGCGACACCTCGTCTTCGGCGCGCTCGTCGCTCGCGCCGGGAAAGAGGCCCCTTAGCAGGCTGTACTGCTGATCGCGCACATCCCGCACGCGGCGCATGACGCGCGAAAGCGGCACGCCGACGACCACCAGCGTGTGCGACGCGAGCATCACACCGGACTCGAACGCTTCGGGCACCACCTCCGTGGCACCCGCGGCGGTAAGCGGCGCGATATCCGCCTCGTCGCGCGCTCGAACGATCGCCGGCACTGCGGCATTGAGCGCATGGATGTGCGCGAGCACGCGCAGCGATGCCTGCACGTCGGCAAACGTCACCACCACCGCCGCCGCGCGCGCGATACCCGCGGCGACCAGCGCCTCGCGACGCGCGCTGTCGGCGAATACCACGTTCTCACCGGCGAGCGCCGCCTCGCGCACGCGCTGCGGATCGAGATCGAGCGCGACATAACGGACGCCTTCGGCCTCGAGCAGGCGCGCCAGGCGCTGGCCGTTGCGGCCGTAGCCGAGGATGATCACGTGGCGCTCGGCGCTCATCGATTGCGCGGCGACCCGGTGCAGCTCGAGCGAGCGCAGCATCCACTCCGAGCGCGAGACGCGCAGCACGATGGCATCGGCGCCGGCGATCAGCAGCGGCGCGGCCAGCATCGACAGCACCATCGCGGCGAGCAGTGCCTGCAGGAGAGGTTGCGACACGAGGCCCGCGGCGCCGGCGATCGGCAAGAGCACGAAGCCGAACTCGCCGCCGTTGGCGAGGGCGAGCGCAAAGCGCAGCGCCGTACCGCCGCTGTTGCCAAAGAGCCGCGCGAGCAGGGCGATGAGCGCCAGCTTGCCGCCGACGAGCGCGATGAAAAGGCCCGCCACCAGCGCGAGCTGCGCCGCTACCAGGCGCAGATCGAGCAGCATGCCCACCGTGATGAAGAAAAGCCCGAGCAGCACATCGCGGTAGGGCTTGATGTCCTCCTCGACCTGGAAGCGATACTCGGTCTCGGCGATCAGCATGCCGGCGAGAAACGCGCCCAGCACCAGCGACAGTCCGGCGAGGCGCGTGACGAACGCCGCGAGCAGGATGATGAGCAGCACGTTCAGCACGAAAAGCTCGTTCGAGCGCAGCCGCGCCGCGAGCGCGAGCCAGGCGCGCGTGATGCTCGGGCCGGCGAGCACGACCAGCGCCAGCGCGATCGCCGCCTTGCCGAGCGCTGCGGCGATCGAAAGGCCGAGCAGGCCGGGCGCTTCGCCGAGCGCCGGCAGCACGACCAGCAGCGGCACCACGGCGAGGTCCTGGAAGAGCAGTACGCCGATCACCTGGCGGCCGTGCGCCGAGTCGAGCTCGCCGCGCTCCGCGAGCAGGCGCGAGACGATCGCCGTCGACGACATGGCGGCGATCGCGCCGAGCGCGACGCCGGCGCGCCAGCCTAGACCGAGCGCGGCGCTCGCGAGCAGCGCGAGCGCCAGCGTGGCGGCCACCTGCGCGCCGCCCAGGGCGAAGACCACGCGGCGCATCGCGTGAAGCTTGCCCAGGCTGAACTCGAGGCCGATGGAGAACATGAGAAACACCACGCCGAATTCGGCGAGCTGCTGCGTTTCCTGCACGTTCGAGGCAACGCCGAGCGCATGCGGGCCGAGTGCCAGCCCGGTAATCAGATAGCCGACGAGCGCGGGCAGCTTCAGCACGCGGCACAGCGCCACCGCAGCGACGCTGGCGGCGAGCAGCACGAGCACCGATGCGAGAGAGACGGTCTCGGTCATGCCGGGGGCACAGGAACCATTGGGCTATACTCCGGGCCCATGATAAAGGCCGCACGCATCGCGCAAAAAACCGACGCGCAAGGCCATGCGGCGAAGGCGCTCGAGCTTGCCCGCCGCGTGCTCGCGGTCGAAGCCGATGCGGTGCGTGCGCTGATCGAGCGCCTCGACCAGCATTTCGTCGCCGCGCTCGAGCTGATCGCCAGCCGCAACGGCCGCGTCATCGTCAGCGGCATCGGCAAGAGCGGCCACATCGCCCGCAAGATCGCCTCCACCATGGCGAGCACCGGCACCAGCGCGTACTTCGTGCATCCGGCCGAGGCGAGCCACGGCGACCTCGGCATGATCGAGGCAGGCGATGTGTTCATCGCCATCTCGTATTCGGGCTCGAGCGAGGAGCTGCTGGCGATCGTGCCGCTGGTGAAGCGCCGCGGCGCCAAGCTGATCGCCATGACCGGCGACGCGCAGTCGGCGCTGGCGCGCGAAGCCGACGTGCACCTCGACGCGCGCGTCGCCCAGGAAGCCTGCCCGCTCAACCTCGCGCCCACCGCCAGCACCACCGCCGCGCTCGCGCTCGGCGATGCGCTCGCCGTCGCGCTCCTCGAGCG
>Ga0134121_10003240_pt1 | contig 13663 bp, 11 predicted proteins | sample KB301_FD_96463 | JGI IMG/M metagenome (GOLD analysis project Ga0134121, IMG submission 96463) | Terrestrial soil microbial communities without Nitrogen fertilizer from Kellogg Biological Station, Michigan, USA - KB3-0-1 | ecosystem: Environmental > Terrestrial > Soil > Unclassified ...
ATTGACGCCTCCCTATTTGGTCTTGCACTGCGAGGAGTTTGCCTGGCCGCGCATGTCACCACACGCGCCGGTGCGCTCTTACCGCACCGTTTCACCCATCACCCGTAAGGGCTGGTCTGTTTTCTGTTGCACTTGTCGTCGCCCAGCAGCCGAAGCCGTCAGGCGCCCCGCCGTTAGCGGGCTCGCTGCCCTATAGTGTTCGGACTTTCCTCTCCCGGCTTGCGCCGGCAGCGACCGCCCGACCTGTTCTCTTGCAAGGCGGGGGGATTATAGCAAACCAATGTTCAAACGGGTATAGCACCTACTAGCCAAAGTATTTAAAACCGACTCGCAGGCTGTTTGTCCACTGAGGCGGCAAACAAATGGCGACCGTGATCGAAGCGAGGGCGTGTGAGAGCGCGAGCGCGAAAAGATTTGGTTGGCGTTGGTAAACGATGGCCCAGATCGCGCCGCCGGCAAACGTAAGTAGACAAAGCAAAGGGTTTGGTAGGTGAACGAAGGCAAAGACGGAAGCGACAATCAACACGCTCTTCCAACCTTTCCCGGCGATGACTTGAGCACGACGGTTGATGAACCCCTGGAGCACGTACTGTTGAAACAAGGCCCAGAATGGGACCAGCAAGAATCGCCAACGCAGTTCGGAAAAATTGAAACCAGAGACAAAGATGATCAACGCGATCGCCACGAGCGTTGGCAGTAGCAACAGCTTTGCAGCGGCGAGGAAGTTGTCGAAGCGGAAACCGAGCTCACGTGGACTTTCTTCGTAGACGCGATGTGAAAAGATCACAAGCGTCAGCGCCAGAGTGATCGGAATCGCGAGAACGACTTTGTTCGTGCCGTCAAACGCCAGGACCACCCACTCGGCAATCAAACACGAGACAACGACTGAGATGATTTCCCAGAGGGCGAGAGTAGATGGGTTGGGGGCTTCTGTAGTCCGCATTTATTAAAGGAGATTTCTCACGCAGCGGCGCAACGGCGCAACGGAAGCCGCAGGTCTTCGTTGCGCCGCTGCGCCGTTGCGTGAGAAGTCCAGCTTCCGCCTTCCGTCACCTCAAATGTGATCGCATTACCTAACATCCGCAACGTGTATCTCTCCCCACTCTGATGCAATGCATAAACTCTCGCTTCATGCATTCCCACACTCAACCCAGTCACAACAAAGCTGTAACCATGCCACTCGTCTTTGGCCCATCCCGCAGCCACCACATCCGGGCGAGAGAGTTGGGCCACCTGCGTTCCGGTAAGCTTTCCATCAACAAACAACTGCACTTCAACGCGCCGCCACGGATCGGCATTGTCCACCGCCCAACCCGAGATGCTCCGCGTCTCGACAACGGCTTCACCCCAACCATGAAACGTCGGCGGAAAGAGTTTCGCGTAGACAATAACGGCAAGGGCGCCGATAAAAATCGTCTCGAGAATTGACTTGGCGAGTAGTAAGTTGACGAGTTTTTTGGCCACGGATTTACGCGGAAAAAGACAGATTTTTCACGAGGTCCTCAACTTCATCGGCAGTCGCGGCAGCAAGACATTTTAATGCGAGCTCGTGGACCTCGTTCGCATTGATCTGGGTAAGAACGTTTCTAACACGTGGGATCATCCCCGGAATCATGCTCAAGTCAACCGCGCCAAATCCCACCAGCAACGCAGCGTAAGCCGGCGTTGACGCCATTTCACCGCATACAATCACCGGAATTTGCGCGCGTTTGGCAGCTAAAATTGTGCGGCTGATCCCGTAGAGCACCGCCGGATGCAGCGTGCGAAACCAGTCGCTGACTTTGTCGTTTCCACGATCGACCGCGAGTGTATATTGGACCAGATCGTTTGTCCCGAGCTCAAAAAAGTCGACCTCAGCAGCTATCTTTTCCGCAGTCAGCACCGCCGACGGAACTTCGATCATCGCGCCGATCTTAACCGCGGCAAACTGAACATTCTCGTTTGCGAGCCGCTCGATCTCTTCTTCGATAACACGCTTCGCAAGCCGAATGTCTGCCACATCCGCCACCATCGGAATCACGAGACTGAGTGGTCCAGCCGCAGCGGCACGCAAGATCGCGCGCACCTGCGTTCGCATAATCTGCTTGTGACGCAGATTAAATCGAACAGCGCGCAGGCCGAGCGCGGGATTGCGTTCACGTTCTTTCAGGTCCGGCCCAAACTCCCCGCCAACATCAAATAGCCGGACGACCGCACCATATTCACCCGCGGCGTCAACCAGTTCTTTGTAAACTTCGTACTGCTCATCTTCCGAGCTCATCATTCCCGGCCGCGACAAAAGAAACTCGGAACGGAACAACCCGACACCACACGCACCGAAATCACGGACAGCCTGAAACTCCGTCGGCAGCTCCACATTCGCGCGCAAAGAGATCTCGACACCGTCGCGCGTCGTTACTGGTCCACACTCGAGCTTCCCCTGTGTTTCCGCAGTTGGAACAGGCTCGCGCGTAAATCTGTAATGCTCGACCGTCTCCGGCGTGGGATGCAGTATCACTTCGCCTGCTCGCGCATCGACGATGATCTGATCGCCGGTGCGCGTGCGTTGGTAGAAATCACGCAAACCCACGACCGCCGTCAGACCGAGGCCACGCGCGATGATCGCCATGTGCGACGTCCAGCCACCCGCATCCGTCGCGATTGCTTTAACGTGATTGAGATTAAGCTCAGCTATCGTCGAGGGCAGTAGATCGGTAGAAACAATCACTGCATCTTCAGACAAATTCGGATATTTCAATCCTTCACCCGTAAGATTTGCCAGCAGGCGCTGAATCACGTCCTCGATATCAGACCCACGCTCGCGCAAATAATCGTCGTTGATCTGCGTGTAGATCGAGAGTAGCCGGTCGCCGACAACCTTCGCCGCCCATTCAGCATTCGAGTGTTCCTTGACGATGTAGTCTTCGACGTCGCGCGTCAGTTTCGCGTCCTGGAGAAACAGCAGATGCGCGTCGAAGATGTAAGCGTGGCCGCGGCCGAGTTCCTTTTCCGCGCGATCTTTAATTGCTTCAAGCTGTCGCCGCGAAAGTCTGACCGCCGCCCGAAACCTCCGGCGCTCGCGCTCCAGATCCGCATCGGCAATGTGCGCACGATAAACCTCGTGGGTGCCCTCCTGAAGCCGCAACACACGACCGATCACGATCCCATCCGAAACACCGAGCCCCTTGCTGCGCAATTCGTTGATCGCGCGCGAAAACCGCTGGACATCAACCTTCTCCGTCTCGTCAAAATCGCGCGAGAAGAGACCAACAACAGCATCGAGCGCTTCCTGCTCGTCGTCGCCGTGCGCAACAACTCTCAACTCTGTTCCACGACTCGCAGCAAGCGTCAGAATGCTGAGTATCGACTTCGCATCTGCTTCGGAGTTTCCATCGAGACGTTGCAGCGTGAGACTACTTTGAAACTGCGTCGCCACGCGTACGAGGTTCGCAGCGGCGCGTGCGTGAAGACCGAGACGACTCGTGACCTGGACTCGTCGTTCAGCCACTTTCAGTCAGCTCCGGATTTGGGAGGTGGTTCGAGCAAGGCGCCGGCGAGATAAATGCCCTGCCGTCCCTGGTCGCGAATCTTGGGCGCAATCTCGGCGAGCGATTCTTCCGCGGTCGCAGTCGCGAGCTTGATCACCATCGGCAGGTTTACGCCCGTCAACACTTCAACCGCGCCCTCTTCTAAAAACATCGACGCGATATTCGTCGGCGTGCCGCCAAACATATCAGTGAGCAACAAGACACCTACGCCCTGCGAGACGCGCGTGATCGCTCGTTGCACTTCGTCTCGTGCGGCGTCGACGTCGTCGTGCCAACCGATCGAGACAGCAGCGATATGTGAGATTGGACCAACGATCATCTCGGCCGCCGCCAGCAACTCGCCGGCGAGCTGCCCGTGAGTCACGATCACGCCTGCCACTCTTTTTGTATCTGTCATTTCGGAAAAGTTCCTCCCGCAGCGGCGCAACGGCGCAACGAAGCCTTATGAGTTTCTTGCGAGAAATCTTCTCTTCATTTTCTTATCTTTCGCACGTCGCGATGCGATGCGTGCGCGTCAAAGCCCGCGCGTCGCAGTGAACGCGCAAGCGCATTGGCAATCATCACGGACCGGTGACGCCCCCCGGTACAGCCAATACCCACAGTCACGTACGACTTGCCTTCCCGTTTGTAGAGCGGCAGGAGGTAAGAAAGCAAATCCGTAAACCGCTGCAACGTCTCCTTCACTTCGTCGTCCGAGCGAAGAAACTTGACCACGCGACTGTCGTGACCTGACAAACGCTTCAACTCGGGAACGAAGTGCGGGTTTGGCAGGTGACGCACGTCAAACAATAACTCCAAGTCGCCCGGGTTGCCATACTTGTGACCGAAGCTCATCACCTGCACGCGCATGGGCGCGCCTTCTCGATCGGGACTAAATCGCTGCAGCAGAAAACTGCGCAGCGTGTGCACGGTATGATCGGAAGTATCGATGATCTGATCGGCAAGCGCCCGAATGCGCGACATTGCCTGGCGATCGTCACTGATCGCGGCGAGCAGTCCCTGACCTTTTTCAGCCGGATGCGGCCGGCGTGTTTCGCTGAAACGATACTGAAGAACGTCGTCCGAAGCTTCGAAGAAAAGCACGCTGACTTTCAAACCCAGGGCGCGCAAGGCCTCGAGTTGTTTTTCAAAGTCAGCGAGAAACTCACCTTCACGAATATCGATCACGAGGGCGGCGCGCCTGATTCCCTTCTCTTCGTCGTCATTAACGAGCCGTCCAAAGGTCGGCAGCATCGTGACCGGCAGATTGTCGACGCAGAAGTATCCGAGATCCTGGAACGCGTTCGTAGCGGAAGACATTCCAGACCCGCTGAGGCCGGTGATGATAACGATGTCGGGGATGTTGTTCCTGACGTCAGGTTGCTCGCTGGTAGTTTGACCGGGCATCTGTACGACAGTTTACTACGCGAAAGAAAATATTCGGAATCAGTTAGTCAAAATCAGACCCAATAAAGCTTCGCCAATGAATAGCAAAAACGGCCTAAGAAGTTTTCTTGTAATCACCAAATCCTCGTTATAGGGTAATCGCCTCGCCCTAACCAAAACTTAAAAAGTCCTTACGGTCCGGTGTGGTCCAAGACCGGGACTCCTTACCTCCCTTCGATCACAGGTTTTGCCCTCTAAAGGAGAACATCAAAATGCGAATTCACAGGCTAATTCCGATCCTCGCGGTGCTGCTGATTCTCGCAGCCGCAACGATGACGATTCAACGCAGGCTGGTCGGTGTAGAAACAGGCACTGTATCGGCACAGCAAGCTGAACCCGTACAACAGGAAGGATATAGTTCGGTCGCAGCAGCCGAGACAAGCGACAAGACAGACGCGGATCTATACCTCGACGCAGACGAAGTCGAGAAACGTGCGGCAGAAGAGCAAGCCAGCGATAGCGCAACGGCTGCTGCTTTAGCCTCCCGGGTCCCGGTTTCGTTCAAGAATGTAAGAATTCCGATACAGGGTGGAATCGATCACGCCGTAGCCGGCGTTGCCACCAGAAACTCCGGCCAGGGAGTCATCAGACTGCGAGGCGTTCCGCCCGGTTCAACACTGCTGAGCGCTATTCTTGTCTGGGGCGAGATTGCACCAAACAATCTTCCTTACAACATCGGGTTTGGATCTGACTGCACTCCGTTGGCTACCGTCGCGGGCAACTCGTATGGAGTAACCGCCTCACCATGTTGGGGTGGCACTCAGTACGTAGGCTATATTGCGAGTGTAACCGGTCAGATCGTTCCCGGCATAAATGGTGACTATCGAGTAAAAGGGCTGCGCAGTTCGGTTCAGGACAATCGCTGTCCGTGGGGAGATGGTGCCTGTCCCGCTGCTGCTCCCGGACAGTTCATGTCTGAGGGTGCCAGTCTCATTGTCTTCTATTCGAACCCGTGTATTCCGAGAGCTGCACAACTGTACGTTCACCTCGGTCCACGGATGTTCTTCGGTCCACACAACGTCACTCACGCGACGATTCCTGCGATCAATGGAGCCCTTGCCAATTTGAAGCACAGCCGGATCGGGGCGGATGGACAGGTGGGCGTCAGCAACTGTGGTCTGCGCTCGATGCCTGGCATCAGCGATGAGCGAACGTGGATCGAGAACCCGGTCACGTTAGGTTCACTTCAGATCAAGGGTGATGGTGCGGGTCTCAACCGAGATTCCGATTGGAATGGTTATGATGGGGAGCCGTTGAACAAGTTGTGGGATTCTCACACAGACGTGTTTGCGAATGGACAATTCCTGGCCGGAGGTGGAGGACTCAACTACCGCGTGCGTTACTTGTCACAGGGTGACTGTATCGTCTGGGCGGTTCACATCTTAGGCGTCCGGTAACACGGATTGAACGGATCAAAGCCACGGATTAACGCGGATCCATCCGTGTTAATCCGTGGTTAATTAATTCTAGGGTTCGATCAAACCGTAGTTGCCGTCGTTTCGTCTGTAGATAACTCCGAGGCGCGACGTGTCGGCGTCACGGAATACTAAAAACTGGTCCGCTTCGTCTGTCAGTCGCAACGCAGCTTCTTCCGCTGTCATTGGTTTTACGACATAGCGGCGCGCCGGAATGATACGCGGTGGTCGCGGTGTTGCCTCCACGTTTCCATCAGGTTGCGGAGCCACGCGGCTTACTGACTGCGCGCTCTGACTCCTGTCGATGATCTTCTTCTTGAGTTTAACTGCCTGCTTCTCGATCTTCGCCATCGCGCGCGTCAGCGCCATGTACATGTCGGCGTTCGTATCTTTCGCCGTCAACGTATGCTCGCGCCAGCTAACGATGATCTCCCCGATCTGACGATTTTTCTCGACGTCGATGATTACATGCGTGGTGAGGGTCGTGTCGCCGTTAAAGATGTGATCGAGTTTCTTGAAATGATCTTCCACATGACGCCGGAGTGCCGGCGAGACTTCAACGTGTCTGCCTGTGTATTCAAATTTCATCTGTCGTTTCCCTCCTCGAACCGGTAAAGAAAGCAATGCGCTGGCGTGCGGAGAGCTTGCACACGCTAACGCAACAAAAAGTATTACTAAACTTGATTCGCGTCGGTGTGTAGAGGGGCTTTACACGACTGCGCGACGCTCACGCGACCCGGGGATTTGCATTTGATCGCGATACTTCGCCACAGTTCTGCGCGATAATTTGATTCCGTCCTTAGCAAGGATTTTAACCACCTGATCGTCGGTTATGGGGTTATGAGAATCCTCTTCTTCAATTAATTTCTTGATCTTCAACTTGATAATGCGCGTGGAGATCTCCTCTCCCTCTTCATTGAGCATGCCTTCGGTGAAAAACCGTCGCAGCTCGATGACGCCCTGCGGCGTGTGCGCGTATTTTCGATTCACCACTCGCGAGACGGTCGAAAGATGCATACCGATGTCTTCGGCAATGTCTTTCAACATCATCGGCTTGATATGCTGGACACCGTGGTCCAAAAAGTCTTTCTGGCGCGCCACTATCGACTCGACCACTTTGTAAATCGTCTGTCGCCGGTGCTCGATGTTGCGGAGCAGGTCGACTGCCGAACGCATCTTCTCGCGAATAAAACTCTTCGTCTCGTTGCTCACGCCCTGGCCCAGCATCTGTTGATACTGCTGGCTCACGCGCAAACGCGGGCTGCCGTCGTCAGCAAAATAGATCACGTAATCTTCATCGTTTTCGTCGAGCTTTTCGATGTAGATTTCCGGACTGATCAGTATCGGCTCATCCGATGAATAACGGCGGCCCGGGTACGGATCGAGCGTGCGGATAAACTGTAGCTCTTCGAGCAGTGTCTCGACATCGACGCCGATCTGTTTTGATAAGTGCGGCAGTTTGTGTTGTTGCAGATCCGAAAAGTGCTCGGTGATCAACTTCGTTGCCAGCCGGTCGCTCTCACCCAGCACTTCGAGCTGGACCAGCAAACATTCTTTCACGTCGCGCGCACCGCAACCCACCGGATCGAGACGCATCACTTCCTGTCTTGCACGCTCGACAATCTCTTCCGAGACCTTCTCCATCGCGGCCATCTCTTCGTTCGTGGCGCCGAGACGTCCGTCCGCGTTGAGATTACCGATCACGGCAGTCGCAGCATCGCGGATCTCACTGTCGAGTGTGGTCATGTTGAGTTGCCACTCGAGATGTTCGGCCAGTGATGGTGGGCGTGTCAGAAATTGTTCGAAGGTGGGAGCGTCTTCTTTATATTCGATTTCCTGTGTCTTGTACCCGGGATCGAGATAGTCCTGAAACTCGCGTCCGAAATCGATCTCTTCAAAAGCGTCGCGTGAATCTTCAGTGGCGCCTTCGTCGGCAATTGCCTCGTCGTGGTCCGTGGTTGCGATTGTCTCGGCGCCGCCGTCACCGTCAACGTCGGTTGCGGGCAGGCTGGACAAAACCTCTGCGTCGCCGGAGCCATTCGTTCCGGGACTGCTGGCTTCAGGAACACTTTCTTCAAATGAATTCGAGTCGGCGCTGGCGAGATGATCGAGGACCTTCTCCGCGATCTCCTGCACCTCCTCCTGCGACGGCACTTCTTCGAGTACAGGATTCTCCAACAACTGTTGCTGAATGAGATCGCTCAGCTCGAGCGTAGTCATTTGCAACATCTCGATGCGCTGGCGCAACTGGGGCGTCAGCACGAGTCGTTGGGAAAGACTGGTAGTTAACTTAAGAGACATTCCTCAGATCAGACTGCCTTACACTGCTTCGTCTTTTCGGATTGTTGCGGCTTGTGGCCGCACGGGAGGATTATAACCGATCAGCGTTCGCAGTGGCAGATTCTCTGCCACAAACAGGCCCAGGAATACACAAAACTGTTAACAATCACATGCGAAACTTTTCGCCCAGGTAAAGTCTGCGCACTTCCGAGTCTTCCGTCAGTTCGCGTGGGTGTCCGGAGCGAAAAATTTTGCCCTCCGCCATTATATACGCGCGGTCCGTAACGCCAAGTGTTTCGCGTACGTTGTGATCGGTAACGAGTATCCCAATACCACGATTCCGCAGGTAGAGTATTACATTTTGAATATCATCCACTGCTTTTGGATCGATTCCGGCGAACGGCTCGTCGAGCAGAATGTACTGCGGCTCAGTTGCCAGAGCTCTTGCTATTTCAGTGCGCCGGCGTTCGCCACCTGACAGTGCATCGCCACGCGTGTTTCGCACATGCGCGATACCAAATTCTTCGAGCAGCTCTTCGAGTCGTTTGAGTTGTTCGCGACGACGCAAGCCAGTAGTTTCGAGCACGGCGAGGATGTTCTGCGCAGTCGTCATTTTGCGAAAGACTGATGGCTCCTGCGGCAAGTAACCGATGCCGAGTCGCGCACGCAGATACATGGGAAGTTTTGTGAGGTCCTGATCGCCGAGCAGAACGCTGCCTGAATCCGGACGTTCGAGACCAACGATCATGTAGAACGTGGTGGTCTTGCCGGCGCCATTCGCGCCAAGCAGTCCGACGACCTCGCCCTTGTCGACTTGCAGACTAACATCGTCGACAACACGGCGGCGCCCATAATGTTTCACGAGATGTGCACTGCGTAGCGCGTTCATTCAATAGATCACAAAAGGCACAAAAGCGGACACAAAAAAGCACAAAGCAGGAATGAGCTGGAAGAAATTTTTTTGTGCTTATTTGTGTCCGCTTTTTTTTGTGCCTTTTTGTGGCTCAAGGTTTTCGAATCTTGTGGGTAGAGCGCACACGCCCTGGCGAAAGTGGTCCACGTGCATCGTCGGCGGTGACTTTACCGTCCCGGACGGAGAGCGTCAAACGACCACCCTGCGAGGTGCCCTGCTCGACGTCTTCGACACGCGCGGGATTGCCTTTCAGGATCGCGATTTCATTCGCAGACGTGTATTCAACCCAGTCGCCGATTCCCTTCCTGTTAGGCTGCGTCAACACGACGTTTCGCTGCGCGATCGTTTTCTCCATCTCGTTGCTTTCTTTCAGGAGATAAACATCCGCGACACCGCTCGTCATTCGATCCGTGCCCTGCTTGATGTCGACGTTCCCTTCGTAGTGAATCGTGCGATCCGGATCTGAATAGAACATCGAATCAGCAGCGGCAAAGACGGGCACGACTGTGTTTTTGTTCTCGACGCGACTTTTCGCGTTGTAGATCGTGGTCTGAACGTTACCACTCGCTTCCATGCGTTTGTCGTTCATGTAAATGACAAGCTTTTCGCCGCGCACGTAGTTGTCGTCCTGCCACGCGCGCGCATTGCCCGTATAGATCGCCTGGCCGCTCTGGTGTCGAAACTCACCACGCTCGCTCGCGATGTAAACCGGGCTCTTAGTTTTCGAGAAAGGCGTGGCGCCGTTGGTCTGTTCCTGGCTGTAGTAAGTGGTGGTGGTCCTGCCGCGCGCGTATGAGACGTCGTTTGCGAGATCGGCGTCAAGCTCGACCGCTTTCGTGCGGCCGCGTGAATCCCAAACAGTTGGATCACCGCCGCGCAGTCTGACAGTTTGATCGGCAGCGACATACGACACATTGGCTGCGACACCGTTGCGATCGTTTTCGTTGAACTTGCCGTCGCCCTGCGCGTCGACACGCTCAACGTCCTGCGTGTCTTTCAAAAAGACCGTGGTCATGTTTTGCGACGTGAGCGTGCGCGTCCCTCGATCCTTCGCCGGCTGCATCGGATCGAGTGTGGCCTTCGCGCCGCCACTCGCCTTGCAAGTGCGCGCGAGATTTCCGGCTTCGAAGAAATCACAGTCAAACTGTGGCGCGTTTAGTTTCTTACGTTCGGCGCGGGCGCTGCTGACAACGGGTTCGATAAACAATTCAGCATCACCACTGGCGGCAGCTTTTTCGAGATCGCGACCAGTGGTTCGCCAGAATAGTTTCACTTCATTTGCAGTCAGGCGCTTGTTCGCCGCGTTTGGATCGTTTGCTTTAGACTTCGGCGCACTCATCGTGATCACCGAGCGACCACCCGCGTTCATCTGTTTCAACAGGCTGTTGTCGTTGTTCGCCTGGAACAACACTTCGAGCGAACTGCTGCCGCTGATCTGAACGTCAGAATCGCCTTCGAGCGTGCGTGCGGCAACGTCGTTGTTGGCGATCGCGCGTTCGAGGCGCTGATCCTTGTCGAGAAAGAAGTCCATGTTCGTCGAATGGACTTCAGCCGCGCGGCCCGGATCGATGACACGCAAATACGAGTTGCTGCGGATCTCAGCTCTTTCGAGACGCCGCTCCTGGTTGAGAAACGCTATGAGGTTGTCGCCGCTGAGCACGTCCGTATCTTGTTCGACAGTGGCGCCGCCCGTAAATGTTAGCTGCATCGAGTGCTGGTCGAATGTGCCGTGCGCGGCCTTGATCGAAACCGGCCGTGAACGCGAACTTGATTTCATCGACTGGTTGGGCGCAACAGTCAACTGCACGTCTTTCTTCAACTCGAGTCGTTTGCTTTTTTGCTCAAGGACAGCACCGGTCGACGTGCCCGACACATTCTCGCGCTCAAAGGCGATTGGCGAATCGGTTTGGGCTATGCCGCTGTTTCGATCGAACGACAGCGCATCGGTATTGACCTTCAACTTATCCTTTGTATCGATCTTGACGTTGCCGTTGAAGTACAGAACGTTGGTCTCACGCTGGTAGATCGCGCGCGCGGCGGAGATCTGATCGGGAGTTTCACCTTCGGGCGGGTAAACTGCCATGTTGATGTTTTCAAGCTCGTGATGACCGTCTGAGAAACTGATATCACGCGACGCTTTTACGAGCAGCCACAGTCGGCCTTCTTTGTTGGTGACGCGCTGTTCGTAACCTTCAACGATGCCGGTCACATCTTTCGACAGCTCCGGCTTCTCCGACTTCGCCTTAAACTTCCCCACACCTCGCAGTTTGAGATAAGAGATCGCGACGATCGTGATACCTGACACGAGTAGCGTGATCGCGACGAGGCGCGTAATCATCGGCACCTTCGCGCGCAACCCAAGCCCAAACGCACGTTTGCGGTTTACTTCCTGCATCTCAAATCAACTACATTCAATTGCATCCTAAAATCGCCATTCCAGGCACTGGTCTCGAGCGTGTAGGCGACTTCGATGCTCCCGTTCAACTGCGGCGTTTCCCCTTCAATACAATTCCACCAGACCGCTTCCAACGGCCGGTTTTGCGGACCCGCCAGTCTCAACTTCAGATGCCGCTCCTTTATTACAGTCGGCTCCGATAAACAACGCAAATTCCTCGTCACGAAAACCGGACGCGGATTGCCCGCCCCGAAAGGCTCCAGAGCATCCAGCTCACGCGCAAATCCAAACGTCACCGTCTCCGGCGCGAGTTCAAGATCGATATGCACCTGCGGCTCGAGATCGTCCGCCGTCAGACACGACGCCGCATGTTCATTCAAACGTCGCCGAAACTCTTCGATCCGCTCGGCCCTGATTGCTATCCCAGCGGCATGAGAGTGGCCACCAAACTTCTCAAATAGATCCGCACACGCAGTCAACCCATTCAGCAGATGATACGCCTCGATGCTTCGTCCCGAGCCGTGGGCCATGTCTCCATCGACTGACAACACCACGCACGGTCGATTCAGGCGTTCCGCGATCTTCGAGGCGGCTATCCCTATGACACCGCGATGCCAGCCTTCGCCGGCGATCACCGCGACGTGACAGTCGTTCGGATCTTTCAACTCCGCGACAGCCAGATCGATGATCTGCTGTTGCACCGTCTTGCGTTCCTCGTTACGCGCATCGAGATGATTCGCAAGACGGCGCGCCTCTTCGGAGTCGCGTGTATCAAAGAGCTCGACCACAGCACGGGCCGCGTCCATGCGCCCGGCAGCGTTAATTCTTGGCCCAAGCCGGAACCCGAGATCGTATGCTGTCATGCCCTTGCCATCTCCGCAACCGGCTACGTCGATCAACGCGCGCAAACCGGGATTAGCGACTCGGGCCAGATCCTTCAGTCCGATAGCCACGATCGTGCGATTCTCGCCCGTTAGTTTCGCGACGTCAGCGACTGTTCCGATCGCGACAACCTTCATAAATGCGGGCACTTGCGCGTCGCGGCCGTGTTCTCGGAAGAGCGCGTGGACGAGTTTGAAAGCGACGCCGACGCCGGCGAGGTTCTTGTCGGGATACGGGCAGCCGACCTGGTTCGGATTGAGCACTGCAAACGCGGGCGGCGCGCCTTCCTTCTCGTCCGGGAGATGGTGATCGGTGATGATCACGTCGAGGCCGTGGTCGCGCGCCCAGTAGAGTGGCTCGTGCGCGCGGATGCCGCAGTCGATACTGACGACGAGTTTGTAACCGTCAGCGACAGCTTTTTCTAGTGCGGCCTGTTGAATGCCGTAGCCTTCCGTGAAGCGATGTGGAATGTGGAATCCTGCGTTTGCGCCGAGAAGTTTGAGCGCGCGCAGCAGCACGGCGGTCCCGGTTGTTCCGTCGACGTCATAATCTCCGTAGATCAAGATCGGCTCTCGCGTCTCCACAGCGCGTTGCAGGCGAGCGACGGCGTCCTTCATGCCGAGCATGGAATAAGGCTCATGCAGTTGATCGTAAGTTGGCGAGAGGAAGACGCGCGCGGCCCGCTCGTCAGCATAGCCACGGATTATGAGAAGAGCAGCCAGGATTGGTGAGACACCCAGAACGCGTGCCAGTGAGGCGGCCCTTTCGGCATCATGCTCGCGCACGATCCAGCGTTTGGCTTTCATTAATTCATTTTAGCCACAAA
>Ga0134121_10003243_pt1 | contig 13653 bp, 13 predicted proteins | sample KB301_FD_96463 | JGI IMG/M metagenome (GOLD analysis project Ga0134121, IMG submission 96463) | Terrestrial soil microbial communities without Nitrogen fertilizer from Kellogg Biological Station, Michigan, USA - KB3-0-1 | ecosystem: Environmental > Terrestrial > Soil > Unclassified ...
CCGGTGCGCATTTCGGAGAGCGAGCCGATTACGGAGAGCTAAGCCGCCAGCACGCCGCCACGCATTCCGAACTCTCTTCATGAACATCGCGATTATTGCCGCTGCCGGTGCCGGCACCCGGATGGCGAGCGATCGGCCTAAGCAGTTTCTGCAACTCGCAGGAATGCCGGTAATTATTCACACGCTCAAGGTGTTTGAGCAGTGTGAGAGTATTAACGAGGTGATCGTGGTTTTGCCCGCAGCCGAGTCTGCGGGCTTCCTTTCGCTCGCTGGGAAATTCGGGTTGCGGAAAGTGGCGCGTGTTGTTCCCGGCGGCGTGACGCGCGCTGATTCAGTGAAGCGTGGCTTGTTGGCGATCCGGGCCGCGACTGCAGAGATCGTTGCCGTACACGATGGCGTGCGACCGTTTGTGACTGCTGAGGAGATCGACGCTGTAGTTGCTGCGGCGCAGACGGACGGCGCCGCGATCCTCGTCGCTCCGGTTACTGACACGATCAAACAGGTAAACGATCAGCGAGTTGTGCACACTTTGGATCGTAGCGGACTTCAACGAGCTTTGACGCCGCAGTGCTTTCGTTACGAGTTGCTGCGCGACGCGTACCAGCAGGCTGATGTGAACGATCCGTCTTTGACTGACGAAAGCGCGCTGGTGGAACAACTCGGACATGTCGTAAGCGTTGTGGAGGGAAGCGCGCGAAATATTAAAATAACGACAGCCGAAGATCTCGCGATTGCAGAAGCGATTTTGAAGGTGTTCACAGATTACGCGGATTACACAGATGTTTGATCGAATCTGTGTAATCTGTGGATAAAAAACTGATGTTACGGATCGGAATAGGGACTGACACGCACCGGCTCGTTGAGGGGCGGGAACTGGTCCTTGGCGGGGTGCGGATTGCGTCTGATAGAGGCGCCGAGGGGCATTCGGATGCCGATGCGTTGTCGCACGCGATCGCCGATGCGATTCTCGGCGCGCTGTGCGAGGGCGATATCGGAGTTCATTTTCCCAACAAGGATCCGCAGTGGAGTAATGCAAACAGTCTCGAGCTGCTTTCGCGCGTGATGTGGTTGGCGCGCGAACGCAGTCTCCACGTAGTGAATGTTGACTCGACAATTTTGCTCGAAAGGCCAAAACTCAGAGACTACGTCGACACGATGCGCCAAAACATCGCAAGCGTGCTCAGCGTCGACGCAGCGTGCGTGAGTATTAAGGCAAAGACGGGTGAAGGAGTCGATGCGGTGGGGCAGGGGTTAGCTGTGACCGCTCAGGCCGCCGTGCTTATGGAGAGCAACTGAGGAAAAGCAGCTTGAGACCACAGGACGTCATCAGGAAAAAGCGAGATGGGCTGAGTTTATCGCGTGAAGAGATCGACTTCTTCATCGCCGGCGTCACGAGCGGCCGCATTGCCGACTACCAGGTCAGCGCGCTCCTCATGGCAATTTACCTGAACGGCATGGACGGGGCAGAGCAACAGGCTTTGACCGAAGCCATGCTCAACTCCGGCAACATTCTCGACTTCTCAGACATTCCCAAACCAAAAGCCGACAAACACTCGACCGGCGGTGTCGGCGATAAGACTTCGATCATCATTGCGCCGCTCGTCGCTGCATGTGGTGTTTGCGTGCCGATGATCTCCGGTCGCGGCCTGGGCCATACTGGCGGCACGCTCGATAAGCTCGAGTCGATCCCGGGATATCGCGTCGGGCTTAGTGCGACGGAGTTTAAAAAGGTCCTCGACGATGTTGGTTATGCGATGGCCGGACAGACTGCTGAGATCGCGCCGGCAGATAAGAAGATGTACGCGCTGCGCGATGCTACCGCGACTGTCGAAGCGATTCCATTGATCGTCGCGTCGATCATCTCGAAAAAGGGCGCGGCGGGTCTTGATGCGATGATCATCGACGTCAAGGTCGGCAATGGCGCGTTCATGCGCGAAGAGGCGCGCGCTGAGGAGCTAGCTCATGCGCTCGTGAGCACTGGCAACTCGTGCGGTATCAAGACGCGCGCGTTGTTGACTGACATGAACCAGCCACTCGGGGGCGCTGTTGGAAACTCGCTTGAAGTTGAAGAGTGCATCAGTATTCTGCGCGGTGAAGCAAACGAAGCGGCGCGACCGGTGCTCGATCTTTCATTGGAGCTGTGCGCGCACATGCTACTGCTGGCAAATGTCGACCACACGATCGAAGCAGCGCATGCGCGTTTGCGTGACGTGCTCGGGTCGGGCAAAGCGCTCGAGTGTTTGCGAAGTAATATCGAGGCGCAGGGTGGTGACCCGCGTGTTTGCGATGCGCCAAGGCAGTTTCTGCCTTTGGTAAGCGAAAACGTTAAGGTAGAATCCCCGCGCTCCGGCTTCATTACGAGAGTCGATACCACGGAGATTGGTCACGCGATCGCGGCAATCGGCGGTGGGCGCGTGCGCATCGAAGACACAGTGGATCCCACGGTTGGTTTTACTTCCGAGTTGAAATTGGGAGACGAGGTCCGCGCGGGTGACGCGATCGGGATTGTCTACTGCGCCGACGCCGCGGCTGCTGCCGAAGCGGCGCGACGCATTCAGGCGACATACGAGATTGGAGACGCACCGCCCAACGAGTTGCCGAAGTTAGTGAAGGAGATCGTTAACGAATGAAGAAGAATTCCTCCCGCAGCGACGCAGCGGCGCAACGAAAACTTGAACTCCGGCAGGCGTTGCGCCGCTGCGCCGCTGCGGGAGGAACATTTTTTCTATTTGCGGCCCTGCTATTCCTCTCCGGCTGTGGTCACAGCTCCGCCGCTGAAGACAAATCGAAGATCAAAGTCGGCATCGTCTTCGATATCGGCGGTAAAGACGATCGATCGTTCAACGCGGCTGCCTGGGAAGGCGTGCAGCGTGCCGCCAAAGATTATCCGATCATCCTGCGCGACATCGAGCCCGGCACACCAAACGCAATCGAGCCCGCGATGCGCGCGTTTGCCGAACGAAATTTCGATCTGATCATCGGCGTCGGTTTCGCGCAGGCCCCGATCATGGAGCACGTCGCGAAAGACTATCCAAATATCCAGTTTGCGATCATCGACGGTGTCAGCAATTTACCAAACGTTGCCTCTCTCGTCTTCAAAGAGCACGAAGGCTCGTACCTCGTCGGCATACTCGCCGCGAAGGCTTCGAAGACCGGCACGATTGGTTTTCTCGGCGGCATGGACATCGGCCTGATTCATCGTTTCGCGAAAGGTTACGAGGAAGGCGCGAAGTCGGTTAACCCGAACATTCACGTGATCGACAACTACGTGGGCGTCACGGACAGCGCGTGGAACAATCCCGGCAAAGGCAAGGAGCTTTCACTCGCGCAGATCGGCAAAGGCGCTGACGTGATCTTCACCGCGGCCGGCAACTCCGGACTCGGCGCTTTCGACGCGGTCGAGCAACAGGGCAAACCAAACGGTCGCGCAACGCATTTCGTGATCGGCGTTGATTCAAACCAGAACATGGTGAAGCCGGGCTTTGTACTCACAAGCATGGTGAAGCGCGTCGACAACGCGGTCTACGACATCGTCAAGGACGTGGTGAATCACAGCTTCTCACCGGGCATCCACGTCTTCGGCCTGGACAAAGACGGCGTCGGCTATGCGATGGACGAGTACAACAAAGACCTCGTCTCGCCGGAATCGATTCAGTTAGCAGAAGAAGCAAAGAAGAAGATTATCGCGGGTGAAATCAAAGTCACGGACGCGATCGGCTCTTAATGCTCGAACTCCGACAGATAACAAAACGCTTCGGCGACGTACTCGCGAACGATCACGTCGACATCGTCGTTAAGCCCGGGACGATCCACGCCATCGTCGGCGAGAATGGCGCGGGAAAGTCGACGGCGATGCGTATCGCTTACGGCTTCTACACTCCCGACAGTGGCGAGATCGTCGTCGACGGCCAGGTGCAGGACATCAAATCGCCTCACGACGCGATCGCTCTCGGCATCGGCATGGTCCACCAGCACTTCATGCTGGTCGAGACGATGACTGTCGCCGAGAACATCGTCCTCGGCGCGGAACCGGGAAGCGCAGTCGGACTCGATCTTAAAAGCGCCGCGGCGCAGATCAGGCAGCTCTCCGAAGAATTCAAGCTGGCCGTCAATCCCAACGAGCCGATCGAGCATTTATCAGTGGGCCAGCAACAGCGCGTCGAGTTGTTGAAGGCGCTTTACCGGCACGCGAAGCTTTTGATTCTCGACGAGCCGACGGCAGTCTTGACTCCTTTGGAAGTCGAGGAATTCTTTGTGATCCTGCGTCGCATGCGTGAGCAGGGCAAGACCGTCATCATCATCACTCACAAGCTTTCCGAAGTGCTCGCGATCTCTGATGAAGTCACGGTGATGCGTGATGGGCGGGTCGTCGGGCGAGTGCAAACAAAGGACACAAACGCGGCTGAGCTGGCGCGGTTGATGGTCGGTCGTGAAGTGTTGCTGCGGGTTGAAAAGCCTGAGCCAAAGATTGGCGAAGCTGAGCTCGAACTTAAAAATTTATCGGTGTTCGATAGCGCGGGAGGGAAGCGCGTCAATGACGTGTCGTTCGAAGTTCGTCGCGGTGAAATCGTCGGCATCGCCGGTGTTGAAGGCAATGGCCAGACTGAGCTAATCGAGGCGCTCGCGGGACTCGTCGATCCGGCGCGCATGACGGGGCAGATCAACTTCGAAGGTCGAGATCTCAAGTCGCTCGGAGCGCGCGTGCGGCGTGAGCTCGGCATCGCGCACATTCCGGAAGATCGTCATCGCCGCGGGCTGCTGCTCGATTTCAGTCTTGCTGAAAATTCGATACTCGGCGTTCACTATCGCCCGCCGATCGCAGCTTACGCGTTTATCGACGAGAACGCCGTGCAGCGTCGCGCGGGGGAGATCATTCAGGGCTTTGACGTTCGTCCACCAAACGCTGCATTGCCTGCGCGCGCGCTGTCGGGTGGTAACCAGCAGAAGCTGATCATCGGTCGCGAGTATCACGTCGCGCCGAAGCTTTTGCTCGTGTCACAACCAACGCGCGGCGTCGATATCGGCGCGATCGAGTTCATTCATCGTCAGCTCGTGAGTTTGCGTGACAACGGCTGCGCGATCCTGCTCGTCTCCGCCGAGCTCGAGGAAGTGACGAGTCTCTCTGATCGTTTGCTGATCATTCACGACGGAAAGATCGCGGGCGAAGTCGATCCGAAAGTCGCAACGCTCGAAGAAATCGGCCTCTTAATGACCCGCGGCCATTAGACATCCGCAGATTACACAGATTTCGCAGATTCATTCTGTGTAATCTGTGCAATCTGTGGACAACTGCTTGATATGACGAAACTCGCGCGTGATCTCCTGTTTCCCCTAATCGCGGTGGTGGCTGCCTTCATCGTCGGCGGCATTCTCATTCTGCTCGTCGGCGACAATCCGCTAACCGCCTACGCACTGTTGCTCGGCAGCGCTCTGTCGTGGCCCGACGGTATCGGCTACACGCTCTTCCACGCCACGCCGCTGATCTTCACCGGACTCGCCGTTCTCGTCGGCTTTCGCTGCGGCCTCTTCAACATCGGCGCCGAAGGACAGCTCTACGTCGCCGCATTCGCGACCGCGTGGGTCGGGATCAGGTTTGCGAACCTTTCAGCCTGGTTCCTGATCCCGTTCTGCTGTGCGGCTGCGATCCTGACCGGCGCGTTCTGGGCCGCGATTCCCGGTGTCTTGAAAGCAAAGTTCGGCTCGCATGAAGTCATCAACACGATCATGTTGAACTTCATCGCCATTGCCCTGGTCAGTTACTTCACGCAGTATCACTATAAAGAGCGAGGCGATCCGATTCTGCAAACGGTGCCGATTAGCGAACACGCATACATTCCGCCGCTCGGTAAATTCATTCCCAGCTTTCCCGAGCGCATTCCATTGAATGTCGCGTTTCTGCTGGCGCTGCTTTGCTGTCTGCTGGTCTATCTTTTTCTCTGGCGCACAAAGTGGGGTTACGAGATCCGCGCGACCGGCAGCAATCCTTTCGCCGCAGAATACGGCGGCATCTCGATTAGCAAACAGATCATTCTCGCGATGGCCGTCTCGGGCGCGCTCGCGGGCATGGTCGGCATCAACGAGGTGCTCGGCAATCGTCATCGTTATTACGACGGCTTCTCGGATAACTACGGATTCACCGGCATCGCCGTCGCACTGCTCGGCCGCAATCATCCGGTCGGCGTGATTCTCGCCGCGCTGTTGTTTGCGGCGCTGCAACACGGCGGCATCTACGTCGACGGGTTTTCTGAGCACGTGACGAAAGACATTGTTCAGGTTTTGCAAGGTATCATCATTCTGTTCATTGCCGCTGAAGCACTTTTCAAATGGCTCTTGCGACGAAGAGCATCGATGGACCGTTTGCGAGCGTAAACTCATGCGAGACATTTTCACTTTCTCACTCATCGCTTCCACGATCCGGCTTGGCACTCCACTCGTGCTCGCTGCGCTTGGTGGTCTGTTTTCAGAGCGCTCGGGCGTGATCAATATCGCCCTCGAGGGAAAGATGCTCGCCGGCGCGTTTACCGCAGCCGCTGTGACTTACGCTGCTGACAAGAGTCTCGGACTCGGCAATATGAGTCCGTGGGCCGGATTGCTCGCGGGCATGCTGGCGGGATTATTCATCGCCGCCATCTACGCGGTGATTTGTATTAAGTTCAAAGCCGACCAGGTTGTGAGTGGCGCCGCGATCAATATTCTAATGATCGGCATGCCGGGATTTCTGAGTGGCGCGTTCTTTCTGTCGTCAGGTTCGACGCCGCAGATTCCGAAGGATCACCTGCTGCCGCAATCACCGGTTGTAATCGCGATCGCGGTCCTCGTGCTCGTTGCTATCATCTGGTACGTGCTTTACAACACGCCGTTCGGACTGCGACTCAGATCGGTTGGTGAGAATCCCGAGGCCGCGGACGCAGCGGGTGTGAGCGTGAGTAAGATCAGGTATTCGGGCGTGCTGCTGGCCGGTGTGCTCGCAGGTCTCGGCGGCGCGTATCTTTCGATTGGCCAGTCGTCGTTGTTTACGAGAAACATGACTGCGGGCCGCGGCTTCATCGCGCTCGCAGCGTTGATATTTGGTAAGTGGCGGCCGGTGCAGACGTTGCTCGCGTGCCTGCTATTCGGGTTTACTGAAGCTGTTTCGATACAGATGCAGGGCGTTTTCAAGCTCCCGTCGGGCGACGATATTCCGGTGCAGTTTATTCAAATGGTGCCGTACGTCTTGACCATTGTGGTGCTGGCGGGCTTTATTGGATCGTCCCGGCCACCGCGTGCGCTCGGTATTCCGTATCAGAAAGAGAAGTAAGATGGTTGAGCGAATGGCAAGTACGGGTCTTTACGAACGTGCCGAACACGCCGCAAGGGTTATCCGATCGCGAATCAGTGTTGAGCCGCGCATCGCCCTCGTGCTTGGTAGTGGTCTGGGCGGATTCGCTGACGACTTCGAAGAGGCTGTCGGCATTCCTTACGAGGACATTCCGGGTTTCGTGCGCTCGACGGCGCAGGGTCATGCCGGGCGTCTTGTCGTCGGCAAGATCGATAGTGTGCCGGTTGTGGCGATGCAGGGCCGCGTTCATTACTACGAGGGTTACTCACTCGAAGAAGTCACCTTCGCCGTTCGCACTTTCGGTTTGCTCGGTGTCAAAACACTCGTGCTCACGAATGCCGCGGGGGGAATCAACGTTCAGCTAACGCAGGGAGCGTTGATGGTGATCAGCGATCATCTCAACCTGATGGGTGTCAATCCGCTGCGTGGTCCAAACGATGAGCGTTTTGGACCACGGTTTCCGGATATGTCGGCAGTTTACTCGCATGAGTTGCAGGCGCTGGTCGTCGATGAGGCGAAGGCGATCGGGGTGGAAGTGCGGCGCGGAATTTATGGTGCGCTTTCTGGTCCAAGTTACGAGACGCCTTCCGAGATTCACCTGCTGCGCAACCTCGGCGCTGATGCTGTCGGGATGAGCACCGTGCCGGAGGCGATCGTGGCGCGTCACATGGGTCTCGAAGTGCTCGGCATCTCCTGCATCACCAACATGGCAGCCGGGATCAGCGACGAGCCGATCAATCACGAAGAGGTGATGGCGACTGGCGACCGCGTGCGTGAAACGTTTGCGGAGCTCTTGCGGAGAGTAATCGCTGCAATAAATCGCAGGGTCTGAAGAGTTTTTCTCACGCGGCGGCGCAGCGGCGCAACGAAAGCCGGATTCACGTTGCGCCGTTGCGCCGCCGCGTGAGAAAACATTGTCAATACTATGATCATCGGCATCTCAGGCGGAACGGGCTCGGGTAAAACCACAGTCGCCAATCGCATCCTCGAATCAGTCAGCACCAGCGAAGTAGTTTTCATCCAGCAAGACTCTTATTACCGCAACGTCAATGATCTGCCACTCGACTACCGTGGCGTCGCCAACTTCGATCATCCCGACGCGCTCGACAACGAGCTACTCATAAATCATGTGCGTCGATTGAAGGCCGGTGAGCCGATCGAGCTGCCGCTTTACGACTTCAAAACCAACTCGCGTCTGAACGAGACGCGCACAGTCGAGCCCAAACCGATCGTCATCGTCGAAGGCATCCTGATCTTTGCCGAGCCGCGGCTGCTCGAGCAGATGGATATCAAAGTATTCGTCGACACGCCCGACGACATTCGTTTCATTCGCCGCCTGCGCCGCGATCTTGCCGAGCGTGGGCGCACCCTGGAGTCAGTTATTGAACAATACATAGGGACAGTCCGGCCCATGCACATGCAGTTTGTCGAGCCGTCGAAACGTCATGCAGACGTAATCATTCCTGAAGGTGGTCATAATCTCGTCAGTATCGATCTGTTGAGCTTGAAAATTCGCGAGAGGCTGGCCAGCACTGTATCAACTGTTGGAGGTCAACTTTGAGCGAAGATACCGAGTCGTTGATTGAAGCGGCGAAGCGCGCACGCTTGCAATCAGTGGCGCCGTTTTCAAATTTTCAGGTCGGGGCGGCGGTGCGGACCGCGGACGGCAAGGTTTACACCGGCTGCAATGTCGAGAGTGCGAGTTATGGATTGACGGTTTGTGCCGAGCGCGTGGCGATCTGGAAAGCGTTGTCGGAAGGTGAACGAAATTTTACGGATCTGGCGGTGGTTGCCGACACTGAAACGCTGACGCCGCCGTGCGGAACGTGCCGGCAGATCATCTGGGAGTTTGCGCGCGGCGCGAATATCGTATTCGCAAATCTCAACGGGAAGAGCGAAGAGTTTCACATGGCCGAGCTATTACCACACGCCTTTGACGCCAAATTCTTGAAAAAGAGCAATGAATAAATCCGCCTTGATCTGCGTCTTGATCTTAATGACTACACTTTCAAATGCCACCGCTCAGACTCGCCGGCAGCCGGTCGATCTTCTCGTAACCGGTGGCACGGTGGTGACGATGGACCAGACGCGCCGCGTTATCGAAGACGGTGGTATCGCCGTGTCGCGCGGCCGCATCGTCGCGATCGGTCCACGCGCGGAGATTGAATCCCGGTACACGTCACGTCAGAAGATCAACGCAGCGGGCAAGGTCATTACACCCGGTCTCATCAACGGCCACACGCATGTGCCGATGGTCCTGTTTCGCGGTCTGGCTGATGATCTCGATTTGCAGGAGTGGTTGACGAAGTACATCTTTCCGGCTGAAGCCAAGAACGTCACGGAAGAGTTTGTTCGCGTTGGCACTCGTCTCGGTCTTGCCGAGATGATTCGTGGTGGGACGACGACCTACTGCGACATGTATTACTTCGAAGACGCGATCGCGGATGAGACTGCGAAAGCTGGTGTTCGTGGTGTGCTCGGTGAAACCATCATCGACTTTCCCGTCGCTGACAACAAGACGAACGCCGAAGGCATGGCTTACGTCGAGAAGTTCGTCGCGCATTGGAAGGGACACGATCTGATCGTCGCGGCGATTGCGCCTCACGCTCCGTACACAGTCTCGGAAGAACACCTGAAAGCCGCGCGCGCGTTTTCCGATCGCACCGGTGCGCCGATCGTGACGCATATTTCCGAGACGAAACGCGAAGTCGACGACAGTGTGAAAGCGAAAGGCGCGAGCCCGGTCGCGTATCTCGACCGCATCGGTTTTCTGAATGAGCGAGTGATCGCGGCTCACATGGTCTGGCCGCAGGGAACGGACATCGCGATCCTGAAACGTCGGGGTGTGGGCGTGGTCCACAATCCGCAGTCAAACATGAAGCTCGCTTCGGGCGTCGCTCCGGTTCCACGCATGTTGACGGAGAAACTTTGGGTTGGTTTGGGGACGGACGGAGCGGCCTCGAACAACGACCTGAACATGTGGGAAGAGATGGACACGGTCGCAAAGCTGCACAAAGTGTTCACCGGCGATCCGAAAGTCATCTCTGCTCAGGAGGCCTTTGAGCTCGCCACGATCCGCGGCGCTCAAGCGCTCCATCTCGAGAAAGAAATCGGCTCACTCGAAACCGGCAAGCGCGCGGATTTGCTGGTTATCGATCGCGACACCCTGAACCAAATCCCTCTCTATAACGTCTACTCCGACCTGGTCTACGCCACCAAAGCCGCCGACGTCGAATCCGTCGTCATCAACGGCCGCATCGTCATGCGCAACCGCAGATTGCTAACTCTTAACGAAACCACCATCAAAGCCGACGCCCGCGCCTTCCGCGACAAAATCATCAAAAGCCTCAGCACGACCAGATAAGTTTTAGCCACAAAGAGGCACAAAAGTTCAAAAATCAGCAGAGCCCTTTTGAGCTTTTTTGTGCTTTTTTGTGGCTAAAGATTTTGTATGAACTTTTCTACCGCGCGTCGAAACGATCGCGCATCAATCGCTGGATACTTATAGAGTTGATCCTCGATACGTGAAAAATATTCCAGCAGTCGAGATGGTTCGATGAGTCCACGCTCTATCATTTGCTGAACGTCGAGCAGATCAGTACTGTGGCCGCGCTCGATCTTCGCAAGTGCCTGAGCATAGAAATCATAATGGAAGAAATCGATTCCACCCTCGCGCGCGATGAAACCACTGCGCTCCTCCCATCCCGGTAATGGTGGAATAAAATCGTCAGGTGAAGCAAGTTCCACGTTGATTTGAAGACGCTCTTTTAGATCAGGTAGCGCTTTGAGAATCTCATTCGCTTCCGGAACCAACTTCAAGTCAATATCGATCGTGCTTTCTCGCCAGCCGAGCAGTACGGCACTCACGCCGCCAACGAAATAGATGCGAGCGTTAGTTCTACCTGTACGGCCGAGTGCTTTCATGAAGCGCTCGATTGCTTCTGCGCTTACTTTTTCACGCATGCCATTGCTCGCTCGAAACTAACGAGCCGTCGAATCAAGGCGTTGTATTTGGAGTGGGCTGAGTCCGGATCAGAATTAGACAAGAGATCGTAAAGCCGATGCTCGGGAGTTGAAGGAAGATTTTCCGGGACTTCCAGACCAAGACTGCGCAGCTTGGGCGCACCAATCGCCACTAATAGGGCCGCGATTGTTTGCCGCTGATGCCGCAAATCCTCGACGCCCGTAACAATCAAATCGTTTCCCGGCAACGAATCCATAGGAGCCATTCTACCACTCGCGTGTGCGATCAAACTTTTTGAAGATAAACTACGTGCGGCGCTGGTGTATACTCCTGTAGCTAAACTTAGGCCGCTCGATCGCCTCGCGCTCAGTCAAATGAGGGATGTCCATGAGAAAGGTCTTCGTCAGTTATAGTCGAAACAATCTGGATGTGGTGACCCAACTGGTTGAGGATCTGCAGGCAGTTGGGATGACTACGTGGCATGACCAGACGCTGACCGGCGGACAGCGCTGGTGGGACAACATTCTCGCCAATATCCGGGATTGTGAGATTTTCATCTTTGCCCTGTCACCGGAGTCGTGGGAGTCGGAGGCGTGCCGGAGCGAGCTGTCGTATGTTTGTGCACTCGGTAAACCAATTCTTCCGGTTTTAGTGGCAGACGGTATCAATCTCAACCTTTTATCTGCGCCACTCCATGAAATTCAGGTCACCGACTATCGCTCGCGCGACAAAGGCGCGGCGTTCGCCTTGTTGAAGGCGCTCAATGCCACGCCTGCATGCGCGCCGTTACCGGATCAACTTCCTCCACCACCGGCAGTTCCGGTTTCATATCTCGGCACGCTCAAGGAACGCATCGATTTCAACGGGACATTGGGCGCGCAGGAACAGAACCTGTTGTTTCTGGAGCTCGAAGAGGCGATGGAAGAGGGTCGTTCTCCGGCTGAGGTAAAGGAACTGTTGTTGAGTCTGAAACGCCGCGATGATCTCCTCGCGAAAGTCGCAGTCAGGGTTGACGCAGCGATTAAGAGTCTTGACGAAAAGACGGCCATGCAGATGCGGAAGAAGGCTGCACCGGCAGGCGCCGGACTAGCGGCGGCGGGAATCAGAAAGCCCGATCCCGTTCCGATACCGAATCAATGCCCGCATTGCCACTTTCCGATCGAAGCAGAGTATCGCTTCTGCCAAAGATGCGGTACGCCGCTCAAGCAGCCCCAAGGCGTCGATAACATTCCCGGCCCATCCGATGGCGACCACGTCCAAAAAATTCCTGGATCGACAAGCCGCCGATACTCGTGCCCCGAAGAAGACGCGATCCGGCTCATTCAGGACGTGAAAAGTTGGCTGGATTCACAAGGGTTTGATACGCAACAACTGAGTGCGGACGATCAGAGTCTGCTGGTTCAGATCAAAAAGCGCGGCGGTTGGCGCGATCTGGTCGGCATGGCTACGTCTCTGAACATCCTGTTCCATCACAATGCTGACACGCTCACGGTTGAGATTGGCGCCGGAAAGTGGGTCGATAAGGCTGCGGTCGGCGCGGTGAGTTTAGTCATCCTGTGGCCTCTCGCGATCACGGCGGGCATGGGCGCGTGGGAGCAGATGAAAATGCCTGACAGGATTTTCGACTTCGTTGGCAGCCGCCTCGCTTACCGGTAAAAACCGTTTAAGCTCGCCTCCTCTTGCCTCATCGGCCCGTTGCGGCCATAATGCCCTCGTCAAATTGATACCAACTCTAGCGGGCATAGGCTCGCTTTCGTATTTCAGGAGCCAGCAATTTGAGGTCTTTTTCCTATTTAAGATTACCTATTCATGCATTCTTCCCGACAGTTCTTATTCTAATTACAGCCGTTTTCGCGCTGGGCCAGGCGACTGGCTCCAGTGAAGATGCGTCAACCAACCCGGTTTTGACGCGAATTGAGCGTGCCCGCGCGCTCGCCGCCGTGCACCAGCTACAGGCCGCCGCGACCGAGCTCGAAAACATTCGCGCGTCGTCAAACGATGTAACGCTCCGCAACGTCACGACCCTGATGTTGCTCGGAATTTACCTCGAAGAAGGAAATTACGGTCGCTCGCAGGCGTTGCTCGAAGAGGCGTTCAAAACGCGCGCGGCGCAAAAAGACGAGAGTATTCGGACTTATTTCGCCGCTGCCGGCCAAACAGTCAATGGCATTCGCTCACACCTCGCTCGATATCGCAGTTACGGCATCAATCCGAGTGAGGCTAATCTGCCCGCGGAAGCCAACGCCGATTTGGATCGAGTGCGCGCGCTGCTCGATAGACTGATCGCGCAGGCGAAGGAGATCTCGACCGAACAGGGCCGCTCTTACGACGCACTCGCGCTACAGGAAGACGTGCTCGGCATTCGACTCTC
>Ga0134121_10003244_pt1 | contig 13652 bp, 16 predicted proteins | sample KB301_FD_96463 | JGI IMG/M metagenome (GOLD analysis project Ga0134121, IMG submission 96463) | Terrestrial soil microbial communities without Nitrogen fertilizer from Kellogg Biological Station, Michigan, USA - KB3-0-1 | ecosystem: Environmental > Terrestrial > Soil > Unclassified ...
AACGGCTGGCGTGACTGTGATACTCATTGAAGAAGAAGTTTTCTTGCCTGAACTATTTTCAGCTGTAAAGGTTGCGGTGTAGACTCCTGCCTGGGTGTAAATGTGCGTAAAGGTTGCAGTCTGAACGAATGGAGTCTCCGTATTGAGTGAGGCTGCGCGCAAGGTTGAAGCGGTATCGCCCCAATCAGCAGAGTATGAGAGAGTATCATTGTTTGGATCGAAGGCATTGATTGTCACAGTTTCCGTCTGTCCGGCAACTACCGTGCTAGAGCCAGTCAAGCTGGTGATGACCGGAACAGTATTGTCGGCTTTGGTAGTAAAGGAAATTTCCGATGACATTGTCGTACCCGTATCATTTGCTGACCCGACAACCGCATAATACTTGGTGTTTGGCTGAAGACCAGTCAAAGGAAGCTTGTGCTGACGAATATGAGAAGACAGCGTTACGTTTGGAGCAACTGAAGTGCTGACGGGTGAAGTCGTGCTGTACCATACAAGACCAGTGGCTGGAGTGTCAGTGTGCCATCTGAATGTGGCGCCGGTTATTTTAGGCTTTACGGATAAGTTTCTAATAATAGGAGCTTGCGCCGTAGCACCCACAACATGCACGGTCACGGTAGAAACAGTATCGCCGGCGCTGTTGCTAACCGTAAATTTTACCGTATAGACACCCGGGTTTGCATAGGAATGAGTAAAGGTGCTTGTTTGGCTCGAGATTGGTGTCAGCAATGCCGTCAGACCTTGTGAACTTTCTCCCCAATCAACTGAGTAGCTGAGGGAACCGTTTTGAGGATCTGAAGCTCTGACCGACCATGTGCCTGTCTGCCCGGTCTTGAGCACGGTAGGCGCAGTTATGCCCGAGATACTCGGCACAAGACTTGCGCTTGTACTAGTAGAGGCGGAAACAGCTTCTGCCTGATTGTGATTGCCGAACAAGTTAAAAATTCCTCCGAGTAAATCTACGGAGCTTTTATCTTCGTCCTGGCCTTGATTGTCACGTTCTTCGGTTTTAACTTTAACTTTGCCCCCTTCATCATGATGTTTGCCGTTTTCTTTAGCAAAACTGACAAACGGAGCGAAGGCGATAGCCATCACTAGAAGAGGAACGATCATAAACAATTTGGATTTTTTTATAATGTTCATAATATTTTTTAATGTTAGATTGATAATAGGGAAAATCAAACTTCCCAACATACGACCCTCAACAATGTAGACGTGTAAAGACACATTATCCTTACATAGACATAAGCGGTTTTCTGTTGTATTTTAATAAAAGGAAAGATTAAGTAAGAATTGCATCGTTTAATCGTCATATCTTATGAAAGCTAATATTGCGCGCATATTTGAAGAGGTATATGAAAAGGAATCGGACTCGATATTTCGATTTTCCTTGGTCCGCGTATCAAACCGCGAACAGGCGCTGGACATAACACAAGAAACCTTTTTGCGCCTGTGGAGCAGCCTTTTAGAACAGAAAGAGATAAAAAATAACAGGGCTTTCCTCTTTACCATAGCTCACCATCTGATTATTGACTGGTATCGCAAGAAGAAAAGCCTATCTTTAGACACTATGATCTACAAAATAGAAGAAGCTGAATACTACGAAGTAGGTGAAAGCATGGGCAACAGTATTGAGCTAGAGGCCGAGGGCCGGTATCTGCTCGAAAAGATAAACGAATTAGATCCATCGGCCAGAACCCCAGTTTACTTGCGCTTTGTCGAAGACTTGTCGCCCAAAGAAATCAGTGATATTTTAGGTATATCAGCAAATGCAGCGTCAGTCAGAATAAATAGAGGCTTGGCGGAACTGCGAAAGAAGGCGGGCTATGAAGATGATGAAAATCTTAAGGATAATTAGATGGAAAACAAAAAAACAAGAAAATTAAATGACGCGGTGAGAGAGATGGCACAAATAAAGATGACCACCGATGAAAAAAAGCGAATGCTGGAGAACATTTTAAACCCTTCTCCCCTTTTGATGAAGCAGCCGATTAAAAGTCCTTATAAAATTTCTTATTTCATTTCTTCTTTCTACCAAAAACGCTCTTTGTACTATTTGTCTATCGCTGGTTTATTTATAATTATAGGCAGCGGATCAGTCATTGCGTCTCAAAAAAGCCTGCCGGGAGATTTGTTGTATCCGCTCAAAGTAAACGTGGTTGAGCCCATACATTCAGCTCTAATATTTTCTCCGGAGCAAAAAGCCGAATATGAAAGCTCTCTGGCCGCTCGACGCCTGACCGAAGCTGAAAGTCTGGCGGACCAGTCGAAACTTGATTTGCCGAAAGAACAAAAAATAAACTCTCTTTTAGAAAGTCACACACAAGCGCTGTATAAGGCGATAGATGAATCCCGCAAAAAAGATCCTGCAGAGGCAAACGGAGATGACACCATCGTCACTAACTTTGAAGCGACAATGAACGCGCATGCGCAAGTGCTCGATATTCTAAATAAGCAAAGAGGTAAAAATAAAAAAGAAAACCAAACAATCTCGGAGAATGCCCGGGACAATGCTCATTTTTTGAGAGCGAGTCAGGAAAAAGAGGTAGGTGCCACGCCGGAGCAATACACAAAAAAGAAAGAAGATGTGCAGGCCTCCATCGACAGCGCCAATACGGATCTTAATAATACCCGATCAGATGAGTCCTCAATAGGAAAAACTGTTATTGATAATACGGGCAAGATAATTGAGGAAGCTAAAAAATCTCTCAAGGAGGCAGATGAAGACAACCGAAAGGGAAATTCCCAAAATGCCCATTCCAAATTGCTTGATTCGGAAAGCTCCGCCAAAGAGGCGAAAATTTTCCTAAAAGCAGGACTAAAGTTTAAATAAGGTTTTTACTTTTTACCCTTTTGAGAAGAAGCTTTTATAAAAGCTGAGAAAAGAGGATGCGGTTCTAGGGGACGAGATTTAAATTCAGGATGAAATTGAGTTCCTAAATAAAACGGGTGAACATCTTTCGGAAGTTCTGCTATCTCCATCAAAACTCCATCCGGTGATCTGCCAGAAAACACCAGCCCGGCCGCCTCTAGTTGCGCGATATATTTTGGGTTGACTTCATATCTGTGACGATGTCTTTCAGAAATTGTGGAATTTCCATAGGCGCCCCTCGCAATGCTTCCCTCGCTCAGGTGCGCAGGATAGCTGCCGAGCCTCATACTCGCTCCATAATTTTTATTTTTTATTTTATCAACCTGGTCGGCCATAGTCGCAATAACCGAATGCTCAGTATCTGTGTCCATTTCTGTCGAGTTTGCCCGAGAAAGACCCAAAACGTTGCGGGCATAAGAAATAGTCAGAATTTGCATGCCCAAACACAAGCCAAAATACGGAATCTTTTTCCTGCGAGCATAATCTGCCGCCAGAATCATGCCCTCTACACCCCTATTGCCGAACCCTCCGGGAACCACGATGCCGTCGAGCTCATCGAGCTCGCTTAGAAACTTGCTATTTTTTTCATATTTTTCTGAATCAAGCCAGAGAATCTTGGGCTTTAGATTCATAGACCAGGAGGCATGATTGATGGATTCAATAACGGAAATATAGGTATCCTTGCACGACTTGAAATTAAAATATTTGCCGACAATGCCGATATTGATTTCTTTTTTGATTTTTTTAATTTTAGCCGCAAGAGCTGTCCAGTCAGCCAAATCTCTGTCTCGAGCCGGCAGACCCATGGTCTTGAGCAAAGTAGAGCCAAAATTTTCTTCTTCAAAATTAACTGGCACATCATAGATAGAATAAATGTCCGGCGCAGAAATTATCCTGTCAATCGGCAGGCTGCACACGTTGCTGATGGTGCGCTTGATGTCCGGAGTAGCCGGCAGTTCGGAGCGACAAATAACAAAATCCGGATTGAGTCCGACCGAATGAAGGTCGGTCACAGCATGCTGGGTCGGTTTTGATTTTTGCTCACCGAGCAGGGCCGGCATCGGCAGATAACTTATCAAAACAATAAAAACATCCGAAGGATTTTGCGATTTCATCATTCGCGCCGCTTCCAAGAAAGGCAACAGCTGATATTCTCCGACAGTGCCGCCATATTCGATGACCATAATTTCCGATTTGTTCTTTTTCTGGCAGACTTCTATGCGCCTGATTATCTCTTTGGGTATATCCGGATAAACTTCCACGTCTTCTCCCCCGTATTCCAGATTGCGTTCACGCCTTATAACCTCGGCATATATTTGGCCAGTGGTAATATAATTCTCACGTGTGCTCAGTTGGTTGGTAAAACGTTCATAGTTGCCCAGATCTTGGTCAGCCTCGATTCCGTCTTCGCCGACGAAAACTTCCCCATGTTCAGCGGGACGAATAGTGCCAGCGTCAATGTTGACGTACATATCAGCTTTGAGGTTGGCGACAGCATAGCCTCGAGATTGTAAAATTTTACCGATAGAAGAGGCTGCAATACCCTTGCCCACACTTGACATAACTCCCCCAACGACAAAAATATACTTTGTTTGTTTTGCTGACATTTTTATTATTTATTTAAATATTTTCTGACTGCAAGAAAACTGGAAATTACCCCAAGCAGTATACCTGATAATGAAATAATTGCAAAAATTTGGAGCAAATTGGAAAGATAGTAATCATAAAGATTGAGCGAGAGAAAGTCGGTCATATTGCGTCCAAGCCAGGCCGTAATGGGATAAAACAAGATCAAGGTTACGACTGTGGCAATAATCCCGTATATCACGCCCTCAACCATAAAGGGCCCCCGAACATGCATTTTGGAAGCCCCGACCAGGCGCATCACACCGATCTCTTCTTTGGAAATAAAAATAGTTAGTCGGATAGTATTAAAAGTAATAATGATGGAGACAATCACCAAAAGAAGAGTGATCAGAAAACCAAGTTTTTGCGCGCCAGCTATTATGGAATTCAATCTGTCTATGACCAGCTTGTTTTGGTTGTAATTAACTTTATCGATAATGCCGGTTCCGCCCGGGGCGAGCGCATTGTCAGACTTCATAAAATTCGCAATGCTTTCATATTGAGAAACTTCTTTGGCTTTGACATTTAAATAGGCGCCGAGCGGATTGTTGCCTATTTCGTCGAGCGCGGCGATTGTCGGGTAGTCATTCTGGTGGCGATCACGAAAATTTTTAAGCGCGACCTCGGCGCTGGGATAAGAAACTTGGGCTACCTCCGGCAATTTCTCCAGAGAAGATTTTAGGGACAGAATCTGATCCTCTGGTGCTCCCACCGTAAAGTAAATCGTCACATCTACTTTGTCTTTTATTACGTTAAGCGAAAAATATAATACGGCTTGGAGAAGAATGATGGCGGTAATGACGGAGAGAGTAATTGTGACGACGATGACGGCAGCCAGGGAGACCAAACCGCCTCTCTTAAAGTTTATAAATCCTCCTTTTATAATTCTTTTTAATTCTGTCATAAGATAATTAGCGCAGACAACTTTTTGGAGGGGTTTCGAGGCTGACGAGCCGAGAATTTCAGGATTTTTTAAGCTTCAAAAAATCCGTACCGGAAAAAAGTTTGTCTAAGCTAATTATAGCATAACCCAAAAATAGTTTACTTTCCATGCTTGGTGTCTCTAATAATCTTGCCATTTTCCATTGTAATCACTCTTTTTCCTACCGAATCAATCACCCCGCGATTGTGAGTGGCCAAAACCACCGTCGTACCAAGGTCATTTATCTTTTTTAAAATTTGTACTATTTCGTGCGTATTTATCGGATCCAGGTTGCCAGTTGGTTCATCGGCGATGATTAATTCCGGCTGGTTGATTATGGCTCGCGCGATCGCAAGCCTTTGTTTTTCACCCCCAGACAGCTGGTCTGGAAAATGATAAATGCGATGACCCAGATCGACTAATTCCAAAACGTGCGGCACGTCAGAGGCTATCTCTTCGTCAGACTTGCCGACTGCTTCCATGGCAAAAGCAATGTTCTCGTAGGCCGTTTTGTTTGGCAGCAGCTTGAAATCCTGAAATACCACCCCGATGCGGCGACGAAGCTTGGTCAAATCTTTATTTTTTAATTTATGAACATTGATAGACTCAAAAAAAACTGTGCCGAGAGACGGACTGTCTTCCGCCAAAATCATTTTAGTTAGAGTCGTCTTGCCGGCGCCGGAGTGTCCAACGATGGCGACAAATTCCCCCGCCGTAATGGTAACAGTGACATCGTCGAGTGCCACCGCATCTTTGTAAATTTTAGAAACATTATTGAAATAGATCACTCCCCTATTTTATCATAGATTTTTCTCGGCCTCAATGAAAATATCTATTTCCCCGTTTAAAACGGCATCCACATTTGATGTTTCCGCATCCGTTCGGTGGTCTTTGACCATTTTATATGGGTGCAATACATAGGAACGAATCTGATTCCCCCATTCTATCTCCGTATTCTTGATTTTCATGCTACTTTCTATGCTAGTCTTTTCATCTTGCGCTCGTTTAAAAATCTTTGCCCGCAAAATAGAGAGCGCTTGCTGTCTATTTTGCTCTTGTGAGCGCTCACCGGAGGCATGCACGGAAATGCCGCTCGGGATATGCACGATTCTGACAGCTGTCTCTCTCTTGTTGACATTCTGCCCGCCCGGACCAGATGAACGGGCAAACTCTATCTTCAGGTCGGCTTCTGGTATGACGATGTCTTTTTCTTCAAGTTTGGAAAATTTAGGCAAAACTTCCACCAAAGAAAAAGACGTATGCCTTAATTTTTTAGCGTTAAAAGGAGAAATGCGCACCAGCCGATGAACTCCTGACTCATTTTTGAGTATCCCATAAGCACCCCGGCCGGCTATTTCAAAAGAAATATGCCTATAGCCAGCACGGTCATTTTTATGTTCGTGAATAAAAGAAATACTCCAGCCCTTTTTATTCGCATATTTCATATACATTGAGAACAGCATCCCAGAAAAATCTTCCGCATCGTCTCCACCGGCGCCAGAAATTATTGTAACTATCGCATTTCCTTTGTCATACTTTCCGATACCCTCCTTTTTTTCTTTCAAAAGCGCAAGTTCGCGCAAAACATTTTGTGCTTTATTTTTATCAATCCAAAATTCGGGCGACGTTATTTCCGCTTCTAGTTTTTTGATTTGTTGTTCTATTTTATTCGTATCTTGATTCATCATATTTTATGAGCCGATGGACAGGATTGAACTGTCGACCCTCGCTTTACGAAAGCGATGCTCTACCAACTGAGCTACATCGGCTGGTCTCGCCCGGCTCGCCCACAGAACCTGAGTCTGAGGGTAGATAACGACCGAGGGAGCCGTTGGTGAGGATCGGACTCACGGTCTCGTCATTACCAATGACGTGCTTTACCACTAAGCTACAACGGCTAAAACAAAAACCAAGTTTTTGTTCGCCCGAACTCTGAAAGTTTCAGGGCATGTAAATATACTAGTTTATATTGGCTTATTTTGCAAAACCCTTTTTAAAAAGAACAATATTTGGGTATCCCCTTCAAAAAGCTGAAACAAAAAATGCGCCCCGGTCGTAGTATAGACATACAAAGGTCGGATTAATAATATTAACTTTTTTAAAACTATGACAAGTAAAATAAAGATTTTTGTTCCAGCTATGACCCTAAGCTTGTTGTTGTCTGCGGGAGTTGCCCTAGCTCAGGATAGCACCGGAGCATCTACAAACACAGACACCAGTACAACCACCATGACTGCAAGAAAGTCATGTCTGGCTGATGCTAAGACCGCACGTGTCGCTGCCGTCAAGACAGCATCGGACACAGCAAAGTCTGCCAAGGCTGATGCTAAGACCACTAGAGATACTGCTATAGCTAACGCCAAAACAACTAGAGACACAGCTGTAACCGCGGCAAAGGCAAATACGGACAAAAAAGCCGGCAGAGCCGCGATAAAAACAGCTAACACTGATTACGCGATGGCTGTAAAGGTTGCCAACACTGCTTACAGAGCATCGATCAAGGCTATCACAGCGACACAAGCTGCTTCGGTAAAAACTGCTTGGAGCGACTATGCGACGGCTGTTAAAGCTTGCCCAAAAAAATAATTTAAGCGTTTTTAATTATTTACAAAAAACTCCGATTTAAAACCGGAGTTTTTTGTTGGCTGAAAATATATTTTTTAAACGTATCTAACTAAAGTATTGTAGACTCATTTTCTTTCCAGTATATATTATTCCACAGAGGCTCAAGACGGCCGAGACAACAAGTAAAGGAGATATGATTTCAAAAAAACTTCCGAGAACCGTATTGATAAAGGAAAAATTAAAACTAAAAACTTCAAAGAAATCTTGCACCATGTCGGTAAATTCAGCATCAATTAATTTTGCATTTATGTGCCAGACAACAACTATAAAATTAAGGATAAGCAAAGAAAAAACGGTAAAAAGAACTGGCTGAAGTTTTTTATAATTGACTTTCCGCATCACAAACTGATGCATCCCTGCCGGAACTTCTAGCGACGAAATCCTATTTAATTTTTCATCTATTGGGTCCATATTCTTTAAGCGGAATAATTTTTCAGTTTATCTTTTAATTGTTCTTTTCCCCTTTTGATATGCGTCTTGACGGTGTTGATGGGCATCTCCAGAATATCTGCTATCTCCTCATATTGAAAGCCTTGTTGATAGAACAATAGAAGCGCTTTTTTATATTCTGGATTTATTTGTTCCAACGCTTTGTCTATGTCGGACGTCAGACCCTCTTTCTCGTAATACGACGAGGAGTCAGAGATTGTTTCAAATTCTGCGTCAAGACTTACCTCATTTTTTCTCTTTTTGCTTCGCAGTAAATCATACGTGGTATTGGTGGCAATGGTAAAAATCCATGTCTTGATATTTTTTTCCGGATCAATCAGTTTGCGATGGGCGTAAACTTTTATAAAAGTCTCCTGAGTCGCATCTTTTGCATTGTGTGAATTTTTCAGTATGCGCAGGCAGTAGTTGTATATTCTCTTTTCATAAAAGGACAATATATATTCAAAAGCCTCCAAATCGCCTGCTTGAGCGCGGATTAAAATGTCCTTGTCTACATTATTATCCATACCTATTGAACATTGATGATCCCGCCAAGCGATGGGTCTAAGTGGTCATGAAAACCAAACTTACCCAGGCGTTCAAACTTAAAGCTATAACTTTGTCCCGGCGGCACGGGACGCAAAGCATCGAATCCCGGATAATCTGTGTGAGTAGGATGCGGGTTAGAAGCAGGCCAGTGCGGCGAACTGTCGTTGTTAATAAATTTGACGGTATCACCTTTTTGAATGGTTACCGATTTAGGATTAAATCCGCTCGCGGTTATCTTTATGACTACTGCGTTTGATGTTTGATCATTGTTTGTGGGAATGGTATTCGTTACAGATGTACTGGAATTACTAAATAAAAAATATCCAGCGCTTGCTACTACCAAGATAATTACTAAAATCAATATTGTTTTTTTCATATTTTTATTTTAATCATTAATAAGCCCCTCTTCCCTCTTGACCCCATTATAACACGCGGTCTGATTTTGCTTTTCCAGCGTAGCGCACATTTCTTTTACTTTTTTAAAATCAGCAGTGAAAGTGAGATAATAGCTAACCATCCCGTATATACAATGATCTTTATAGTTGCTTTCGGCAGTTTCACAAATTTTTTCCACCGCCTTCGGATCTTTTATGTTGAATTTCATCGCAATGCTGCCGACACCCCTGACGCAAGTAGACTCATAGCCTTTTTCGGCCGTGGCACACCATTTTATGGCAGCGGTATAATCATTATTATTTAAACGTAAAAAGTAATAGGGCGCATAAAAATAGCAATAGCTTTTATATACCCCGGCTTCACTCGGACATGGATACATGGGATTTTTAGGGTCTAGATAGCTGGATGGATGAGCTTTGGTGCCAGAAATAAAATTCTCCATAAATACTCCTTCGTAGCACCGACCGCGAGGCATCCCGGTGTAGGTTTTACAAATGGTCAACGCTCTCGGCAAGTCGTTGGCAGTGTAAAACATAATCCCATGGCCGACTCCATGATAACAACGCCCAGCCAAAGTCGTATAGTTTACGCAGACTTTTTTCATTTCACCAAAAATATCGGTAACTCCGGCAAAACGCTCTTCGATAACTCCGTGCAAATATCCGTCACTGCATGTCGCATCCTGATAAGTCATAGCTATCGCAAAATCATTGTATTTTTTATAGCCAGCATGGCCGATTTCATGCGCTAGGGCATGGCAATTTTTAAACACATACGGATCTGTATCCATCCGGTGCTGCAACTCATGCAAAGCTGTATTCGGATCTTGGTCTTGCACTATTTTTAAAAGATCGTTTAAGTTTTTGGTATAAAGATCTTCTACCACCGGTTCCGTGTCATTTTTTATAGAAGATATGGGAGATTTATTATACTTTGTTAAAAATAAAGCTGTAATAAATATAAAAATAGTAACGAAACTGATTGTAAGGATTTTTTTGTACTTGCTTGCCATAAACTTGTTTTTTCTTTTTTAATTAGCAATTATTGGGGGTTGTGATAATTCTAAATGGTATTTATTACCGTTACTTGCAACTAATCCAAGATACACAAACTTGCCTTCTAGTATATACTTTCCTTTCAATAACATATTATCAACGCCACTGCCCACTACCGGCATATCGCCCACGGTAACTGCGCCAGTCCCTTCATCTGAAAAAAGTATGTAGCCCTTTTCTTTTTTTAATACAAATCCGACTACTCTGACTTCTTTACCTACGAAATTCTTTGCATGCCACGTCACGGCACCCACGCGAATCGGTTTCCCTGCTGTCGTGCTTCCGCCATAATTATTACTCACATTTGTGACAATGCTAGCTGGATTGGTAATCAAACTGGCGTTGTTTTGTTCGGTAACACCAACTCCAGCTATGCTTGTTATCGATATAAAGCCCATGATTATAGACAATATCGCAATTATTAAAATCGCCTGTTTTGGTTTCATTATTTTATAAAATACTCTCTTCTGTAATTACGTCTTTTCTTATGGCAGTAAGATATACAACTAAAGCTAATATTGCGAATAGGAAAATCATACTGGTTCTGGTCGTACCCAAACCTAAACCTCCGTCGCTCGGAGCCTGCGACAAATAATCTCCTATGGAAGCTCCGAGTGGCCGGGTTAATATATAAGCAATCCAGAAAGCCCAAACTGGGTTTAATTTTAATTTATAATAAGCAAAAGTAATCGCCGCTATAAATCCCGCAAATAATAAAAGAGATACCAGGTAGCCCAGATCAAATTTTTCTGCGACGAGGTCTCCTGCAGCCGTGCCCAAGGCAAACGTAAATAAAATAGCGAGCCAATAAAAAGCTTCTCTTTTTGTAGTAACGATTGAATGAATAGAAAGAGTCTTTTCCTGCATGTACCAAATTATAAAAGTGATTGTGAGAGTAATGGCAAAAATAATCGTGGTCGTCACCAGAGAAATTCCGAAATTGTCTGTAAGATTATCTGTAATAAGCGTACCGACTACACTTATGAGAACAACAGCGAGCCAGTAGATCGTAGGAATATATTTTCGAGACCTAAACTGAAAAAATAAAACAACAACGAGCAAAACACCCATTACGAGAGACGTCCCGGTTAGTCCTAAATTTAAGTTGGTATTAAGAAAGTCCGCGAAAGTTTCACCCACGGTGGTGCACAAAATTTTAATTACCCAGAAGAAAAGTGTAATTTCTGGTACTTTATTCAGCATTTGTTTGCCAATCTTTTTTATATTTATATTCATTGCTTGATTATACCAAAAATCAAAGTAAAAACACTTTAGTGCTTTTTGTGCCTTGAGACATATGGTCAGAAAAACACGGGCTTAACTAACTTCTTGTTTAATTTTTGCTCTTTGTATTTTATACTCGTGCCAGATAAGCCAGATAACCAGCAAATCAAATATTGTAAAAATAATAAGCCAGACGGAGTGAGTATTAGTATATCGGAACATTTGGTATATCACAAAGAACCCAAAAACAAAGATCGAAGCGGGATATGCCCATAGTTTCTTTTTCAATAGATTAAGCACAAGAATGCCCTTGATGATGCCATGGCTCAAAAGATAAAAAGAGATGAAATGTTTTGGACTTATAGAAAAATTTTGAGCCGCGTGTATTAGATAATTAGCGATAAAATCTTTCGAGTCCTCGCTGATTTCATCGTGGGTAATTCTAATGACCGTCTGGATAATAAAATTCTGCGAAATGAAAAATATAAATAAACCGCTAATGATTTCTATGATCGCGTGAAAACCTTTTAGTATTATACTGCCTTCAAAAATGTAAAATATATCTTTTTCCTTTGTATTTTTGTCCATAATTATATTATACAAGAAATGTCCTCTGTTAGATAAAGCTAAAAGTAGTGTTATAATCCTATTATGTATACATGCCCTATGCACCCTGAAATAGAGAGCGACAAACCAGGCAAGTGCCCCAAGTGCGGCATGAATCTTGTGCGCAAGAATGCTTCTCTAAAAATTCATACTAGCGAAGATAAGGGTTTGGGAGTGCTGACTTGGAAAAGTTATCTGCCTCTTATAACTATATTTGCAGTTCTTTTCCTTTCTACAATCGCTATTTCAATAAACGATTTGAACCTGGAAGCATTTTCTCTCGCAAGAACTATTTCATATTTTATGACGGGCTTTTTCTTGACCTTCGCCGCTTTTAAACTTATGGACTTGAAAGGTTTTGCGGAAGGATACTCAACTTATGACCTACTGGCGCAAAAATGGTTTGGCTACGGATATATTTATCCTTTTTTAGAATTATTTTTTGGATTAGCAATGATTTTAATGCCTTTCTCCCGAGGACTACTTTGGGCAGAACTGATTGTCATGGTATTTAGCGGTCTCGGGGTTGCAATTAAGGTTGCAAAGAAAGAAGAGTTTATGTGCGCTTGTTTGGGCACTTTTCTTAAAGTTCCTCTAACAAAAATTACTCTTATCGAAGATTTTGGAATGGCACTATTGGCATTGATACTTTTGCTAAAATGATTTCGTAGTTTATCTTTTGGACTTATAGAAAAAGTAAAGCGCTAGCCATCCAAAATATTAAATATCCTTGTCACTTAGTTAACAATCGCCCCACGAAGAGTTTTGGTTGCAAGGTAAGCGGAAAAGAAGAAGAGCAGAGAGAGTAGTTGGTTAATCCAAAAGAAAGCCACGTGTATGCTTTCGGCTGGCGACAGATTTAGGTAAGCATAAACTGCTGAATATTCGAAGGCGACGAAGGCTCCAATGGAAACAACTGTATTCAGGGCCATAATCCATTTTTGCTTTGGATTCATCAGCCCAGCAAATACGGCGAGAGCAATACATCCGATTATTGATAGTGGTATGGGTGCTTGTATAAAAGACGAAAAGAAAGGATAAGAAACGATCATTATCGACCCACCGAAGATAAACAATACTCTCACTGAGTCGCCATAATAGTGATAAGATGATTCTGTGTTCGTATTTATACTATACACCCAGAGAACTAAGATGTAAATTACTAATGCGCGATCGAGCGGACTTGAACCGCCAACCTCTTCCGTGACAGGGAAGCGCTCTAACCAGTTGAGCTACGACCGCATTTTTTAAAACGTCGGAGACGGCTCCCGACTGGTGTCGGCGACAGGGATCGAACCTGTGACCTGAGGCTTATGAGTCCTCCGCTCTACCGACTGAGCTACGCCGA
>Ga0134121_10003246_pt1 | contig 13648 bp, 2 predicted proteins | sample KB301_FD_96463 | JGI IMG/M metagenome (GOLD analysis project Ga0134121, IMG submission 96463) | Terrestrial soil microbial communities without Nitrogen fertilizer from Kellogg Biological Station, Michigan, USA - KB3-0-1 | ecosystem: Environmental > Terrestrial > Soil > Unclassified ...
CGTCGAAGTCAGAACGCAGCACGAGTGTGTTGACAAAGAAACCGATGAGAGGCTCGGTCTCGACTCGCGTGCGGTTCGCTACCGGCGTTCCGGTGACGATCGTCGCCTGGCGTGCATAACGGTGCAGGAGAGTATGGAATGCCGCCATCAGCATCATGTACAACGTCACCCCGGACTTTTGCGACAACGATTTCAGATCTGCCGTCAACCCGGCGCTCAGAAGCTGCGTGCAAAATGCGCCTTCGGTCAGTTGTACTTTCGGACGCGGGTAATCAGTGGGCAAGTCGAGTAGCGGCGGAACGCCCTGTAACTTGCTGGTCCAGTAATCGAGCTGCCGCGCCAGCACATCGCCGGACAACCACTGCCTTTGCCAGACCGCGTAATCGCCATACTGGATCGCGAGCTCAGTCAAGGGTGATGCATTGCCAGTCGCGAAGGCATCGTACAGGGCTGTCACTTCCTTCACGAGGATACCGTTGGACCAACCATCGCTGATGATGTGGTGCACACTGAACAGGAGCACGTGATCCTCCGCCCCCAGAAGCAATAGCGTGGCGCGCAGCAACGGACCTGATTGCAAGTCGAAGGGTCGCCGTGCATGAGCTGAAGCAATTCTCACAATCTGGACCTCGCGGTCCTCGTCCGGTAATGAGCTCAGGTCAATCAAAGGCAATTCGAGGTGATAGAAAGGAGTGATGACCTGGCGCGGATTGCCGTCTACGACAGGGAAAGTCGTGCGTAGAACTTCATGACGGCGCCTGATCTCGTTGATGCTTTGTTCCAGGGCGGCGACGTTGAGCTCACCATGAAGGCGCAGCGCGTCCGCCATGTTGTAGGCGATGTTTTCTGGCACCAATTGGTCCAGGAACCAGAGTCGTTGCTGTGCAAACGAGAGAGGCAGCGCGCCATCGCGAAGCGCAGGACGCAGTGGCACTGTAATCAGGTCCTGGCCCGCGCGCATCCGATTTTCGACACTTTGCGCTAACTCCGAGACAGTCGGATGTTCAAAGAGATCGCTGAGGGGTAATTCCAGGCCGAACGCATCGCGAATGCGCGAAATGAGTTGAATGGCTAGCAACGAATGGCCGCCGAGCTCGAAGAAGTTATCGTTCACTCCGACTCGATTCACGCGCAACACGTTCGCCCATAAACCAGACAGCAGCTCTTCCGCAGGAGTGCGTGGAGCTTCATACGCAGCATCTGTTACCGAGATCGTTTCCACCGCCGGCAGCGCGCGTCGATCTATCTTCCCATTCGGCGTTAACGGAATCTCCGCGATCTCTACGAAGACTACCGGCACCATGTATTCCGGCAACTGCTCTTTTAAATATGCGCGCAGCTCGCTCGTGCCGGCCTCTCCTTCTGTATAGGCAATCAAGCGCTCGTTCTCGTACAACACTACGGCTTCCTTAACGCTCGCGTGTTGCTTCAGCGCAGCTTCGATCTCGCCCAACTCAACGCGGAAGCCACGAATCTTCACCTGGTGGTCCATGCGTCCGAGAAACTCGATATTGCCGTCAGGTAGATAACGCGCCAGATCGCCGGTACGGTACAGCCGTCCGCCGGGCTGATCACTAAACCTGTCAGGGATGAATTTTTCTGCTGTTACTTGAGGCTGATGCAAGTAACCACGCGCGATTACAGGCCCGCCGATGTGCAATTCGCCAGGCACTCCCACTGGAGCGGGATTGCCATGAGAATCCAGAATGTAAGTAGTTCGCCTTGGCAACCGGCGACCAATCGGGACAGTTGGCAAGTGATGCGTCGCGGCGACGTCGAGCCATGTCGCCGTGATGATTGTTTCTGTTGGGCCATAAGCGTTGAGTAGAGGCACATCGCGCATCGGCGTGCTTTGCCAGAGCCGCACCGTCTCGGGCAATGCAGCTTCGCCACCGACGACCACGAGTCTCACGTTAAAAGATGACGTCAACTCATCGAGGCCATCCTGCGTTAACTTATGCCAGTACGCAGTGGGTAAATTGAGAATCGAGATCTCATATTTGGCCAACGCGCGCACTAACTCACCCGGCGTCCAAACAGGCCCGCCGCGCATGACGACGCTCGCTCCGAACAACAGTGTGGGCAGGATCTCTTCCAGAGAGATGTCAAAGGTGAGAGCCGCGAATGCGAGCATCCGATCGCCCGCCCGCAACTTGTATGGCTCCTGAATGTCCAGGCAATGACTGACAATCCCTTCGTGCGAGACAGCCACGCCTTTAGGCCGTCCGGTCGAGCCGGAGGTGTAAATCACGTACGCAAGGTTCGCGGTCTGGACCACGCCGGCGAGGTTCCCCGTACTCTGGGCCGCGATCTTTTCCTGTTCGAGATCGAGATAGACCACGCGCACGGCCTCAGGCAGCGCTTCTTTGAATCGCGTATGCGTGAGCAGCACCGCAATACGCGCATCGTCCACAATGTATTGCTGGCGCTCGGCCGGCTGTTGTTCGTCAAGCGGCACAAACACTCCACCCGCTTTGAGTATTGCGAGGAGAGTGACGATCGTGTCGAGCGAACGTTCGAGCAACATACCGACCGGAACTTCCGGTTCGACTCCCAGTGTTTGCAAGTAGTGAGCGAGCTGATTGGCGCGACTGTTCAACTCTTCGTACGTGAGTTGCTCGCTGTCGAGTAGTGCCGCCAGGGCGGCTGGCGTGCGCGCAACCTGTGCTTCGAAAAGTTTGTGATAACAATCGCTCTGCAGTCCGGGCGCGGGTTTGTTCCACTCGTGGAGGATCGTTTGACGTTCATCGTTCGAGAGCAGCGATTCCTCGTCGTATCGCGCCAGCGGCGCGTGCACCATCTCTTCGAGGGCCGCGAGATAGTAACGAGTGGCCGCATCGAGCTGCGACTCACTCCACTGGCCCAGGTCGCACTGCAACTCCATCGTGATCCCGGAACCTTCGAGATCGAGTGAGAAGTCGACGCCGAACATGAAGTTTGTATCGGCGACACTGTGATGACCGAGTACTTCGACGCCGCCCACGTTCTGCATCTCGTTATGGACGTGAAAGTGGGTGTAGTTAAAGATCGTTTCGAATAGCGGCGCGTCATTTCCGGTATCCTGTTGCATGCGCGCGAGGGGATAACGCCGGAACGGCAACGCCTCTCGCTCGGCCGCGAATGTCTCCTGGACCAGCTCCAGCCATGTACCGCCCGGCAGTTTTTGCCGGAAGGGCAGCGTGTTGAGAAACAAACCGAGCACTCTTTCACTGTCTTTCGTTTCCGTACGACCGTGTGAAACGACGCCCGTCAATACATCCTTATTACCAATGAGCAGGCTGAGCACTCGCAGATGCGCGGCCAGCACAACGCTCTTCAACGGCACACCGGCCCGCCGCGCCAGTTGTTTCAAGCCTTCGAACAGTTCAGTTGAAAGCTCCACCGTGCGAGCAGCCATTCGCGTTGGGCCAGCCTCGATGAGCCGCGGCAGACGTGTCTGCGTCGCATCGCTGAGCATCGTCGTCCAATACTGTCGCGCCTCTTCGGAGTTCAGGACGGCCTGCTCTGCGGCCACAAAATCTCGAAACGATGTACCAAGCGGAGCTTTGGTCTCGCGCTCGTCTCCCCGGATTACAGAAGAGTAGACGTTGAACAATTCGGTGAGCATGGTGGCCACGCTCCAGCCGTCTAAAACGGCATGGTGACAACTAAACGAGAACTGAAACGTCTCTTCACTGCGCCGGTCCACCTGAAAGTGCAGCAGCGGAGCGTTGCGCCAATCGAGAGGATGCTGCCTTTCCGCTGCTATCCACTGCGCCACGTAGTCTTCCTGTTCATTTGCCGACAGCGAGCGCAGGTCTCCGATCCGCAGTGGCACAACCACCTTTTCATGGACCAATTGGAGTGGCTCAGTGAAGTCGCTCAGATTGAACGAGGTCCGCAGCACCGGATGCAGATCGATCAGTTGTTGCAGCGTGACTCGCAAAGCCTCGCTGTCGAATGGCAGCTTTAGATGGAAGCTGAAGATGTCGTGATACTGTCCCGCCTCCGGGGTTAGTTCGCTGTGGAATAGCATGCCTGCCTGCATTGCCGTCAGCGGATACGCATCAACCACCCCCGCCGGCAAACTCAGCCGATCCTCTTCGCTGATTAAGCTGAATGGCTCAGTCTCGGTAACCTTCGCTGAGCTTTCATTCGAGCGTTCCAGTTCCGCTGCCAATTCCTGGACCGTCTGATACTGGAAGAGTTGCTGCACGCTCAACTCCAGGCCAGCGGCGCGCGCCTTGACGATCACTTGAATCGTCAGGATCGAATCGCCACCCAGTTCGAAGAAGTTGTCATGGATCCCAACGCGCTCTGCACCCAGCACCTCCGCCCAGACACCGCAGAGCAACTCCTCAGTGATCGTGCGTGGCGGCACGTAAGACCGCTCGCCGCTCGCAACGCGCACCTCGCGCGCCGCTAGCTCGCGGCGATCGACTTTGCCATTGGTTGTCAGCGGCAGCGATTCGAGCGGGACAATCGCAGACGGCAGCATGAACTCCGGCAGACGCTCGCGCAGGTATTCTCGTAACTCAGACGTGTTTTGCTCCTCGTTTCCGTCAACGACATAAGCAACCAGGCGCTTTTCACCGTTGGTTTCGCGCCGGATCACGACAGCGCATTCTTTAACTGAATCGTGTCGGCCCAGTACCGCTTCCACTTCACCCGGTTCGATTCGGAAGCCGCGGATCTTCTCCTGTGTGTCGCTCCGCCCGGCATAAACGAGATTGCCATCCGGCAGGTGAAGCGCCAGATCGCCTGTCTTGTAGAGCCGCGCTCCGGGTTCGTTGCTAAACGGGTTCGGTATAAACCGCTCCGCCGTCAGCGCCGGATTGCCCTCATAACCACGCGCCAGCCCCGCACCGCCCACGTAGATCTCGCCACTCACTCCGACCGGCACCGGCTCGAGCCACTGGTCCAGCAGGTAACACTGCAAGTCGCCGATCGGCTTCCCAATCAGACTTCCTCTTTCGGCGTGCACCTCCTGTTCACTGATGCGGTGATAGGTCACGTGCACCGTCGTCTCCGTGATCCCATACATGTTCACCAGCGCCGGACGCTCCACTCCACGCTCACGCACCCAGCCCCGCAGGCTCGCGTAGTCGAGCGCCTCGCCGCCAAACACCACCGTTCTTAACTGTTCATTCCCGCCGGCTGCCGCCACTCGCATCAGCGCGGAGAATGCCGACGGCGTTTGGCTCAGCACAGTCACGCGTTCTGCTTGCAGCAACTGCCAAAACTCTCCCGGCGACCGGCTCAACAGATACGGCACCACCACCAGTTTCCCGCCGTACAGCAGCGCGCCCCACAACTCCCACACCGAGAAGTCGAACGCGTAGGAATGAAACATGGTCCACACGTCGTGCTCGTTGAACTGGAACTCGGCCTGCACCGCGGCAAACAAGCGCGTCACATTGTCGTGCGTGACCATCACTCCCTTCGGCCGTCCGGTGGAGCCCGAGGTGTAGATCACATAAGCCACATTCTGCCCGCTCGCTCCGCACGTCACGTTCTCTGCCGACTCACTCCAGCACTCGCTCAGTTTTACGCCTTGCACTCCTGTAACACTGCCGGTTTCTCCAACCAGCACCAACGCCACGCCGGCATCCGCAACCATGTAGTGCAACCGTTCCGCGGGATAGCTGGGATCAAGGGGCACATACGCTGCTCCCGCTTTCACGATCCCGAGCAGCCCGACCACCAGATCCAAACCACGCTCCATCAGCAGGCCCACGCGCGACTCGGCCCCTAGACCCAGGCTTTGCAGGTACCGCGCGACCCGGTTCGCTTGTTCGTTCAACTCGCCGTATGTAAGTTTCTGCTCACCACTCACTACAGCGATCGCCGTCGCAACTCGCGCCACTTGCCGTTCGAACAAGCTGCCGAGCGTCTCTCCTGTCTCATAAGCACCAGTCTCACTCCACTCGCGCAACAACCGGTGCCGTGCTGCACTATTCATCAACGTCAGTCGTGACACCCGCTGCTCGGGCTCGCGCACGATGCTCTGCAGTAGCTCTTCGTAGTGGCCCAGCATTCGCTCGATCGTGCTCGACTCAAAGAGGTCCGTGCTGTATTCCATTACGGCGCTGATCTGATCGCCGTCATAGATCATTAGGGTCAAATCGAACTTCGCTATGAGGCTTTCGCTCGTAACCCCACCGATGGCGAGCTCCGGCAGCTCCAGACTCTGCGTCGCAGTGTTTTGGAGGACCAGCTTCACCTGGAAAAGAGGCGCGTGGCTGACGTTGCGCTCCGGGTTCAACATCTCAACCACTTTCTCGAACGGCGCCTCCTGGTGCGCATACCCGTTCAACGTCGTGTCTTTCACACGCTCCAGCAACTCGTTAAAGGCTGGATCACCGGCGAGATCTGCGCGCAGCACGAGTTGATTCACGAAGAAGCCGATCAGCGATTCGGTCGTGCCCTGATTGCGATTGGCGATGTCGGTGCCGATTAGAAAATCGGTCTCGCCACTGTAGCGTGACAACAAAACCTCAAAAGCAGCCAGCATCGTCATGAACAACGTCACGCCTTTGTGGCGACCTAATGCTCTCAGTGAGTGCGAGAGCTCAGGAGACAGCGTTATCGCCTCATACGATCCACGCCGCGTCGGCGCCACCGGACGCGGGTGGTCGGTAGGCAATGCCAACATGTGTGGCGCATTCGCCAGATGTTGTTTCCAGTAATCCAGATGTCTTTCGAGCACTGGGCCAGTGAGCCGCTGCCGCTGCCAAATGGCGAAGTCGGCATACTGGGCCGGCAGTTCAGCGAGTGGGGATGGACGACCTTCAGCGAAGGCTAGGTAGAGAGCGATGATTTCGCGGGTAAGAATATCCTGCGACCAACCGTCCGAAACGATGTGATGTGTTGTAAAGACGATCGCGTGTTCAGACTCGCTGACTCGCAGTATCACCACGCGCAGCAACGGACCAGTCGCGAGGTCGAAGGGGCGCCGTAGCTCTTCGGATGAGAGTTTTGATACTTGTCTCTCGCGTTCACTTTCCGGTAATTCCTGCAGATCGATCACGCGAGGATTTAGATTGATGTTCGCAGAGACGATCTGCACTGGGTCAGCGCCAACGAGATCGAACGTGGTCCGCAGTACTTCGTGTCGTCTTACCACTTCATTGAATGTTTGCTGGAGCACTGGGATGTTGAGCTTTCCAGTTATCCGCAACGCGTCTAGGCAGTTGTAGGTAGTGTTGTCGGGCTCCAACTGCGCGATGAACCAGAGGCGCTGTTGCGCAAACGAGAGCGGGCAAGGATCTCCCGGGACGCGCTTCGGCATTTCCTTCTTCCTGCTTGCCCTGCTCGCCTTCAGCTCGTAGGCAAGTTTCGCGAGCTGCTCGGGAGAGAGATTTGCGATTTGACTGGAAAGGGTACTCATCAACACCTCGCTTGACCACTCTGCGTTCTCTGCGTACCTCAGCGTTCTCTGCGTTAAAGTTATCCTTCAACGCAGAGAACGCTGAGGTACGCAGAGAACGCAGAGAAGAGTGGTTATGACTGTTGGAGAGCGGAGAGGATCTCGGCGGTGTCTTCACTTTCGATCTGTTCGAGCTGGCCCTGTACGATCGCTGGCGCGAGCGCGGCGATCGTCGGGGCTTCAAAGACCGCGCGCAGTGATAAATCGACCTGGAAGTGTTCGCGCAACTGGAAGATCAGGCGCGTGGCCAGGAGCGAATGGCCGCCCAGATCGAAGAAGTTGTCGTTGATGCCAACCCGCTCGACTTTCAAGATCTCGCGCCACAGTCCCGCCAGCTCTTCTTCCAGCTCCGTTCTCGGCGCGACGAACTTTTCTGCCTCGCGACTGGTCTTTGAAAGCTCAGCGAGACGCCGGCGATCGATCTTTCCGTTCGCGGTGAGAGGCAGCGACTCGAGCAGGATAAAAATGTCCGGGACCATGTGAGCCGGCACTCGCCCCCTTAAAAAATTACGTAGTTGTGCGACGTCCTGCGTGCCATTGTTCATCACTACGCCGGCGACGAGTTTCTTGTCAATGTCAGCATCGTCGTCTCCGGTCAATGTAACTACCGCAGCCTCGACGAGCGGGTGTTCTTTCAAAAGCGCCTCGATGCCGTCAGGCTCGATCCGGTAACCGCGAATCTTCAGTTGATGATCTGCTCGCCCTATAAACAGCATGTCTCCATTTGCGAGGCTGCGAGCGAGATCTCCGGTCTTATACATCCGCGCCCCGGGAGTGTTGCTAAATGGATTTGGAATAAACCGCTCAGCAGTGAGCGCAGGATGATTCAGGTAACCGCGTGCGAGGCATTCGCCACCGACATAAAGCTCGCCGGAGATGTTTGGCGGCACCGGTCGCAGATATTGATCGAGCAGATAGAGCTGAGTGCGTGGGAGCGCAGTGCCGAGAGGCAGATCCGTTACTGTTTGATCCGAAAGCGGCAAGTGATAAATCGTCGAGGTAATGGTCGCTTCAGTCACGCCATAACCGTGCAGCAACGGCACGCCAAAACTCTGCCATTGTCCCAGTAGTTTGTTTGAGACTTTATCGCCGCCGATAATTACGAACCGCAGCGTCTCGGGCAGACGCATCTCACGCGCAGACAAGCATCGCACCCACTCGGTCCAGTAAGCGGTCGGCAACTCCATCCCCGTGATCCGTAATTGTTCGATGACGCGCAGCAGATTCGAGGCGTCAGTCGCGCGCTCGTCACCGTGGAAGACGATGGCGGCGCCGCACAACAACGTCGGGAAGATCTCTTCGAGCGCCACATCAAAGCTCGGTAGAATGCGATCGCTGGCGCGCAGTCCGAGCCCCTCGCTGTAATCCAGGCTGAACTTCGTGAGGGCATCCTGCGTGATGAGAACGCCGTTGGGCCGCCCAGTCGAGCCGGAAGTGTAGACGGCGTAAGCAAGATTATTACCGGTGGCCGTAACAGAAAGATCATACACACTCTCATCTGCGATCTCTGCGGCCGAAGCATCAAGGCTGATAACCTCTGCGCTGATGTCTGAAAGTGCTACCGGGAGATCTTCTCGCGTCAGCAGCAGCGGCGCCTGCGCATCCGCAATCATGAACGCGAGGGTCGCCGGTGGGTACGACGGATCGAGCGGCACAAACGCCGCTCCGGCTTTCAGGATTGCCAGCAGCGCAACTACCAGATCGAGCGATGGCTCGAGGTGAACGGCAATGAGCATCTCCGGGCGCGCCCCGTGACGTTTTAAGTAGCGCGCGAGTTGATTGGCACGTTGATTCAACTCAGCGTAAGTCAACATGCGATCATCGAAAGTGACCGCGAGTGCTTCAGGCTTGCGCGCCGCCTGCTCTTCGATTAGCTGGTGAACGAGTTTATTTCCATTCATATCAGTTACACCCCAGCGTTCGAGTAGTGCGCGGGTTTCGCTGCGAGAGGTCAAAGGCAGCTCGAGGATGCGCTGTTCCGAAGCGTTCGTTATCTCCTCCAACAAATTTTCAAAGTGACCCACCATGCGCTCCACTGTGGGTTGATCAAACAAATCAGTTGCATAGAGAAATGCTCCGTCGAGCCCGTTTACACTTTCAGACATTACGAGGCTGAGATCAGTTTCTGACGCCACCATCGGCACCTCGTACGGACTGAACCGCAAGCCCGACACATCCAACGACTCGGGTGCATTCTGCAAACTGAATTCAACCTGGAAGAGCGGCATGCGATTCAAGCTGCGTTCGGGCTGGAGCATCTCGATGATCTGCTCAAACGGCACATCCTGATGCTGGTAAGCTGCGAGCGCCATCTGCTTCACGCGCTGCAACAACTCGAGGAAAGTCGGATTGCCGCTCAAGTCTGTGCGCATCACCAGCATGTTCACAAAGAACCCGATTAGGCCTTCTGTTTCGTGACGGGTACGATTTGCGATCGCGGTGCCGACGGCAATATCCGTGTGGCCACTGTAGCGGAAAAGCAGCGCGTTGAACGCGGCCAGGAGGAGCATGAACAGCGTCACTCCTTCACGCTGGCTCAGCGACATGAGTTGTTCGCTAAGCTCTTTCTTCAATTCAAACGTCACTCTCGCACAACGGAAAGTCGCGACTTCCGGCCGGCGACGATCCGTTGGCAGTTCCAGCACTTCGGGCACGTCCGCTAGCTGCGTCCTCCAGTAAGACAACTGCTCCTCGAGCACATCACCCTGCAGATATTCACGCTGCCAAACTGCGAAGTCGGCATACTGAATGGGCAGATCAGGCAGCGGCACGGGAGCCCCACTCGCGAATGCTTCGTAAAGCGCTGATATTTCACGACAGAGGATATCAATGGACCACCCGTCGGTGACGATGTGATGTGAAGTAAACAGCAACGCGTGTTCCTGCTCGCCGAGCACTACGAGCAGCGCCCGCATTAATGGACCACGCGCGAGGTCAAATGGACGTTGTCTCTCGTCAACAGCAAGTCGATCTAAAACGGGGCCACGCTCTTCCGGCAACATATCGCTCAGGTTCACACTCCGCAATGACATGGGGGTGAACGGCTCAATACGTTGCACTGGACTCCCGCCAACGTTGTCGAAGACTGTATGCAGGACTTCGTGCCTGCGAATAATCTCGTTGAGACTCAGCTCGAGCGCGACGACGTCGAGTGGGCCGGTGACGAGGAGTGCCTGGAAAGAGTGGTACAACGGATCGCCGGGTTTTAACTGCTCCAGAAACCAGAGACGTTGCTGCGCAAACGAGAGGGGCAACTCTCGATCGCGAGATGCAGGCACGATGCGCGGTGACGTGCTTTCAGGCGCGGAAGAGTCGATGTACGTCGCGAGTTCCGCGACCGTCGGGTTCTCAAACAATGCGCGCAGAGGCAGCTCGACGCTCATCGCCTTTTGCACGCGAACCATGACTTGTGTCGCCAGTAACGAATGACCACCGAGCTCGAAGAAGCTGTCGTTTAATGAGACTTTTGGTAGTCCGAGAGTGTTGGCCCAGATCTCCGCCAGCATCTGCTCAGTCGTAGTGCGCGGCGCCAGATACTCTCCCCTGCCGGTGCGGTCTTTTAAGTCCGGCAGCGCGCGACGATCGATCTTGCCGCTCATCGTGCGTGGGAGTTTTTCCATCAGCACATAGGCCGACGGCACCATCGAGCCGGGCAAACGTTCCTGCAGGTAGGTGCGCAATGCATCGAGTTGGAGCTCGCCGTCGCCGACGATGTACGCGCACAGGAAATTTCCACCACTCGTGTCTTTTCGATCGATTACGGCCACGTCTTGCACGCCGTCGAAGCCACGCACGAGACTGTTAATCTCTTCCAGCTCCACGCGCACGCCTCTGATCTTCACTTGCTGATCCTTGCGGCCGAGCAGCTCGATGTTGCCGTCGTCCAACAGTCGGCCGAGATCGCCTGTGCGGTAGACGATATCGTTTGGGTCGTTACTGAACGGGTTTTGAATGAACACTTCGGCAGTCAATTCCGGCTGTTTGTAATAACCATGGCTACGATAAGGAGTGCGGATATAAATCTCGCCGATTACGCCTGCCGGACAGGCACGTCCTTCTTCGTCGACGATCAAAGCGCGCGCGCCGGGCATCGGTTTTCCGACGGGTACCGAGCGATTTTTCTCATCACCGGGCTGCACCTCGTAGATAAACTTCGCCATCGTCGTCTCCGACGTGCCGTAGAGGTTAATCAGCTTCACTCGATCACCGAAGACTTCCCGCCAGCGTCCGACGTCTGCCGGCAAGAGGGCTTCACCGGCGAGCAGCACGTATCTCAGTGCCTGAAATTGATCTGACGTGAGGTCTTCGTTGAGGATGGCGCGGAACAACGTCGGCACGCAGTGGATCAAACTAATCTGTTCCCGGTCCAGCCATGAGACCAGCTCTTTCGCGTCCGTGACGAGCTCGTTGTGTTCGGGAACGCAGATCGTGCCGCCAGCGCAGAGCGGTACGAAGATGTCGCGCAACGAGCCGTCAAATGAAAGTGGCAACAGTTGACTGACGCGATCGTTCTTACCGATGTTTAAGGTCTCAATCTGCCAGCGGATGAAATGGTCGATACTTTTCAGCCTGCCCGCGATGCCTTTCGGACGTCCGGTTGATCCGGAAGTGAAGTAGACGTAACAGAAATCGTCAGGCGCAGAGGGTTCGGTTTCCTTTGTTGCTAATACGTTGTTAAGAGCAAGCTGGTCCAGGCTCAGCACTGTGCCGGGCGTGAAACCATTGAGTCGCTGCGTCAGATTCGTTTCGCTGATCAACAAGTCAGGCGTGACGTCTTTGAGCATCGTTCCCAGTCGCAGATCCGGAAGCAGTGGATCAAAGGGCACGAACACAGCGCCGGCTTTCAGAACGGCAATGATGGAGGTGATCGCATCGACTTTGCTGTCGAGCAGAATGGCGACGATGCTTCCCTTCCGCGCGCCGCCGGAGATTAGCAGTTGGGCCAGCTTGTCAGTGCGTTGCTGTAACTCACGATAGGTGATGCGCATCTCGCCACACGAGATCGCTACCTGCTCAGGCATGCTCTGAGCCATGCGGTCGAATAAATGCTGTACCGGTTCATGCTTCATTTCTGTTTTGCTCCACCACATCCCACGCGATAATCGACAGGGGATCTACGCAACCGTTACGGCGTTGTTGCTCACTTGAAATCCCGAACTGCTTTGCGAGTAGATGAATCTCGGAACACGCAGCCACGAATGAGTCCACGTTATGATGTTTCATCATCGTTTGAATAAACGCACTCGCTTCCTTCAGATTGCGGTTGAGCTTTACTTCGTAGATCAGCTCGTGTATCTGTCGCTGTTCGTCGTCGGTCGGAAATACGAAGTAGTTCTGAGCCTCTTCCCAGCGCGGGTGCCGTTGCAGCAGCTCCAGCTTGATGGTGCCGGTTGAGCTAACCACGAGGTGTGGTTTCTTTGCCGATTCGACTGCGGAAAAGATGACGTCCGGGAGTGAGATGATTCGTTCTCGCAGCGCGTGGGGTAGTTGCGGGAGGAGGTAATGAATCGTGATGCAACAGATGACGAATTGCGACGCGCCCATGCGATCGAGCAGCTCGAGGGCATCGATCAACCTCGTGAGTATCGGTTGCGTCTCGCCCCGCAGGAACGCTTCCGTTCGATCGGGAAATGCCGGATCCGAATACATCACCACGACCGGCTCATCCTGCTCCCGCCGCAACCCCTCACCGCTGAGCTCATAAATCGTCTTCACAAACTCCGCCGACGCGAGCCCACCCATCCCACCTAAAACTCCGAGCACTGGTTTAGTCATTTTGCGCCTCTTCCGCTAATTGAGGTTTGGGAGGTTGAACGTGTCCAGAAAGATGCCGAATGTGAGCACGACGATGAGCAGGTCGTCTTCGAAGGGCAGGTTCAGCTTGAAACCGCTCTGCGCGTATTGATCTCGCAAACGATCGATCACGTCATGATTGAAGTAACCCTGTCGCTTGATGCGTTCGTGCGACACCATGTCGTTGACCCACTCGATGCCATGCTGCAACAAGTATGGACTTCCCGGCGCGTGAAAACCAAACTTCTCTCGCTTCACGATCTCAGCCGGAAGAAAATCTTCAGCGACCCGCTTGAGAATGTATTTTTCGATGTAGTTGTTGAGTTTCAATTCCGGCGGCGTGCGGGTTGAAAACTCCACCAGATCGATATCGAGAAACGGATAACGGCCTTCAACCGAATTAGCGAGCGTCATCCGATCGCCATGATCCGAGATCAGGTGATCCGA
>Ga0134121_10003251_pt1 | contig 13642 bp, 17 predicted proteins | sample KB301_FD_96463 | JGI IMG/M metagenome (GOLD analysis project Ga0134121, IMG submission 96463) | Terrestrial soil microbial communities without Nitrogen fertilizer from Kellogg Biological Station, Michigan, USA - KB3-0-1 | ecosystem: Environmental > Terrestrial > Soil > Unclassified ...
GCCGGAGCTGGGGCGCACGAAGATCCGCGGCATGCTCGCCAACCTCACCATCGCGATTCCCCGGGGGGTATTGCTCAAGGTGGCCGGCTGGGCGATGGTGGCGCACGTGACCTTCACGGAGCCCTGGTACATCGGCGGCGTCATTGGCTTCTTCCTGATCGGCGCCGCCTCCACCAAGGACTTCGCGGACATGGAAGGCGACCGCGCCGGAGGCTGCAAGACCCTGCCCATCCAATACGGAGCCAAGAAGGCCGCCTGGATCATGGCCCCCTTCTTCGTCCTCCCCTGGCTCCTGCTGCCGCTGGGAGCCCACACGCCGGACCCGCAGAACCCGCAGCACGCCATCCTCACCGGCAACCCGACCCTGCTGACGGCCATGGGCATCCTCTTCACCCTCTGGGGCGCCTACACCGTCTACCTCCTGGTGCGAGACCCCAAATCCCTCACCGAGACGGAGAACCACCCGTCCTGGAAGCACATGTATCTGATGATGATGGGGGCTCAGGTGGGGTTGGCGCTGGCGTATATGTTCTAGCTCAGGCTCTTCGGATCGATCCCGCGGCGTTCCCAGAACGCCTTGAAGAGGTTGCGCTGCCGTTGGGCGTCCTCAATGGTGCGGTGCTTGTAGACCCCAGGGGGAAAGCGCTGCGGGCACGTCTGTTCCGCGAATTTCCAGACGGCCTCGATCGCCCGCCAGAGCGCTGGGTCCCCAGGCTCGTACCACAGAGAGTCCTCCATTTCCTGGAGGTCGCGGATTTTCTTGATGGGCATCTAGGCGGCAGTCTTGTCGTCGTGTTGCTCTTGAGGAGCGCGGATCAGCCGGTCTCGATACTGCTCCTGCATCTCCATGTAGTAGGCCACCAAGCGCTCGGGATCATGACCGAAGCGTTCCGAGATGCGGTGCCGCACCTCGCGGATCTCATCGATGACGGGGTCAGCTTTCTGTTTCATCGTTCTCTCCAAGCAACTCCAGCGGCGTGACCAAGGCCGGAACGAATAGCCCCAGCATCGTGTTCACCCGCCGAATGTGCCCGAATTTGTTCGCGTTGGCAAGGTGCCGACAATTCCACGTCACCAGGAAGTCGCACTTATGATACGAGGCCAAGGCCAAGTGCAGCGCATCTCCTCCCGGATCCGCAGGCATCAGTTTGGGCCGAGTGTAGGTGGCGACGATCTCCAGGGTCCCAGGTTCAATGGAAAATAGAGGTAGCTCTTTCATCAGGGCTAGTCGGGGAGCATTCTCCGTCCCGCTGTAGCAGGGTAAAGACGATGGTTTTATTGGACCGCATCGGCCAGCGAGTGGATAGAGGGGAGAGCCTTAGCGGCCCCAACGAGATTTAGAGCGGGAGCAAAGGTCGGCCATCGTTATAATCTTAGTGCTGCCGCCATCAACATAAATCTTCCCTATGAAGGCTTCCTCGTGACTTACGACCTGCTTACGTACCCACTTGATTTTCCGAAGGAAGAGAGCTGCCAGGTCCCGGTGCGATGCATCCCCGATTAGCACAAAAACCTTAGCCCCGCACATGGCGATGGCGACTTGCTCTTCAAGATTCTCCTTCAACTTGTCTTGCGTGATAGCGATCCAGCCATTCCTAGCGATCTCCGGTATCCATTCGATGTCCTTTGCTCCTGGGCACAGTACCGAGGCGGCCTTAACCTTAAGGCCGCCAACTCTAAGAGCACTGGTGAACTGATGCCCGAGATTTTCGTCTACGAAGAAGACGAGTTCAGGCTGCCCTATAGAAGGCGATTGCGGCCTCAACTTCTCGGCGCTCTATTCCGTAGTCCTGCGCGATATCATTTTCTTTTTCACCCGCATCAATTCTACTCACAATCGCAGACACTCGTATACCCTTTCGTGAGGAAATGACAGGTTTTCCGAATGAGACGCTAGGATCAATGACGACTAGGCGCGGAAGCTCATCCTCCGGCGGCATTAGGGCACTGACAAAGCCTGGGAAAAACTGTCTATAGCCGCCCTGCGCTTCGTCCCAATCTACTCGCCTCAGGTGTGCATCAAAGACATGCATCAGACAAAGTTGCCCGGCACGTCCAAGGTTGATCAGCTTCCCGTAGTGTTCAAGGAGAACTTCCCCGGGCGCCGTCCGCAGCTTCTTGCTCAGTAGCAGCCGGTCGATTTGATAGTCCTTTTCAGCCGTCGTTAGGGCTTGCCTGAGAACAGACATGCGAACGTCCTCTTCTCGGCGAATCGCACGCAGGAGATGCGCCTCGACTAGATTCGAGAATGACAAAAGAGCTCCTGCCTTAATCAAGGGTTCGGAGCGTACGGACTCGCCGCCCCTGGGGTAATTTCTCCCTCGTACCCAACTCCGGAGCGTGGCGGGGGAGAGATCAACGTAGCGCGCTGCTTGGGCAATGGTATAGCGCGGCACCTCATTAGGTGCAAAATTGCCGTAGAGGATACGCGCTGCTTCGTCCTGGTCAACCATCTCGGTCACCCCTCAAGTGTAGTGCGAGAAGCGGGTCGAACCTGGATCTTAGTCGGCAACTTCATGGGTTAGCTCTCTTCGGAAATTCGGTGACGTTACCCCCGGTTTCCTGCTTGTAGTGCTCTCGAGTGATACCGTACTCTTCAGCAAGCATCTTCGCGTTATTCTTAAGCCAATACTCAATCATCTGCGCCGCTACCGGACCGGCATCTTGGTCATCCGCGGCGACGTACTGATCGAACGCCCAAGCAAAGAAGCCCTTGAGAGTTGGCTGAGGCTTGGAGGTATGCGGGCTTCCCATGAACCGATATCCTATCACATGTTAAGACATGCGCCTACATGCCGTCGCATGTTTACCATCCGGCCTCCCGCCCGTAGGTTCCGCGAACCGGGCCAGCTCTACGGTATCGATCCGCCGCTCCCTCAGCTCCACCTTGGAGCGAATCGTGGCGCTGGCAGGCGGTAGTGCGACGGTAGATCATGATAGCATCTCCTGGTCCGTGGGCAAGGTTGAGCGGCAGAGATCGGAGATGACATGCTTGGCGAGATGGTGACGAGCACCCCCGTGGAGCGGCGCCAGCGCAAGAATCTGGGCGCCTTCTACTCGCCAAAGTCTCTGGTCGAGCCGATGGTCACCTGGGCGGTGACCCGGAGCGACCAGTCGGTGCTCGATCCGTCCTGCGGGGATGGGATCTTCCTGGAAACCGCGGCGCGTAGACTCCGTGCCCTGGGCTCCGGTCCCGAACGAGCCGCTTCTCTTCTTCACGCCGTCGACCTCAACCCTGCCGCCGTCGGCGTGACTCGGGATCGGCTGACCTCCGCGCTCGGCGGGCCTTTCGGCAATGCCCTCGTGGGCAGCTTCTTCTCGCTGCCCCCTCCCGGCATCCTCTTCGGCCCACCGGAAGGGGTGGACGCGGTGATCGGCAATCCGCCGTACATCCGCTACCAGGACTTCGCGGGTGGCGCCCGGCTCGAGGCCTTGGAGCGCGCCGCGGATGCAGGAGTGCAACTCACCCGTCTCGCCTCGTCCTGGGCACACTTCGTCGTCCACGCCGTGGCGTTTCTGCGGTCCGGAGGACGGCTCGCCCTCATCCTGCCTGCTGAGCTGATCCATACCTCCTATGCGGCTCCGCTCCGGGAGCACCTTCGTCTTTCCTTTGCCGAGGTCCACGTCGTTTCCTTCCGGCATTCGGTGTTCCCCGACGTCCAGGAAGAGGTGGTGCTGCTCCTTGCAGCGGGAAAGGACCGAGGTCCGGGACGTCTTGGCTTGACCGAGGTCGAGTCCGGCTTGGATCTCGCCGATCTTGCGGCCGTCCTGGATCGCGCTGAAATCTTCGGACCGGGAGTGGAACCGCGGAAGTGGATTCCAGGCTACTCGGCTCATCCGAGCGCCGTTTCTCTGGATCGCTTTCAGGCCCTCGGCCTCTTGAGCCCGCTCGGCGATGTGGGCAAGGCGAGTATCGGTTTCGTCAGCGGCGCCAACGAGTATTTCGTTTTGACCCCCGAGGAGGCCGCGCACTGGCGCCTTCCCGAGTCCTCTCTTCAGCCGGCCCTGATTCGGGCGCGGCTGATCCCTGGCCTGCAGATTACAGCCGGCGAGTTTGACGGCGTCCGGTCCCAAGGTGAGCGCTGCCTGCTCTGGACTCCTGGAGAGCGACTGACGCGAGCGGAGCGAGCCTACGTTCAGCACGGAGAAGACCTCGGCTATGACAGCCGGTACAAGTGCCGCGTCCGTTCGCCATGGTTCCGTGTTCCCGGTGTGATCACGCCGGACGCGTTCTTGACCTACATGAGTGACGTGGTGCCGCGCCTCTGCCTCAATCGGGCCCAGATCGTCGCCTCGAACAATCTCCACACCGTCCGTTTGCCGGGAGTTCCCGCCGCGTTGCGGAAGGCCTTTGTCGTGGCCTTCTATAACTCCGCGACCCTGTTGTCCTGCGAGCGGGTCGGACGCAGCTACGGCGGAGGAGTTCTGAAGCTGGAGCCTCGCGAGGCCGATCGCATCCTCGTCCCCTCCGTGGACCTGGTAGCCCGGCACAAGGATTCCCTGTCCAGGCTGGCGGCCCGGGTGGACACTGCGGTCCGCCAGGGTCGCGAGGGCTTTCTGGATGAGGCGACCGCCGAGGTCGACGCCATTCTCTTCGAGGAAGAAGGAGTCGCGCGAAGCGAGATGGCCGCCGCTCGGACAACCCTTCATGAACGGCGCCGGAGCCGCAGCCGGCCTTCTCGCGCCAGGAAGCCGCGGGTCGTTCCCCTTTCGTCCCCTCATGGCTCGTAAGACCAGCCCTCGCGTGGCGTTGAGCCCGGGTTGCCGGCCGCTCTTTGAGATGTATGAGGCGGCTATCGCCGCCAAGCCTTCCCGCTGGCCGGAGGTAGAGGACCAATTCCTCTCGGCAATGTGGGATTTTGACCAAGCTTTCGCCGTCGGCCTCGCGGATCAGGGAGACAATCAGAACGGCAAGGGAGACTTCTTCACGGACCTGATGGCGTTACTGCTGGAGAACTGTTCCGGGAAGGATCTGCACGGCCGGGGTGCGGTGCCGGGACTGATCTTTCCAAAGCACAATCTCGACACCTCGTACCCCAAGCAGGGCACGGTCGAGATTCTCATTGAGACGAAGGCGGCAGGGGCGCCGAAGTCGGTTCGCAACCCCTTGCAGAAGAATCCCAAGGGCAGGCCGGGAAGCTCGGACCTGGACAAGAGGGTCAAGGAAGCCGGCCTCAAGACGATCGATCTCAAGGCCGAGTGGGCCCGAAACGCCGGCCAGGGCGGAGGCCCGACGAGCGATCTCCTGACCTGGTTGCACGCGAGCAAGCCTCTTGCTGTCCTGTTTCTTGCCATCCGGGTGGTTGACGCCAAGGACTTCGAGCGGACTCTCTTCTTCGCCAATGCCGCCAATCAGATGATGGACGCTGTGGGCTTGGTGGCCTACGAGCCCAAACCATCCTCGGATGGCTATAAAGCCTGCACGGTTCCGACTCACCTGGAGCTCGATCGGGTTCTGAGCCGAGTCTGTACCGCGTTACGAATCCTGCCGTAGCCCCATCCTGGCCCGCTTCTTGCTTTTTCGTGGTGCGAAGGAGCTGCCCTGCTCAAAGCGCCGTCGGTTCGGCGCGGCGGTGGTGGCTCAAGACCATCTACGGAGGATTCGCACCATGTCGATCAAATCACGCGTGGCGCTGGGTTTCACTGCTCTCGCCTTCTCGCTTCTCGCGGCTTTGCCGGCCCGTGCAGCCGAGACGAAGTGCAACCTGAATTTCACTCTGTCGTCGTGGGCGATCGGAGTCAAGGTCGCTCACGGCTCGGGAACGGTGACTTGCGACAACGGCCAGACGGCCCGGGTCAAGCTCGAAGGCAATGGCGTTGGACTGGCTGCCGGCAAGAACAAGGTTCGCGAAGGCCATGGGAAGTTCACGGGCGTCTCGGACATCAACGAGGTTTTCGGAACGTATGCCGCCGCGAGCGCCTCGGTGGGTGCCGGCAAGTCGGCGGACGCACAAGCCCTGACCAAGGGGCCCGTGTCGCTGGCCCTGGCGGCGAAGGGTACGGGCGTCGAGCTCGGAATCAGCGTCTCGGCCTTCACCATCTCCAAGGAGTAACCCCGTCGTAAACGGCCCGGCCCTGCCGCTTCATCGGAGGCAGGGCCGGGCGCCATCCTTTTCAGCGATTTCCAGCTTCTCCTCCCGGACTCCGCCCCCTGGCGGCTCGCTTTCACATCTTAGGCGCACCTAAGATTCAGGAGGGCAAGCTTTTCAAGCCCGGAAAGGATAGGCATGGACCTGACATCCGCCGCCGCACCCATGTCGCGAAGCCAAGGCTCCCTGACGTTCTCGGAGCGTCTCAACACCGTCTGGCACGAGCGGGCCTTGCAGATTTTCACCTTCATCGTGCTTGCCCATTGGGTGGAGCATCTGGCGCAGGCCTTCCAGATCTACGTCCTGAAATGGCCGGCGCCACAGGCGCGCGGGGTTCTGGGCCTCTGGTACCCGTGGCTCATCAAGTCCGAGGTGCTGCACTACGGCTACGCCCTGGTCATGCTGATCGGCATCTGGATGCTGCGTCCCGGCTTCGTCGGGACCGCGCGCAAGTGGTGGACGGTGGCCCTCGTCGTCCAGTTCTGGCATCACATCGAGCACGCGCTGCTCCAGGGGCAGGCCCTTCTGGGCCAGAACCTGTTCAACCGGCCGGTGCCGACGAGCATCGCCCAGCTCTGGATCCCCCGGGTGGAGCTGCACCTGATCTACAACACGATCGTCTTCATCCCGATGGTGATCGCCATGTACTACCACATGTTCCCGCCGGTGGGAGAAGCGGCCCACATGAGATGCACCTGTGCTTTCCAGCCGCGTCTTGCCGCGGCCTGATCCGGCTCTCCGTGGTTGGGTAGGGCGTTTCCTGAACTGGCGCCATGCGCGCACGGCGATGCAGCTCCCGCTGTTTGCCGTCGCCATGGCCATGATCGCTCACGGCCTCTTCGGCCCGCAGCTCGCGCCACGCAATCTCGCCACCCTCCTCACCTGGGTGCACTACCGGGGTGCGCTCGTCCTCGTCCTGCTGGCGGCGGGCAATCTGTTCTGCATGGCGTGTCCCTTCATGCTGCCGCGCACGATCGCCCGGCGCTTCTTCAAGCCCGTCCGGCGCTGGCCCCGGTGGCTGCGCTCCAAGTGGCTCTCCCTGGGGCTCTTCGTCCTCGTCCTCTACGCCTACGAGCTGTTCGACCTCTGGAGCTCGCCGTGGTGGACGGCTTGGCTGATCGTCGCCTACTTCGCCGCCGCCCTGACGGTGGATTCGGTGTTCAAGGACGCCTCGTTCTGTAAATTCGTCTGCCCGATCGGCCAGTTCAACTTCGTGGCCTCCACCGTCTCGCCCCTGGAGGTACGGGTCCGTGACGCGGATGCCTGCGTCACCTGCGAGACGCACGACTGCATCAAGGGGACGCGCGATCCCGTCGATCCGTCGATCGTTCTCCAGCAGGGCTGCGAGCTGGGCCTCTTCCTGCCGAAGAAGGTAGGCAACATGGATTGCACCTTTTGCCTGGACTGCGTCCACGCCTGCCCACACGACAACGTGGTCATCGCGACGCGCGTGCCGGCGAGCGAGCTGTGGGTCGATCCGCGCCGGTCCGGCGTCGGCCTGTTCTCGCGGCGGAAGGATCTGGCGGCGCTGGCGATCGTCTTCGCCTTCGGCGCGCTGGTGAACGCCTTCGGCATGGTGAGCCCGGTCTACGCCGTGGAGGAGTGGCTGGCCCGTCATCTGGGGACCACCCGCGAGGCGCCGGTGCTGGGCGTGCTCTTCCTGCTTCTCCTCGTGATCGAGCCCGTCGTGCTGCTCGCCCTCGCCGCCTGGCTGACGCGCCGGGGGGCCGGCACGCGGGAGCCGCTGGTGAAGCTCACCAACCGCTTCGCTTATGCCTTCATCCCGCTGGGTTTCGGGATCTGGCTGGCCCACTACACCTTTCATTTCGTCACCAGCCTGTGGACCTTCGTGCCGGTGACCCAGGAGGTGCTGGCCGCCGTGGGGCTGCCGCTCGGGGAGCCGAGCTGGCGCCTCACCGGTCTCCCGCCGGGGCTCGTCCATCCGCTGGAGCTGGGCTTTCTCAGCCTGGGACTGCTAGGCTCGCTTCTAGTCGCCCACCGCATAGCAGCGCGAGACTACCCGGTGCGGACGGCGCGGGCCTTCGTGCCCTGGGCCGGACTCTTTCTTCTCCTGACCGCCGCCGCCCTCTGGCTCCTCTATCAGCCGATGGAGATGCGCGGCGCCATGATCCTGGGAGGCTGACATGACGATTCGCCGCCTGCCGCTCTTCGTCCTTGCGATGGCCCTGGGTCTCGGCCTGCTGGCCGCGTCGCCGGCCAGGGCTCACCAGGGGCCGCCGTTTCCCATCCTGGTGGACCAGACGGTCGGCCCCTACGTCGTCTCCGTGTGGACGGACCCGGACATTGGTACCGGCACTTTTTACGTGATTCTCGACGCGCCGAAGGGCAAGAGCCTTATCGAGCCCAAGCGGGTGCGGATCGGCGTGCGCCCCGTCTCCGGCCGGCTGCCCGAGGTGCTCTATGACGCGGAGGCGCAGCGGGTCCGCCAAGGTGCCCGCTACTACACAACGGCGCAGTTCGACCGGGGCGAGATGTGGCACGTCCGCTGTCTCCTCGACGGTCCTCAGGGCGGCGGCGAGCTCAAGGCGGACGTCGAGGCCACGCCGGACGGCACCCTCGGACCGCTCGGCTCGCTGATCTATCTCGTCCCTTTCCTCGGCGTCGGCGGGCTCTGGCTGAAGGCCGTGATGTACCGGCGGAAGACGGGGGAGGCGGCGGCCTCGTGACCTGACGGAATCAAATCAGTGGAAGTAGCTCCACACCAGGATCAAGACGATAAAAATCGCCATCCAGATCAGGAGTACTTTGAGCGTCGCGGGCCTGCCGCCGCGGCTCGGCGGAGCGGCTTCGGGAACGTGTTGGTAGACGAGGTCGACGAAGGCCTCCCAGTCGGTCTCCGTCGCGAAGAGCTCCCGTGGGAAGATGTTGACGACTTGGATCGACGGATAGAGCAGCACGATATCCTTGCCGATCTTCCGCTTGAAAAAGCCGTCCCACGGCAGCTCTGACGGTATGGGGTCCGTCTCCATGCGAATCCCCGACTCATCCGCCTCCCCCACGATCGTGGACTGCAGGAGAGCGTTGCTTTGGAGCAGCTTCCGTGGCGCCACATAGAGCGAGTAACCGAAGAGTCCCACGAGGAACAGAACGAAGACGACGACAGGCCCCACGCCTTCCCAGGAGATGGCGCCACCTTGGAGCCAGGAGACGACCTGCCCCGAGATCACGACGAGCGCGACAATGCCGCCAAAGATCAGGGTGCGCGGGGACAGAGTCAGAGCCGCCCGGTTCATCCGGCGCAAGACGCCGGCGTCGATCTGTCCGCGGAAGGGGACCGCCATGCGGGGGGATGATACCGCAAACATTCTCCAGGCCCTGCGGGAAAGAAGGAGTAGGATGAGGATATGGGCCCGAGCGTCAACCCTCGGAAAGGGCGGTTAATGGCTGCCGGGGCCAGTAGAAGGAGGAAGGATGAGCGCACTCAAGATCGTCGCACTCCTGTTGATCGCCGCCGGTATTCTGGGGCTGGTTTACGGCGGCATCACCTACACCAAAACGACCCACGAGGCCAAGGTCGGCCCGTTCGAGATGTCGATCAAGAAAAAGGAAACGGTCAACATTCCGGTCTGGGCAGGCATCGGTGCGATCGTGGCCGGCGGAGCTCTGTTCCTGCTCAGCACGAAGAAGTAGCTAGGACCCGTGGACCACGTTCACCTTTCGCCCGATCGGCATCGTTCATTTTCGCTACACGGCTGGGCCGACTTCGGCACCTGCTGCTGGCCGTACAAATGTGGTCCAGTTGCTACCCACCATCTGTGTCGATGGCACCTGGCAGTACGATTCGAGCCGTTCCGGCTACCATTGCCTGTACGACCAGCCTTGTTAGGCGCGAAGTTGAGGACCCGTGACCTGCGCATCAGGCTCCTGCCGGGGGAGTCAGCCGGTGATCCAGCCTGTCAGCAAGCACCTTCGACATTCTCCTCTCTCTTCGATGCCCACGACATGGGCCAACCTGACCGGCAAGCCGGGCCAAAGGTCCGTGATCCCTCAGCCCAGGCCAACGGCCTGGGTACGCAGACCCCTGACCCGACAGGGCGCCCCAACGGGGCGCGATAATCGGCCCCCGCACCGACTCGACGTTGATGGTCGCGACCCTTCAGGCCGCATCTGCGGATCATCTCCCAAACCCAGGCCGTTGGCCTGGGCTCAGGGATCACGACCCTTTGGGCCGGCGCGGCACCAACGTCGGCACGAGTCACCAACCTCCGTGACGACTGTGGCGCCAGGCGACCACCAGATTCCGGGTCACCGTCGCGCCGGAGGGGAGGGCCCGGATTGCTTTCAATCGGCACCGGCATCGCCCGCCCGAGACGTCCCGACGTTGCGAGCCCGCGAAGGTCGTCGTGGGCGGGCTGGGAACGTCTCTACGAGTGTTCTTCACCAGCCACTTGGCCCGGTAAACTTTCGCGCTAGCCGAGAGAGCCTTTCGGTCGCCGATAAACTTCCCGAAATCTGGGGAAAGTTTCCCGAACGCGTTGACGACCTTCCGCGTGGGCCCGAAGAGTCTTGCAGCCGTACGAAGGATCTTCTCCGGTCGCCAGGGAGGCTGTCCCGGTTCCGCGGAGACCTTTCTCCGGGGGCGGAAGAACTTCTCCAGCCGCGCGTGAACCTTCCCGCGGACTGGAAAATCCTTTCGGAAACCTGAAGAGTCTTTATGGTCGGTCGGAGAAGGTTTTCGGATCGCCGGAAAGACCTTTCAGGTCTGCGAGAAACCTTCCCCGGCTGTCGGAAGGGCTTTCCGGAGTCCGAAAGGCTTTCTCTGCTTAGCGGAAAGGGCTTTCCGGTCACGTGAAAGCCCTTTCCGTGGACTAGAAACCTTTTTGGCCGGCTGGAGAGCTTTTCTGATGGCCGGGAAGCTTTCCCCGCGTCCCGAAAGACCTTTCCGCCCACTGGAATAGGCTTTCCGATGGCGTGGAGAACTCTCCCGGCTGCCGGAAAGGTTCGGCCGCTGACCTGAAAGCCTTCTCAGGCTCGCGGAAAGCTCTTTCTGCGCACGGGAAAACCCTTTCGGGTAGAGGAGTCAAAACAAAAAAGGGGCGCGCCACTCGGCGCGCCCCCGGGAGAATCGTTCGAATCAGGACTACTTGGCGGTAGGTGCCGTGGGGACCGCCGGGGTGGTCCCGGTGGTCGTCGGCGGCTTAGCGGCGGCAGCCACCTTCTTGGGGCGGCCCCGGAACGGCTTGACGCCGAGCTCGACCAGCTTCTCGCTACGGTTGCCGTAGTGCTGTTTGACCAGAACCCGAAGAACCGTGGCCAGCTTGCTGCCCTCGGCGTGGATTTCGGCGATCCGTCGCGAGGTCTCCTGCTTCTGACGCTTGAAGAGCTTCTGCTCGACGCCGAGCTTACGGAGCTCGTCGGTCAGCTTCTCCAAGTTTGCCCGTGGAATCTCCGCCTGCGGCAGCTCCGCGGCGTTGGCGGCGATCGCGGTCGTCGCCTCCTCCCACTCTCTGAGGTCGTTCGCGGTGCGGTCGGTGTCCGACATGTCCTACTCCTTTCTTGAGCCTTCAGGGCTCATCGGTCAGGTGCCGTCATTGGCACCGGAATCCTCGGTCGGTTATCGCATTCTCTGGTTGAAAGCGACTCAAGTAACTTCGATTGCGGCAGCATAGAAGGAACAGACTGGCGTGTCAATAGGGTCTCGCGAAGATTGTAGGTTTGGTGCGATGACGGTTATTGAAGCATGATTCGTAATGACCGAAGGATGTTAGGCTGGCGGCTGTGACCGGAATAATCAGGCGGCGGGATGGACCAGCGGAGACATTCCGCCTTGATCGTGAAGGCGGAGCGCTACCTGAAACGGGCTGAAAACGTCCCTACGAACGTCAGTCAGCTAATTTTGTGGAAGATGGTATATTCCAGCCGATTCGCTCCAGATCCTGGGCAGTTCCGAGGCGGGCTAGGAGGTCCTGGACGGAGGTTCCGTCGGGGGGCACGGGCCAGCCGGGGGCGATCTCGGCCAGGGGCTCGAGCATGAAGCGGCGCTCTCGCAGGCGGGGATGGGGGAGGGTCAGCTCGGGCGCGTCCGAGGTGCGGTCGCCGTAGAGGAGGATGTCGATGTCCAGGGGACGCGGGCTCCAGCGCACGGTGCGCGCTGGGGTCTGGCGGCCGGCGGCGAGCTCCAGGGCCTTGGCGAGGGCGAGAATCGCCTCCGGCTCCAGGGTGGTCTGGGCCACGGCGGCGGTGTTCAGGTAGTCCGGCTGGGGGACAGGCGAGAGGGGGGAGCTGCGGTACAGCGAGGCGATGCGCAACGGGCCGAGGACGGCTTCGAGCTCGCGAAGGGCCCGGCCGAGCGTCCGCTCCACCGAGCCCAGGTTGCCGCCGAACGCGAGCGCGACGGGGACGGTCCCGCGATCACTCCTCGTCGTCGAGGTCCTCCTCCTCCTCGTCGGCTCCGGCGACGACCAGGTCTTCCTCCGCGAGATCGGGTCCCACCATCTCGTCGTCGGCGACGTCCTCGATCGGCTCCTCGTCCTCGATGTCGATCGGCTTGGCGACGTCCGCCTTCCGCTTGCGACGGGAGGCGGAGGTGGTCGCCGGCTCGTGGCTCGCGGCGTCTTTCTGGTTGGCCCCGCACTTCGGGCAGATGGACTCGGATTTTCCGAGATCATAGAACTTCGTGCCACAGTTGTAGCACTCGAATTTGGTTCCTAGCTTGAGCTCAGGCATGGCACACTCCCGCCTCCATGAAGGCCGGTTTTCAGAGGGCGGTGAACGTAGCACCCGCTCGGGAGCCTGTCAACGTCTCCCGGGGAGGCGAGGCGGGTGCGAGGCGGGGAAGGTCGCCTTGCGTCTGGAAGAAATGGCGGGGTAGAATCATCTTTCCGTTCATCCGGCCCGATTGCCGTTTCACCTGGGAAAGCCATGAAATTTTCAGTTTTGACCCTACTCGCCCTTCTCGTCGCCGTCCCGGGCTTCGCCGCCCGCGAGAAGGCGCCGCCCGATCCGATGGCTCCCGGCTTGTCCGGTCCGGAACGGCTCGCCGCGCTCGTCGAGCGGGTCAAGCTGGAGCAGCGCAATCTCAAGACGATGGAGGCGCGCTTCACCCAGGAGCAGCAGAGCTCGATGCTGACCGCGCACGAGCAGTCCAAGGGGCTGTTCTCCTACGCCGCGCCCGACAAGGTACGCTGGGAGTACGCCTCGCCCAGTCCGATCACGGTGGTGATCCGCGGCGACGAGATGACCACCTGGTACAAGGACCTCAAGCGCGCCGAGATCCTGAAGGTGGGCCGCTACTCGAATCAGATCTTCAAGTACCTGGGGGCGAGCGGCAGTCTGCAGACGCTCCTGGAGTACTTCACGGTGCGGCTGAAGCTGCCCGAGAAGAAGGGCGATCTCTACCGTATGGAGCTGGTGCCCAAGTACCAGCGCATCGCCAAGCGGCTCAAGTCGATGACCCTGTGGATCGACAGCGAGACCTTCTTCCCCTCCCGCCTCAAGTACGAGGAGCCCGACGGCGACACGGTCGACTACCAGTTCAGCGACTTCAAGCGCAACACGCCGATCCCCGACGACCGGTTCGTGGTGAAGCTCCC
>Ga0134121_10003253_pt1 | contig 13619 bp, 12 predicted proteins | sample KB301_FD_96463 | JGI IMG/M metagenome (GOLD analysis project Ga0134121, IMG submission 96463) | Terrestrial soil microbial communities without Nitrogen fertilizer from Kellogg Biological Station, Michigan, USA - KB3-0-1 | ecosystem: Environmental > Terrestrial > Soil > Unclassified ...
AGAGCAGCGGGACCACATTTACATCAAGGACGTCTGCCGTTTCCTGGCGCTTTGCCTCCAACGCAGGACTGAAGGCGCCGTAAACATCGTCACGGGCAAAGCGATTTCATTTCGTGACCTGGCACAGTCGATCGTCCGGCTCGCTTCGTCCCCGGTGCAGATGGAGTGTCTTCCGCGCGCGACTCCCATCACACATCGTCATTTCGACGTTTCGTTGCGGTTGAAGGAATTCCCCGAATTCCACACGACCTCATTCGAAGCGGGACTCGCTGAAACATTTCAGGAATTGTCCGCCAAGCGTTGATGCGAGGTCTTGTGCCAGGTGGTTCCCGCCGCGCTGCGACCGGGGGCTCGCAGCGCGAACCGCTCCACCTCTCATTGACGGTATTATTCGATGAACTCGACCGATGACGCGTACCGGATCGGCGGCGTTGTCTTGTTGCGAAGCGATAACGCCGCCTTGCTCCAGTTGCGGGACAACAAACCCGGCCTGAATGCCGCGGGCATGTGGGTATTTCCCGGCGGCCATTGTGAGCCCGGCGAAACACTGGAAGCTGCGGCGCGGCGGGAATTCGAGGAAGAAACGGGATATCGCTGTGGAGAACTCCGGCCACTGGCGCTTATCGTTCACCCCAGCGACGACGGGAGGCGGATCTACCATCTGGGTCTCTTTGCCTGCCGTTACGATGGCGTTCAGGCGGTCCACTGCTACGAAGGGCAGACGGTGGAATTCATCCGCCGCGAGGCCGCGGCAGGACTGCACATGCCCGGTTACTTGCTGGGTGCCTGGGACTCGGGTATTGAAGTGATGTTGGTCCGCTAAAAGAAGGCTTTACGCCTAAACCAAACCAAGTTAGTTACAACGCCCTCAGTCACTTTGCAGGGCTTTGAACGACAGTTCACGGACTATCGAAATGAAAACATACGTGGTTCTAGGCGGTGGCGGCTCGTTTGGAGTTCATACTGCCCTCTATCTGCTCTCGAATGCGGATCCGAAGAAGGTGATTTGCGTCGGCCGAAACCCGGAGAAGCCCGAAGCATTTTCTCTCAATGTGGGCAAGGGAGATCCGAGGTACGCTTATCACCAGATTCATATTGTTCACGAGCAAGACCGGCTGTTCGAGCTGTTTGATGCTGAGAAACCAGAGGTCATCATCAGCTACGCGGCTCAAGGCGAAGGTGCGGTGTCTTGGAAGAAATCATGGAGGTTCTTTGAAACGAATTCCGTTGCCCTCAGCCGGATGACCGAAGATTTGATGAAGCGGGACTATCTTCAACGATTCATCCAGATTGGAACGTCCGAATTGTATGGAGCAGTCGATTTTGCGGCGAAAGAGGATACCCCGTTGAAACCCACCAGTCCATATGCGGCTTCCAAAGCAGCCTTCGACATGTATTTGTTGTCGGTTTCGAATGTGCTGAAGTTTCCGATGAGCATCATTCGTCCGTCGAATGCGTACTGTCCGGGGCAGCTTTTACATCGCGTCGTTCCGCGCGCCGTGGTTTGCGGATTGACCGGGCAAAAGCTTCCCTTGCAAGGCGGCGGGAGGGCCAGAAAATCGTACATTCACGCTCGTGACCTCGCGCGTGCCATCCATCTGGTTTCGGAGAAGGCCCCGTTGGGCAAGGTTTACAATGCAGGCCCGCCGAATCCGATTTCGATCCATGACCTCGTCACCAAAGTTGCTGAGGCACTCAAAATGCCATTCGAACAGCTCGTCCAAATAACGGGGGACAGGTTGGGGCAGGACGCTCAGTACTGGCTCGACAGTAGCGCCATCAAGCAGGACGTCGGCTGGGAACCGAAGATCAGTCTCGAGGAAGGGCTTGCCGAAATGGTCGCGTGGGGCCGGAAGTATTTGAATTTCCTGAAGGACTATCCGACGGCGTACGTGCTACGGACGTGAACCGGTCTATGGCGAATCCACATTTCGATGCGGCGACTTCTCGGGAGAGATGCCGCAGGTTCCGAAAGCGAATTCTGGACATTTCACAGACAGTCGGGGCGCTTCATATTGCTCCAGCCTTCTCCTGTCTCGAACTCGTGGACACAGTGTACTTCGGATTGATGAACCGTTCCGGGAATCCCGAGAGTGACGACACTTTTATCCTTTCAAAGGGCCACGGTTCGCTTGCGCAGTTCGTCACCCTTGAGGAATTGGGAATTCTTCCAAGCGAGCAACTGGAGAACTACTGCAAACCGGGTTGGCCTCTCGCGACGCATCCCGACTATGGGACGCCCGGCATCGAAGCCTCTACCGGGTCACTGGGCCACGGTCTCGGCTTGGCAGTCGGGATGGCCTATGCCGACAAAATGAACGGCAAGGATCGCGACATCTATTTGGTGCTGAGCGATGGCGAATTGATGGAGGGATCGGTGTGGGAAGCCCTGATGGTAGCGCCGTCCTTCGGTATCACCCGGATTGTGGCCCTGGTGGACTTGAACGACTTTCAGTCGCTGGGGCAGACGAGCAAGATTCTTCCCAACTTCTATCCGATGCTTGAGAAGATCCGAGCGTTTGGTTGGGAGGCGGTCGAGGTTGACGGCCATGATTCTCAGGCCATTTACAATGCTGTGACTCGCCGTAACAAAACCAGGCCGATGGTATTGCTCGGCAAAACGACCAAAGGGAAGGGCGTAACCTACATGGAAAATGTACCCGTCTGGCATTACCGATCCCCCAATCCGGAAGAATACAGGCAGGCCGTGAAGCAGATTGAAGAGTCATGAGGAATGCCTTCGCGAACGCTTTTTACGAACTGGCGAAGAACGATCGGCGTATTTACCTGGTTGTAGCCGACATCACCGCTGCCGCGGGTGTTGCCTCGTTTCAAAAAGAATCACCGGAGCGCTTCCTTAACGTAGGGGTCGCCGAACAGATGATGATCGGCATGTGCGCGGGGCTTGCGCTGCGAGGTTGTATTCCATTCGCCTATACCATCGCGACCTTTACGATTTACCGGCCGTTCGAACAGGTTCGCGTGGACTGCGCGTATCAGAACTTGGCGGTGAAACTGGTCGGAGTTGGTGCCGGCGTCAATTACTCGACTCTGGGCGGCACGCATCACGCTCAGGAAGATGTCGCGATCATGAGTGCGGTTCCTAATATGACCGTACTGGCTCCCTGTGATCCTGCTGAGACCGCTCTGGTGACACGAGAAAGTATTCGCGTTCCCGGTCCGGTTTATCTCCGGTTGGGAAAAGCTGGCGAGCCGGACCTGACTTCTGCTGCCGATCCATTTCGCTTTGGAAAAATTCGCTTCATCAAGCATGGCGCTGACGCGTGTTTTTTGGCCTACGGGCCGATAACAAAAATGGCTTTAGACGTTGCCGCTCGCTTGGAACGCGAGAACAAGAAGTCCTGCGCCGTGGTGTCGGTGCATAGCTTGAAACCGCTCGACGAGGACGGCCTACGTCAGGTGTTGAGTCAATTCCCGGCAGTCATCGTGCTGGAGGAGCACGCGCCTACCGGCGGACTCGGCCCGCGAGTAAAGGAACTGGCGTGGGATATCGCGGCACCGTGCAAACTTAAGAGTTTCTCGCTGAAAGACGAATTCATTCACGTTTATGGTTCGCACGCGGATTTGTTGAAAGCCCATGGTTTGGAGGCTGGCCTCATCTACGAGGACGTTTGCCGGTTTGCATTTGCCTCGAACTGATGTAGATGAAAAGCCAGTAATCCTCAAACCCGTCCATGGCTTATCTCGATTTCATCTCCATCATCCACAAGTCCACCAAGCGCGACTACGTTCAGCGCGTCGTCGATAGTGATAAGGCGGCCTGCGCGGAAGTTTCCAAACAGTTCGGCAAGGATTACTTCGACGGCGACCGCAAGTACGGCTATGGCGGTTACAAATACGACGGGCGCTGGCGCCCCTTCGCGGAGAAACTGATCGCACACTACCGTCTGAAACCCGGCAACAGGGTCCTGGATATCGGTTGTGGAAAGGGTTTTCTGGTTCACGACTTCAGGCAGGCCATGCCAGGGTTGGAAGTCACGGGGATCGATATTTCCGAATATGCCATTGCGAACGCCATGCCGGAGGCGAAACCGTACGTCAAGGTCGGTAACGCCGTCGAATTGCCGTTCCCCGACAAAAGGTTCGACCTCGTGGTCTCGATCAACACGCTGCACAACCTTTACGTGTTTCAGTTGAAGAAAGCACTGCAGGAGATCGAGCGGGTCGGCAGTTCCCACAAATACATCGTCATGGATTCCTATCGCAACGAACGCGAAAAAGTGAATCTGATGTACTGGCAATTGACCTGCGAATGTTTCTTCACGCCGGCTGAGTGGGAATGGCTGTTTATGGAATGGGGTTACTCCGGTGACTGGGGTTTCGTGTTCTTTGAATGAGCGTCGGTTTCCCGCAGGACACGAGCACACGAAAGTCGGAACTCCCGGATACAACTCAGCCATCCAGTTCTTTGCGCGATTCCGCGCTTCTTCGCGGCTATTTATCTGTTGTCGCAGCTCGCCTGATTGCCGGGAAGTCGCGAGGCTACGCCGATTCGCCGCGCGGCGAGGATGTCACCTGTCCCGACTTTTGTGTGGCTCAACGCCATGAATCCACGCATGATGCGTGTGAAATCGTAAGACTATGAGTCATTCCACACTCCAGAGTGAAACGCGGGAACCGCAGTACCAGTGTTGTCTGGATCTGAGGAAGCAGCAGGGGTTGACGACGCTCGGCCTGATGAGCAATTACATGTGGCACAACGACCCGCGGCACCTCACGTTCCTGACCTCCCGCTACAAATTTGTCGCCAAAATGCTTAGTGGGTGCCGCCATGTTCTTGAAGTCGGATGCGCCGATGCTTTCGGGACTCGGATTGTGCGGCAGGAGGTGGAGCGGCTCACTGCCACAGACTTTGATCCGGTCTTCGTCGAGGACGCAAAACGTCGCATGGAAGACCGATGGAAGTTCGAGGTCGTGGTTCACGACATGGTGGAGAAGCCGTTCCCCGGAAAATTTGAAGGCGCGTATGCTCTGGACGTCATCGAGCACATCCCGGCTACGGTCGAAGATAAGTTCGTTCAGAACATCGCCGCTTCACTGGAACCTCATGGGGTTCTCATTCTGGGATCACCGTCGATTCAGTCCCAGGCTTACGCTTCGGAGGCGAGCAAGGCGGGCCATGTCAATTGCAAGGATGGTCCGGGGATGAAAGCGCTCCTGAAACGTCACTTTGACAACGTGTTTGTGTTTTCGATGAACGATGAGGTCGTTCACACCGGCTACCATCCGATGGCTCAATATCTTCTGGGACTGGCCTGCTCGAAGAGGTCCTGATGCGCGGTTCTGCGCTGGCGATGGACAAATCCGCTAACACAAATGCCTGTCACGTTTGCGCGTCGCCGAACGTGACGCTGATTCCTGAATATGCGGCCTTTCGTCGCGTGACCTCCGACTGCAAACCCTGGAAGCCGGGCGGCCGGCTCGCGGTTTGTGGTGATTGTGGTTGTGCTCAGGCCGTGCTGGATCACGCCTGGCACAATGACGCAAAAAAGATTTACGATAATTACACGATTTACCACCAAAGCCGGGGCATCGAACAAAGTGTGTTCGATCCAATGTCCGGCCAGGCGATGTCCCGTTCGGCGCGCCTGCTGCAACGGCTGCAGAACGAGGTGCCCTTGCTCAAGGCCGGGCGGATGATGGACATCGGATGCGGCAACGGCGCACTGCTGCGCGCGTTCAGCGCGATGAACAGTGCGTGGTCGTTGGCCGGGGTTGAGGTGAACGACCGTTACCGCGAGACCGTGGAAAGTGTTCGCGGCGTCGAACGGCTGTTCACGTGCCAGCCAGGCGAAGTGCCGGGACGTTTTCATCTCATCAGCCTGATGCATGCACTGGAGCACATTCCGTCACCGCGCGAATTCATCAGCCGGCTTTCGGACAAGCTGGAGCCGGACGGACTGCTGCTGATTCAGGTTCCGGACTGCGAAGCGAATCCGTTCATGTTTCTGGTCGCGGATCACGCTACCCACTTTTTCGCGCCTACGCTGAAAGCCATGGTCGAAGGCGCCGGATACCGTGTGGCCGTTGCGGCGAACGATTGGGTCTCCAAGGAAATTACCATCGTCGCTCAACGTCGCGTCGGTGGCGCTGGCCGCGATGCTGCGCAACCTGTCAGTGTGAAGCCGGACGTCAATGCGCCTGGAACGGTCAAGCAGCGGTTGCGATGGCTCTCGCAACAGGTTGAAGCCGCGCGTCAACTTGCGTCAAAGGGCAACTTCGGATTGTTCGGGACTTCGATCGCCGCAACGTGGCTTTTTGCAGAATCAGGCGGCAACGTTCGTTTCTTTGTGGACGAGGATCCGCACCGCGCGGGCGGGACCTGCTTCGATCGCCCGATTTTCCGACCTCAAGATGCCCCTCCGGACAGCGATGTCTTCATCGCTTTGCCATCGCGAATGGCCAATGGGATCAAGAGCCGGATGGAGGGAGCCGGAGCGAAGGCGCGCTTTCATGCGCCACCGCCGCTGGGTCCCGAGTAGCCGAAGCCCGATGACACTGCCGCGTTTATCCGTTGTCCTGCCCAACTACAATCACGCCCGATATCTGCCGGCTTGCCTCGAGGCGATCCTTCGGCAGTCAGTCCAGCCGTTCGAGATTATCGTTATTGATGACGCGTCCTCGGACAACAGCGTTGAAATCGTCGAGGGATTTGCGAAAACCCACGGGCACATCCGCCTGATTCGCAACGAACGAAATCAGGGAGTGGTTGCGGGGATGAACCGTGGACTCGAGATTGCGCAGAGCGAATGGATTTATTACGCGGCGGCTGACGATCAAGTACTGCCAGGTTTGTTTGAGAAATCGCTTCGCCTTCTGGCGGAACATCCGGATGCCGCGCTGTGCTGCACGATCGGCGACTGGCGTGAGATCGAGACCGGCTTCAACTGGCACGTCTCGGTCGGGATGGCAACGAGGCCATGTTATTTGTCACCCGCGGATCTGGTGAACCTGGAGCGGAGAGACAAACTGATGATTGCCAGTCACACGGCGATCATGCGGCGTTCTGCGATCCGGGGAGCAGGCGGGTTCATCCCTGAACTCAAATGGCATTGTGACTGGTTCGCGATGTACGTTGCGGCATTCCGACATGGAATCTGTTTCGTGCCTGAGCCACTGGCCCTGTTCAACATTCATGCGAGCTCATTTTACAAGGGACGTGACAGGGAAGCCCACCGCGAGGTTCTGCGACGGATGTTGAATCTCTTAAGCGGCAGTGATTACCAGGACGTCTGTGGGCGGATCCGTGAGAGCGGAGCTCTTTATTTGTTTGGCTGGCCAATGTTCAAGCTCACGATGAACAAATCCTGTCGGCACTTCATCACTCCGAATTTCCTTCGCAAGAATCTTTGGCACAGCGTGAAGCTGCAGGCGAAGAAGGTCACGCCGCGTTGTGCAGCCGAATGGTACTTCCGCCTGGCCGGCTACCGGGCCCGAACCACCGGAACGAAGACTCCTGGCCCGACTGCTTGATTGCCGACCGGGATTACCGGTTCACCGAATAGCGCTGCTTCCCTGTAATGAACCCTTTCACGCTCGCGGCGGCGCCGATGAGAAATAAAACAGGGTTCAACACCAGAAAAACAAATCGCTTCGGTGACCGGATCCGCCAGACCTCAAGGTTCGTGAGGTTGGCCGTGACCAGGAGAAAAGGGATCACGTACTGCGGGAATACGAAAGCAAAAGGGACCAGCAGGTACAGATACTTCGCCTGGTGATGAGAAAAGTGTGACGCATACGGTATTCGCCGGAGATGGAATCCCCATTTGCGAAAGAGTGCTCCAAAGGATTCCGCCAGTTGATAGTGCTTCCTGAACAAATCGCGCCATCCCGTGTTTTTCGATTGGTTATGCAGGTGCATTACTTGAGTCGGCGCGACGAAAACCTCGCCGTGCCGGCTCAGCCTCAAGCAAAGGTCCATGTCTTCGCCCGCAAAACTGAATGTTCTGGTGTCGTAACCGCCTGCATTTCGGAACACCTCGGCGCGGACCAGATCGAACTTGCCGCTGATGCCCTGACGGAACGTTCCCACCCATCGGGCCATGAGGGCCTGCCCCCAGAAGTTATAGCGCTCCCAGTTCTCACGCGGCAGATTGACGGAAGAAGTGACGGCCGCCCTGCCGGGTGTCAGGAGGGCGAGATTGTCCTCCAGATCCGTGCGGCGCGAGGGGATGCAATCCTGTTGCATGAGCAGCAGAACATCCCCGGTTGCCTTCTCGGCGCCGAGGTTGTAATCGCCGCTGAGCGTAAGATCGACCGGATTCCTGAAATAACGGATACCCGGTGGTATCTCCTCAAGTGCAGCCGGGCCGCTGTCCACGAGAATGATTTCGTGCGGCTTTACGGTCTGTGCGTTCAGGCTTTCGATCAGGCGCGAGACGTCACCGAGCCGTCCGTAAACGGGAACGATGACGGAAACCCTGGGTGTCGGCGGGACCGGGCCTGGCTCCATAGGAGGCATCTGGCTCTATTCCGTCACGGTGAAGCGCTCCTTGACCCAGGCCCGGTTGATAGCGGGTCTGCCGTCTTGCAGTTCCAGCCAGGGGAACAATTCGCTGGGCAGGTCCGGTTTGAGAATGGCGAACGCAAACAGATTGCACTGGCTTTTGAAAATGCGTGTGATCAGCCAGAGAATAGGGAAGGCGACGTAAAGTAGCAGGAGCGCTTTGAGCGTTTTGCGGACCTTAAGGACCTCAAAGGGAGGTTCGAACTTATGGAACCAAAGAATTTCCGGCGGCGAATATGGCGCGTATGACGCGATGGTTTTGATCACTTCGCGTTCCGTCCAGCGGTAGATGTAGTTGGGCACGGGACTGTTTTTGACTCCGCCAAAGGCCAGATTGTTGCCGGCGACAGCGGTCACCTCGTATTCGTCCACCACACCCAGGCGAACGGCGACTCGGGAAAGCAATCCGTCCCGGGCCTCGATCGCGACTGCGCAGCGACGCGCGACGCGATACACTTCGAGAAGGGCGCGATGCGGCGAATGACAGTGATGCAATCCGGCACAAACGACGACCAGGTCAAAGGAATTGTCGGGGAACGTGAGGGCTTCGGCGTCCTGGGAACTCCATTTGTAAGGCGCAAACTCCCGACCGGTCATGCGGGAATCAAGGTTCGAGATGGTGACGTCAGTGAAGCCCAGTTGCTCGAAGACTTTTTTGTCAATCTCGCCGCCACAGACGACCAGCACGCTCATCGTCTGCGTGATAACGCGGCGGTCCAGCAGCGTTCGGATGATTTGCCTGTAGAAAGCGAAGTAAGGCGGAACGTAGTCCATGAATTGGATGGAATCGTAGTTAAAGCGGATTGGTTGGCAATAGAATAGGTCCTTGCCTGATCTGACCGACTCCCAGCCGTTTTGATTGACTTCACTGTCCAACCTGCTATTGTCGCGGCATTCCGCTGAAGGCTTGGGGTATGAACGGCGCTGAGCGACGGCATAGAAAGGGGAGCCTGCGGGAATCCAAGTAACAGGCGACTGCAAAGAATCGAGGAGAATAATGAAGCCGTTAGGATCAAAGGCGGCGTTGCTCGCGTTCGCGTTTTTCGCGTTGCAAAGCGGTTTTCGACTGGGCGCGTCTGGATTTCAGAACGGGAGTTTTGAAACCCCGCAATTGGCTCCGGGCGTCAGCCAGGTGTTGTCCCCGGGATCGCTGTCTCTCCCCGGCTGGAATGTTGCGACCAATGGCAGAGTCGAGCTGTTGAACGCCACCTCCACCGGCATCAGCGCTGTGGACGGTTCCCAACTGCTTTTCTTCAACTCGGGTAACGCGCCGACGGGTGGTGCGATCTCGCAGGCATTCAGCACGACCGTTGGGCAGGACTATGGCGTCAGCTTTTACGTCGGCCGAGCCGGGTCCAGCGGCGGCACCATGAGCTTGCTCGCCGAGATCAGGTCTGAAACCGGAGCCCTTCTTGGATCGCTTCAGGCCGCGGCACCTGCCTCGGCAGGTTTTGGTCCGGCTCAGACGTTCACGTTTCGAGCCACAACCACAAACTCTTCCTTGTCGTTCACGGACACCTCCGCTGTCACTGTTGCCGTGGATGTTCTGCTGGATGATGTTTCCGTTGCCCTTATTTCGCCCACTCCCGCGGACTCATTCACGAATGGGAGCTTTGAGCTTCCTGCACTGGCCTCGGGCACGGGGCAGGTTCTTCCTGTGGGGTCGGTGACGATGACCGGTTGGACGGTAGGAGGGACCGGTGGTCCGGTTGGATTGCAGAATGGCGTCGTGGACGGCGTCAGTGCTGTAGATGGAGTCCAGCACATTGCCTTTAATGGAGGCAATACCAGCCCTGGAACGACGATTTTCCAGACATTCAGTACAACACCAGGGCAAGCCTATGCGGCAAGATTCAACGTGGGGCGCAAAGGACCAGGCAGCGGGTCAGTAAGCCTGCGTGTGGAGGCGAGAGCGGGGAGCGGACAGGTGCTAGGTTCACTAGACGTCGCGGGACCGGCTTCATCTGGCTACGGTCCGTCGCAAACGCTCTCATTCACCGCGACTACCACGAATTCTACCCTGTCTTTCGTGGACACCTCGTCGGCGACGGCGTCCGTGGATGTGCTGCTTGACAACGTTTCAGTCGTTTTGGTTGTTGAATGCGTCGCGGTTCCTTCTGACTTGATTGGATGGTGGAAGGCGGAGGACAACCCCACCGACAGCGCCGGGAGCAATTCGGGCGTTACAAGTGGGGGGGTGCTTTATGGGCCGGGTTTGGTGAACCATGCTTTCACATTCGATGGCCTCGACGACCAAGTGACGATTCCGGCTTCTTCAAATCTTAACGTTCGGAGCTTGACACTGGAGGCGTGGATCAATCCTTCGGATCTGAGCGCGCGCCGGCCGATCTTTGAGTACTCGTCACCGGGTACCCCTTCGGGACTGAATTTCTGGCTGAGTATTCAGCCGGGTGGAGCCACGGCGCCCGGTGCGCTGTACGCCAACATTCGGGACACCTCGATCGGAAATCACGAGATTACGGCGCCTCCGAATACTCTACAGACGAACGAGTGGCAGCACGTAGCGCTGACGTATGATCAGACGAACGGTGAGGCGAATATTTTCGTTAACGGAAAAAGTGTGGCGAGCGCAAACCTTGGGACTTTTTTGCCGTCGACAGGATATGATCTGAACTTGGGGTGCCGACCGAACGGAGTGGCTGAGCCGATTAGTGGGATAAGCTTTTCCGGAAGAATGGATGAAGTGGCATTGTACCGCCGGGCGTTAACGGCTTCGGAGGTGGAAGGAATTTACCGGGCTAGCAGCGCAGGAAAGTGCCGCACTGACTGTGTCGCCTCCCCCGCGGGATTGGTAGGTTGGTGGCCCGGTGAAGGCGCGGCAAACGACGTCGTCAACGGAAACAACGGAGCGTTATCCAACGGTACTGCGTTTGTCCAAGGAGTAGTCGGCCAAGCGTTCACTTTCGACGGCATTGATGACTTCATCAGAGTGTCCGGCTCTTCGAACCTGAATGTGGGAGTACGTAACGGCCTGACCATCGAAGCGTGGATTAACACTACCAATTTGTTCGCACCGATGCCGGTAGTTGAATGGAATACAGGCGTCGCGTATGGCGCGCAGTTTTGGCTGTCGATCAGTCCTCCCGAAGGCGGAGGGGCCGGAAGCCTGTATGCGAACCTAGTCGACGTAAATGGTTCCGTGCACTACTTCGCCTCTGCGCAAGGGGTTTTGAAGTCGAACGAGTTCCAGCACATTGCATTGACGTATGACAGAACTTCCGGCATCGCAAAGTTGTTTGCGAATGGGGCAGTAGTTTCCAGCAGCACGTTGGGAACGTTCATTCCACAGACGAGCTACGATCTTTTCATCGGTCACCGGCCGCGAGATACGTTTGGTCGGAGCCCGTTCTATTATACCGGCGCAATCGACGAGGTTTCAATTTACTCACGTGCCCTGAGTGATGCGGAAATCTCGGCGATTCACTTTGCCGGATCTGCCGGAAAGTGCATGCAGGTTTGTACACCAGCACCAACGGGCTTGGTCAGTTGGTGGCAGGCAGAGAGCAGCGCTATGGATTCAGCCGGTGGCAACGGCGGCACTTTAGCTGGCGACGCGACGTATGCCACCGGCCGAGTCAATCAGGCCTTTAGATTTGATGGAAACGGGGACGGTATTCTAGTGGGGAAACAGCCCAGCCTGCAATTGCAGAGCCTGACCGTAGAGGGCTGGATTAAACGAACCAGCAGCACGCAGGTCTCAGCCTCTTCCATATTCGGAGAGATTCTAGGCTACGGCGCTGGTGGCTATGTGGTCGGATTTCTCTCGGACGGGCGATTATTCCTTTCCAAAAATGGTGTGGACTCTGTCAATTCCACGAACTCCGTTACCGATACGAACTGGCACCACGTCGCTGTCACTAAGTCAGGCAGTGCAGTTACTTTTTACGTCGACGGGTCGTCAGAACCGCAGGTGACGTACAACACAACATTTCAATTCTCTACCGACCTCGTGATCGGAGCCGTGAACACGAGTTACGACGCCAGCTTCCTCGGGTTGATCGATGAACTCAGCGTTTATAATCGCGGGTTGCAGCCGGGGGAAGTCCAAGCAATCTACCAGGCTGGAACCGAAGGAAAATGTCCTTTGTTGGCGCCGTCGATCTTGAATTCGCCTCTCAGTCGAACGGTGGTGGCGGGGACGAACGTCACTTTTACGGTCGTCGCCACGGGCACGGCGCCTTTGAGCTATCAATGGGCATTCAACGGGACGAATATCGTTGGCGCCAATTCTGATCAACTGACCCTGACCAATGTGCAGCCAGCCGACGCCGGGAGTTATTCCGTGGTGGTGTCCAACTCGGTCAACTCGGTGACGAGCATCGCGGCTACGCTAACAGTCAACGTTCCTCCGACGATCACGCAGCAGCCGCAAAGTCAGACCGTGCTCGTTGGTTCGACAGCGACTTTTTCCGTGACCGCTACCGGCACGCCAACGCCAACCTACCAATGGCGACGAAACGGAACGTCGATTCCAGGTGCTACCGGTCCGATTCTTGTCATCAACAATGTCCAGTCAACGAATGCCTCGATTTACACGGTTCGTGTCAGCAACTCCGCCGGTACAGTGACGAGTGATCCGGCCACGCTTACGGTGGCGTCCGGGCAGTTTTCGTCGCTTGCCGTAACGGGCAACGGCGTCCAGATAACCGTGCAGGGCGAAGCCGGCGCCAACTACACGATCGAGACCTCTTCCGACCTGAGTGATTGGAAGCCGTTGGTGACGCTGTTCAACAATCCGCAGAACTGGCAGTTTACGGATCCGACTGCGGCTGGCGTCAGCCAGCGGTTTTACCGACTGCATCGTACGCCATGATACGAAGAATTCAAACCGGAAGCATTTTATGAAAAAACCTCCATTTTCCAAACCCCTGTGCATGCTCGCGCTCTCGACTGCCGCGTTCGCCATGGCCGCGAGCGCTGCAGCGTTCCAAAACGGTAGTTTCGAATCGCCTGCGCTGGCGCCTGGGTCTGGTCAGGTCTTGTCAGCAGGTTCCACGGTGATGACTGGTTGGACGGTGGGAGGGATCGGTGGTCCTGTAGGTTTACAAAACGGTGCCGTTAACGGTGTCAG
>Ga0134121_10003258_pt1 | contig 13610 bp, 13 predicted proteins | sample KB301_FD_96463 | JGI IMG/M metagenome (GOLD analysis project Ga0134121, IMG submission 96463) | Terrestrial soil microbial communities without Nitrogen fertilizer from Kellogg Biological Station, Michigan, USA - KB3-0-1 | ecosystem: Environmental > Terrestrial > Soil > Unclassified ...
CTGACCCGCCCAAAAACGCCTTCATACACGCCATCTACTGACCCCAGTATCTCCTCTACGGTCTCAATTCTTCTACTACAGTAACTCCTTTCCTACCTGACACTTATGGAGTTTCCGAGACGTGGACGTTAGCATCACGGCCTACGGCGGCGCCGCCGCCTGGCGTCTGGGGCGGGGACTCTCTCTCGGTTTGACGGTCTCCTATTACGATTTCTCGATCGACTCGCTCGGTCAGCGTTTCCGGCCGGAGCTCTTCTCCGCGGCCAATTTCACCTCCGACCCGCTGGTCAACTTCCAGATCCAGAGGGGACATGACAGCGATTGGGACCTCGCCGCCGGCTTTCTTTGGGAGAGCCCGCGGCAGAGGTGGAGCGTAGGCGGCGTCTTCCGCCGGGGACCGGACTTCACCTTTGAGGCGCGGAGCGATCCGGGGCCACCTCCGGCGGTCTCCTTCTCGCCGTCGGATCGAAGGGCGGCCTTACATGTGCCGGATGTCTGGGGCGTCGGCTTTGCGTTCCGGCCGAGCGACGCCTTCCGCCTCGCCTTCGACTATGACCGCGTCCGCTACTCCCAGCTTACACGGGGGTTCGTCGACATCTTCAACCTACCGAGCTTGACGGAGGACGACCCTGTGGATCCGGAGTTGGATCGCTTCGTGATCGACGACACCGGCGAGTTGCATCTCGGCATGGAATACGCGTTTCTCCGCCATTGGCCCGTCCTCACCCTGCGCGCCGGGGGATGGTACGAGCCGGACCACAGCCTGCGGTTCGAGGGCCACAACGTGGGTTTCGGCGCCGTATTCCGCCGACGGGATGATCAGGTGCACTACACCGCCGGCGTGGGGCTGGCTCTGCGGCGCCTCCAGTTCGATTTGGCCGTGGATCATTCCGACCGGGTGAGTGTGATCTCTTTTTCCACCGGTTTTCGGCACTAACCAAGGAGGATATCGTCATGAGAAGGACAGGAATTCTCACTGCAAGAAGCTTGGTGAAGGGGACGTTGACGCCCACGGCAGTGGCCCTTTCGATAGCGGCGGCTGGCACTTTTTCGGTGTGGGCCCAGGCTCCCTATGACGGCTGCCGTGACGCCGTGGCGGGGGCGGCACAGATCGAGGTTCTTTCACTCATCTCCTTTCCCCTCAAGGACGACACCTGCCGCTTTACAAACAATACGGTTACCGATTACGGCTCCCCGTGCGATCTCAGCAACGGCCTGCACTATTCCAAGCCTGAAGCCATCTACAAGGTGTGGCTCCACCCGGGGAACAACGTGGGGTTCAGGCTGAACGTAATTTCCCCTGCGGATCTTGCCCTCGCCTTGATCGGAACCTGCGGTCACGGTGAATCTTGCGTCAAGAGCTCCAAGGATCCGTTCGGCTCGGTAGAGGAGCTCATCTCCAAGAGAGCTTATCCTCCCGGCTTCTATTACCTTTTGATTGACGCCTCCAACGCTCCGGGTAAATGCGGCAAGTACGAGCTCACCGTTTTCGGTGACAATCCCGTTCCCGATCTCGCAGTGACCCTCTCCGGATCTCCCAAGATCGTCAGAATGAACGACACCCTGACCTACAACCTGTCCGTCACGAATGCAGGACTCCTGGATGCGACCGGAGTGACGGTCATCGTGACGTTTCCCCCTGGGGTCACCGTCCCGACAGTCTCCGGTTGTCCCCCGATGGGACCGAAAACAATCGCCTGCCCGGTGGGTTCCCTGCCGAAGCTCTCTGGCTCTACCTTCAAGAAAACGATCGCGGTCAAAGTGGTTACCTCGACTCCCGGCGCGTTGAGCAGCACCGCGACTGCGACAGCCCTGGATATGGGCCAGAAATTGGGGGACCAGAACCCTGCGAATAACCAGGCGACGGATACTACGACGGTCAGGGCGAGGATTCGCCCTGGCCATCGCCGGCAAGCCCCTCGCCCCCTACCCCGGTAGTGCACAACCTCGGCCAGGTTGATGTCGCGACGGGATTGGGCTTTAACCAAGGATAGGAATCGCACCTTCCCAGGCGTCCTCTCTTGTTGTAGTATTCCAGCCATATTTGTGGTTGAGATCAATCGTTCCCAGGTTTCAGGAGAGTCCGATGAGAGAGAGATTCACGCTTCAAGTAGCAATCGTCCTCCTTTTCTCCGCTTGCACGGTCGCGTCCTATGGCGCCGGTCATTGCCCGGTGAGCCATCAGCCGCTGCCGAGCGCGGCCCAGCGGCAGTTTCTGCCGCCGGTCAAGATCATGGAATGTTTCATGACCGCGGAGGAAATCAGCACGGTGCGCAGCGCCATCGGCCATGATGCCCAGGTGACGGCGACCGATCCGAAGTTCGACAGCGGCGAGCTCAATCCGGATGGGTCCATGAGGCCGCCGCTCACCGCCGGCCAGTTCGCCGCGCTGATCAAGATGCATTCGATTCTCGATCAGGACATGAGAAGCGGCGCCGTCATTCGCAAGTACGTCCAGAACTCGGACATCGGCGGCTTCCTCTATGGCCGCACCGTGATCGGCTCCCCCAGCGCGCCCGTGGTCGTGACGACCGACACCGTCCGCGGCTTCGTGGGCCTGGAGCGCAACACCCAGGGGCTCGACGCGGGCGAAACCGTGGGCGCCCTGGGGCTCGACTTCGAGACCACGCCCACCGGCCAGTTCACGGACGCGACGGCGGACCCTCTGTTGCGCCAGGTCTCCCTGGAAGTGCGCACGCACGGCCTCCATTCGATCCGCCACTTCATGGCCGCCCAGGGCGCGAGCGATGCCAAGATCCCGCTGGGCAAGGACCTGAACGATACCGTGCAGGCCACGACGCCGAGCCTGCTCAATCGGTCCTTCGAGATGAACCGCCAGGGCCAGACCAATCCCTATACGGCCCTGGGGATCTCGCACAATCTCTTCCTGCTGACCCTGGACCCCTCGGACCCGCCCACCGCGACCTATCCTCTCCATCTCAATGAAGAGGACGTGATGACGGTGCCCACGCCCCTCGCCGTGGGCGACGTGCTGCTGCGCCGCACGACCAACGGCCAGGAGACGCTGATCGCCAAGTACATCCGGGGACACAATGCGGATGGCACGGTGACGAACCGCTGGTTCCTCTCCCAGCGCCTCTCCGCCGCGGACAAGGCCTATTACCGCGGGCTCATTCAGCAGGCGGCGGCGCGGGTCGCCGCCGCGGGCGGAGCCGGCGGATAAATGCCGCTCACCCGCCGCGAGACGGCCAACGGGCCGGTCTGGGTACGCGCGCCCTACCGGCCCGAGGACTACACCGCGCCACCGGATGCGTTGCATCTTTTTGAACGCTGGCGGCGGGACGACGTCGAGAGTTCCGAGGCGCTCCTCTCCCTGCGGGACGGCCCCTTCGGCAACTACGTCGAAGTGGGCCGGCAGGCGCGGCACGGCAAGACCTGGCTCGTGCTGCTGGAGGCGAGCCGCGAGTTCGGCGTCGAGGTCGAGGCCCGGCCGGCGGGTTTCGGTGAGGTCGTGGCGGTGGAGCCCCGCCGGGCGTATGAGTTGGCGGTCGCCCGGGATCGGCTGCGCAAGGTGCCTGTGGTCTCGTAAGGCCCCCAGCCCGAACAAGGGGCAAAAGGGACAGCAGGGACAGCAGAGAGACGGAATCTGGCGTCCTTGATGTCCCTTGAGTCCCTTTCTAGCCTGGCGGCGACTCCTCAGGCTGCTCCTCGGGCGTCACCGCCGGCCGGGGCCGTAGCGGCCTCGGCGCGGGAGTCGTTCCCATTCCCGGCGGGGGCGGCGGGGGCTGGTCGGGCAGTTGGAGGACGATCTCGTCGTTCACCTTGGGTGGAACAAGGCGTGCCGGCAGCAGGAGATGCGCCGGTGCCGCCGGTGCCGCCGCCTCGGGCGTCTCCTCCGGAGTGACGGTCGCGGGCTCCTTGCGAGACGCGAGCTCGCCGTAGAGGGCGGCTCCGAAGGACTGCATCTCCGCCTGCTCGCCCGCCCCGGCCAGTTGATTTCCGTGACCGGCGAACACCAGGCGGGTCTCGAGCGATCCCTGCCGCATGTCCTGATCCCCGGCGCCGGCCTGAAAGGGTTTCAGGCGATCGAACCAGCCGTAGACCCGGCCGAGCGATTCCGGATCGAGACGCCCCTGGACATCCGACGCCCAGCCGCAGGCCGAGGCCACGGTCTCGCCGGTCAGGTAGAGGGCAACGTCCCGGCAGATCCCCGACGAGCCGCCCTGGTGCCAGGCGAGGGCGAGGCCATAGGCGTCGGTGACCCGGCTGTCCGCCGCCTCGGCCGCCACCGCCCGCGCCCACTCGAAGATCATCCGCTTCTCGATCGCTCCCGCGCTCACCTTCCCCTGGCTGTGGACGACGAGGTTTCCCTGCGGCGACTTCACCTCGAACGGCTCGTAGGTGCGCAGGTAATACCAGGCGGCGTCGGACCGGCGGGGACCGGCGAAGAGCTGCACCGTGAGGCGTCCCCCGGCGGGCCCGATCGTCACGCCCTGGATGCCGATGTGAGCCAACTCCTGGGGCGCCGTCCCGCGCCGCAGCTCCATCCAGATGTCCGGCTCGGGAGGACGGGCCGGCTTTGGGGCCGCCGCCTTACCCGTGGAGCTTCCTCCGGTGCAGGCCGTGAGGCCGGCGAGGAGCACTGGAAGAAGGAGATAGGAGGATCGTTTCATCGTCGAGCTCGGTTCCCAGGGAGAGCCGGAAGCACGGCGTACGATACCGCAAGAGGGAGGGCGCGGGAGTTCATCGCGATGTCCACGGTGCTACGATGACTCCAGCCAAAGCGTCGCGAAATCGACAGAGCCGCAACTGTATGCAGCCGAGCCGTCGCAGCATCTCTGGATACGCCGCAACACCCGGAGATGTTGCGGCGTCTCCAGAGATGTTATTGCAGAATTCGCAGAGCTCCTTGCAATATCCGTGGATACGCCGCGAATCTTTCTTAGATCGAGGCAAAATGGCCGAGCGCCGTCAGCGCTCCGGAAGATTCGGTTTGATCTCTGAACAGGTTGCGCCGTTATCCAGCGAATCCTTGCAAAATCTGGCAATTTCCTCGCAACTTCTCTGGAGATGTCGCATATCCTTGCAATATCGCGGCGAAACCACTGGATTCATTGCGTAGTCTATAGCTTATGTCTCGACGCCGCCTCGTACCGTCGCGATTTACCGCCAAATTGCGGCGCCTCCCTGGATGATGGCGCGTCACCGTGGCAACTCACCGCGATGCGTGGTAACGTCGCAACGTATCCAGTGATATCGTCGCGATGGCGCGGAGCTCTGCGGCGCTTTCTCCAACGGCGTCTCGGCACGGACGGAGGCGTAACCGGCGCCGGCTGCTTCTGCTGCAACATGCGTAGCGCCAGATGCAATGCGAGATCACAAGTCCGGCATTCACGGCGGCGTGGCAGACTGGCTGGAGCGTGTCGCGGAGTTTTGCCGAGTTGCGCCGCCGTCGATTGCTTCAGCACGGCGGCTGAAGAGCTGTCGCGAAGTCCAGCGACGTCAGACCAGGGATGGAGAGATTGCAACGCGTCCAGAGGAGATGAGATGAGCACGAGCCTTTCTGTCGCACAAATCCTGGAGAATCTCGAAAAGAAGCTCGCCTTCCATCGGAATCAGGAGACTTTGCACACACAGCAGGAGGCGTTTCACCGGGAGCAGCGGGCCGTTCACGGCGCCGAGATCGAGAAGGTCGCCCAGCATCTGGAGGCCTTCAAAGCCGTCGCCCTCCCCGCGGCGGAGCTCGCGACACCGTCCGCTCCGCCGCCGTTCCCCGAAGAGCCCGACCTTGGCGTCAAGCCGCTCATCAGCCGGCTCGTCACCCGCGTCGTCGCCTCCCGGCCGGCCGGCGAGACCTTCGGCTCCACGCACATCGCCGCCGCGGTCAACCAGCGCTATGCGTCGAAGCTGCGCCGGCCTGTCAGCCCCCGAACCGTCTCCGTCACCCTCCGGCGGCTGCGCGACACCGGTCAGATCCACGAAGTCCGGGAAGGCAAGGCTCATCACGAGGCGATTTATGCCAAGGGGCCGCGGCCGGCGGGAGGGCGGTGAGGGGGCTGCCGGGGCGGATAAGAAGGCAGCAAGTCTTTTCAGTCACCTCTTGAATAGCCCCAAACCCCCCTCGCAAAACTATATCGGGCGGGGGGTTGTAAGATGAAACTTCTTTTTTCCGTCTATATAGATGGAGGGAGAGCGTCGACTGGACGGCGATCTCGGTCCCGGGATCGCCCATGGCCAACCAACACGACAAGATCTTCAAGCAACTGCTTCACGCGTTTCTCGACGACTTCCTGCGCCTCGTCGTCCCCGAGACGTACAACCGGCTGGACCTGTCGTCCCCCGAGTTTCTCGACAAGGAGCTCTTCGAGAGAGGTCCGCGCGGCCGGAGGAGAGAGCTCGACCTGCTGGTGCGGGTCCACACCGTCGGCGGACGGCCCCTCATGATCCACGTCGAGGTCGAAGCACGGGCGAGCCCGGAAATGGAGGAGCGCCTCTGGCACTACCGCAACCAGATCCTGGCCCGCTACGGCATTCCGGTGCTGACGATCTTGATCAACCTCAGGCGAGGCCGCCCCGGCGTCTGCCTGAAGTCGTGGGCGAGCGACCTTGGTCCTTCCTTCCCAGAGCACCGGTACGTCTCCTTCGGCCTCGCCGGCTGCCTGGCGGCAGAGTACCTGGCCCGCCCCGAGCCCCTGGCATGGGCCCTGGCGGCCGTGATGAGCCCTGGCGCCCTGAGCAGGCCCGAGCTGGCGATGGCCTGCCTGCGGAGGATCGCTGGGCTGCGGGGGCGATTCGATTCCTACCTGCTGGTCAACTGCGTCGAAAACTATCTACAATTGACAGACGAGGAGGCGGTGGAGCTCGAGGCTCTGCGCGTCCGGAAAGAGAACAGGGAGGTTCAAGTCATGACACTGACATGGTCCGAGAAGCTGGAAGCCAAGGGAAAAGCCGAGGGCCAAGCCACTGGAGCTCGGGAGATTCTTCTGTTGCAACTCGCCGAGCGGTTTGGACCTCTGCCCGAGAGTGCGCGTCGCCAGGTCGAGGAAATCAGCTCCATCCAGCGCCTGGCTCAGCTCGCCAAGCGTATCCTGACCGCCCACTCCCTGGAAGAGATGGGCCTGGCCTGAGCTCCTTCTCGGCCAAAACGCCTATGGGTTGACACACAGCCTCTTTCCTGACAAAGTTTGAACCATGGTTCAAACTTCAGCCGATCCTCTTGTCCAGCAGAAATCCCTAGAGAAGAAACGCGAGATCCTCCACGCGGCCTCGCGAGTCTTCCGCCGGCGCGGCCTCCAATCCACCGGGATGCGCGACATCGCGACGGAGCTCAACATGGCGGTCGGCAACCTCTACTACTACTTCAAGGACAAAGAGGCGCTTCTCGCCTTCGTCCAGGAAGACACCCTGGAGGCGCTCCTCGAGCTTGCGGACCGGGTGCGCAGCCAGAAGCTCCGGGCGAACGGCCGGCTCTTCATGCTGATCGAGGAGCACGTCGTCCTGCTCAACGAAGAGATCCCCGGCTCCCTCGCCCACCTGGAGGTCGAGGCCCTGACCGAGCCCTGGCGACGCAGAGTCCAGGACCGTCGCGACGCCTACGAGCGCGCCTTCCGGGAAATCCTCGAAGAAGGAATGGCCACCGGCGTCTTCCGCCAAACCGATCCCAAGGTCAGCGCCATGGCCATCCTGGGTGCCGTGAACTGGACCGTCAAATGGTTCCGGCCCGACGGCGGCAAGACCGCCCGCCAGATCGGGAGGGAATGCGCGGAGTTGTTGGTACGAGGGGTGGCGGCGTGAAACGCAAACGCCGGTGAGAACAAAATCTGCACAGCAGGAAAATCCCTTCGAGCGTTTACAACCGCACGTTCACCTTCGCAGGTGGAACCCGACGCGAAAATATAGAGTGTTGATATGAACGACCTGACCACCCTGAAGCTCAACGTCAACGGCGAAGACCGCCCCGTCGTCTTCCCCACCCACCATACCCTCCTGGAAGTCCTCCGCGAGGAATGCGGCCTCACCGGCACCAAGCACGGCTGCGAGCTCGGCGAATGCGGCACGTGCACGGTCCTGGTCGACGGCCGGCCGGTGCTTTCCTGTCTCGTCCTCACCGCGGACATGGCGGGTAAACGGATCGAGACGGTCGAGGGGATGATGCACGGCAACGAGCTCCATCCGCTCCAGGCGGCGCTCGCGGATCTCGGGGCCGCGCAGTGCGGCTACTGTACGCCGGGCATCCTGATGACGGCCAAGGCTTTGATCGCGGAGAATCCGAACCCGGGTACCACGGAGATCAACGAGGCTTTGGCGGGCAATCTCTGCCGTTGCACCGGCTATCACAAGATCATCGAGGGCGTGGAATGGGCCGCCGCGCGGATGCGTGGCGAGGATGGCACTCCCCCAGAGAAGGTTTTCTACGGCTCGCCCATCCCCGTTCAGGAGTAGATCCTCATGGCAGACCCACTCCGTAAACCTGATCCCGAGCCCGAGCCGCAGCGCGAGCCGAACATCATCGGCAAGCCGTTCCGCCGCGTGGATGGCCGCACCAAGGTGACAGGCGCCACGCGGTTCGCGGACGATCTCGCGTTTCCGCGGATGTGCTTCGCCCGTCTGGTGCGCTCGACCGTGCCGCACGCGAACATCCTGTCGATCGATTTCTCGGAGGCTGAGAAGGTCCCCGGATATCTCGGCGCTCTCACCGGCAAGGACGTCCCCATCCCCTTCGGCATCCTCCCCGTCTCGCAGGACGAGCACGCCCTCTGCCCGGATCGCGTGCGCTTCGTGGGCGATCCCGTCGTAGCCGTCGCGGCGGTCACGGAGGACGCGGCGTACGAGGCCGCCTTGAAGGTCAAGGTCTTGTACGAACCGCTCACGACGATCTCCTCGATCGAGGACGCCATCGCCACTCCGGAGCCGCGAATTCATGAGTATGGCGACCATGGCAACCTTCACAAGGTGGTTTCCATGACCTTCGGCGAGGTGGAAAAGGGGTTCGAAGAGGCGGACCAGATCTTCGAGGACGTTTTCTACTACGAGGGGAATACCCATCTTCCCATGGAGCAGCACTCCGCCGTCGCCGTGCCCGAGGATGACGACCGGGTGACACTCTACTCTTCCACCCAGACGCCACACTACGTGCACCGCGCCCTCAGCAAGGTGCTGGAGCTGCCGGCCTCGCGCATCCGCGTCGTGGCGTGTTCCAACGGCGGTGGCTTCGGCGGCAAAAGCGATCCGTTCAATCACGAGATCGTGGTCGCCAAGATGGCGTTGAAGCTGGGCCGGCCGGTGAAGATCACGCTCAATCGCGAGGAGGTTTTCTACTGCCACCGCGGACGGCACCCCGTGCTCATGGCGATGAAAACGGGGGTCAAGAACGACGGAACGATCACCGCCCAGCGCCTACGCACGGCCCTCGACGGCGGTGCCTATGGCAGCTACGGCGTGGCCTCCACCTATTACACCGGCGCGCTGCAGACGGTGACCTATAAATTGCCCGCCTATCAGTTCCAGGGCGTGCGAGCCTTCACCAACAAGCCGCCGTGCGGCCCCAAGCGCGGCCACGGCACGCCGCAGCCGCGTTTCGGCTTCGAGGTGCAGCTCGACAAGATCTCCGTGGCGCTGGGCAAGAACCCGGCGGACCTGCGGCTCAACATGCTCGCCGAGCCGGATTCGGTGACGGCCAACTGGCTGAAGATCGGCTCCATGGGCCTGCGCCAGTGCATCGAGGCCGTAGTCGTAGGGAGTAAGTTCCGCGAACGGTGGGGATCGCTTCCGGAAGGCCGAGGGCTGGGGCTCGCCTGCGGCTCGTATCTCTGCGGCGCGGGCCTGCCCATCTACTGGAACCACATGCCGCAGTCGGGCGTGATGCTGAAGCTCGACCGCTCGGGCGGCGTCGCCGCGTTCTGCGGTGAGGCCGAGATCGGCCAGGGGTCGGACTCCGTCCTTGCCGCCGTGGTGGCCGAGGTGCTGGGCGTCGAGCTCGGAGACATCCGCCTCTGCGTGGCGGACACGGATCTCACGCCCGTCGATCTCGGCAGCTACTCCTCGCGCGTCACCCTGATGGTGGGCAACGCGGCGCTCCAGGCCGCCGAGAGGGCGCGGGATTTGATCTCCCAGGCGGTCTCTCAGCAGCTCGAAGTCCCGCAATCGCGTCTGGTCTTCGCCGAGCGCCGGGTTTTCGACGCGCAGGACCCGGAGAAGAGCCTCAGCTTTCAGGACGCCGTGATCGCGACCGAGGCCCGCTTCGGCACGCTCGCCACGACGGGGAGCTACATTCCGCCGCGCTCGCCGGGCCGCTACCGGGGAGCCGGCGTCGGCCCCTCCCCCGCCTACTCCTACTCGGCGTCGGTGATCGAGGTCGAGGTCGATCGCGAGACGGGACTGTGGAATCCCGTTCACGTTTGGATCGCTCATGACGTCGGCAAGTCGCTCAATCCGGTGCTGGTGATGGGCCAGGTCGAAGGCAGTGTCTACATGGCCCTGGGCGAGGTGATGATGGAAGAGCAGGTCTTCCGCCGCCTGCCGAAAAAGTTGTCGAACGCTCTGGTGCACAGGCACCCTTCCATTCTCGAATATAAGAGCCCCACCTTCGCGGACATGCCGCCTGTGACCACGTACCTGATCGAAGATCCGGACCCGCAGGGTCCCTTCGGAGCCAAGGAGGTAGGACAGGGTCCGTTGCTGCCCATCATGCCGGCGGTGGCCAATGCGATTTACGACGCCGTCGGCGTGCGCGTTGATCAGGTGCCGATCCATCCGCACATGGTTTTGCGTGCGATGGACGCGAAAGCGAACGGTCAGGAGCCGCGCTTCGGTCCACGCAGCTTCCCGGATGTGGATTTCGGAGAAAACCTGATGGTTCCCACGCCCGAGCAGGGCGGCGACGGCACGGCGATCAACGACTACCGCGAGAAGCTGCGGGCCGGCATGCGCTCCGCCTCCGGAACGATGATGTCGCGCGAAGAGGCGCTCAAGAAGGGGAAGGCGGCGTTGACGACGGATCTGAAGGGAGCGCGCTGACTCATGCTGAGACTGCCCGAGTTCCGATATATCCAGGCGAAGAGCCTCGAAGAGGCCGGCGCCGTCCTCGCCGGAGAGGGAGCTGCAGAAGGCGAGACCGTCCGCCTGGTCGCCGGCGGCACCGACCTGTGGCCCAACATGAAGCGCCGGCACCAGAAGGCGCAGACGGTGGTGAGCCTCATGGGCATCCCGGGACTGGACGGCATTCACGCCAACGGCGAGGTGCGCATCGGGGCCACGACGCTCTTGGACGACGTGGCGCGCCATCCGGCCGTCCGCCAGCGATATCCCGCCTTTACCACGGCCGTCCATTCGATCTCCTCGCCGCCTCTACGAAACATGGGGACGATCGGCGGCAATCTCTGCGTGGACACGCGCTGTACCTACTACAACCAGACCGAGGAATGGCGCCGCTCGATCGATTACTGCATGAAGGAACAGGGAACGATCTGCTGGGTCGCCACGAGCTCGCCCCGCTGCCTCGCCCACACGGCCTCGGACTCCGCGCCGATGGCCTGCGCCCTGGGAGCGCGGGTGCGGCTCGTCTCCGCGCAGGGCGAAAGGACGATCCCCGTCGAAAACCTTTTCCGGAATGACGGTATCGACTATCTCGCCAAAAGGCCGGACGAGATCCTGACCGATCTCTTCCTCCCCGCCGAGGCTACAGGCGACCGCTGCGGCACCGCCTTCTGGAAGCTCCGCCGTCGAGGCTCCATCGACTTCGCCGTCCTCTCCGCCGCCGTCGCGCTGTGGACCGATCCCGCCGGAGTGATCACGCAGGCCAGGATCTATCTCGGAGCCGTCTCCTCCGCTCCCCTATCCGTGCCGGCCGCGGAGAGCCTCCTGGTAGGCCAGACACCAACTCCGGATCTCCTCACCGAAGCCGCCAAGCTCGCCCGCAAAGCCGCGACGCCCATGGACAACACCGATTTCCAAACCCAATGGCGAGGCGTCATGGCCCAGCGCTACGCCGAAGCCGCCTTGCGCGAAGCCGCGGGGTTGCCAGTGGAACGCCTGGCGCCGAAGCACGAAGTGTTTGGAGGATAGTGATGAACTCAAGCGAACCGCCCAAGTTCTTTGAGCTACCCTGGGGCTTCCCTGAAACTCCCGAAGCCCTCCAAATCCTGCGCGACAATCCAATCCAACCGGGAGAAGATTTTTGGGTGCAGTTGCAGCGAGTCGCCGATCAGCTCGATCGGCTACCTGGCGCCGAAAAATTCCGGCGAACGCGGAAAACCTTCGAGGGCTGCGAACCCTTCGAGCTCTGATCTCCCCCTAATGGTTGGCGTTACACCAAGTCGAGCCGCAAACCCTGCGCCCCGGCCCGGTGCCCGAATTCGACGGTGAGGGTCACCTCGTCGCCGGGGGACACCTGCGCGCGCGTCGAGAAGTGCCGGAGGCTCCAGCCCCAGGAGGTCGGCGGAGCGAGCGGGGAGGTGGTGAGTTGGGTCTGCTCGTCGAGATGGGCGCGGAAGAAGACGACGGCGCCTTCCAGCGATCCTTCGCGGACGATGCGGAGCTGGATCGCGGCGGTGTGGCCGTCGAAGTCGAGAGGGTCTCTGGCGAAGTCGATATCCAGGAACCGTTGCTCCTCGGAGAGTATCCGCGGATCGAAACCGCTCTTGCCCTCGATCCAAGTGCGGGATGTCGCGGGGCGCGGGCGCGAGTCGGCGAGGGCCTCCAGGAAGGGGCCGAAGTCGAGACCGTAGAGTCCGGAGAGCTCCCTGGCCTCCTCCAGCGTCCGATCCTCTCGGACGGGCGTCGGCGGCTCCTCCATTTCGATCCCGATGCAGCAGACCTCCAGGCGGTAGGGCAGGAAGCGCCCCCCGGGCCGCAGCAGCCGGCGGCGGGCATCGTCAAGGTAAGGCAGGAGGTTCTCCTCGAAGGGATCGACGCCCAGGAGCTCATGGATGATCAGGTCGGCCGGCTCGTCGAGCTCCACGTCGCGGCTGTTGGCCACCCGCAGGTCGATCAGGCCGGAGCAGCCGTTGGCCGCAAACATCCGCGCCGCCACCTTGGCGATTCGGGTCTCCTCGATGGCGGTCACCCGGCTGGCGCCAGCACGGGCAGCGAAGAGCGAGAGGACACCCGTGCCGCAACCGATCTCGACTACGTTCTTGCCCCGGGCGTGCCGCTCGATCGCCGACTTGTAGGAAAGCACGCGGACAGGGTCCTTGAGCATGACGAAGTGGGCGAGCACGGAGCCGAAGCCACGCTCCGACAGGCGCGGCCCGTTCTCGCCCGCCGGCGTCAGCAGCTCCTGAGCCTCCATACTCTCGACGACTTCCGCGAAGCCGGCCTCTTCGATCTCCCAGTCCTTCTTGAGACGGTCGAAGACGTCGCGCGGCGTGGCGCCGGCGGCGAAGCCCAGGAGAACGGGGATGGAGTCGAGCTGGGCTTCCTGCGGCTTGCGCGAGGGCGAGCCCGACAGCACCAGCTTGCCGGCGGGCGAGATCTCGAGCCGTAGCGAGCCGGAGATGATGTAGGGGGCGTTCCAGTCCATGGCCGGTCTTCTCAGCGGAGCCGGCAGTCTAGCACCGGCGCCCCTGGCCGGCCGGGATCGGGACCAGGAGCAACCGGTCCCAGGCGGGCTCGACCGGCGAGACGGCCGCGAGCAGGGCGAGCCCGATGCC
>Ga0134121_10003259_pt1 | contig 13608 bp, 9 predicted proteins | sample KB301_FD_96463 | JGI IMG/M metagenome (GOLD analysis project Ga0134121, IMG submission 96463) | Terrestrial soil microbial communities without Nitrogen fertilizer from Kellogg Biological Station, Michigan, USA - KB3-0-1 | ecosystem: Environmental > Terrestrial > Soil > Unclassified ...
CGCATACATTTGACAACGCACAAACTACAGAATACCTGGTTTGCAACTGGAACGGAAATTCCGGCGGCAACGGATATGTGCGGCTGAGCTCCATTACTGGCTCTGCGGCCTCCCCGGTTTATACAGCCGGCAGTACGATGGGAGTAGCGGCTCCATGGAATGACAACGGAAGCCTTTCCACGGGCGCATCACAGAGCGGCAGTACGGCGAAGATTGAATCCGGAGATTCCCGCATCGGGAATGCCGTGTACATTAATGGTGCATTGTGGTTCAGCCATACTGCCTATCTTCCTGCCAGCGGTTCCACACATTCAGCAATTGACTGGTGGCAGGTGAATCCATCGGGACCGTCACTGCTTCAGTACGGCCGTGTAGAAAACTCTACCTCATTTTATTTTTATTCAAGCATCAGCGTGAATGCTGCAGGCGACGCATTGCTGGGATATTGCTCATCATCATCATCAACTTTTCCAAGCGCATCTTATTCTTTCCATGCATCTTCTGATCCTGCCAATACAATGCAAAGTATTTATACTTACAAGTCGGGACTTGCATCTTACAACAAAACTTTCGGAAGCGGACGTAACCGTTATGGAGATTACACGGGCGCAGCGGTGGATCCGTCAGACAATTCATTCTGGAACTTCAGCGAGTTTGCGCAAACAGGAAATAACTGGGGGACGGTCATCGCAAACGTAGCTGCCAGCAGCGGGGCAACGTGCAATGCGCCGGCAGGCCTGACAACCACGGCAATTACATCTTCTTCTGCAACGCTCAACTGGAATGCCGCAGGAGGAGCCGTAAGCTATAACGTGCAATACCGCGTTGTGGGCAGTTCCATCTGGACGAGTGCCAATACGGCTTCCACTTCCTATCCTGTTTCCGGGTTAGCTTCTTCGACGAATTATGAATGGCAGGTGCAAACGGTATGCGCAGCAGGATCATCTGCCTTTACTGCTTCTGCCACTTTTACAACTTCAGCGCCGCCTTGCAATGCGCCGACGGGTATGAATACAACAAACATTGCCGACAACACTGCGACCTTCAACTGGACAGCAGTTGCGGGAGCAGGAACTTATAACGTGCAATACAGAAAAGTAGGAACATCTTCATGGACATCAGCGAATACTGCAGCAACCACCTACAATGCCTCAGGATTAACAGCCGGAACAGCTTATGAATGGCAGGTGCAAACTGTTTGCACGGCAGGCGGCAACTCTTCATTTACGGCATCGACCAATTTCACAACAACGGGAGTGGCGCCATGCAATACGCCTTCAGGTCTGAGCACGACAAGCATTACTGCAACCACTGCGACCTTTAACTGGGGAGCAGTTGCAGGTGCAGTAAATTATGGTGTGCAGTACCGCGTGGTGGGTGGATCTATATGGACATCTGCAACATCATCATCGACTTCATACAATGCAACAGGTTTGACGGCAGCAACAAATTATGAGTGGCAGGTGCGTACGAATTGTTCGGCCAGTTCCTCTTCATTCACTGCTTCCACAAATTTTACAACAACTGCTATAAGCTATTGCACTTCCCGCGGAAACAATACTACCTATGAGTACATCAGCAGGGTGGCATTGGGAACGATCAACAATACAAGTGGAAACAACAGTGGCTATGGAAATTACACGGCCCTCAGCACTAACATTGCGGGCGGCACTTCCAACACCATCACGCTCGTGCCTGGGTTTACAGGCTCTTCTTACAATGAATTCTGGAAAGTATACGTTGACTACAACAAGAACGGTGTGTTCACCGATGCCGGCGAAAATGTAGTGACCAGCAGCGGAAGCACCACACGCACGGTTTCCTTTACGGTTCCAACCACTGCATTGAACGGTTCAACACGCATGAGGGTGCAGATGGAATACAACGCATACCCGAGCAGTTCATGCCTTACGTACACCTATGGTGAAGTAGAAGATTACACGGTGATTGTAACAGGCAATGCACAGAGTCCAATCCTGGCAGGTAATTCTGCGGGCGGAAATATTGTGGATAATTCCAACGCTGTTAATTTATATCCGAACCCGGCATTCAATTATCTCAATGTTGAATTCACCAGCCAGTTCAATGGCAATGTAAAGATCCGTGTTTCGGATTTAGTCGGACGCATTGTAATGAACATCGAAAAATCTGCTTCGGAGGGATCGAATACGCTTGAGATCAATACCAGCGACCTGAAGAAAGGTGTTTACATTTTTGAAATGGATAACAACGGAATCCTTTCCCGCCAGCGGTTTATGATCGGAGAATAAAATTTAAATTGGGTTTATAAAAAAGAAGCTGCCTTTTACCGGGCAGCTTCTTTTTTTGATATTTACTCCTCCGCCATTGCAATCCTCTTCGGCGCTGCTTTGAAGCGCTTATTGCCCGTGATCATTTTCAAATTGGCCAGTTCCATTTCTGTGAGGAAGCGCCACTTGCCACGGGGCAGATCTTTTTTGGTGAGGCCGGCATATAAAACACGATCGAGTTTGGTTACCCGGTAGCCTAGGTGCTCGAATATCCTGCGCACAATGCGGTTGCGGCCGCTGTGCAATTCAATACCGATGATTGATTTGGTTCCGGGCACATAAGAAATTTCATCGGGCTGTATGAGTCCGTCTTCCAGCGTAAGTCCCGCGCCGATGGCGTCGAAATCTTCCTGCTTTAAATTTTTATCGAGATGCACTTCATAAACTTTCTGCACCTGGAAGCTGGGATGCGTGAGCTTATCTGCCAGGTCTCCGTCATTGGTGAAGAGCAACAATCCCGTTGTGTTCCTGTCCAGGCGCCCTACAGGATATACCCGCTCTTTACATGCATGGCGGATGAGAGACATCACGGTGCTGCGGTTTTGCGGATCGTCGACAGTGGTGATATAATCTTTCGGTTTGTTGAGCAAAAGATAAACCGGCTTTTCAGATTTGAGCTTAGCATCGTTGTACTTCACCACATCTGTGGGCTGTACTTTGTATCCGAGCGTAGTAATGGTTTCTCCGTTCACAGAAATTACACCGGCCGTGATCAGCGCATCGGCTTCCCTCCGCGAGCAAATGCCTGCATTCGAAATATATTTATTCAGCCGGATACTACCGTCGCTTTCTTTGGGCTCAGCGTCAGTCTTTGGCTTGCTGAAAGTGCGCGGCCTCTTTTTTCTGTCACCATAGAATTCATGACTCTCTTTGCGGTTCCATTTTGGCTTGTCGGCCGTATCTCCTTCAGCTTTGGGTTCCCGGGAAAATTTTGCGAAAGGTTTTTTGAAACCACCACTCCGGTCTCCTTCCTTCCCCTGTCCGTCTCTGTTAAAACGCGGCTTGTCTTTCTGAAACCTTCCATCGGGCTTTCCAAAACTTCTTTTGTTATCACCATAAGGCTTGCGTCCGCCCGGTCCTGCAAATGGCTTGGCGCCGCGGTAACTTCTCTCCGGTCTTTCACCAGATGGTTTGCGATCATCTCCCGGCTCACTCTTTTTCCATTCCGGTTTGGAAGCATCTGAAAATTTTCCATAAGGTTTTTTATAACCACCTGTCCTTGCACCGCCTTCTTTACTGAAACGCGGCTTGTCTTTTGAAAATCTTTCTTCAGGCTTCCCGAAACTCCTGGCTTTGTCGCCAAAAGGTTTGCGGCCGGGTTTTGAAAAGGGCCTGTCACCGTAGGGTTTTCTTGCAGGCCTGTCACCATAAGTTTTTCCTGCCGGCCTTTCTCCGGCGGGAGCATCGCCCTCCCTTTTCGGCCTATAGTTCCCACTGCGTCCTTTTGACGGTCTTTTGTCACTTTCTCTTTCATAAGGAGTCCCTGAAGTCTTGCGATTCCGGCTGATATTGCGGTTTCCTGCTCTCATTTTTAAATTTTGAAGAGCGAAGGTATGAATTGCAGGCAGATAGACCCTAAGAATCAGCTTACACCCGGCGTATAAGCTTCGTCAATGTGATTGATGATCGTGTATTCCTTGTTGGTGATCACGGAGACGATGTCAAATTGTGCTGTCGCATTGTCCGTGCGCTCTTTCATAAAAATATCAGCAGCCTTCATCACCTGCCGCCACTTTTTAATCGGAACCATTAATGCCGGGTCGCTCAGGTAAGGCGATTCCCTGGTCTTCACTTCCACGAAAATAATTTTATTGTCTTTGACTGCAATGATATCGATCTCAGATTTTTCCCATGTATAATTCTGGTGCAGGATGATGTGATCTTTCTTGCGTAAGAATTCCGCCGCCAACTGCTCACCAAGTTTGCCGAGTTCGCTTTGCTTGCTCACCGTTGGAAATGTTATAAGTTAACCGTTATCTGTTATCGGGCAGATTCTATTCAAAAATGATTGACGAATCCACACCCACTTTCAATTTTACTTTCCTTCCAAAAATAAGCGGCATGTTATTCCTGATGTGTCCTGCCGGAAATCCATACAGCACAGGATAGGAATATTCGCTCACTGCTTCGCTGACGATCTCTTCGGCCGTTTTATTGAAGCGCACTTTATTGTCTTTCATGTCATTCATGCTGCCCACAATGAGCCCTGCAAGTTTATACAGCTTGCCCGCGCGTTTCAAAGCCATCATCATCCTGTCGATGTGGTAGAGGTATTCGTCAAGGTCTTCAAGGAAAAGAATCTTTCCCGCCGTTTCAATACTGGAGGTGGAACCCAGCAATGAATAAAGTATGGACAGGTTTCCACCGACAAGTTCCCCGCTGGCTTCGCCTGTCCTGTTCATGTCGGCAGGAATATGTTCTCCGATTTCATAACTCAACTTATCTCCAAACAGCGCAGCCTTCATTTTATTTTTTACTTCACTTGTTGACTTCGCAAGATTAAAGGCCATGGGTGAATGAAGTGTTTCGATGCCAAGGTGCCTGTGTACGTGAGCATGCGTTACGGTAACATCGCTGAAACCGGTCAGCCACTTCGGGTTATTCTGAAATCCGCTCCAGTCAATCCTGTCGATGATGCGCACTGTTCCGTATCCGCCACGTGCAAAGAGAATAGCATTTACAGAGGAATCGTTCAATGCCGACTGGAAATCAGCAGCACGTTCTTCGTCAGTACCTGCGAACTGGTTGAGGACCTTGAAAAGGTTTTTTCCGAATTCAACTTTCAGTCCCCAGTCATTCAGCAGAGTGACGGCAGGCAGCATTTCATCTTCTGAAACTTTCCGCGCAGTGGATACAATGGCAACTTTATCTCCGGCTTTTAAGAAGGGTGGTGTGATCATAAGTTCAGAGCAAAGATGGAATTTATATTGTTACTTCTGAATCACCTTTGGAGTAAAAAATGAGTTTATTTTTTCAGTATTTAATTTATTACGGTGTTCCAACCGCCAAGCAAATACAGGCGTTACTCAGCAACTAAATTTGTCTATTTTTGCCGCGCTTTCGCGTAGCAAAGCGTCCCGCAAAACAATTATGAGTCGTTACCTAGTCACCTCAGCCTTACCGTATGTAAATGGTCCTGTGCACATTGGCCACCTGGCCGGAGCTTATTTGCCAGCGGACATTTTTGTGAGGTACCTCCGTGCCAAAGGTGAAGACGTGGTTTTTATTTGCGGTTCCGACGAACACGGCGTACCCATCACGTTGCGCGCCCGTAAGGAGGGCATCACGCCGCAGGAACTGGTGGATAAATACCACGCGATTGTAAAGAAAAGTTTTGAAGACTTTGGAATCTCATTCGACTTCTATCACCGTACCAGCGATCCGCTGCACCATAAAACTGCTTCCGATTTCTTTACCACGCTTTACGATAAAAAAGTTTTTGTTGAAGAAGAGAGCGAACAATACTTCGATGAAGAAGCGAACATGTTCCTGGCCGACAGGTACATTACCGGTACATGTCCCAATTGCGGTAACCCGAATGCCTACGGTGACCAGTGTGAGCGTTGCGGAAAGAGTTTGTCTCCGCGGGATTTAATCAATCCTCATTCACAGCTCAGCGGTAAGCCGCCGGTGATGAAAAAAACAAAACACTGGTACCTCCCTCTCGACAAGATGCAGAAAGAATGGCTGGAAGCCTGGATCCGGAGCAAAGAGGGTTTTTGGAAATCAAATGTATTCGGACAGTGCAAGTCATGGCTGGACCAGGGACTACAGCCGCGGGCAGTTACACGCGATCTCGACTGGGGTGTGAAAGTTCCTTTGCCCAATACAGAAGGAAAAGTTTTGTATGTGTGGTTCGATGCACCGATCGGATACATTTCGTCTACCAAGGCATATTTTGAGAAGAAGGAGAATGCAGAAGCATGGAAAGATTACTGGTGTGATAAGGATTCAAAGCTGATCCATTTCATCGGCAAAGACAACATTGTTTTCCATTGCATTATTTTTCCTGCCATGCTGAAGGCACACGGGGATTTTATTTTACCCGAAAACGTTCCGGCAAACGAGTTCCTCAACCTGGAGGGAGAAAAAATTTCTACGTCCCGTAACTGGGCCGTCTGGCTGAATGAATTCCTGGAAGAATTCCCCGGCAAGCAGGATGTGCTGCGTTATGTTTTGTGTTCCACGTTTCCTGAAAATAAAGACAACGATTTTACGTGGAAGGATTTCCAGGCGCGCAACAACAGCGAGCTCGTGGCCATCCTTGGCAACTTCGTGAACAGGACACTGGTGCTGACGCAGAATTATTTCGGCGGGAAAGTCCCGCAGCACGGAAAGCCCGATGACCGCGATAAAGTTTGCATCGCTTCCATGCAGCAGGCAAAAAAACTAATCTCTGAAAATATTGAAAAGTATAAATTCCGCGAAGCGCAAAACGCTTTGATGGATTTGGCGCGGGCAGGAAATAAATACCTTGCTGAGACTGAACCATGGAAAACCATCAAGACTGATGAAGGCAAAACAGCCACGATCCTTTACATAGCGCTGGAAGTCACCACTTATCTCGCTTTGCTCATGGAGCCGTTTCTTCCGCGTGCATCAGCAAAACTTTTCAGGATGCTGAACCTCGAAAAAGTGGATTGGCAAAAAGCCACAGGACAAATCCTGAAACCAGGTCACCAGTTGGGGCAGGCGGAATTGTTGTTTGAGAAAATTGAAGATGATATCATTGAAAAACAAATTGCAAAACTTCAGGCGACAAAGACAGCGGGAAATCCGTCATTAGTCATTGGTCATGAGTCATTGAGTCAACAGCCGAAACCAGAACAGGAAACAAAACCCGAAACCTCTTTCGATGATTTCAGCAAAATGGATTTGCGCGTAGCGACGATCCTGGAGGCTGAACGTGTTCCGAAAACGGATAAGCTGCTGAAACTGAAGATCGATCTTGGATACGAGCAGCGCACCATTGTAAGCGGCATCGCGCATTGTTTCGAACCGGAAAAGATAATCGGTCAGCAGGTGACCATTATTGCTAACCTGGCTCCCAGGAAAATAAAAGGGATTGAATCAAAAGGGATGATCTTGATGGCGGAAGACGGTGACGGCAAATTGAAGTTTGTCATGCCGTCAGAAAAAATAAATAACGGAAGCAGTGTGAAGTAACGTTGCGAATTAAAATTGAATCATTGAAAACACCTGCTTTATTTTATACTGCACTTCTTTGTTGCCTGGCCGGGCGGGTTTATCCACAGGCCATCACGGCAAGTCCGCAATTGAATTTCGGAACTGCATTTGAAAATGCGCCCGACAGTGTGCAGCTGGCGATCAGCAATACGCTGAACAGAACGGTGAACGTGAACGGGATAAAATTTTACGATACCTATGGCGTACCTGCATTCTCGGCCACTGAACAAAATTTTTCCATTGCGCCTTCTTCATCGTACAGCATCTGGATAAAATTTTCTCCGCGCCACAACATTTTTCACAACTCAGAAATGGTGATCGTGAATGATGGACTGCTGGGTTACCTCAACGTGGATCTCATCGGACAGGGAAAATATTCAAAGGCTTATTACGATTCTTCGGAAAATTATTCTGAAGAAGCGCTGAAAACTGCTTTGCATAATCTTACAGGCACCGGTTACGTGGCGCTCGGATATAACATCGGGCGAGACAGTATGTTCATGTGGCTTGACAATAAGAGAACAAACGGGCAGGGAGCGGCACAGAACACGATTGAATGCATTTACACCGGGCGGGAGGCCGTCGGTTATACGGACCGTTCCGATTGTCAGACCAATTTCTCATTTAATACAGAGCATACTTTTCCGCAATCATTTTTCAATTCGTTGGAGCCCATGAAGTCAGATCTCCATCATATCTTTCCGACAGATGACGTGGCGAATAATTACCGTGGCGACAATCCTTTCGGTATTGTATCCGGGGCTACCCTGTGGGCAGCAGGTGGGTCGAAGGCCACCAGCAGCCTGTTTGAGCCGAGGGATGCGCAGAAGGGAGTTGCCGCACGTGCATTGATGTATTTTGTTTTGCGCTACCAGAACTACAGTAATTTTTTGAATTCCCAGGAATCGATTCTGCGCACATGGCATCACGATTTTCCGGCCACTCAAATCGAGGAGGACCGCAACGACGACATTGACCTCATTCAGCACAACAGGAATCCTTTCGTGGATTACCCTCAGTTTATTGAACGCATTACGTCTCTTTCCACAACATCGGTTGCACCTGTTGTAAAGTCCATCGACCTGGCTGAAGACACTATCATTTATGGTTTTGTGCCGCAAGGCGTTCCGGTTGTATTTCATTACGTAATTGTCAACCAAGGGAATTCGCCGGTGCAGTTTTCAAACTTCAGCCTCTCGCAGCCCGGGCTGACTTTCCAGTCGGGAGGAAGCAACACCTCTCTTGCCGCAGGAGAAGCATTGCCACTTGACATCAAACTGATTGCATCCAACACAGATTCGATTCATGCCTTTCTGAATTTCAATACGGATGATTCCGCGCACCTGTCTGTATCGGTTCCGATATTTGCCAACGATTCAGTGCTGAATGCCATCCAGGAAGAGGAGAAGGAGGAAGTGAATGTTTTCCCTAACCCTGCAGGGAATGCATTGTGGATCATGAATGGAAAAAATAATATGAATGCTGTAAGAGTATATGATTCAATGGGAAGAAATGTGCTGGAGTATCAAAGGAAAGATCGTTTGGAAGAAATGGTATTGGACATTTCATCATTACAAAAAGGAATATATTTCATTGCGTTTTCTGAAGGAGAAAAAATCTTTTTCAGAAAATTAGTTAAAGGGTACTAAATACTAATATGTACTAATGTACAAATGGATAAGTAAATTGGTATATATTCGTATTTCGCCCGCCCCTGTAGTTCAATGGATACCCGCCCGAACGTACCCGTTTGGTGCGGGCGGGGAACAGAAGTTTCCTAAACTTGGGTTATTATTGCACCCGAAAATAATTGGTCCCGTAGTTCAACGGATAGAATAGAAGTTTCCTAAACTTTTGATGGCAGTTCGATTCTGCCCGGGACTACTTTGAAAATCGAATACGCACCATGAAGTTATTTATTAAGATCGTCTATCTTTTTGTTTAGGCTCCTCTTCTCATCTTTCATGATGGCTGTGTCTTCAATTGAACGGGAAGATTTTCTGTCTTTTTCCTTGCTTGTAAGTTCGGCAAGGCGGGTATAGTATTCATTCAGGCGGATCAACTGTTCCTCGTCAAGATCCTCTACGCTTACTATGCGATTGCTTGCCTGCGCATTGGCAGCCACCAGTTCATTCAGCTTGATTTGTATTGCCAATGCGTCTTTATTCTGCGTTTTCTGGATCAGGAACACCATTAAAAATGTGATGATGGTGGTAGCAGTGTTAATGACCAGCTGCCAGATGTCAGAATAGTGAAATAGCGGTCCTGATGCAATCCAACCCAAAATCAGCACTACTGCACTGATAAAAGCTGTGCTGCTGCCTGCTGCTTTGGTGGCTTTGTTTGCAAAGATTTCAAACCAGTGCATTTTCGGTTTTTCAGTATTCATTAGTACAATGAAATAATTTTTTAATCGACGCCTGTAAAAGAAAGTACAAGAAAAAGTTCTGCCTGAATAACCTGTATTGAATCTTCCAGGGCATTAAAGTATCCGGTTCCAGGGGCGGCGCTCAGTAATCGTTCATCATCCGCCTCCTCCACCTGGTCTTCACGCGATTCATTTTGACAATCTCAGCAGTGCAATTTTGAATAAACTTTGAAATTTTATTTTCAAAGTATCTTATTCGCAATAACATTATTCAGTTGCGTTCCATACCTCCCCTGCATCCTTGGTTTTTTTAAAATCTCCTTGCATTGCTTTTAGTCCATAGCGTTCGCGGGTTATTTCATCGCGGGTTCTTTTGCCGAGCTTTTTCATAATCCCTGCCGGCGGCGACCAGCCTGTAAGAGCTTGTTCGGCCATCACCACTGCAGCGAATGCCGAAAGCGCCAGCCATTTTTTATTTACAAACGCCCCGAGCACGGCTCCCGTTAAAGACACCAGGGCGGCATTTAAAAGAAAGGTGCGTTCGAGATCCCATTCCGATGACAACTCAGAAATCCGCTCACCAATAATTTTTTTTCCTTTATGTGCATAATCATGGAGCGGCGTTTGTGCACCAGGTACCTCCTCCTCTTTTACTTCAGCTTCATTTTTATCCTTTGTAGTATCCATAATTTATTTTTCACTCTTTATGTAAAATATATGCCATTGCTCACATGGCATTATTTACTTCATTTTTAATTTCCACACCTCCCCAATCAATTTGAAAATGTATATTGAATCAATCTTTTCTACACATTGCCGGCCCGGGGCTGGACAGAATTATTTCCCGAGCCGTAATTAAATCTTGGATGGGAAGAAAAGAGAACAGGTAGCGTTTTTTCAAGCGCTTACTTCTTTCCATTCATCTTATTCATAGCTTCAACCCTGGTCTGCACGTGCAGCTTTTGATAAATCTTGTAGAGGTGTGCTTTCACAGTGTTCAGGGTAATATTTAACCTGCCGGCAATTTCCTTGTTCCTCAGTCCCTGCGACAACAGATGAAGGATCTCGTATTCACGCTCACTCAACGTATCTTCAGGTTGAATAACGGGTGAGGGCTGCTTGTTAAAATAGGTGACGACTTTTCGCGCGATCTCTCCGCTCATCGGTGAAAAGCCCCTGCTTAGTTGTTCAATGGCCTCAATCAGTTCCGCCGGTTTCGTTTTCTTGAGCATGTAACTGCTGGCCCCGGCCTTCAGCGCACGGAATATTTTTTCATCATCCTCGTACACCGTCAGCATCATCACCTGGGTGAGCGGGTACTTTTCTTTGATGATCTGCGTAGCGTCAATGCCCGACATGCCCGGAAGGTTAATGTCCATCAGCACAATGCCGGGCACTTCCACTTTCATATAACTGAGCGCATCTTCCGCAGTACGGAAAGCCCTGCACTGAAAATCAGTCTCGCCTTGCAGGAGCAGTTCGAAATGTTTCCTGATGTCGTGGTGATCTTCTATGAGGAATAATGAAAGCACGAAATTTTTTTGACGAATGTAACTGAAGAATGAGCCGCTTCAAATAGCACTTTGGTGTTACCGATGATTTTTTTGCTCATATCTTTTAGACCAAAGGACTATTTCAGCAGCGATAGCCCCCTGATAGTTTTGTGTAGAAAACGCGGAAGCCGAAAAGCGTAAAGAGAGTAGGCGAAACAATAAAACCTCACTGATATGAAACAATTTACAATGCTGCTTATTTTCCTTGCGGGTATGGGAATGGCAGCGACATTAAATGCCCAAACCGTTGACAGCACAATTTTTATTAAAGTTAAATCTTACCAGTCAACCTATATGCATGTTGCCTGGGACATGGTGCCGAATGGAAATATTTACACGCTTGAAAAAAGTCTTGACAACATCACCTTCACTTCGGTTGCAACAATTCAAGCCGTCAACCTGGTGGATATTGCCGGGATGAACCAGAACAATGTAAATCCTTATGGAAGCATTTTATATTCCACGGAGGGCGGCAACCAGCGGTTCATTTATAATGACAATGAAATTGCGCAACCCAACCTGAGATACAGGGTGAAAATAGAAATGTTGAATGCATCTATTGTATATACAAAAAATGAATTCGATTATGAATTAAACAACGACATGACGGGGTACCAGGCATTCATTGACGACCTGCACATTAATAATGTCGGCTGTCCTGCCATTGGTGTACCAAATCCATGCGCTGTTCAAACAAATAACATCCAGGTATCCGTATTTAATTGCTGTACTGTGACCGTGAGAAGATATGACCTTTCCACAATTTGTTTTGGAAACGGAATTTTATGTGCGCCAAACCAGACGGATTGCATTGCGTGCGGCTGCGGTTGTACATGGGATCCCTGCTGCGTGCATTTTTGTGCTAACTTTAACCAGTGTGCCTGCATTCCCTGGCCCAGCTGCGGATCAAACCCCACTCCCCAATGGGTCGTAACGGCTGTTAGCCCGATCACGTTAAGCGTGAACCTGGCCAGCACCAAAAGCTGCAGTTCCAGTTGTACCGGTACTGCAACGGCAACCCCAGGTGGTGGTGCCGCCCCTTATACATACTTATGGTCCAATGGGCAGACAACACCCACAGCGACCAATCTTTGTGCAGGATCATATTCCGTTACAGTTACCGACGTAAATGGATGCACAGGCTCGGGTTCGATCAATGTGACTGCATTTCCGGCGCTGTCCATTTCTTTTACCACAACGAACAGTTGCAACACGCCTTGTAACGGAACGGCCACAGCGAACGTCACTGGCGGAACAGCGCCCTATACGTATGCATGGACTCCTGGCGGGCAGACAACTCAAACAGCCATTCAACTTTGTGCGGCGACATATACTGTTACGGTAACCGATGCGAATGGCTGCACAGGCTCTGCGCCGGTAACGCTCTCCCAGTTTCCGGTGATCTCACTTTCTATTACAACATCTGATGCTTCTTGTACTGACGTTTGCAATGGATCTGCTTCAGTGACTGCAACCGGAGGAACACCTCCGTTCAATTATTTATGGAGCGACGGACAAACCACAGCTAACGCCACAGCATTATGTCCTAACCCAATTTCTGTTACCGTTACTGACGCTAACGGATGCACTGCTGCTATCACGGGAACTGTGAACGCAGGTCCGGGCGTGCAAGCCACAATTTCCGGAACCGCCGAAAGTTGTGTCGGGCTTTGCAATGGTTCGGCTTCAGTGACGATTACCACGGGAACGCCGCCCTACACTTATAATTGGTCAAACGGTGCGTCAACACCATCAATCAGTAACCTCTGTTCAGGTGTATATGGAGTGAACATATTCGATGCAAGTGGTTGCAGAGCTATTTTAAATATTGATCTGACGACATTAGTCCTATGCGAACCTTGCCATACCGTTACGAGCATTGATCCGAAATGGCATCCCGTTCCTGACCAGGATTGCTGGTGGAGCACCGGCGGAAATTCCAATGCTTCCGTGAGTGCGCTCAACTTACTCGGTACGACAAATGGTCAAATCCCGCTGCGCATTGCTACCAATAACCAGGAGCGAATCCGCGTGGATGGAACCTCAGGATATGTAGGTATCAATAACACCAACCCGGGCAACAGGCTGGAAGTAAATTCAGCCTCCATCGGCACGAGCGGATTGCGTTTCACTCAAATGAATTCGGGTTCAACGGCCTCTACGACGAACGGCAAGGTGCTCTCGGTCAACC
>Ga0134121_10003261_pt1 | contig 13600 bp, 13 predicted proteins | sample KB301_FD_96463 | JGI IMG/M metagenome (GOLD analysis project Ga0134121, IMG submission 96463) | Terrestrial soil microbial communities without Nitrogen fertilizer from Kellogg Biological Station, Michigan, USA - KB3-0-1 | ecosystem: Environmental > Terrestrial > Soil > Unclassified ...
AACAAAGGACACCTGGCGCGCGCCGTGCTCGAAGCCACTGCCTTCCAGACCCGGGAGGTGGTCGAAGCCATGGAGCAGGATTCCGGCATCGCTCTCGACGTCCTGCGGGTGGACGGAGGCATGGTGGACAACGCGCTCCTGATGCAATTCCAGGCCGATATCCTGAACCGGCCAGTGGTAAGGCCTCTGATCAAAGAGACTACGTCGCTGGGGGCAGCCTACGCGGCCGGCCTGGCGGTTGGCTTTTACAAGAACACAGCCGATCTACGGGCGAGGTGGTCCGTGGGGCAAACCTGGGATCCGAGTCTGGACGAACCGAAGCGGGCCGAGATGTACCGGCTGTGGAAGAAGGCTGTGACCCGTTCGTTTGATTGGACCGAATAGGCTTCCCTACTGGCTGTTGAACTCTTAGCTACTGTCCTCGCCTACCTTAAGCACGGCTAGAAACGCTTCCTGCGGAATATCCACACGCCCGATGCGCTTCATGCGCCGCTTGCCTTCTTTTTGCTTTTCCAGCAGCTTGCGTTTTCGCGAGATGTCGCCGCCGTAGCACTTGGCGATGACGTTCTTGCGGATGGCCGAGACTGTTTCGCGGGCAATGATCTTCGATCCGATCGAGGCCTGGATCGCGACTTCAAACATCTGCCGGGGAATCAGTCCGCGCATTTTCGAAACCAGCAGCTTCCCGCGTTCGTAAGCGAAGTCACGATGCACAATGATAGACAGCGCGTCCACCGGTTCGCCAGCGACCAGGATGTCCAGTTTCACCATGGGCGATTCCCAATAGTCCGCGAGGTGATAGTCGAGTGAAGCGTAGCCGCGAGAGACGGACTTTAGCCGGTCGTAAAAATCGAGCACGATTTCGTTGAGCGGCAATTCGTAGTGCAGCATTACCCGCGAGGAACTCACGTATTCGAACGTCTTTTGCTTGCCGCGCTTGTCTTCGACCAGCTTCAGGATTCCGCCCACGTATTCTTCGTTGGTAAGAATAGTCGCTAAAATCACCGGTTCCTGGACTTGGGCAATCTCGCTCGGGTCCGGCCAGCGCGAGGGGTTGTCAACTTCGATTAACGTGCCGTCGGTTTTGGTGATCTTGTAGCGCACTCCCGGGGCGGTGGTGATCAGCTCCAGATTGAACTCGCGCTCCAGGCGTTCCTGGATGATCTCCATGTGGAGCAGGCCCAGGAAGCCGCAGCGGAAGCCGAAACCCAGGGCGACGGAACTCTCGGGCTCGAAGAAGAACGACGAATCATTGAGGCGCAGTTTTTCCAGGGCTTCGCGAAGTTGGGTGTGTTCGTGGGCGTCCACGGTGTAGAGCCCGGCGAAAACCATGGGCTTGATTTCTTCGAAACCAGGCAGCGGCTCGATCGCGGGATTGGCCTCGTCGGTAATCGTGTCGCCGATTTTCGTGTCGGCCACAGTTTTGCTATTGGCCATCAGGAATCCGACTTCGCCCGCCCGCAGTTCATCGACCTCCACCGGTTTGGGGGTGAGGACGCCGAGGGTCTCCACTTCGAGCACACGTCCATTCCACATCAGCCGGATCTTTTGCCCCTTGCGGATGGTGCCTTCGAACACTCGCGTCAATACAATCACGCCACGGTAAGGATCAAACCAGGAGTCGAAAATCAGCGCCTGCAGCCGGTTGTCCGGATTGCCCTTGGGCGGGGGCACGCGCTTCACGATTGCTTCAAGGACGTCGGGCACGCCCTGACCGGTCTTGGCGCTGATCAGCACGGCGTCGGAGGCGTCGAGACCGACCGCGCTTTCGATCATCTCCTTGGTGCGCTCGACATCGGCGCTGGGCAGGTCAATCTTGTTGATGACCGGAATAATCTCGAGACGGTGGTTGATGGCCAGATAGGCGTTGGCCAGCGTCTGCGCTTCAACGCCCTGCGAGGCGTCCACGACCAGCAGCGCGCCTTCGCAGGACGCCAGTGAGCGCGAGACTTCGTAGGAAAAATCCACGTGGCCCGGCGTGTCGATAAGGTTGAGCTGGTAGAGCTGGCCGTCCTGCGCGGTGTACATCATACGGACGGCGTGGGCCTTGATAGTGATGCCGCGCTCCCGCTCCAGGTCCATGGAGTCGAGCACCTGGGCCTGCATCTCGCGCGCGGTCAGCGATCCGGTCAACTCCAGCAGGCGGTCCGCCAGAGTGGATTTGCCGTGATCGATGTGGGCAATGATCGCAAAATTGCGAAGGAAGGCGGCGTCCATGGGTGCGGCGGTCAACATTTGATTCTAACAGGGCGGACGCCGGACCTCGGACCTCGGAGGGCCGATATAAAATTAGACTTAGAACTCCAACATGGTCACTGGCCCGTTCCTTGCGATCGATCATGTCCAACTTGCCATGCCTCCGGGCGGGGAAGATACGGCTCGCCGGTTTTACCGCGATTTGCTTGGCATGGCCGAGATTCCCAAGCCACCTGAACTCGCTAAGCGTGGAGGATGCTGGTTCGAAAGTGGTGAAGTGCAAATTCATCTCGGCGTGGAGAAGGATTTTCGCCCCGCGAAGAAGGCGCATCCCGCCTTGCGTTGCCGTGACTACGCAGCTTTCCTGGTGCGCCTGTCCGAGGCGGCAGTGAAAATTGCTGAAGTGGACGACATTCCCGGATTCCGCCGCTGTCATATTCAGGATCCATTTGGCAATCGCATCGAGCTCATTGACGCGTGACGGGGACTTCCATGCTCGTACTCGCTTCGGCTTCTCCGCGCCGCCAGGAATTACTGCGAAATGCGGGCTTTCCATTCACGGTGTGCCCCGCCAACCTTCCTGAAATACTTCTAGCCGGAGAGAGCCCGCGCGCTTGCGCAGAACGCCTGGCGCGGGAGAAGGCTCACGCCGTACTCCTCCAGCAACCCGACAGGTTTGTCCTGGGTGCCGACACGATTGTCGTCGTCGATAGCGAGATTCTCGGCAAACCTCGCGATGAAGCTGACGCGACGCGCATGTTGCGTCTGCTTTCGGGACGAACTCATCAGGTCATCACCGGAGTTTGCCTCCTGGGTCCGGCACTGAGAACCGAGAACCAAAAGCTAGAAACTTTTGAAGACACACGCTCCGAAAGCACAGTGGTGACGATGACCACGCTCAGCGACGCAGATATTCATTCGTACATAGTAAGCGGCGAGCCCATGGACAAAGCGGGGGCCTATGCCATCCAAGGTATGGCGTCCCGTTGGATTCCGCGCATTGACGGAGATTATTTCAATGTGGTGGGTCTACCGGTAGGGTTGGTGCACACGATGCTGAAAGAGCATGGGCTTTGAGGAGAGAAATTCGGATCGGTGGGAAAGCCTCGGCGATGCCTAGGACTTCTTCTCGGGATCCTGTTCACCGTCTTTTACCGCTGACTTGAAGTTCTTGATGCCCTCGCCCAAGCCCTTGCCCAGATCGGCCAACTTGCTTGGTCCAAAAATCAATAGAGCAATGGCCAAAAGCACCAGAATTTCCGGCAACCCTAATTTTCCAGGCATGTGAAACCTCCCTATCGGGTTTGCCAAGCGCTCGCTGACGCGTTGCGAGCAACCCTGTGGAAATTCTAGGCTACCCGGTGGCCTTAGTCAAAGAATCTCCCGCTGACGATTTCCCGGAGCAAGGACACGTCTGGGACCCTGGCGTACGGGCGGGGGCGCGCCCGCGCCACATTAAGCGCGCTCGATCAGTTCCGCTAGCAGCGTCGCCCGGCGGGGCAATTCGGAAGTAATTATGGACTCGTGCGTGGCGTGGGCTCCCTCTCCAACCCCTCCGAGGCCATCCAAAGTGGGGATTCCCAGGCTAGCGGTGAAGTTTCCGTCCGAGCCGCCGCCCACGGCTGCTTCTTCCAGCTTCCAGCCAAGCTCTTTCGAAATCTCCGAGGCTTTCTTGTACAGCATGGCGACGCCAGCGCTCCGCTCCATCGGCGGACGGTTTACGGCTCCCTCGATTTCCAGCTGGCACTTGCGATTGAAGGGTTTGAACCCTCTGAGTTGCCGGTCGATTGCCTTCGCGTCTTTCATTTGGGCCACGCGGACATCGAGCGAAGCAGTGGCCTGCGCGGGAATTACGTTTGTGCGGGTGCCTCCGGAAACCACGCCCACGTTCAGCGTGAGGCCGCGCTTAAGGTTCACCAGTTTGGAGATGGCGGTGATTTGCTTTGCCATCTCAACAATTGCGCTCTCACCTTGGTCGAAATCCAGGCCGGAGTGAGCCGCCTTTCCCGTCACCTTGATGGTGTACTCGCCGACTCCCTTGCGAGCGGTCTTGACCGCGCCCTTCAATCCGTAGGCGGGTTCCAGAACCAGCACCGCTTCGGATTTTCTGGCCAAGCTTTCGGTGATGCGGCGGGAAGACTCGCTTCCCACTTCTTCGTCCGTGACCAGAAGCACCGTGACCGGCCGCGGCACGGTGTCGCCGTGCCACGTGCGTAGGCCCTCAAGCGCATGCAGGATGAGCGCAATGCCCGACTTCATGTCGAGCGTGCCCGGCCCCCAGAGCCGTCCGTCGGCCACTCGGCAAGGCATGGTGGAGAGCGTTCCCATGGGATACACCGTGTCAATGTGGCCCAGCAGCAGCAGCGGCTTGCCGTTGCGCGCACCCGAAAAGTCCACTTGCAGGTGATCTCCGAAGTTCGGGACGCGGTGGAATTTTGCATGGCCGCCGATTTTCTCGAAGCGGCCGGCCAGAAGGGCGCCCAGTTGATCCACTGCCGGTTTGTGGTCGCTGGGGGATTCGATTTCTACCAACTGGCGGATGGTTTCGGTGATGGCTTCTTTACGCTCGGTAAAGAAACGCAATCGATTGGCGGTTTCGCTGGGCTCGGGCCGCGATGATTGCGGCTTCTTCAGTACCTTCTTCATAGGCTATTCTCTAGTGGCTCAGCGCGAATAAATTTCCAGACCGGGGAGTCATCCTGAGGGACTTCAGTCCCGAAGGATCTGGCGTGCATCTGCCCATTTATGGATCCGGGCACGAGCTTCCCGCAAGATGCTCGCAAGCTCAGCATGACCCCAGCAACGAAAATCAGGTCTCAGACCGGGCCGCCAACCCTATTCTCTCAGGATTCCGTCGCTGAGTCGCGGTACAGTATAATCTTCGCTCCACGATAGGAACCTGACGAGAGAAAATGACCGACACCGCTCACCCAGCGACCGCACCTCCGGCGCCGGTAAACACCACGCTGGACATTGTCGATATTTTCCGTATCTTGCCCCACCGCTTTCCCTTCCTGCTGATTGACCGCGTGATTGAGATCCAACGCAAGCAGCGTATCGTGGCGATCAAGAATGTAACGATTAACGAGCCCTTCTTCGCCGGGCACTTTCCCAACCTGCCCATCATGCCGGGGGTCCTGATTGTGGAAGCCATTGCCCAGGCTGGCGGAGCGCTGTTGCTGACCGAGGTGGAGGACCCGAAGGACAAACTCATCATGTTCACCGGGATCGAACGGGCAAAATTCCGCCGGCCCGTGGTGCCGGGCGACCAGCTGCGGATCGAGGTTGAGCTGAAGAATTGGCGGGTGCGTCCGAAATTGATCGCTGTCCGCATGGAGGGAATTGTCTACGTAGGCGACAGGAAGGTGGCCGAGGCCGTCGTCAGCTGTCAACTAGTAGAGGTTGCCCGCGGGCGCGCCGGGGCGAATGGCGCCGGGGCAACAGGTACGGACGAACCGGAATAAGCTCCCGTATGGCGAAACGTCCGCTGGCAACCGGCATGGCGCAAGCTGATTCGACCGTGAAAGTTTCCGCGGGCGTTCATCCCACCGCAATCGTAGATCCCCGGGCGAAGGTCCACCCTTCCTGCAAAATCGGTCCCTACTGTGTGATCGGGCCGGAAGTTGAAATGGGCGAAGGCTGCCATCTGGTGTCGCACGTCACCATCGAGGGACCTACGAAAATCGGGGCAGACAATGGGTTCTTTCCGTTCTCTTCGATCGGCATGGCGCCGCAGGACATCACCTACGCCGGTGAACCGACACGGCTCGAGATCGGCGACCACAACGAGATCCGCGAGTTTGTCACCATCAATCGGGGCACGGTCAAAGGCGGCGGAGTGACCCGGGTAGGCAGTCACACGCTGGTCATGGCTTACACCCATATCGCGCACGATTGCATCATCGGCGACCACGTCATCCTGGCCAACGCCGCAACCTTGGGCGGCCACATCACGGTCGGGGAGTGGGCAGTGGTGGGCGCGCTCTGCCCGGTCCATCACTTTGTTCGCATAGGGGCGCACTCATTTATCGGCGGGGGCACGACCATCACGCGGGACGTGCTGCCTTTTTCGAAGACCGCGGCGGCGCGCGACACCCACGCTTATGGTCTCAACGCGGTCGGCCTGGAGCGGCGGGGCTTCAGCAAAGAACGCATTCGCAAGATTCATCACGCCTACAAACTTCTGCAGGCGTCGAAGCTCAATACTTCGCAAGCCCTGGACCGCTTGAAGTCCGAACCCGACCGTGGGGAAGATGTGGACATGCTGATAAGATTCATCGAAGCATCGGAACGCGGCGTGATCAAGTAGGCTGGCCTGGGTCGAATCGAAGTTTTCAGCAGATGGGCCAGAGCCCGGGGCACAATTTCTCCTCGTTGAGAACGTGAAAAATTGTCCATTCGTCGAGCACGTCAACCGCGGGGTCTTTTGTCAGCTGCGCATTGATCATGGCCCGAACCAGTTTCTCGACATTGCTCTGGGCCTCGGCTCTGCGTTCGGTGAATTCGTACAGGCTGACTTTGTTCGCTTCGAGGCCTGCTTTGAGCAGGGCCTTGAAACCACTTTCACACTGGAGCGAGAACTTGAAGCGATGCCTCGCCGCCGCTCGTACTGCAGCTCCCCACATGTGTCCTGACGGGTGCCGGATAGAGGACGGAGTCTCAGCCATAAGATGTCCCAGATGATTCCGCGGGGATTCGCGATTGAACGATTGTGCTACGTGATACGAAGCATAATCAAGCAGATGCCCGACTTGCTGATCTTTCTTAGAGGCGTCATCCTGAGCTGGCGAAGGATCTGGCGTCGATCGGACATTTGCCGCGGCAACTGTGCCGCTACACGCGGGATCCGTCGGGACTGAGGTCCCTCAGGATGACGCCGGTGTCAGGCGTTAAATATGCCGGAGCGAATCGGTCTCATTGCTGGAAACGGCAGCTTCCCTTTGCTGGTGCTCGACGCCGCGCGCGCGCAAGGGTTCGACGTCATTGTCGCAGCCATCAAGGAAGAAGCGTTTCCTGAAATTGAACAACACGGGGCCGCGGCGGTGCATTGGCTCTCCCTGGGCGAGTTGTCCCGGCTGATCGAAACGTTTCAGAGGGAAGGCGTGCACCGGGCCGTCATGGCAGGACAGGTGAAGCACAAGCAGATTTTCTCCAGCATCCGTCCCGACTGGAAGTTGGCGAAGTTGCTGTTATCGCTGGGAACGCGAAATACTGACTCGCTGCTTGGCGCGGTTGCCAAGACGCTAGCCGAGGAGGGCATTACGCTGGAGAATTCAACTTCTTTCCTGGAGCCACTGTTGGCCAAGGCAGGCGTGCTCACCCGGCGGGCGCCGACGCCACTGGAAGGAAAAGACATCGAATATGGACGCGCAGTTGCCCGCCAGCTGGCGCAGTATGATATCGGGCAAACTGTTGTGGTCGCGGAGTCGGCCTGCGTGGCGGTCGAGGCCATGGAGGGCACCGACGCTGCCATTGGGCGCGCCGGCGAAATCATGCGATCGCTGGCGGGAGACGCGTCAACGCTCGGTCGAGAACTCACGGTAGTAAAAATCGCCAAACCGAATCAGGACATGCGTTTTGATGTGCCGGTGATCGGAGTGAAGACGGTCGCAGTGATGCGTCAGGCCGGGGCCACGTGCCTGGCACTCGATGCTGGGAGATGCCTGCTGCTGGATGGCAACGCCGTCATCGTCGCCGCCGATTCGGTTGGCATCGCAATCGTGGCTGATTAACATGTCGGTTTGTGACTGCGCATTCTTCTCGGTGGCAGTCTGGAGCTTTCGATGACTGAAACTTTTCGCCTCGCCGATCAAATCCGCCGCGCCTTCGAAGGCAGTGCCTGGCATGGCGATTCGATTCTCGAAATGTTGGCCGACGTGAACGCCAAAACGGCGGCGGCCCGGCCGATCAAGGATGCCCACAGCATCTGGGAGATTCTTCTGCATATTGCGGCGTGGGATGGCGTGGTCACCTGCCGCATTGGCGGCACAGCGATGATGCTCACGGATGAGCAGAATTTTCCCGCCGTCACTGACACCAGCGAAGCCGCCTGGACCCAGGCGATCGAAAACACAAAGAAGACGCACCATGGACTGATCAAGGCAGTGGCCGGCTTTCCCGATTCACGTCTGGCCGAACAGGTTCCGGGCAAGACCGAGAACTATTACAACTTTTATTACATGTTCAGCGGCATCGTGCAGCACGAGCTCTATCACGCCGGCCAGATCGCTCTTCTGAAGAAGGCGGCGAAGTGAAACTCCTTTGCGAACTCGGCCGTACCCTTTGCGTCCTTTGTGTCTAAAAGCCCGTGACCGCAGAGTTTCGCAAAAGGAAACCGCAAAGGTCGCAATGAGAACCTGTGATCCCGGAGAATTGAAAAGCTGGCTGACAACTTTATTAACGTGGCTGTGGTTGGCGTCGGCGCCTTTGGTCGCAACCACGCTCGCATCTACCACCAGTTGGCCCAGCAGGGAGAAGCGGTCCGGCTGGTGGGCGTGGTGGATCCGGATGTGGCCCGAGCCGACGCCGTCGCCGCTGAATTCGGCTGCCGCGGATTCGGGTCCATCGAGCAATTGGTGACCACGCACAGCGAGGTGCAGGCGGCTTCTGTTGCGGTTCCTACGGTGCTCCACCTTGAAACCGCCCGGGCCCTTATGCAAGTGGGAGTCGACGTGCTGGTTGAAAAACCCCTGGCTCCATCGCTGGCGGAGGCCGATGAACTGGTTGGGCTGGCACAACGGTCGAATCGGGTGGGCCAGGTCGGGCACCTGGAGCGCTTCAATCCTGCGGTCCGCGCCACCGCGCCTCTCATCACCCAGCCCATGTTTTTTGAAGTCCACCGGCTCAGCGTATTCACGCCACGGTCGCTCGATGTGGACGTCATCCTCGACCTCATGATTCATGATCTCGATGTCGTGCTTTGGCTGGTGAAATCGCCGGTGAGGGAAATTCGGGCGGTGGGTCTTCCCATTCTCTCCGGCAAGGCTGACATCGCTAACGTTCGCTTGGAATTCGAGTCCGGCTGTGTGGCAAATTTCACTGCCAGCCGGGTTTCGACTGAGCGAGTCCGCAAGCTGCGCTTCTTCCAGCCCCGGCAGTATGTTTCCCTGGATTACAGCCGCCAGGAGGTCTTGGTGTTCAGCGTGGGCGAATCGGCGGGAACGCCGTCCGTCAATCCGCAGATCAAGGTGGCCAAGCCCCCGATCGTCGCGGAAGAGCCCCTGCAAGCTGAGCTCCGGTCGTTCCTCGGGGCTGTCCGGACGCGTTCCAAACCGCTGGTTTCATTCGAAGACGGGCGGCGCGCTCTTGCCGTGGCTCTCGATATTGTGGCGGCGATTGGGGAACACAGCCAGAAAGTCCAACTCGAACAACTACGCTGACGGTCTCCCGTAAAACCGCGTAAGTGATTGCTGTGCAATGGTTCCGCAGGCTTTCTTGTTTTACACTTCTTGACAATCGATCAGAGCGCTTCAAGGTAACCTTTATTGACCAGTCGGGTACGAACTTGAGCGCCTTTACCCGCTGGTTTTTCGCAGATATTCGAGAAAGATGCGAAAATGGCAGGATCAGTCGTTGGTCGTCAGTCGCACGTCGTCGGTCCTTCAGCGGTGCCATTTTGCCGGAAATTCAGGTCTGGGCCAACGACTAAAGAACGACAAAGGACCAACGACTGGCGACGCATCCTGCGCAGCAACTCAAAGTGTGTTGGTTGTGTCTAAGGAATAAGCCAGCAGGTCGATGTCAACTACTGAAATCCCGCCGCGAAACCCAGTTCCAGCAGCGCAACCGCCCACCACCCCGGGTGGCGATCTGTACGACGCCAGTGGCTGGGAAACCGCTTACCTCGAGATGCATGACGTTCCCGCCCTGCTGATTCAGTTGCAGGACGATCTCTCACGCTCCCGTCAACGGGAAGCATTTTGGATCTCGGTAGTGGTCCATTTGGCCATCGTGATCCTGGTCGTCAACTCGGCCAGACTCGAAGGCTTGATGCACCGGCGTTCGGTAATTCTGGTTAGTCCGCAAGACCTGATGAAGCAGAAGGAGCTCACCTACCTCGAGCTTCCTCCCGACGAGCAGAAGGTGAGCAAGCGGCCGGACACCAACAGGATTTCGGACAAGGACCGGATTGCCACCTCGAAGGCCCCCCAGCTCGATCGCAAGGAACTGAAGAAGATTCTGGATAGCGCCCGTCCGGGACCGCCCGCCGCGCCGGCGCAGTCGCAACCGGCCGCACCGGCGCCGGCAGCCCAGGCCCAGCCAGCGCCGCAGGAACAGCCATCGCCCGCGCCCCCACCTGATCAGAACCAGGTGGCGCGTCTGCAGACTCCGCCCGCGGAACGGCCCACGCCGAACTTCAATACCGGCGCGATGTCGGCGGGATCAGCCATCGAACAAGCAGCTCGCGCCGCCGCCTCCAATCGCGGCGGATACAGTGGCGACGGCGGGGACTATGGCCTGGGTCAAGGGAAGCAAGGCGGCGAAGCCATCGGCCCGATGGACGTCCTCAGCGACACCATGGGCGTGGATTTCGGCCCCTACCTGGCTCGCGTGCTGCACGACGTGCGGGAAAACTGGTATCGCATCATCCCCGAGTCAGCGCGCGCGCCGCTCATGAAAAAGGGGAAAGTCTCGATTGAGTTCGCCATTCTGAAGAACGGCCAGGTCGCAGGATTACAGATTGTCGGAACTTCCGGAGATGTGGCGCTTGACCGGGCTGCTTACGGCGGAATCACCGCCTCCAAACCTTTCCCGCCACTCCCGTCTGAATTCGGCGGCCAATATCTCGCGTTACGCTTCCACTTTTATTACAACCCGGATAAGTCAGACATTCAGTAGCCGCTCGTTAGTCGTTGGCCGAAGGCCAAGACCAGACCTTCAATACAGTGGCGCTAGCCAACGACGAGCGACCAAGGGCCAACGACGAACGACCAACGACTGCTCTACCAGACTCTGCATCTTTTCTCCCGCACCATCGCTGAACCTGCTTTGCACTGGAAGGCCTGCTGAAATTCCGGAGTGTTCGAAACCACACCATTGGCCCGATATTTGTCCGGCGAGTGCGGGTCTATCGTGGCGTACAGGCGTTTGGCTTCGTCCCGGGTCTGGTCGCACCAGCTTTGTCCATAGCCGATGAAGAAGCGCTGTTCGGGAGTGAAGCCGTCGATTGATTCCAGCTTCTTGTCGTGGGTTTCGCTTTTCCAGGCCATGTAAGCCAGCATCAGTCCGCCCAGATCGGCGACATTTTCACCCATGGTCAACTGGCCGTTGATTTTGATGTCGTCGACGGCCACGTATTGCGAATACTGATCGGAGATGCAACTGGCGCGCTCGTCGAACTGCTTGCCATCCTCCGCCGTCCACCAGTCGCGCAGATTGCCCTGGGCATCGAACTGGCGGCCCTCGTCGTCAAAGCCATGAGTCAGCTCGTGTCCAATGGTGGCGCCGGTGTCGCCGTAGTTCGGGGCATCGTCGGCGCTGGGATCAAAAAATGGCGGCTGCAGGATGCCTGCCGGGAAATTGATGTCGTTCAGCTGGGGACTGTACTCGGCATTCACCGTGGGCGGCGTCATGCCCCATTCTCCCCGGTCCAGAGGCTTGCCAATCTTTGCGATCTGGCGATTGAACTCGAATTGCCGGGCACGCAGCACGTTGCCCGTGTAATCATCGTGCGCAATGGTCAGAGCGCTGTAATCGCGCCATTTGTCGGGATATCCGATCTTGTTGGCCAGGGTGTGCAGCTTCTCGATCGCCTGCTGTTTCGTCGCCGGAGACATCCACGACAGGCTATCGATGTCCTGCTGCATGGCTTCCTCGATTTGCCGCACCATTTTCTGGGCGCGTTGCTTGGCCTCGGGCGAGAAGGCCCGCTGCACGTAGGCCTGCCCCAAGGCCTCACCCAAATCGTTGTCGGCGTAACTCACACAACGTTTCCAGCGAGGCTCAAGCTCCTGGGCTCCCTGCAGCGTCTTGCCATAGAAATCGAAATTGGCGTTCACGAATGCCGAGGAAAGGAAGGGAGCGTTCGCGTTTGCCAGGTGCCAGCGCAGGTAAGCCTGCCAGCTTTTGAGGTTCTCTTTCTGCAGAGTCGCGTCCAGGGTTTTGAAGAAATGCGGAGCCGTTACATTGAGCGCTTGCAGGCCCGGTTGGCCAGCCACCGAGAAGTATTCCTTCCACCGGAACGACGCGCTGAGCGCCTCCAAATCCCGCGTGCTCATCTTGTGGTCAAGGATTTTGGGATCGCGCCGCTCTACCTGGGTCAGAGATCCCTCGGCCAACGCGGTCTCGATTCGCAGCACAGTTTGGGCTTCGCTGGCAGAGGCGCCTGGCGCATCTCCGAGCAGTTCGAAAATCTTCTGAACATGAGCCACGTAGGCCTGACGAAGTTCGACGGACTTTGCGTCCGTCTTGAGGTAGTAGTCGCGGTCGGGAAGGCCCAGCCCGCCCTGGTCTACCTCGGCGATGACGTGGGAAGAATTCTTGTAGTCCTGGTCAGACTGGAAGACGAAAGGGACGTTCAGGCCCGGCATGCCGGCAGCGACCTGGGCAATGTCCCGCTTGGAGCGCATTCGCCTAATTTGCTCGAGACTATCCTGCAACGGGGCTGCTCCGGCGCTCTCAACCGCCTTTTCATCCATGCAAGCGGCGTAGTAGTCGCCAATCTTTTGTTTTACCGGGTCGCGGCTCGAGCCACCGGCCGCGGCTTCTTCGAGAATCTCGCGCAACAGGACTTTGTTGTCATCCGCCAGCTTGGTGACGGCGCCCCAGCTGGTCTTGTCGGGAGGAATGGGGTTCTTCTTCAGCCAACCGCCGCACGCGTAAGCGAAAAAATCGGTACACGGATCCACACTGGTGTCGAGCGAAGTGACGTCCAGGACCGGAGGATGTGCAGGCCCGCTACTCTGGGCATAGGTGCCAATCGGTAGAAGAATCGAGGCCAGGAAAGCCAGTGCGAACGCGTTTCGAAACATCTCTCTCCTTGCGGACCGGGGGATTTTTTTAGATTGATTCGGTCCGGATGGTAGAGCCGATCCTCAATCTAAAACCTGCAATCTGAGTTCTGCAATCTGCCGTTCCGCCCCGGTTTCAGACGGCCATTGGCAGCTTTCCTGAGCAGAATTGCTGGGCGGCGCGCATTTGATTATCCAGATTCGTAGGCTGGATACGCCAATTGCAGTAGGGTCCGCTCGGAGAACGGGACATACAGAAGCGCGGCGGTCGCGGCAAATGCCGCCCCGAACCCGACTTGTTCAGCCAGAAGAAAAGGCGCCACGGCCCACAACTGGTCCAGCGTCAGTATGACCGGAAATATCCGCTGAAATTTTTGCCTTAGCCCCTGGTGATCGAAGGCCACCGCCGAAATCAGATAGCAGCGCAACGGAATACCCACACCCGCCGTCAGCAG
>Ga0134121_10003262_pt1 | contig 13599 bp, 4 predicted proteins | sample KB301_FD_96463 | JGI IMG/M metagenome (GOLD analysis project Ga0134121, IMG submission 96463) | Terrestrial soil microbial communities without Nitrogen fertilizer from Kellogg Biological Station, Michigan, USA - KB3-0-1 | ecosystem: Environmental > Terrestrial > Soil > Unclassified ...
CGCCGCGCGCATCGCGGTCGCGATCTACTGGTTTCACCCGCTCGTTTGGCTCGCCGCACGCAAGGCAAGCGTCGCGCGCGAAGCGGCATGCGACGACGCGGTGTTGCAGCTCGGAATTCGCCCATCGAGCTACGCGCGCGTGTTGCTCGATTTCGCCGGCGCTCCGCCGCTACGGCTTGCGAGCGCGACCCTTCCCATGGCACGCAGTTCAACTCTGGAGACCCGGCTCATGACCATCCTCAGCGACTCTCGTCCACGCGTGAGCACCCGCGGGCGCGGACGCATCCTCGTTCCAGCGGCCATTCTTACCACGCTCACGTTCGCCGTTGCGGCCGCCCAGCCCTCGCGCCCTGTCGCGCCCGCATCGGCCCCATTGGCCCCATTGGCCCCGTCGGCCCCGTCGGTCCCGTCGGCCACGATGACGACGCCCGCATTGATCCCGGCTCCGAGCGCGCCAATCGCTAGCGCTCCGGTTGCCACGGTTACGGCGCTTGCGACGCAGCAGCGCACGGGAGACTGCGATTTGAATCGGTCCGACTCACGCTCGTTCAGGGGGTCGATGTCGACTAACAACGGCACGATTACCGAACAGGTCGGCACGCGTGGCACCGATCGCATTATCCAGAGGTCATTTGGCTCGCTGCGGATTTGCGCGGTGGCCATCGATGCTGCCGATAATCGTCAGGACGATCTGCCGAGCACATGGTCGTCACGCGCGCGCCGTGTGACGCTCGAGACGCGCGACGATGGTGACGTGCGCACAATGGAGATCTCGCGCGGCGAGACCACGTACAGCGTCAACGGACGTACGCGCGACGTCGACGCTTCGGCGCGTGCATGGCGCGACGCGTTGTACGAGTTGCTCGACCGGACCTGGGAATTGAGCCAGCTGCGCGGACAGCGAAGCAGCCTTCTGGGCGAGATCTCGTCCATCCAGGGAGAGCGAAGCAGCCTGCAGGGTGAGATTTCGTCGCTCCGCGGCCAGGTCAGCTCGATGCGCGGCCAGATCTCGTCGGCTCAGGGTGAAGAGTCGAGCCTTCGCGGGGAGATCTCGTCCATCCGTGGACACGAGAGCTCACTTCGCGGCCAGATCTCTTCGGAACGTGGCGCCATTTCGAGCCTGGAGTCCGACCGCCGGTACGATGACCGCGATGACCGGGCGCGCAGGCTCATTCGTGAACACGAAGATCGCATCGCGGATCTGCAGCGCCAGATTCGCGACTATGACACGGAAGGCAAGGTGCACGACGTCGAGCGTCGCATCAGCCGTCTCGACACGGACCGCCGCGTCGCCGACATCGACAAGCAGATCCGCGATTTCGACGTCGAGCGGAAGGTGGCCGACGTCAACCGGCGTCTTGACCGACTCGACGTCGACGGCAGGGTCAGGGCGATCGAGCGCGACATCGACAAGCTGGATTATGACCGCCGGTCGAGGCAGCTCGAGGACCGGGTGGATGACGCGCTCGGACGGCTGAGATCGGCGTTACGCAGATGATGTAATAGCGCGCCCGTCCGCGCCGGAGTACCTTTTCGCGCGCGATGACCAACGTGTTCGGCAGATAGAATCGCGCGTATGCTCGAAGCCAGCCAGCTCGGCGACGCGCTTGCGGGTCGGTACGAAGTCGAGCGGGAAATCGGACGCGGGGGCATGGCAACCGTGTTTCTCGCTCGCGACGTCCGTCACCAGCGTCCGGTCGCCATCAAATTGCTCGACCCCGAGCTGGGCGCGGTACTCGGCGTCGAGCGATTTCTCGCCGAGATCCAGGTCACGGCAAACCTGCAGCACCCGAACCTTCTGCCGTTGTTCGATTCGGGTCAAACGGCGGAGACGGATGGCGCAAAGGGAGGATTCCTCTACTACGTCATGCCGTACGTGGAGGGCGAATCGCTTCGGGCCAGGCTCGATCGCGAGCGGCAGCTCCCTGTCGAAGAAGCGGTGCGCATTGCTGTCGCCATCGCAAGCGCGCTCGATTACGCGCACGACCGCGGCGTCATCCATCGCGACCTCAAGCCGGAGAACATTCTCCTCCAGGCCGGCGAACCCGTAGTCGCAGATTTCGGCATTGCGCTCGCCGTCAGCAAAGCGGGTGGCGAACGCGTCACGCAGACGGGTCTCTCGCTCGGCACGCCGCAGTACATGAGCCCCGAGCAGGCAACTGGCGACCGCGTGATCGACCGCCGTGCCGACATCTACTCGCTCGCGGCCATGACGTACGAGATGCTGACGGGCGAGCCGCCACACATCGGCGCGACGATGCAAGCCGTCATTGCGAGGCTGCTCACGGAAACGCCGCGGCCGGTGCGCACGATCCGCCCGAGCGTACCCGATTTCGTGGACGCGGCTGTCGAACGAGGACTGGAGAAGCTGCCGGCTGACCGCTGGTCGACGGCGCGCGAGTTTGCGGACGCGCTTCGTGGAAAGGCAGCGAGCATCGAGACCCGGAGCGCTCGCATGCGCGCGTCCTCAATGCAATCGGGATGGCGGGCGAGCGTGGCGAACCCGGCTGTCCTCGCGCTCGGGCTGGTTGCGGTGGTCGCCCTTGGATACGCGGTGCAAACGCGGAGCAGTGCGCGCGCGGCGGTGTCGACGCCGCGGCCGACGGTGCGTTTTCCGCTCACACTGCCGAGCGACGTGCAGCTCTCGCCGTCGGTGACGCAGTCCATGATCATCTCGCGCGACGGGTCGACGATTGCATACATCGCGTCGGGCCCAACCGGCGGGACGCAGATCTATTTGCGGTCGCTGAACGATCCCGCGAGCCGCCCGGTGCCGGGCACCGAGCGTGCCATCTCGCTCTTCTTTTCGCCGGACGCAAAGTGGCTCGCGTATGACGACGGCGGCTTCCTGATGAAGCGTTCGCTCGAGTCGGGGTCCGTGTTCAAGGTGGCGCAGCTGTCGGCCCCGTACGGCGGCGCGGCATGGACCGACAACGGGATCATGCTCATCGGCGAAGGCAAGATCGTTCGCGTGCCGGAGAATGGCGGCGCCCTGCAGCCACTCTGCAAATCGAACAGGGACAGCCTCGAGACCCAGGTAAATCCCTACGTACTGCCCGACAATGACAAGGTAGTGTTCGACGCGTTCGGCGCCGAAGGGATCGGTCAGTCCAAGCTCTATGTGGCATCCTTGTCCACTGGCATCTGCCAGCCGCTTGGCGTGAGCGGCCTCCAGCCAATCGGGTTCGTGCGTGATCAGCTGATTTACGTCACCAGTGGCGGGGTCGTTACCGCCGTCAGTTTCGATGTTCGCCGCGGGAAGACGACATCCGCGCCAGTGCCCCTCGCGACCGACGTTGTGGTGTTTCCCAGCACAGGCACCGCACAGGCCGCGCTGTCGGCGACAGGGACGCTGATCACGCAAAGCGGTGTGGGCAACACGCAGCTGACCGTTGCCGATCTCGCGGGACACGGTCGGGCGCTGGCGCCCGGAGTCCGCGCGTATTCGTATCCGCGGCTTTCGCCGGATGGGACAAAAATCGCGGCCACGGTCTCGGCTTCCGCGCTGCGCGAGATTGTCGTGTACGACATTGGCAATCGCACGACCACGAGGGTTACCGCCGCCGATGGCGTCAATGACCGGCCCGAGTGGTCCGCGGACGGCACACACATTCTGTACCGAAGCTCGCGGGCGGCGGCGTCCACGCTCTGGTGGCGCCGCGCGGACCTCAGTGCGCCGGAGCAAATGTTGCTCGGGAACGACCGCGACGGTTTCTTCGAGGGCGTGATTGCGCCCGACGGAAAGACGCTCGTCTATCAGATCGACGACGGTGACGCGAACCTGCGCTACCGCCTGACCAGCGGCGATACGACGTCGCACGCGATTTCCGAGACCACCGGCACCGAGAGCCAGGCGCGCGTGTCACCCGACGGCAAGTGGATTGCGTTCGTTACGTCCGAATCATCGCGCGATGAGGTTGTGGTGCAGCCCTTCCCCGGCCCTGGCGCCGTCACACCGGTGTCGGTCAACGGCGGCCGTGAACCGGTGTGGTCCCGCGACGGGAAAAAGCTGTTCTACAGGGACAATCTCAGCTTCATCGCCGCGAATGTCCGCACGTCACCCACGTTTTCCGTGGTGTCGCGCGACACCCTCTTCCGCGATCGGTTTGCGCGTGGGGCGTACCACGCGAACTACGACGTCATGCCCGACGGCGCGCATCTGCTCGTACTCGAGGCGATGGAGCAGGCGCAACTCATCATCGCGCACAACTGGGCTGACGAGGTTCTCACGAGGCTGCGCGCGCGAAAGGCGCAGTGAGCGGCGCACTTGAACGACCAAGCTGGGCAAGTAGCAAATGCGCTCAGCGCCAGGAAATGCGCGTCACGGAGTACCCGGGAACGGAAACAGGCCCGTTCGCAACCGACTGCGTTTGCGCGACGAGCATTCGTTCGCGCGTGTTGCGGGAGTCGGGCGCCGGGCCAGTGACGAATGCAACACGAGCCTTCGTCAAAGGGTGACCGTCCACGGTAATGGCAATCGAACCAGGGCGGTCGCTCTTGTTCACCACGAGCAGCGACGTTGAGTCCGCCGCACCGTACGCCTGTGCGAAGATCGCCGGCATGGTGCGGTCGCCCGCAGGCACACTTTGTCCGCCGGTCACGGTCGTCGCGTAGACACCTGACGCCGAGTTGATCACGGCTGCAGCGAGCGAATACGCCATGGCTTGAGCGCCCATGAAAAAACCGTAGTTCAGCGCGCCGTTATTCACGCGCTTCCCCGCGTGGAACGCGTTCACCACCTCGTCCGCGTGGTCGTCGGTGATGTCGAGCCCCGCCGGGCCAATGAGCTGATGAACACCGGCGAACAGCACCTGCGGAACCGCGGAAAGTCTCGAGATATATTCGGCGGCCCAGATGCCGCCGTACAGCGTCCCGGTCATTCCTGTTCCGCGCCGGCCGGTCGCCGCGCCCGGATCAGATTCGGTGATCAACACCGGCATGTTGCCGAATAGCGCGTGCACGTGCGATCGCACTCGGTCCGCGACGTCCGTGGCCAGCACGTAGTTCAGCTGTGACATGATGCCGGAGGTGTTTCCGGATACCCGTGGATACTGGTGGTAGGTCAGGAGATCCCAGTATCGAGGCTGGACGCTTGCCAGACGGCGATCCCACTCCGGCCCGTCGATGCCTGCGACGCCGAGCGACAGCGCAATCTTCGCCGCGGGATCCGCAGCGCGTATGGCGTCCGCGTACGGACGCATCTTCGCAGCATAGTCTGCCGCGTCGCGAAAGAATTTCGGATAGAACGCCGGTTCATTGCCGAGCTGCCATGACAGAATGCTGATTCGTTGCGCGCGCGCGAACGCCGCGAGCTCACCGGCGGACTGTGGAGAGTCGGTAAAGACGTTGACGCACACAATCAGGCCGCGCGCACCGGTCCGCGCGGCCAGATTCGCGGCGTCGCTCAATAGCTCGCCACCCTTTGCTTCGAGCATTTCAGCGCCGCGTTCAATCGGCGCGAGGAACGCTGTGCCGTTGAATTGCTTGACCCACGCCGGTGGCATCTGCCCGGTGCGCCAATCGAACGCATTCGCGCGCGACCCGGCGGGGAAACGGATCCACCCTGCATTCAGCGCCGCGGCTTCACGTGCGAGTGCGGAGTCCCGGTAGGAAATGGGCGTCGTCATCAGCGCGACGTTATAACCAGCAAACCCCTTCTGCACACGCGTGGGATTCGCGGACGACACCGACACGCGGATTCTTTGCGTGTCGGCCGGGCTCGGTGAACGAGTGAGCTCGCCCGCAACGTTGTCGGCGAACCATAGTTCGGTCGCCACCGACGAGGCCAATGTCTCGACGCGGAAGATCAGCGCGCCGTCGGCGCTGACGGCAAAGTCGTCTGCGTTACGGTCATCAATGCCGAGATCGAGTTGCCGGCGCGGCCGGTCGTCGACGGGAATCCACCAATACTTTGCCGGTCCGTCGAGTCGGCCCGGCGTATCGCCGGTGCTGGCGATGAACGAGCGACCGTCCGGCGCCCACACGCGCAGCGTCAGGTTGCCCAGCGTGCGCGGTGGACTACCGTCGGTGGGGATGACCTGAAGGGCACCGTTTATCTGAGTTGTGAGGTACCGGCCATCGGGCGACAGATCGAGGGGTCCGAGTGGCTGTTGCCGCAGCAGCACCCGTTCGGCGCCCGTTGCCAGGTTTCGTGCAATGAGATCGTGCGGCGGCCGCGAGGTCGGCACGGGTGACCGGTAGTAGAGCGTTGACGCGTCCGGCGCGAGCGCGAGCCGTGCTGGCCCGCCGCGCCCGCCCGTGTAGACAACGCGCTCCTGGTTCGATGCCAGGTCGCGCTCGACGATGCTGATCTCGGTCGCATTGTCACCGATGGCGCGATCGAAGTAGATCCGCCTGCTGTCAGCCGACCACGCGCGCAACTGAGCCACGTCCTTCAGCATCGCCATTTCGCCTGTCGATACATCGAGCAGGAAAACACCGTCGTGATTATGCAGGTCGCGGCCGTCAACGACGATCGCGTGATCATTCGGGGCCCACGCGACTCCACCAACCCAGGCGAGAGGCAGATCCATCGCACGCTCCCGACCGGACGCGACCGCGCGGATGACCATCATCATGCCACCGCCGTGCCCGATGCGACTGGAGCACAGCGCCAGCGATCTGCCGTCATGCGACCACACCGGCCGTTCGCTCGAACCTGGGAATGCGTCTTCCGCGTCGACCGCGGCTCCAATGAGGGTCCCCGACGCGAAGTCCACGCGCGCAATGCGGAGTGCGTACAGACTGCGTGGGCGGACCTCGTACGCCAGTGATCCGTCAGCCGTTGGACCGCGCGATTGCGCGCCGACAGGCCACGAGCGCAATGCGTGCTGAGTTCCGGGAGTGCCGCGCTCGAACGCAACGGACCAGAGATCTCGCGACCCCAGCCGGTCGCTTACGAACATCAAATGACGGCCGTCCGGGGCCCATCCGACGAAGATGTCATCGCTCCGCTGCGTAACGACGCCGACGACGCGCGACGTGGCAACCTCGATCGCGATGACATCCGCGCTGACCTCATTCTCGCCACGCACGCTCAGCGCGAGCCACTTACCATCCGCCGAAAAGGCCATCTCTCCGCGACGAAGGACGCGGTCCCATTGCAGTGCATAGAGGACATGCGCGCTCCCGTCGGCCGGGGAAATGAGCATTACCAACGACGAATCTCCGGCGCGCCCCGCCGTCGCCGCGATCCACTTGCCGTCCGGGCTCCACGCGTGCGGCTCGATCGACGTCATCGTGCTGTCGTGAAGCACGCGCCGCGGAACAGGCGTGGAATCACCCTGCACCGCGACCACGCGAAGCTCCGGGTCCCCGTGAACGAGCCAGGTGAAAGCGAGCTGACGGCCGTCGGGCGAGAAGACACACGCGCACGCATCATCCGCACCCTCTCGCGGGATCGCGCTGAGTGCTGTGCCCGCGGTCCTCGTCAGCCGGTGCGGTGTCACCGCGCCGATGCGATACAGGAACAGTTCGTTCGTATTGTCCACCCTCGACACGTAGGCGATCGAGCGCCCATCGGGGGCCACGGGCCCGTAGACGATGTCGTCGTTCGTGCTTCGGATCAATCGCTGCGCTGATGGCGCATGCAGGGGGAAAGCAATTGCCCAGAGAAGAGCGTAGCGGCGCGGGGAGTCCATGGCTGATCGGGATCGGAGTCGCGCTACGATGCGGCGACACACGCACACCGGCGTTATTTCCGCGTTATTCTTCGCGCGCCGGGGAGCGATGACTTGATGCGCTCGGCGCTTGAGCGTAGAGTAGGCCGTCTCTGACTCGCGCTGGGCTCTTGTCGACGATCGGCATTCCACGACTCGTGACATTCGGTGGCCTCACCATCGAGAACTGCACGGGCCTGGGCGCGTTCAATGCCCGCAGCCGCCTGGCGATCCTCGCCGTGATCGCCGCGGCCGGCGAACGCGGCATTCGCCGTGACAAGCTCATTGCGCTGTTCTGGCCGGATGCCGACGAAGAGCGAGGGCGCAATGCGCTCCGACAATCGCTCTTCGCTCTCCGACAGCGACTGGGCGGCGAGCCACTGACGCTCGGCGTGTCTGAGCTTCGGCTGAATCCAGCCGCGCTTTCGTCCGATGTTTCGGATTTCGAGACCGCGGTATCCGGCGGCAGGTTCGAGGACGCTGTGGCGCTGTACCGCGGGGCGTTTCTTGACGGCGTGCACGTGCGGGATGCTGCAGACCTGGACCAGTGGGCGTCCGAGCAGCGTCAGCGCCTGGCGGCTGAGTACGGCCGCGCGTTGGAGACGCTCGCGGCGCGCGCCACGCGGCAGGCCGACCGTGCCCGAGCCGCCGAGTGGTGGCGCCGGCGAGTTGCGCACGACCCGTTGAGTGGACGCGTCACGCTTGGCTATCTGAGCGCGCTTGCCGCCGTCGGTGACAGCGAAGCCGCCATTCGGTACGCGTCGACCTACGCGCGGCGTGTGCAGCAGGAGCTGGACGCGCCGCCGGATGCCGACGTAATGGCTTTTGCGGAATCGCTGCGCGCTGCACCACGCGTATCGCGGGCTCCCCTCGGTGCGGCCCCCGCCGCGACCGGCGCGACCGCGCTGCCGGAGCGTCGCGAAGTTTCTGCGCGCGCGCCGCACGCACGGCGAGCACTCTTCGTTTCGATCGCCGTGATCGCTGCAATCTTCCTCGGCGGAGCTCTGTGGCACACACAGACTTCGGAGGGTGATAGCACCGGCGTGGTGCGATTCGCGCTGTCGTTTTCTCCTGGTGCGCCGCTCGCGAACGGTGTCGGGGCGTCGTTCGCCATGTCGCCTGACGGGCGCGCCGTTGTGTATCGAGGTCTGAGTGGCGCACGACTGGTGCTGTACGTCAGGCCACTCGACGAGCTGCGCGCGCGAGTGCTGCCCGGAACGGACGACGGTGATCAGCCCCGCTTCTCTCCGGATGGCAGGTGGGTCGCATTCATCGCGGAGAACCATCTGAAGAAGGTCCGGATCGATGGTAGCGACGCTGTCGAGCTGGCGCCGCTGACGAACGTGCGCGGACTCAGCTGGGGACCGAAGGGCTTCATCGTGGCGTCGGCAGACGGACGCCTGGTCAGTGTCCCGGAGTCTGGAGGGGTACCGCGCGTGCTGTCGGCACTCGACTCGGCGCGCGGCGAAAAGGCGCAGCTCTGGCCGCTCGTTACCGACGACGGCGGAACGGTGCTGTACACCAGCTGGATGGGGTCCGTACGTGACGCGCGACTGGGAGTGCTCTCGACCACCAGCCGAACGGCGCGCACCCTCGACGTGGGCGGCCTCTATCCGCTGCAGGTAATCGACGGGCAGCTGGTGTTTGCCGGTGCTGAGAATGAGTTGTTGACGTCGCCGGTCGCACCCGGCGGGTCGCAACCGATCCGCGCGCCGACGCGCGTATTGAGTGGCATCGAGGTCGGACCGAGCGGCGGAGCCAAGGCAGCACTCTCGCGCACGGGTGCGCTCGTCTATCTGATGCAGCCGGCGACCCAGCTCACGTCGGTCGGCGCGGACGGCGATAGCCACGTGATCATCGGCGAACCCGGTCAATATCAGTTTCCGCGGATCTCTCCGGACGGCGGACGTATCGCGCTCGCGGTTGGGGCGTGGCCTGCAACGGAGATCTGGATTTACGACGTTGCGTCACGCGCAATGACACGGCTGACCGACGACGGATCGAACGAGTGCCCCGAATGGAGCCCCGACGGTTCACGCGTCATGTACCGGCACGAAACGCGTACATCGTCAGAGCTCTGGTGGCGCGAGGTGAATGGAGACACGCCCGCGAAGCGCATTTCTCCCCTCGGTGCGAATGCGCGCGAGGGCGTCATCGCACCCACCGGCAAGTCACTCGTGTATCGCTCGGTCGATCCGAGGACGGGCGACGACCTGTGGATCACCGCACTTGGCAGCGCCGATTCCGCGCCGCGGCCGCTGGTCGTCACCCAATACTCGGAGCGCCTGCCGCGAATCTCCCCTGACGGGCGCTGGCTTGCGTTCGAATCCAACGAATCGGGCACATTCGAGGTGTACGTGCGCGCATTGCGCGGTGACACCCGAACCTATCGGCTATCGGAGCACGGCGGTCAGCAGCCACTCTGGGCCGCAGATGGTAAGCGGGTGTTCTATGGAAGTGGCGGGCACCTTGAATCGGTGCGATTCGCCATGAGTCCGGGCTTCAGCGTAACGGAGCGGCGCATTGTGATCGCCGACGGAGTGATCCTCATAAACGGGCGCCATGCGGATTATGATGTTGCGCGCGACGGAACGCATTTCCTGTTGGGTGCTCCGAAGGGAGCGGACAGCCTGATCGTCGTGCCGGGTTGGCGCGCGGAACTCCGCGAGCTCACGGCAAGGAAGCAAGGGCCGACGACTCCCTGAACACGGATCCTGGCGCGCCGACATACTCGCGCGCGCGCGTCTTCGTTGAACGCGTGCCTACTTCCGCGCGCCGGCTCCCGACTTGAGCAGCTGCTCCCAGTGCGTCAACGCGATCACGCTCGATCGCGCGTTGTCCACGGATGATCCACGCACGAGCACCGCAATGTCCCCGTTCGGAAACACGTCGTAGAAGCCCAGGGAGGGCCCGCGCGCCGGCGGATTGTGCACCACGAATCCCTTGTCGGCAAACGAGAACAGGGTGTCCTGCTTGTTCGCGCTGAACCCGCTCGCTTCATTCACGTGCGCCGCGAGAAGCAGGCTGTGCGATGTGTAGTACAGCAGCTTCCCGTCGCGGGACCACATCGGCTCGATGCCGTGCTCCACGGAGACGGGAACGCGCGCACCGGGCCCCGGCACGGGCTGCACGTAAAGCTGAAACGCGCTCGATTCATTCGATGTGTACGCGACCCATTTCCCGTTCGGCGACATCCGCGGGGCGAGCTCGCTCGCGGGGGAAGAGATGAACTGCTGCTGCGTCTCCGGATGCGCCTGTGACGCAATCCAGATGTCCTGATGCAGCGCAGAGGACGTCCCGATCCGGTCGCGTACAAATGCGAAATACCCGGACGGCGCGCCGAAGGACACGCTCACCGCGGGTGAGATGGTTCCGCCACCCGAGTTCGGAATCAAAAACGGGGTGGCAATGGCGCTGTGATCCGCCGGCTGGATCATGTACCGGCCCGGATTCACGGAATTCTCGCGAAACACGATGCGCCTGGAATCGATCCACTCAGGATACTGACTGAGCGCATCGCGTGTCATCGGCGTGAGCTGGCCGGTCGCAATCTCGAAGATCCAGACATCAGACCTGGTCGTCGACGTGCGGACCGTGAGCGCAACACGGTTCGCGTCGGGCGAAATACGCGGGTATATGAAATCGCCCTGCTGCGCACTCACGGTCTTGATCGCGCCGCTTCGGTCCACGACAGCGACGGCGACGCGTGCCGTTCCGCCGCGCGGCGTAGCACCCGCGCTTTCGCCATAGACGAGTGTGCCCTTCGCGGAGACCGCGACGTCCGCGGCGCCACTGGAATCCACGTGCACACCATCGGCAAGCAACGCGCGGTCACCGGTGATCGTTCGCTTGCGCGCCGAGAACGGCGCCGCCCAGAGCGAGCCGCCCGCCGTGGCGTACACCATGTGTCCGGGGGAGGCGTACCTCGCTCCCGTTCCCATCACACCAAGATCCGTGACCGTGCCGTCCCCAAGGGACATCACGCCGATTCTGTTCGAATCAGGAGAAGTGCCGCTCATGCGAATGACCGTCACGAGCGCGTGCCTGCCGCCCGGCAGCACGTCCGGCCACGCGTACGCGCGAATGCCGTGTGACGAATCCGGCTTCGCAACGAGGTGCGGAGATCCACCTCCCGCGGGCACGCTCCACACGGAGCCGCGCTTGATGAATACCACCACGTCGTGCTCGCCCCAGCTGTGCTGACCGTCGGTCGAGTCGGCGAGCGGCAACGCCGCGCCCCCTTCCGCGGCGACTTTCAGCAAGCGGCCATCCGCGACGAACAGGATCGACTCACCATCCGGCGAAAACGACGGTGACGTCCCGTGATCAGTGCCGTGCAGCGGACCAAACGACACGCCGTTCATGGGCCGCGAAAGAATCCTCGGCCCCTGCCCGCTCATGCCGCCCGCGAGCGCGAGCCGCGAGCCGTCCGGAGAGATGGCGATGGCACGTCCAAGGCCGGGAATCGCGACGCTATCGGGAATGAGCACCGGGAAGCGAATGAACGGCGACGATGGCGCCGTGTACATCGCGAGCGTCACGAATGCGCCGGCCGCGGCCGCGATCCCAAAGATCGTGAGCCACGCCGTGCCCACCGCCACACGCTTCACGGCGGGACGGGCGATGAACGTGCTGAGGGTGGTCTTCTGCGGCGCCGCTGCGAGTGCGCGCGATTCCCGCAGCGCCAGCGCGTGATCGCCGGTCAGCGCGCGCGCGAAATCCGCGGCCGTTGCGAATCGATCCGCGGGGAGTTTGGCGAGCGCGCGCGTGACCGCGGCATCGATGTGCGCCGGCACGAGTTCGCGCGTGGCGCGCACGCTCACCGGACGATCCATGATCACTTTCGCGATCAGCGCCTGCGCGGTGCTCGCGCTGTGCGGCGGCGTGCCGGCAAGCATTTCGTACACGACCGCGCCAAGAGAATAGATGTCGGTCCGCGCGTCGAGCTCACGGTCTCCGGTTGCCTGCTCCGGACTCATGTACTGCGGCGTCCCGAGCGAAATGCCCATCTGCGTCAGTCGCTCGCCGCCCGCATGCGACACGGCGAGCGCAATGCCGAAGTCCATGACGAGCGGCTGGCCTTCGTGCAGCAGAATGTTCTCGGGCTTGAGGTCCCGGTGGACGACGCCATGCCTGTGCGCGTAGTCGAGCGCGCCGGCAATGCCCGAAGCAATGGACAGCGTTTCCTCGATGGGAAGCTGGCCTTCCTTCTTCAGCCGATCCCGCAGCGTCTGTCCTTCCACATAGGGCATGGCGTAGAACAACATGGAGCTCACGCCGTCGCCGGTGTCGATCTGCGCTTCGCCCGAATCAAACAGTGGCAACAGATTCGGATGCTGCAGGCTCGCCGTGACCTGGATCTCCGCAAAGAAGCGTTCCGCACCGAGCGCAGCGCCGAGATCAGGCCGCAGAAACTTGAGCGCGACGCGACGGTTATGCCGAACGTCGCGCGCGAGATACACCGTCGCCATTCCGCCGGCGCCGATCTCCCGCTCGAGCACGTACTTCCCGGCGAGCGCGACGCTCAATTGCTCGGCGGTACGAATTCTGGAATCAGGGCTCGTCATGTGCGCGCTCAGCGCTTGGGTGATGCGCTGTGCTCGGCGGTGAGCCAGTTCACGATTGCGACGAGATGTGATGACGGGGTATCAACCGCTGGGGCCGGCGCGGCCGCCACGGCCGCCACGGCCGGCAGAGCCGGCGGAGGCGTGTTCGTGACGTACACAATGTCGTCATTGGGAAGAATGTCCGTTGACCAGCGAGCTGTTGGGTTGGCAAAACCCGTTCCCGGTGCAGGCCGGCCAAAGGCGTTTTCGCGTGACGTGACCTCGAAGCCATGCGCCTCGGAGATACGAGCAGCTTGCATGCCAGCGCCGCCGGTGCCGGAGAAGTAGAAGAGCGTACGTCCGTCGTGCGACCAGAGGGGCGTGTTGCCGTTGCC
>Ga0134121_10003263_pt1 | contig 13599 bp, 10 predicted proteins | sample KB301_FD_96463 | JGI IMG/M metagenome (GOLD analysis project Ga0134121, IMG submission 96463) | Terrestrial soil microbial communities without Nitrogen fertilizer from Kellogg Biological Station, Michigan, USA - KB3-0-1 | ecosystem: Environmental > Terrestrial > Soil > Unclassified ...
AGCCGCGCGGACTCTTCTGGACCTGGACCGGGCCGTAGTGAACAATCTCCTCAGAGCTGTGAACCCCCTCGCCGAGAGAGTCTGCCTCTATGACACCGCCGAGGAGCTGCCGGCCGACCTGTTGGGACATGCAGACGTCGTCTTCCTCGATCCTCCTTGGTATCCAGAGTGCTACGATCTGTGGTTGCGGCGCGCTGCGCAAATCGCACCTGGAGGGACGGTATTCTTCCCGCTTTTCCCTGAATTGACCCGGCCTGCTGCCGCAGCGCAGCGGGAAGAATTGCTGGCCCGACTGAAATCCTGCTCCTCTGAGCTCTTTGTTCTGGAAGACTTCGTCGAATACGTGATTCCCACCTTCGAACAACCGTATCTCGAATCTTTTGATCTCCGCGGCCTCGGGTCGTGGAAGGTGGCCGATTTCTTGATCGTCGAGCTGCCAGACGACGCATCGATAGAGCAGGCGTTTCCCGTTCCCGAGTTTCCCGGGTGGAGACGCCGCTGGGCAGAGGTCGACGTGAAGACGATGCGGTTCTTTGTCGATACCAGTGCGTCCATCCCCGGGGCGGGTATGCTGTCCTTACCCGCCAATCGCCATCTGTTCGCATCCCCGAGTCGTCGCGATCCGCAGAGAGAAGCACTCAACGTGTTGACCTCCAGGGGACATGGCCTGCGCTCGTCCGAGCCCTTGAAGCTGGTCGACCAATTGGCGAAGATTTCCGCCGAGGCTGCCGGCGGAAGGCGTATTGCAGACATTATAGTCGCCGCTGACTTAGAGGCCCATCTCAAAGACCTGTTGCTCGACATTCTGCCCAAAGATGAGCCCAAGCGAAGGAGCGATCCATGATGCGTACGGTAGTTCTCCGATTTCGTGACATTACAGACGCAGATACGATCAGTGCTCACGAGGAGATCATCCGCGGAGCTGGTTATGTCTGGTGGGGTTGGTGGCGGAAGAAAGATGAGCCAAGTCATATCAATGAGCTGGAAGAGTTGCAGGCCCTCCTCCGCAGGCAGGCGGTCGCCATCGGCATCTTTGACCGCTCGACCTCTCGCTTCTTCAGGGCCATGGCGCGGGACATCCTGTTCCGGTCTTCGGGAGACAGCATCCGGTCGCCCGAGGAGGCGTGCACGCCGGGTTATTACCGGGATGTGCCCGTCGCAGCCTGGATCAAAATCGACACTCTCGAGAAAACCGAGAAGGAGGTCTTCTGCAGCGCCTTCGGTGAGGTTCCGATTGGGAACGGAACTTTTTTCCCAGTTCTGTCGACGGGAGCGACCGTGGTCGCACCGAGCGCCTTCGTGGGCGAGGAACTGGCAGTCGGGGGGAACAGCATAGTCCACCTCTCCGATCTTCACTTCGGTGCGGATTTCGGTTTTCCACTGAAATCCGGACCTGCGAGCCGCCCGCTTCTGGAGACGCTCGTGGCAGATATTAACAAGCTTACAGGATCCTCGGTCGGTATCGTAGTGGTCTCTGGGGATTTTACGACCAGGGCTGAAGGGAACGTCTTGTTGGCGGATTCTCTCTCCTTCCTCAAGAATCTTACCTCCAGATTGAAGATACAGCCGCAACAGGTTGTGCTGGTGCCCGGGAACCACGACATTCCCCTCCGAGATCATGAGCCGTACAACTATGCACACGAGACTCTCATGAAGCATTTCATGAAGGAGTTCTATGGTCAGAAGGTCGAGGATTTCATGCAGCTCCATCGCTTCCGACTCGGGGGGAAGAAGAGCATTGAGATCCTGACGATGAACTCCGTGCGCTTACGGACCCGGCAGGATATGAACTACGGCTACATCGAGTGGTCGATGTATGATGATTTTCTGAGCAGACATACAGCCAACCCCGAAGCACTGAGGATGGCAGTGCTGCATCATCATCTGGTTCCAGCTCCGACCGAGGAGTGTCTCGACCCCGAATATCCTGAAGCGGGGATCAGCATTACCTTGGATGCGGGCTTGGCGACAGAGGGACTGCAATCCCACGGGTTCAAATTAGCTCTCCATGGACATCAGCATGTCCCGAGCATCACCAAGATCAGCCGCGGGCGCCTGCAGGACGATACGTTGGAGATCGCAGGAATCACGGAAGATTTGTTCGTGGTCGGCGGCGGAACGACAGGGTCCAAGAGATATAGCTCTCCCTTCAAGGACAACTCTTACGGCATCTTCACGCTGAAAGACAATAAGGTCGGTTTGACGGTAAGGCGGTTCAACCCTGCGGCTTTGCCGAGAACGCACTTCACTGCAACCCTGAGCCTCGGCTCGTAGATCGCGAGGAGACGGCAGGCGAGTTCCAAACCGTCCCCTGCCTTCCCTGAAAGGTGAACGCGTGGCCCCCAAGCCGCCGAATGGGCAAGGACCAGTACGTGTTCTCTCGCGAGAAATCGGGGCGCCACCCGAGAGGAGTCAGCCGCCCTCCCGCTATTTACGGCCAGAAGCTCGAACAAGGAGGCGTGCTCGGCGCTCACCACGTGCTCCTGCCAGCCCGGCCGCTCCTGATCCAGGAGCAGGATGAGCGCGAGCCCCTCGTCCTGCGACCAGGTGTTCTGCTTGCCGCGGAGGAAGGCGATGATGGTGACGTCGTCGTCCAGGCCGGGCTTCCGCGCCTTCTGGTGGAACCGGAAACGCGCCCACTCCGCGGCGCCTTCCATGTTGAGGAAGATGTCCTCGACCGTGGCGAACCCGGCGTCTGGACCGGTGAAGAAACGCGCGCGCCGCTCGCGGGCTTTCGCGAGCCCCTGCGCGATGAGCTCCCGGCGGCGTGCCGCGTCCGTCACGTGGACAGCCTCATAGAAGAGGTCACGCTCGGCTTCGAAGGCCTCCCGGTACCCCGGGGCGCTCTTGAACCGCTCCTCGATCGTGTCGTCGTTCAGCCGGTCGGGCAGCTCGTACTGCCGGCGCAGTGCGTCGATCCGGCGGACGGCGTTCGGGAACTGCCGGGTGTGGACGATCTCGTGGAGCGCCACGCTCAGGATCCTCTCGTCGAGCTCCGGGTCTTTCGAGGCGTGCGGATCGCTGCGCCAGAGGCTGAGCGAGGCGAGGGCGAAGAAGGAGGCGGTGCGGCCGTCCCCCAAGGGATACGCGGCGGCCATGATCTCCGCCGGGATCTCCGACCCGTTGGGGAGGCGCACCTTCCTTCCATGTGGAAGCCCGCGCACGGGCACCGGCTCACCGGCCACCGAGAACGGGTCCCGAGAGACTCTCCCTCCGCGGAAGCCGCCGCGCCGGGATTGAGGTGCCAGGTGCAGGAGGCATCGAACAGGACGACCCAGGGGAGCGGCTTGGGATCGAGCCGGAGCTCCTGGCTGACCACCACCCAGCCGTCGATGAATCGCTGCATCCAGCGTGCGTCGGCTTCGGGGAGAGCGCAAGGGGCGGCGGGCGCAGATGCCGGCGGCGTTTCCGGCGCGGCCGAGACGGTTCCCGGAATGGACGCGAGGGCCAGCAGGAGGGAGCAGGCGAGCGTGCGGCGGAGCATGATTCAGTTGAGTACGGCGATGCGGTGGAATTGTTTGCGGGGCGAGAGGTGGGACGACGGGCTGGCGGAGGCGGAGGGATGTGCAAGAGCTTCGCGGCTTTCCGGGAGGCGGCGGAGAAGCTGCGGGCCGGCGACCGTGAAGCGGCGTTCCCGGTGGGGAGCTTTCCGCCGGGGCTGCCGTTCGTGACGGCCTGAGCCGCGGCCTGGCGGCCGGCGATCGAGAGAGCCTGGTAGGTCGGCGGGCGAGCGGGTGCGAGCTCGCGGATGAGTGAGGTGTGGTCGCTCGGCTGGCAAAATGCTCTGACGACGAGGAAGAGAGGCGGAAAAGGAGGCGCGGGATCACCGACCGGAGGCCAATCAGGGCTGCCAAGGGCGGGAGAAGGGGGGAGAACTGGCAGTTCTGAGGGGGAGAGGATGAGGGCCGAGAGCGCCCTGAAGGGAGGGCGAACAGCATGAGGATAGTCTCGGAGGCTGCATGCTACTCCGGCAGCACCTACTCCGGCACCTACTCCGAGCCATTCCCTGGGTCCGGCACGAGCAACCCGAGCTTCGGGTTGATCATCCCGAGGTGCGGGTCGAGCGACCCGAGCTTCGAGTCGGCCAACTCGGGGGTCCGGGTCGAGCAACGCGACCTCCGGGTCGGTCAACCGGAGGTGCGGGTCGAGCAACGCGAGCTCCGGGTTGGCCAACCCGAGGCTCGGGTTGAGCATCCCGACCCCCGGGTTGGTCATTCCCTGGGTCCGGCACGAGCAACCCGGCCTTCGGGTTGATCAACCCGAGGTGCGGGTTGAGCGTCCCGAGCTTCGGATTGGCCAACTCGAAGGCCGAGTCGAGCAACCCGGCCCTCGGGTTGGTCGTTCCGAGGGTCCGGGTCGAGCAACCCGAGCTTCGGGTTGATCATCCCGAGGCTCGGGTCGAGCATCTCTATCCTCGTATAGATCTCACTGTCCGCGCAGGCGTTTGAGCTCGGCGCGCAGCCGGGCGATCTCGCCTTCGGGGTGGGCAGGGATGAGGATGGGTCCGCATTGCTGAGTTTCGAAGCAGGTCGCATGAAGAGGAGTGAAAGAATCGGGTCTCGTTTTCCGACTGATGATGGGCATGAGTCGCCATTTGCGCTTCATCCCAGAAGGCGGGGCCCTCGTCGAGGTCACCTGCCGCACCGTCCAGGGGCGTCTGTTGCTGTGCCCTTCCCCGCAGCTCAACGACATCATCCTCGGCGTCCTCGGACGCACCCAACGCAAATACTCCGTCGAGATCGTGGCCTACGTCTTTGCTTCAAACCACTTCCACCTCCTGGCGAGGGTGGACACTGCGAAGTCCCTATCCGACTTCATGCGGTACTTCAACTCGAACCTCGCCAAGGAGATCGGGCGCAGCACCGGCTGGAAGGAGAAGGTCTGGGGTCGTCGGTATCAGGCGATCGTCGTCAGCGACGAGGAGGAAGTCCAGAACGCGCGCTTGAAGTACGTCCTGGCGCATGGAGTCAAAGAGGGTCTGGTGGAGCGGGTCGAAGAATGGCCGGGAGTCCACTGTGCAGTGCCCCTGATGACTGGCGCCGCGGTGGAGGGGACATGGTACGACCGGACCCTGGAGCACAACACGCGGCTGCGGGGGAAGGAGCTCGAGAAGGGGGAATCCGCAAGCCGGGAGGCCGTGCACCTGAGCCCGCTCCCCTGCTGGAGGCACCTGTCCGCGGAGGCTTACCGCGCCCGGATCGCGGAGATCGTCCGGGAGATCAATGAGACCGCCGCCGCGGCGCGGGCGGAGTCGCTGATTCCGGTATTGGGACCGGACGGTGTGCGGGCGCAAAACCCGGAGATGCGTCCCAAGAAAATCAAGAAGTCGCCGGCGCCGTTGTTCCATGCTCTGAGGAAGAAAGTCCGGAAGGCTCTCTGGAAGGCGTACGGGATGTTCTTCGCGGCGTTCCGGGAAGCGTCCGAGAAGCTGCGCGCCGGCGACCGTGACGCGGTGTTCCCTCCGGGGAGCTTCCCGCCTCGGCTGCCGTTTGTGACAGTGTGAGGTCGGATCCCGCGGCCGGCGGCGATCGAGACATCCGGTAGGGACACTCCAGGCGAGTCAGGAGCTCGCGGGCAGGCGAGGTGTGCTCGCACCGTCAGTTGAACGCTCTGCTGAGGCGCAACGGAGGCAGAGGCGAGAGGCGTTGAGGGTGGTTTTCAGTCTCGAAAGGGGGAAGGAAGGGGAGAACTGGGCATTCTCCACGAGAGAGGACGACGCGCATTGAGGCAGGGCGTACTCCCTCCTCGATAAACGCATGGCACCTAAAAGGCACCTAAAAGGCACCTAAAAGGGGGGCAGCCGTCACAGCGTGCCCTTCTTTCCTTTAGAGGCTAAGTAGGCGATCATCTGTCTTCGGGACACACCATACTTTACTACAAGTTTGTCTATCCTTACGACTTGGTCATCCAGCTTTTGCGTGTTGTCAAATTCCGCATCAAGCATACTTCTTAGCTCGGGGTCCTCTATTTCTACGCTTCCCTTGCTAACAAACCGTGCCTGCTCAGCAGAAGCCTCTCTGGGAGGCTGAAGTCTGTCCTGAAGTTTCTTCTGGTATCTTGCCTCAGTTCTCAATTCCTCAGGGGTAGGCGGATACACTTCGAGCGTCAGATCCGGGCGCAAAATAACCGTGATATCCTTTCCCCTGACTCGATCTTCTATTTGTTGACATGAACCCCAATGTAACGTTATTCCCTTATCCCCCACTGCCTCTTCGATGTTCTCCAAACCCTGAAAACCTCGTTTTATCTGATACAGATTGGGTGCCTCTTTCACTTCTTCCTCTCGCTGAGGTTCCAACCCTAACCGGCATATTTCGGTGCCAGGCTCTATGAATTTAGGATAATCAGATCGCCTAGCAGCGTCCCATAGAGCCTGGTCAAAAGAGGGACAATCGCCACCAAATTGTCTTTGTATTTCGTAGAAATCATCGTTCGTGATTTCTCGCAGAAGATCATTCCCTGGTTCAATCGGTCCTCTCTCCCTGAGCCACTTTGCCACACCTCGCGTGAGCGTCGATCCGGGCGGACCATAGAGGACCAAAGGGTTGTTCGTTATGATAGTTCTCTCGGGGTTATACCAGCCATGCCCCAAGATGACTTTGTGTGTCTTTTGTTTTTTAGGTCCCGGGAGGGGCGGTTCATCGATCCCGATCTCGCGTTTATTTCTACGCGGACGGCTGCGCTCCTGGCAAATTGCCAACACTTCCGCATCAAATTTTGTCATCTCCTCCATACTGTTAAGCATTGTCAATATGTCATTCAACACGCTACCGTAGTCATCCCGCCCTTCGAGGTCAGCAAGATAACCCTCAAAAGCAACCATGTCTTCTTCCTCTGTCCCCGGAATGACTTCTCCGGTCGAGCTAGTAATCTTGGTACGCTGGATTGTTGGCAAAGCTCTTCCCTGCTGTTGTACCACGTGCGCCAACTCGTGGGCGATGAGCCGCCGCCCCAGGGCGCTGTCCGGCTGATACTCTCCTCCCCGGAAGAAGACGTCCGTGCCGGTGGTGAAGGCGCGCGCGCCGAGGGAGCGGTTGAGCCGGTCGGAGCGGCTGTCGGCGTGAACCCGGACCAGGTGGAAGTCGGCCCCGAAGGCGTTCTCCATGGCTCCACGCACCGGCTGTGCGAGCGGCTGACCGCTTCCATCGGCCTGGTGAATGCCGGCTTCCACGGCGGGCGCAACGTTCAAGGCGCCGGAGGAAGGCGGCGGCCCGGTGGCCTTCAGACGGACCTCACCCTCGTCCTCCTCGCGTTCCGGCTCCGGCAAGGGACCGGAGGGGAACCGGTCCGTGACCCGCTCTGCGACCCGGTCGGCTTCCCGCTCGAACGGGTCGTTGACCGGGCCGACGGTGAGCGTGGGCTGGATGAACCGCTGCACCGCGAAGCGGGGCGCGGCGCTCGGCGTGGAGGGCTGCGGTCTACGGCGGAACGTCCGTTTGAACATGGCTCTCCTCCTTCTCATTTTCCTCCCGCTCCCCTGTCATCTCCTCCAGCACCTGGATCGCCCCAGGCGATGCGGAGCAGCGATTCGCTCTCCGACCCGTTGGGGAGGCGCACCTTCCCTCCATGTGGAAGCCCGCGATAAACGCGTGGCACCTACCTGGGAGATCGCAACGATCCGTCGATAAACGCATGGCACCTTTTAGGCGCGGCACCTTTTAGGCGCGGGGGTTCTTTGACAACTGAAGGACCAGGATGCGCTCCTCGAGCCGGGAGGCATCAACGCCCCTATTCGAGGTCTGTCGGCTGAAATAGTTGCACGGTGTCGACCCGTTCGAAGTCGCGATCGGACGTGGCGAAGGCCGCAGCGCCGCAGACCAGCGCAGTGGCCAGGAGGAGAGAGTCGATGGTCATCAGGCGGTGCGTGACCTCGGCCAGGGCCAGGGTTGAGGTCAGGGCCCGTAGTTGGCCGGCCTCACACCGAGCGAGAAGGCTTCGACAGGATGGCGAGACGCCGGTGAAGTGATGGAGGAAGATGGTGGCGTCGAGGAAGACCCTGGATCCAGCGGGGATCTCCGACAGCGGTTTCGCTCTCTCAGCTGTCAAGCAGCCCATCCTCTTCGACGAGCAGCTCCCGAACCTGTTGGGCTGGCAATTTGAGAATGCCCCAGCTCTCCGCCACGACCCCTTCCGGCCCAGAGGCAACCGCCGTGCTGTCGAGGTACTTGGCCAGAGCATCGCCCACCACGTCCGCGATCTGCCTGCCCTGGCGGATCGCCTCGCAGCGGGTACGGTCGTAAAGTCTCTCGTCGAGGAGTGTGCTGAACTTCCGTCGCATGACATCATGACGATATCATGACAGGAGGATCACTTCAAGAGACGTGTCTGCTACACGCTCGGCTGCCGCCGACTTTGTGGCAACATGTCTCCGCCCGGCTCAAAATCCCCCTGGACTTCTAAAAATTTGGGAATTCCAGCCGCCTCGTTCCCGGCCCGGCAGCGACGCTCTATCCTCCCTCGCGGGATGGAGCAAGGCCGAGTTGGGCTTCGAGCCATCCCGGGGGTTCTTTGACAACTGAAGGACCGGGATGCGCTCCGCGAGCCGGGAGGAGTGCCCCGGCCCGCCTTTTTCTCCAGGGGCCGGATGGGGCGGCCCGGCCCCTGGCTTGTCTGCAGTTGGTGGTTGCCGCCCCTGCACCTGTTTGCCTCCGCCCGCTCCTGGTCCCCCATCACCGGTGGGACGAGGGGCTGGCGGAGGCGGAGGGGTGTGTGCTAGGGCGACGGGTTCACGGCCGATAGAACTCGATCCAGGCGGCCCCCCCGGATCATGTAATACGGCTCTTGGGAAATACAATGTTTTTCAGTATTGGGGATGTCGTTATCTTTTTTGTCTTGTCCGAAGAAATATGAGTGTCCGTCTCTTGTTTTGCGTCTATCACCGCCGTAGGCATTTGCTTGGGGTGCTTGGCAAGGACATATTCAGTGGGCTCCTTCTTGGTCACGTCGAAAAGCCCAGCAGGATTTATGGCGCTTCCATAGTGTGATTTGATTGTATCCTCACGTTCTTTCTTGAACATCTTTCCGCTGGTGTCCAGCAGGCACCAATAGTAACGCAAGTCAGAATCCACATAGGATTTACCTTTGGCGTTACCGGTAGTAATATTCTCAATAGCCACTTCGTAATAGATTACGGCACGACCCTTCACTTGGGCCTTTACGTACTTCTCGACGAAATCGTGGTGTTTGGCATTGGCGTCCTTCGTGATGGGAAACAGGTTGTAGGATCTCCCGGGGCCGCCGACATTATCGTTAAGCAGGTGCCCTTTTACATACTTATCTGGGTCCGGGACCGAAGTGCTACCAGAATTGACCAACTCCGACATCAGGCCGTCCTGGTCCGAATCGTCACCGGTGCCTGATCCGGCCTGATGATCGGAGGCCAGCGGGTCGGCAATCATGCGCCTCCCGACGTTGGCAGTCTTCGCGCCGATTGTTAGATTCTTTGATTTCCAAAACACTCGGGTGGTAGGCGTCGTGTTTTTGCCCGACATTTGCCACAGGACCTTGCCGGGTTTCAGCAGGTGCGTGTACCAGGGATTGATCTCGAACCACACGGCAGCCTCCGGAGTGCCCAAGTCCCGAAACTCGATGGATTTCAACTCAAATTTGTCCTTAATTACATTCAGCTTACCTTCCAATTCGATGGTACCACCCTCATCTTTTGCCGTGTCCTCGACCGCCTGATCGATACGCTCATTGACGTCCTTCGCACGCTCGGCGTGTTCCTGCTCGACCGCCTCCTCCTGCCCAATGGGCTCTTCTTGCTTCTCTTCCTCTTCAATTTTCTCCAGCTCACCCTGGTTTTTTTGCTCGGTCACCTCAGAGTTTATCAACCGTCTTTTATTCAAATCGTTCCTTCTCAATATATTTCGAGTTTCGACGGCATATTTCTCTTGTTGTTTGTTTCTCTCATCCAGATCCGTCATTTGGATCGGCGGGCTCCCGCTTCCGGCCCGCCTGGGAGTCGGTGGATCAGTCCGCTCCACCATCAAGTCGAGAAGGGGTAGTTGGCCGCCTCCTGCCACGCGTGCCGCCACTGCATCGGCTTGGCATTCATAGGCGTCACCGGCGCGGCCGATGCCGCCAGCGAGTTGGACACCAGACCGCTGCTGGACGACGTGGGCGGCCTCATGGGCAGTGGTACGCAGGTCTGGTGTTCCTGCGAATACCACGTGATTACCCATTGTAAACGCTGCGGCCCCCATGGAGTGGGCACTGACGGTGGCTTCGGAGCCCAGGTGGGCCTGGACATCGGAGAGGTCGTGGCCACCGAACGCTGCCTGGATTCGATCGGCGAAAGGAAGGTCTCTGGAAGGTGTGGCCACGCCCTGCTCCGCCGCCCGGTGGATGGTGGCGTCATCGGGCTCGCTCCTGTCCCCCCAGCGCGGGACGGTCAGGCGCTGGATGAAGCGGTTGCCATGGCTTGGTGGCAACGTTGCGCCTTTCGGAAAGGTGGGGGCGAGGGTGAAGGCCACCCTCCCACTCTCATCGACGCGACGAGCCGGCGCCGAAGGGGGTGGTGGCTGGATACGCTGCGGAGCGAAGCTCGGCACCGGAGCCGCGAAGCGCGGCGCGGCGCTCGGCGGGGAGGCCTGCGGTCTACGGCTGAACGTCCGTGTGAACATGGCTCTCCTCCTCGCCTCCTCCACCTTCCCCGTTCATCTCCTCCAGCACCTGGATCGCTCCGGCGATACGGAGCAGCGATTCGCGGAGCTTCTCCCGCTTTTCGTCGAGCTCGGCGAGCAGGCGCTGGCCGGTTTCGAATTCGGCGCGCAGCTCGGCGAGGCGGGCTTCGATCTTCTCCTTCATGGGAAGTACCCGATGACGCGGAGCTTCCAGTCGTCGAAGCCCGATCCTTGGATCGCATATTCGAAGGAGTTGTCGCTCTGGACCGGGAACATACCCTGGTTGCTCCAAGCGATGGCATCGCCGCCTCCCGCCGCGCGGGCGCGCACGAGAAGATCTTCCGACGCGCCCGAGGTCCGGCGGATCGCGAGATAGCCATCGATCGTGCCCGAGTTGGGACCGTTCTTGGCGACTTCCGCCTCCAGGATCACGGCCCGGATGCCGGCGGGGATCGAGCTACTCGGCAGGACGTAGCGAGTCCAGTCCTTGGTGTGCGAATTTCCTCCATGAGCGACATCGAAACGCTTGACGAAGACCGGCGCGCCGATCGGGCGCCCCGCCACCGTCAGCGTGCCTTGCACGGCGAGATTGCCGGTGATGGTCAGGCTCGCCGTCATGGTGTCGTTCTGGTTGCGGTTGAGCTTCTCCAGGCTGTTCCGGCACGAGCTGCCCGGAGCCCATTGGTTGTCCTTCCGGAGGAGAAGCCGCAAGGGAGCGTAGTGGTGCTCGCTCCTCATGGGTGGCCGCCTGGCGGGGACGTTGCCGTCCTGGGGCCAGAGGGCTCCGGCTCCGGCGCGCACCGGAATGGTCCAGAAGTCGCCGGTGAGGAGCTGAGCTGTTCCGACCGGGGCTTCGAAGCGCACCTCCAGCCCGCCTTCGAGAGCGAGGTAGCCGTCGTTGGTGGTGGGCCGCTCGACGGGCAGCTCGCCGGTGGGGCTGTTGGAGTCCCAGCGGCGGATGACGGGCCGGCCCGAGAGCGCCGGCGGTCCCCCGGAGGGCCAGCCGGTCACGATCAGCTCCTGTCCGTTCACCGCGCTGAGCTGCGCCAGGACCCCGGACTGGCCAGTCAGCAGGCGCGGCTCGTCGGTGATCTCGATCCACTGGTCGGCGGCGAACCCTCCCGCCCGGTCCGGGCCGGTCTGGCGGACGATCAGGAGCTTGTTCAGGTTGTCCGGGTCGAAGCCGGGCCGCTCGGCCAGGGCCGCCACGGAGCCGTTGTCCCGGGACCACTTGAAGGTCGCCGTGCCCAACCCCCCCGCCTTATGGACCTCCACCCGGTAGAGCTGGTTCTCCTCCGGCACCCGGAGTGTGCGGGCGGAGAGAGTGAGCGGCTGCGCCAGCGCGGGCGGCTGGAAGCTCGCGCAGGTGAAGTTGCCGCTCGTCGATCCGAGGCGCTGGAGCTTGACCTGCCAGACGGTGCGCGTCCGGGTGGCGGTGTCGGGACCGCCGAGGGCGATCTCCAACAGGTCGGGATCCTCCACGGCGCTGATGCCGCGCTCCCAGACGTCCAGATAGGCCATGTACCAGCCGGACTGGGGATTGGTGGGGACCGGCGGGTCCGGGAGGTCCGGCTGCTGGTTGATGTCCAGCGCGGCGTCGTTCTCGCACAGGATGCCGTCGACCCAATAGTGGCCCGGGCTGATCATCAGCTTTCCCCCGGTGACCGTAATGTCGAACCCGCCGCCCACCGAGGGGCCGCCCGACGCTCCGAGGAGATCCCTGGCGAGCGTCCGCTGCAGATAGGTCGCGATGTCGACCTGCTCGTTCCAGTCGGCGTCGAGCTGCACCCGTCCCTGCTGCAGGCGCACGCCCGTGTAGCGTTTGCGGGGGTCGAAGGTGAGACGGGAAAAATCGCCTTTCATCATCGGCTCCTGAGTGAGTGGCTAGGTGAGGAAGAAGACCCCCGCGTCGAGACCGAAGCGCAGGTATTCCTCGAAGAGGATCGAGAGTTGGCGCCGCCGCAGGGGCTCGCGCAGCTGGTTGAAGGCTCCGATCTCCGAGCCGTCCTCGGCACCGGTGGTGATCTCCCGGGCGCTGTTGAGGAGGAGCTGGCCGTATCCGGGATCGCCGTAGCGGGTCGAGGTGAAGCGGAGCGCGAGCGCGGCGTGGATCCGGTTGCGCTGGAAGGCCTCGAGGCGCTCGCGTTCGGCGGACGGCAGATCGTCGATCGAGGCGAGCCCGAGCTCGCGCGCCCGCATCGCCACGGCTTCACGGACCGCCCGCTCGAGCGCCAGTTGCGGCTGGCAGCGGAAGCACCGCGGGGCTTTGGAGCCCTCGGGCAGATAGCTGTAGCGCACGCATCCGACGTGCCGCCGCTCGACGCTGACCGGCTCGGTGAACAGGGTCTCGGAGGCCAGGCGCAGCTCGCGGAGGACCAGGCGCCCCAGGACCGTGCTGCGCACGAGGGACGTGGGGGGGCCCGGGTTCTCCTTGGTGAACGCCGCGCCCACGCCACGGCCGGTCGCGAGGAGCAGCTCCTCGACGGTCGTGGAGTCGCCGGCCGCGGCGGCGAAGCCGATCCGGGCGCCTTCCTCACCGGGCGCCACGACGAGCCGCTCGGGCGTCGTCGGAGCGGGGCCGAGCGGGATCACGAGAGCCGCGGTGGCCGCGGCGGCCGGGGAGCCCCCGCGGATCGCTGCCTGCAGAGCCGGGGCCACCTCCGCCAGCGAGCTCTCTTCAGGGGGCGAGCTCTCTACGGGTGTGAACGCGGCGTCGAAGCCCGGAACGGACCCGCCGGCAGACCAGAGCTCGACGTGGATCCGGGGCGAGGCGGGCAGGGACGGCGGAGAGGTGAGCTGCCCCGAGACGACCGCGCTGACGTTGCGCGCCCAGCCCGGCGTCAGGCGTAGATCGTCCGCCAGACCGGTGCCGGAGCTCACCATCACCTCATCGGGCCGGCCCGGGAGGATGACGAGGCGGTAGCCCGGATCGCTCTGCGCCGGATCGTCCTGTCCCAACGCCACCCGCGCCAGG
>Ga0134121_10003266_pt1 | contig 13589 bp, 8 predicted proteins | sample KB301_FD_96463 | JGI IMG/M metagenome (GOLD analysis project Ga0134121, IMG submission 96463) | Terrestrial soil microbial communities without Nitrogen fertilizer from Kellogg Biological Station, Michigan, USA - KB3-0-1 | ecosystem: Environmental > Terrestrial > Soil > Unclassified ...
CCACGAGCCGCGCATCCGCAGCCTCGACCTCGAACCGGCTGGTCGGGCCGTGGAACTGAACATCGACCACCTTGCCGGCGATGCCGAGCTGCCCGGGACCGGGCGCCCCGAACGTGATCTGCTCGGGCCGGATCGACACCGAGCGAGCGGCGCCGTCACCGCCGGCGATTCGCCGGGCGACCTCGCCAGTCAGAACATTGGCGGTACCGACGAAGCCGGCGACGAACGTGGTGCTCGGCCGCGCATAGAGCTCGCGCGGCGGAGCAACCTGCTCGACCCGGCCGCGATTGAACACCGCGACGCGATCCGACATCGACAGCGCCTCGCCCTGATCGTGGGTGACGTAGACGAACGTGATGCCGAGCCGGCGCTGCAGGCTCTTGAGCTCGACCTGCATCTGCTCGCGGAGCTTGAGATCGAGCGCGCCCAGCGGCTCGTCGAGCAACAGCACCCGCGGCCGGTTGACCAGCGCCCGGGCCAGGGCAACCCGCTGGCGCTGCCCGCCCGACAGCTGACCAGGGTGGCGATCGCCCAGGCCGCCCAGCGCCACCTGCTCGAGCGCAGCCTCGGCCTCGCGGCGCCGGGCCTGGCGGCCCATCCCCTTCATGCGCAGGCCGTAGGCGACGTTGTCGACCACCGACAGGTGCGGAAACAGCGCGTAGTCCTGGAATACCGTGTTGACGTCGCGCTCGTACGGCGGCAGGTCCGACGCATCCTTGCCATGCAGCAAGATGTGGCCGCCGGTCGGCAGCTCGAACCCGCCGATCAGGCGCAAGCAGGTGGTCTTGCCCGAGCCCGACGGCCCGAGCATCGAGAAGAACTCACCGTCCTCGATCGCCAGCGACACGCGGTCCACCGCGCGGACGTCGCCGAAGCTACGGCTGACCTCGCGAAGCTCGACGGCGACACTCATGCGAACCGAACCGCGATCACCCGCCGCCCATGATCGCGACGTAGTCGGTCACCCACTTGCTGTACGGCACGCAGGCGCCCTGCTTGCAGGTGCCGGTCGGCGTGCGCCAGAAGTGGACCTGGGCGAACCGATCGAAGCCGTTGACCTTGCACGAATCGTCGCCATGCGGCGGCTTGAGCTTGCACGCGTCGGGTACCACCGGCACCGAGGCGAACCACTCGGCAAGCGAGATCTGGACCTGCGGGTTCAGCGACCACTGCATCCACTTGTAGGCGCAGTTGGGGTGCTTGGCCTCGGCGTGGAGCATCGTCGTGTCGGCCCACCCGGTCGAGCCCTCGGCCGGGATCGTCGAGGCCACCGGCTGCTTCTCACCGACCAGCCCGTTGACCATGTAGCCCCACGAACTCGATGCCACCACGCCCTCGTTCTTGAAGTCGCTCATCTGCACCGTGGCGTCGTGCCAGTAGCGGTGGGTGAGCTTCTTCTGGGCACGCAGCACCTCGAGCACCGCGGCGTACTGCGCCTCGCTCAGCTCGTAGGGATCCTTGATACCGAGCTCGGGCTTCTTCTTCATCAGGTAGAGCGCGGCATCGGCCACGTAGATCGGGCCGTCGTAGGCCTGCACCCTGCCCTTGTTGCTCTTGCCGTCGGCCAGCATCTGCTCCTCGAACACCACGCTCCACGAGGTCGGCGCCTCCTTGAACGCCTTGGTGCTGTACAAAAGCACGTTGGGCCCCCATTGATAGGGCACCCCGTACTGCTTGCCATCGACGTTGTACCAGGGCCCGCCCTTGAGCCGCTCGTCGACGGTGGCGTACGCCGGGATCCGCGCAACGTCGATCGGCTGCACCTTCTTGGCGGCGACCAGCCGGAGGCTCGCGTCGCCCGAGGCGGTCACCAGATCGAAGCCGCCCTGGTTCATCAGCGCGACCATCTCATCGGAGGTCGCCGCGGTCTTGTCGTTGACCTTGCAGCCGGTGTCCTTCTCGAACTGGGTCACCCAGTCGTAGGCCGGGTCGGTCTTGCCGCGCTCGATGTAGCCGGGCCAGGCGACGATATCGAGCTGACCCTCGAGCTTGTCATTGCCCGCCGGGGGCGCCGCCATCGCGGCCGATCCCGATCCACCCTGGTTGGCCGCGGCACTACCGGTCGCGGTGCTGGTCTTGGCCGGTTCCTTCTTGCATGCCGTCGCTGCGAGCGGCACCACGATCATCATCAGTAGCAACGTCGAACGCTTCATGAGCCATGCTCCTTGCCGCGGGGGACACCTGAAACGCGCCGACGATACCTCGGGTGAAGGCGCCGGTCGTCGGCCGGCGGTGGACGTTTGGGGATCGGCCCGGCTCAGGCCAACCGCGGTTGCGACGGTTCGCGACCCGCGCGTATGCTCTCGGCCCCGTCGACGCAGCTTCGGAGGTCCACGATGAACACACGGCTCCTGATCGGCAACGAGCTCATCTCCGGTGACGGCCCGCCCGAGGATATCCTCGATCCGGCGACCGGCCAGGTCATCGCCCAGGTTCCCGAGGCCTCGCCGGCCCAGGTCGCCAAGGCCACCGGCGCCGCCCACCGCGCGTTCACCGAGTGGTCGCGGACGGTGCCCAATGACCGCGCCGCCCTCCTCCTCAAGCTAGCCGACGCCATCGAGGCCCGCGCCGCCGAGCTGGCCCGGCTCGAGTCTCGCAACACCGGCAAGCCCTACGCCGCCGCGCTTGCCGACGAGCTGCCGGCCATCGCCGACGTGTTCCGGTTCTTCGCCGGCGCCGCCCGCTGCATGACCGGCGCCGTCACCGGCGAGTACATGCCGGGCCTGACCAGCATGATCCGGCGCGATCCGCTCGGCGTGGTCGCCTCGATCGCGCCGTGGAACTACCCGCTCATGATGGCGGCGTGGAAGCTCGCGCCCGCGCTCGCCGCCGGCAACACCGTCGTGCTCAAGCCCTCGGAGCAGACCCCGCTCACCACCCTCGCGCTCGCCGAGCTGGCCGCCGGCATCTTCCCGCCCGGCGTCGTCAACGTGGTCACCGGCCGCGGCCCCACCGTCGGCGCCGCGCTGGTTCGCCAGCCCGAGGTCCGCATGGCCTCGCTGACCGGCTCGATCGCCTCGGGCCAGCGCATCCTCGAAGGCGCCGCCCAGAGCCTCATCCGCACCCACCTCGAGCTCGGCGGCAAGGCCCCGGTGATCGTGTTCGACGACGCCGACCCCGACGCCGTCATCGCCGGGCTGCGCGCGTTCTCGTTCTACAACGCCGGCCAGGACTGCACCGCGGCCTGCCGGGTCTACGCCGGCGGCAAGATCTACGACCGGCTGGTCGCCGATCTGTCGAGCGCGGCGTCCTCGCTCAAGCTCGGCAGTCAAGACGAGGCCGGCGTCGAGATGGGCCCGCTCATCACCGCCGCCCACCGCGACCGCGTCCGCGGCTTTGTCGATCGCGCCGCCGCGCTCAGCCACGTCGAGGTCACCGCCGGCGGTCACCCCCGCGCCGGCGCCGGCTTCTTCTACGAGCCCACCGTGATCGCCGGCGCGCGCCAGGACGACGAGATCGTGCGCCAGGAGGTGTTCGGCCCGGTCGTGTCCGTCACCCGGTTCACCGACGTCGACGACGCGGTCACCTGGGCCAACGACTCCGAGTACGGCCTGGCCTCCTCGGTATGGACCCGCGACCTCGCCCGCGCGATGACCGTCGCCAGCCGGCTCCAGTACGGCGCGACCTGGATCAACACCCACTTCATGCTCGTCTCCGAGATGCCCCACGGCGGCCTCAAGCGCTCGGGCTACGGCAAGGACCTCTCGATGTACGCCCTCGAGGACTACACCGCCGTCCGCCACGTCATGATCAAGCTCTGAGCGCCGCTCGGCAGAAGAGGCTACCCTCCGCGGGGTGAGCACTGCTGCTGAGAAGAAACGCTGGACCGTCGCCCAGTACCTGGAGATGGAGGCGCACTCGCTCGACAAGCACGAGTTCTTCGACGGTGAGATCTTTGAAATAACGGGCGCCAGCCCCGAGCACAACCTGATCGTCGGCAACCTCATCCAGTCCCTGAAGAATGCCCTGCGCGGCAAGTGCCAGGTCTACCCATCGGACCAGCGACTGCTGCTTCCGGGAGGCCTGTACACCTATGCGGACGTGAGCCTCGTGTGTGGAACGTCCGAGTTCAACGACGACAACCCCAGGGCGATCAGGAATCCCGAGGCGATCTTCGAAGTACTGTCGTCGAGCACCGAGAGCTACGACCGAGGCGAGAAGTTCGCGAATTACCGTACGCTATCCTCTCATAAGGACTACGTGCTGGTGAACCAGAGCAAGGTGCTGGTCGAGCACTTCACGCGACAGCCGGACGGCAGCTGGCTCATGCGCGATCTGCGCGCGGGGCACATCCTGCATCTGCCGTGCGGCGAGATCGCAGTGGATGACCTGTACTTCGAGGTCGAGATGCCGCTGCCAGGCCCGCACGTCCGCTCCGCATAGCTGCCGGTCGTCGATGGTGAGTTCCGTGTCATTGTGACGTAACCGAGGTTCGTGGATCGACACGCCACTCGCAATTATCCGAAGCGCAGGCTCTGCACCGGCGAGCCGCACCACGCGCGGCGTCGCGGCCCCACGCTCCGCAGCGCGCCCGCCGCCGCGTCGCCGTCGACCATTCGCGCCGCCTCGACCAGGGCCACGAGCGACGGCAGGTCGGCCTCGGCAGCGGGGTCGCGCGGCGCTTCGGCGATCCGCGCGGCGAGCGTCATCACGTCGGCGTCGTCGGGAGGGACCTCCCGTGCCTCTCCTGTCACCGGATCGACGCCGATATGGCCGTCCCACGGAGCGCGGCTGAACTGGTGCAGGCGCATGACCAGATCGGCCGCGAACGCAGGCTCTTCGGTCCACGACGCGCCCTGGCAATAGAGCACCTGATCCGGACGATGCGTGCGCAGCGCCTCTCGTGCGGCTGGCCCGAGGCCGTCGAGATCGTAGGCGATGACGAGCCCGGGTGCCGTGGTGCCGCCATCCGGCCAATCGAGCAGCGGACACCCGAAAGCCAAGGCCGCGGCGCGGCCGAGGATCGCGCTCGCACGATCGACGGCAGCGAACACACGCTCGATCGGCCGCCCCAGCATCGCGAGCACCAGTGCGACGCGACACAGTCCGTCAAGACAGCTCTCGTAGCTGTCATGGACAAACGCGTAGCGCCCGTTCATGCCTGCCGCGAGGCCGTGCGGCGATACGTGCAAGAGGAGCCCCCCGGTCACGACGAAGTGCCAGCCGCGCAGATCGCGCCCGTCGAGCGCCGAGACACCGGCGATCGCATCGGCGCGAGCCAGCATTCCACCAATGACACGCGCCAGATCTTGGTGTGCGGCATCGGCGCTACGCGTCAACTCGGGCAGACACTGGCGCGGCCCATCGAGATCGCCAGCCAGGAGCGCGTGACGAGCGAGCACGCCGCGACGGCTGAGGCTCAGACCGTGTAGTGCGGGTGCGTCTCGCAGCACGGCACAAGCGCGCGCGTGCTGGCCGTCCGCGCCCAGGGCCGACACGAGCGCGGCGAGGACTTCCTCGTCGGCCGGCGCGATCCGATGGGCGCGTGCAAGCAGCGTCACCGCCATCCGCGGCAGGGCCTCGGCGTGAAGGCGCCGGCCCAGCACCACGAGCGCCGAGGGGTCGTCGGGAGCGCGTAGCGCGCCGCGTACCGCCGCTGTGAACGTTGGCCCGACGACAAGGCCACCGGCGCGCTCGAGCAACGCGAGCCATTCGACGAACACGTCGCGTCCGGCTTGCTCGGCGGTGTCCAGCATCCCGCGCAACTCGGCGAGGGCAAAGCGCGTGTCGCCCAAGGCGAGCGCGGCCCGGATCTCTGCGAAGGTCACGGCTTGTGCAGCGCGGCGCGCATGGTCGCGATCTCGCGATCGCGATCGCCGGGCGACGACAGGTACGCGTAGTCGGTGCCGCGCGCCTCGTTGATCAGGACCCAGGCATAATCGCACACGCGGTTGCCGTTCATCCGGCTGAGCGTCGCATCCTGACTCCCCGACGACGGCGCGTCGCGCTTGTCGCCGAGCAGCGGGGCGAGCACAGCGACCGCGTCATCGCCGAGCGCCGCGAAGGCGTGAGACGTCTCGGTGAGTGACATGCCGGGCTGGCCCCAGCTGTTGAAGTACGCATTCCGCTGGAGCGCCGTGACATAGACGGCAGCCCGCTCGGTCGCCGGCTGCGCCGCGTAGCCCGCGGGATCGGCGACCCGTAAGGCCTCGAGCGCGAGGAACGCGTCGGTGCCGCGCGCCTGCACTCTTTGAACGAGCAAGCTGGTCGAGGCCGCGCCGAGGCGCCGCGCGAGCTTGACGCTGTCCGCACCGAACGGCGGGACCTCGCGCGCTGCATCCTGCTGAAGGCTGGCGGTCAGCGCAGAGAGATCGGGAGACGTGGTGGTCGTCATCGGCGTGCCTCGATTGCTGCCCTTGGCCGTGTCATCTATCTCCGCTTGCCGATGCGGCTCGGCGCGAGGTGTGGCGGGGCTGTTGCAACTGCTGAGCATGGCAGCGGCGACAACGGCTGCGGACAGTCCTCTCCACATGCCAACCACCTTGCCTCAGGGCGCTCTCGATGGAGCGGTCGCTGCCGGCTGCCGCGCTTGCCAGGCATTCCACGCTGTCTTCGCCTCGGTGAACTGGTCCGACGGCCCGGGATGGACCGAACGCGGCATCATCGTCACCGCGCCAGCGGAGGTCGCAGAGTATCCCCAGGTGCAGGCGCCGTAGACCTGGCCGCGATTCGCGCCGCTGCGACAGATCACCACCGACTCGGCCTTGAAGAAGTTCTCGTGGTTCCACGCCGGCGTGTCGCTCAGCGTGGCGGGCGTTGCGGGCGCACCGGCGCCGTTCGAGCGCCCGGCCTGGCCCCAGCCCGGGATATCCTCGACGGTGGTGACGTTCCTGCCACCTCTCCGCCGCGTGACGTTGCCCTCGATGTAAAATGGGCCTGGCGCCCCAGCGACGCGATCGATCGACCACGCCAGCGGCGTCTGCCTCGCGTCCTGCTCGGCGTTGACCGTGTTCTGCTGGCTATTCCCCCGCGCATCGATCGTCTGGATCGACTGCATGAACACCGCGTCCACGATGCCCGCGCCGGCGTCTGGCGTGAAGCTGATCTTTGCATTGACCGAGTAGCTCGGATTTACAGCCGTACCGTCGACCTTGTCGTACTGCGTGAACGTGATCGTGCCGTGACCGGTCGCTGCCCCGGTGTTGGTGGTCTGGTCGGCAGCCATCACGTTGAAGTCTCGGTCGGCATACGTGATCGGCTGGTGCTTGTCGTTGAGACCTGAGCAACGCAAGATGTACTTGCCGGAGACGAAGCTGGGCCGGTTGAACACGCTCGGCTCGAGGTTGAACGGCGCCGTCGTGGAGGTCGGCTGGTTGGGCAGCGTGCTGAACCCGGCCACCATGTTGTCGCTCGGATCGTAGAGCATCCAGGTGAGGTGCTTGATCGCCGGGTCGAGCGGGTGCGCATGGATCGCGCGCGGCGCCGTCAGCGTGCTCGCAACGAAGTCGGGGAGTGCGTCGATCGTGAGCTTGGAGAGATCGCGCACGCCGGTGACGCCGCCATAGCTCGGCGCGACCGGTGTCCGGTGGATGACGCCCGCGGGCACCGAGGACAGCGCCGGCGCGGCACCACCGTGGACGATGTGATCGGCGAACCGATCGGCTGCCACCTCGGCGGCGTCGCCCGGCTCGCTGACCTCGAGTTTCATCTGCGGGCGACCTGCCCCGCCTTGCTGCTGCACCGTATGGGCGACCTCGTGGGCCAGAAGGTGGGTGCCAGCCGGATCCGTGGGCTGGTACTGACCGGCGCCGAAGTGGATATCGCGGCCGGTCGTGAAGGCGCGCGCGCCGAGTTGCTCCGCCGCGCTCACAGAAGCGGGCCCGGTGTGGACCCGTACGTCGGAGAGATCGGCCCCCGCGCTGGCCTCGAAACGAGCGCGCGCATCGCCGGGTAGCGGCGCGCCCGACGCCCCGCCCAGCGACGCCAGTGCGTCCGGGGCAACGTCCGACGGAGCGCCGCTTGCGCGTCGATAAATCTGCTCAGTCAACGTGGCCTTGCCCGGCACAGGGTGATCAGCCCGGCTGGCAATGCTGGCAGCAGCCCCCGAGAACTTGATGTCGCGCATGACCCTCCCAACCTCCTGAGATTATCGATAGTCTACGGCATCATCGGCCGCAAAGCTTCCTCGATCGCGCCGCGTGTGCAGCCATGGCATGGCGTCTGTGCCCTCGGGTATCATGCCTCGTCTGCCACCTGACATGCCGCACCATCCTGTCCCGGGCGCAGCGCGCGTGAGCTTCGCGTGATCGAGTGAACATTGCGGCCACCGTGGCACGTAGTATCGGCATGAAGTTCGTCGTCGCCTCCTGCATCATGGCGTGGCTCGCGCTGGGCACGGGCTGCTTCTGGGCCAATGAACGCTCCGACTCGATGTACGGCTTCGAGGGGCGCGCGGTGCTCGGCAGCAACGGCCACCTCCAGGGTGGGCAGGCCCACGTCAAGGTCGGCGAGGCCGGGCTCTACTTCGACGTCGAGGCCAACATGCGCGACGCCGCGCGGCCCAATGATCCGGACACCCACCGGGCCGTCGGCCTGGGGTTCTCGCTGCGCGGATCGCTGTTCGGCATCCTCGGGACCGAGCACCAGCTCGAGCGCTACTTCGACTTCGGCGCAGAGCTCGGCGGGGGCGGGGTCCTCGTTTCGGGGGGCCCCAGTAGCATCACCGGCGTGGGCTCGGGCTGGGTCGGCGCCTGGGTCGACTTCGGCACGGTCTCGCTCGGCAGCGGCTACCTCGCCCTGACCGGCGGCATCCGCCGCGAGTCGTTCGAAGCGCCATGGCTCGACCAGACCGAGCTCGCGATCGGCATCGCGTGGCGCCAGCGCGGGCCGATGGCCAAGCTGAATCTTCGCGACTGAACCCGCGACGCGGTCGCTGGCGCGGCGCGCGCACCGCAGGGCAGGCAGCCTGATTACTTCGTGTCGTCGCCGGCGCCCTGCTCGCGGGTCTTCACGTTGCCCCCACCGAGGACCGTGAACACCACGCGCCGGTTCTGCGCGCGGCCTTCGCGGGTCCGGTTATCGGCGATCGGTCGCTCCTCGCCAAAGCCGACCGCGGTCAGCCGGGCCACGTCGATCCCCTGCTTCACCAGGTATGCGACAACGGCCTCGGCGCGCTCTTGCGACAGCTCCTTGTTGTAGGCATCGGCACCCTGGCTATCGGTGTGACCCTCGACCTGGACGCGCAACGTATCGTGCGCCGCGAGCACGGCGGCGACGTTGTCGAGCAGCGCAAACGATCGCCGCTCGATCACCGCGCGGTTGGTCTTGAAGTAGACGCTCTCGAGGATCTCGAGCTTGTCGTCGGTGATCTTGACCAGCTGCTTCCGGGGGCAGCCCTGGTTCTCGGGGAGACCCTTCTCGTCGGGGCAGTTGTCGAGCCGATCGACCACCGTGTCACCGTCGCGGTCGGTGTCCGGGCAGCCCTTGTTCTCGACCGGTCCCGGATCGAACGGGCAGACATCGGCTACATCGAGGGTGCCGTCCTTGTCGTTGTCGGGTTCAGGGCAGCCGTCGCCGTCCTCGAAGCCGTCCTTGTCTTCGGCCTGGTCGGGGCACTTGTCATCGAGATCTGCGATGCCGTCGTTGTCGCTATCGGGGCAGCCGCGCAAGTCGGGGCGCCCCGGGACGTTCATGCAGCGATCTTCGGCGTCGAGCACGCCGTCCTGGTCGTTGTCGGGATCGGGGCAGCCGTCGGCGTCCTCGAAGCCGTCCTTGTCCTCGGCCTGATCGGGGCACTTGTCGGCGACATCGAGGATGCCGTCGCCGTCGCGATCGAGCTCGCGCTTGCGTGGCGCTGGCGTGCTGGTGCCGCCGAGCCCGATCCGCAGCCCGCCGAGCCCGCGCCAGTCGGGCGTGCCGAACCCCCTGCGCAAGCCCATGCCGGCGGCGCCGAACAGCTGCGCTCCGTTCCTCATGTCGTAGGTGGCGCCGACCAGGCTCTCGAGGTGGTTCTCGTTGAAGTTCTGGAACGGCGCGCGGGCCGCGGTGGCGCCCGACGTCGTGACGTCGATCCCGAGCGGCGGGCCGCCGCGATCGGCGAACTGGTAGCCGAGCCCGGCGTGAGCGAACAGCTCGTCGTCGACGACCTGGTTCAGGAACGTCGCCCGCTGGCGCGCGCGATACCCGGCATCGAGCCCGGCGCGCCAGCCGGTCCACCGCTTCGACAGCGCGAGCTCGGGCGCGAAGCCGAAGCCGCGGTCGTCGAAGTACGCGTTGCTCGTGCTGCGCGTCGGCAGGATGACCGCCGGGATCACCGCGAGGCTGAGGCCGTGGTCCGCCTGGTGCAGCACCACAAACTTCGGGATCACGCGCAGGTTGCTCGTGCCAAAGCTGTGCAGCGACTCGAGCCCCATCGGCGCGATCGCGGTCGAGGCCGGACGGTCCTGGTAGATCACCAGCGGCAGATCGAGCCCGATCTGCAACCAGCGGCGCGGCGAGATCGCTACCCCGAGGCTCCCCCCCGCCCGATCGGCGACCAGCGATCCAGCACGATCACCGGGCTGGCCTTGATAGAGCACGAGCGGATCGTTCGCGAACCCGGCCCACAGCGAGGCGTTCACTGCCATGCCGCCCCGGACCTCCGCACCTTCGACGTTGAACATGCCATCGCGATCGGACGACAGCTGAAACCGCTCGATCCCGAAGTTCGCGGGCTCCATCGTCTGCGCCGCGGCCAGACGCGGCCCAAGAACGCTGGCGACCAGCGCCACACCGGCGAGCAGCGCAACGCCAGGCGCGCCACGCCGCCGGCGGCGAAGCAGCACGAGCATGGCGAGCGCGCCCGCACCGACGCCGCCCCCGCCGGCCTGGCAGCCACCGCCGGACACCCCGGCGGTATCGACGAAGCCATTGCCGTCCTTGTCGGCGTCGCAGGCGTCGCCGAGCCCATCGTGATCTTGATCAGCCTGATCGGGGTTCGCCACGGTCGGGCAGTTGTCGAGCCCGTCGGGCACACCGTCGCCATCCTGATCATCGCCACCACCGCCACCGTCGACCGTGATCGTCACCGTGGCGGTAGACGTGCCACCGTGCCCATCGCTGACGGTGTAGCTGAACGTCACGGTACCCGTGTATCCGGCAGCCGGCGTGTAGTGCAACGTGCCATCGCCGTTGATCAAGACGATACCGCTCGTCGGGGCGGTCACCACCATGATGGTCAGCATGTCGTGGTCCGGATCCCGGTCGTTGGCGAGCACCGGGATGTCGATCGGCGCGGTGTCCGTCATGGCCAGATCCGGCACGGCAACCGGCAAATCGTTGACCGCGTCGATCTCGACGTTCACCGTCCCGGTCGACGTCTGGCCGTCGGCGTCGGTGACGGTGTAGCTGAACGTGTCTGACCCGTTGTAGTCGGGATCGGGCGTGTACACGATCGTGTTGTCGGCATTGACCATGACGGTGCCGTGCGGCGGATCGGTCGCGCTGATCAAGATCGGCGCATCGCCGAGCCCGGTATCGTTGCCCAGCACCGTGATCGTTACCGGCGTGTCCTCGTCGGTCGTCTTGCTATCGTCCACTGCAGCCGGCGTCGCATTGACCCGCCAGGTGTAGGTCGCCGGGGTCGGATCGACGTTGCCGGTAGCATCCTTCGCGCGAACCTGGAAGGTGTGGGTGCCGAGCGCGAGCGGCCCGACCGTAAACGGGCCCGTACACGATGCGAACGCGCCGCCGTCGAGCGAGCATTCGAAGGTCGAGTTGGCCTCGCTCGACGTGAAGTCGAAGGTCGGCGAGAGCACGTCGGACGGATCGGTCGGCTTCAGGATGATCGTGGTATCCGGCGGCGTATCGCGGGTCGTCGTCACGGTGTTGCTGGTGATCGTCCTGGGCGTGACCCCGATCTTGAAACCGATCACGGCCTGGTTGGCATACGCGCCATCGACCGTCACGCCGACGGTGAGCGTCACGCTGCCCGACCTGCCGACCACGAGGTTGCCGAGGTTCCAGGTCACGATTCCGGAGGCATTGGTGCCTCCGTTGCTGGCGCTCACGAACGTCGCCCCCGCCGGGATCGAGTCGGTGATCGTCGCGTTGTTCGCAACGCCATTGCCGGTGTTGGCGTAGCTGATCGTGTACGTAATCTGGTTGCCGTTGGTGAGGGCCGGGCCAGCCTTGGTCAGCGTGACCACCGGCTGGCCACCGTTCGGCGTGGCGCACCCCGACTCGAACAGGCTGTTCAGCATCACCTTCACGCCGTTGGTGAGCGGGTTGGTCGACAACGGCAGCCCAGGCGGCGTGTTCAAGTTCGCCACGTAGTCGTGACCGGCCAGGTAGGTGACCTTGCCGTTCGCGTTGTTGCCGCCCAGCCGACCGCTCAACCAGATGATCCGGCTGGTCGTCGGCTGATTCATCTGGTTGACCAGGGTGCGGACACCGGGCACGAAGGTCGAGCCGGCCGCAAGGCCGATCGAGTCAATCGCGCCGCCGTCGGCGTTGAACGCTCCATCGAGTTGCGTCAGCGGATCGTCGGGGAACCGATTGACCAGCGGCGTGGGTGGATTGCCGGCGGGATTGTCGTCGACGATGCCCGCGCTCGTCAGGAAGTGCCCGGCGTTCTCGAACGTCGCGGTCGCCTGGCACTCCATGAACGCGTGGTTGCCCGAGTTTGCGGTGAGCCAGCCGCGGACCTCGGCCACGACCTCCGGGGTGGTCGCCGTCGCGTCGTAGTGCATCGAGGTCACGTTGCAGTACTTCGGGGTACCGTCGGCGTTCCACAGCCCACCGTCGACGTGGCTGGTCGTCGTCGGGCCGGCAACCGCGGCCTCGGGCAAGACATCGGTCGAAGTCGCGGACCACGCCGCGCCAGTCGAGTCGGGGATGCCCGCCGCGTTGAAGTCGGCGATCGCGATCGTCTCGAAGCCGTCCCGGAGCACGGCGATCCGCGGCGCGGCGGTCAACGTCTTCGCGATGTCGGCCGTGAACGTCCCGGTGACATCGTGGACCACGGTGGCGGCATCGCCCGCGAGCCACGCGGTGACGATCGGCAGCGCGGCAGCGCGGTCCGCGGCGTCGATGAGGAACGGACCACCGCGGTAGCCGATCGGCACCGTGAGCGCCGTGCTGGTCTCGAGGTTCTTGACCGTCGCCGGTGCGGTGATCGTGAAATCGTTCGCCCCGGCCGTCTTGCCCGTCAGGATCGCCCACTGCACGGGGACGTTGTTGCGCAGGAGCTGGTAGACGAGCCCGTAGGCGCGCAGCGCGCCCGTATCTTGCGAGGTCGTGTCGAGCGGGATGACCAGCGCTCCCGTCGCGAACGTGCGCGTCAACGCCGACGTCGTCGACGACACCGACTCGCGGTCGTAGTCATTGCCGCCATCGTCGCCGAGGCAACCAGCCGCGAGTCCCAACACTGCTACTCCAGCAAGAACACACCACTCAATTCGCCTGGTCATTGAACTATTGTCTCATGTATCACCAGTGTAGGCAGACACTCCCGAGGAGACCGTGAGCCAGCTCCGCGTGAGTTCCGCGTGGATTAGGTGCACACGATCTACTCACATTGTGAATCTACAAGCATGCCACCATGGGGCTCACTACGGCCCTTGGTATGTAAGGCCGGTGCCCAAATCTGGCGGCGCCGACGAACGGCTCGC
>Ga0134121_10003268_pt1 | contig 13587 bp, 9 predicted proteins | sample KB301_FD_96463 | JGI IMG/M metagenome (GOLD analysis project Ga0134121, IMG submission 96463) | Terrestrial soil microbial communities without Nitrogen fertilizer from Kellogg Biological Station, Michigan, USA - KB3-0-1 | ecosystem: Environmental > Terrestrial > Soil > Unclassified ...
ATCGAAACCGGGCCGCGAGACGTAGGCGAGGATCTCGCCGGTTGCCGGATCGATCGCGACCAGCGCCCCGCGCCGGGTGCCGAACGCCTCTTCGGCGATTTTCTGCAGCTGGATGTCCAGCGCAAGTCGCAGGTTGTTGCCGGATACCGGCGGTGTGCGCGACAGCGTGCGCACGGCGCGACCGCTGGAATCGACCTCGACTTCCTCGACGCCGGTGCCGCCGTGCAGCTCGCGCTCGTACGACAGCTCGACCCCGACCTTGCCGATATAGTCGGAGCCCTTGTAATTGGCGGTCTCGTTCCAGTCGTCGATGCGCTCGAGATCTTTGTCGTTGATTCGGCTCACATAGCCGATCAGCTGGGAAGCGATCTCGCCGAACGGATATTGCCGGAACAGCCGCGCCTTGATGTCGACGCCGGGGAAACGGTACTGATTGACTGCGAAGCGCGCGACTTCCTCGTCGGTCAGGCGCGTGCGCAGCGGCACGCTCTCCAGCCGCTTCGATTCGTCCAGCAGCCGCTTGAAGCGCTTGCGGTCCCGCGGCTGGACCTCGACTATCTTGGCCAGCTGGTCGATCGTCGCCTCGAGATTGGTCACGCGCGAAGGCATGATCTCCAGCGTGTATGCCGAATAGCTTTGCGCCAGCACGACGCCGTTGCGATCGGTGATCACGCCGCGATTGGGCGCGATCGGAACGATTGCGACGCGATTGCTCTCAGCCAGCGTCTGGTAGTGGCCGTGCTGGATGACCTGCAAATAGAAAAAGCGGCCGAACAGCCCGCCGAACGCGGTGATCATCAGCGCGCCGGCGATCAACAGCCGGCGGCGGAAGCGCAGGCTTTCGCGCTCTGGATCCTTGAGCTCGGGCGGCGAGAAGGCGCGATTGCCGCGTTGGCTGAACAGGCGTCGCATGATCGAGTCGCGCTAGCGCTCCGAGGGCGAGCGTTGCGGGCGCTGCGGCCATTGCAGCAACACCGTCACCAGCGGCCAGAGCAGCGCGCCGGTCAGCGAGCCGACGGCGTAGGTCCAGCGCGGCGGCGGCGCGCCGCCGGCGATTCGCACCACCAGCACCAGCCCCGAACTGAGCAACAGCAGCACCGCAACCTGCGCAGCCTGCTGCCAGAGCGGAAATCGCAGCACGCGCCGGCGAAAATAGCCGGCGCCGTAGGCGAGCACCGCATACGCCAGCGCATGCTGGCCGAACACGGTCGCATCGACGACATCCATCATCAATCCCAGGCACCATGCGACGCCAACGCCGATCAACCGCGGCTCCTGGATGCACCAGTAAAGCAGCACCAGCGCCAGGAAATCGGGCTTCAGCGTCAGGGCCATCCCCGACATCGGCAGCGTATTCGCCACCAGGCCGACGAGCAAGGTCAGCACGATGAACCATGGCCGGACCGGCAGCAGGATCTCTTCGGGGCGGGCGGCGACGAAAGGCGGCATCGTGTGTTCAGGCCTGGTCGCCTAGCCCTTGCGCCTGCCGCGGCCCTTGCGCGGCGCGGCGGGGTCCGACGGTTCGTCGGGGCGTGGCGGCACGGATGCGGTCGACCCGAGGATCAGCACTTGCGCGCTGTTGTCGATGCCCGCAAGGGCCTTGCAGGTCACGTGCGCGAAACTCAGCCCCGTCTCCCGCTCGACCGAGACTACCTGCGCGACCGCGAGGCCGGCCGGATACGTGCCGTCGATGCCCGACGTGACCAGCAGATCACCGGGCTCGATCTCGACGCTGGGCGAAAGGTACCGAAGCTCGGGCGGTCGTGCGGCGCCGGCACCGTACATCACGGTGCGCACGCCGCTGCGCTCGACCTTGACCGGCACCGCGTGATCCTTGTCGGTAACCAGCGTGACTTCGGACATGTAGGGATACACGCGCGTGACCTGACCGACGACGCCGACGCTGTCGATGACGGCCCGCCCGGCCTGCACGCCCGCCGCCTCGCCCTTGTCGACAAAGATCTTCTGCGTGAACGGATCGCGGCTTGAATAGAGCACTTCGGCCGCGGTCGCATCGACCGGGATGCGCGTCTCGAGTTTCATCAGCCCGCGCAGCCGCGCATTTTCCTTCTCGACCGCCGGGTAGCCCTGCACCAGAGGCGCCTGGCTCAGCAATTGCGCCTGCAAGGCCGCGTTGTCGTCGGCCAGCGTACGCTGCGATGAAAAGTAGGTTCCGACATAAGCGAGCGCTCCACCGGGCATTTGGACGATGCGCTGCATCGGATAGAGCACGATCGCCGCGGCACGCCGGATGTTCTCGAGATAGCGGTAGCGCGTGTCCGTGAACAGCAGCGCCAGCGAGAGCAGCGCGAAAACCGCAAGCCGTGTCAGCGGCGACGGGCCGCGGTGAAAAAAAGGCGGCGGCTCGACCGGGAGGTGACGCATCAAACGGGCCGGCTGGTCAGCGGCGGGGAAAAACCCCGACGGTCAGGCAGCGGAAGACGGGATGCGTGGTAGCGAGCATGCTCGTCGCCGATACGATCCGATCAATCGGAAGTGAAGATCGTCGACAGCTTTTCCATATTCTCGAGCGCCTTGCCGCAACCCCGAACGACGCAGGTCAGCGGATCATCGGCCACGATCACCGGCAGGCCGGTCTCCTCCATCAGCAGGCGATCGACGTCGCGCAGAAGCGCGCCGCCGCCGGTCAGCACCATGCCGTGCTCGGCGATGTCGGCGCCGAGCTCCGGCGGCGTGCGCTCGAGCGCGCTCTTGACCGCGGAGACGATGCTGTTCAGCGGATCGGTCAGCGCTTCGAGAATCTCGTTCGACGACACGGTGAAGCTGCGCGGGATCCCTTCGGCCAGGTTGCGGCCCTTGACCTCCATCTCCTTCACCTCGGATCCGGGAAACGCCGATCCTATCGTCTGCTTGATCTGCTCGGCCGTCGTCTCGCCGATCAGCATGCCGTAGTTGCGGCGAATGTAATTGACGATCGCCTCGTCGAACTTGTCGCCGCCGACGCGCACGCTTCCCGCGTACACCATTCCACCCAGCGAGATCACGCCGACTTCAGTCGTGCCGCCGCCGATGTCGACGACCATCGAGCCGGTCGCTTCCGAAATCGGCAGGTCGGCGCCGATCGCAGCGGCCATCGGCTCCTCGATCAGGTATACCTTCGACGCACCGGCGCCGAGCGCGGATTCGCGGATCGCGCGGCGCTCGACCTGCGTCGAGCCGCAGGGCACGCAGATGATAATTCGCGGGCTCGGGCTGAACAGCTTCGAGTCCAGCACCTTCTTGATGAATTGCTTGAGCATCTGCTCGGTGACGGTGAAGTCGGCGATGACCCCATCCTTCATCGGCCGGATCGCGGTGATGTTGCCCGGCGTGCGGCCGAGCATCTGTTTCGCCGCCAAACCCACTTCCTGGATCACTCGCTTGCCGTTCGGTCCGCCTTCCTGCCGGATCGACACGACCGAGGGCTCGTTCAGCACGATTCCTTTGCCGCGGACGTAAATCAGCGTGTTCGCCGTCCCCAGATCGATCGCGAGATCGGTGGAGAAATAGCCTTTGAACATTTCGAACATGGGGCCTTTCGTTGCGACTCGCGCAGTGGGCGGCCGTGCTTATGACAAGTGATTATGATACCCTATTCAGCTTTGTTTCTGCACCGCAATTTTGCCCGCGAGCCCAAAACAATGGCGCTTTCCCTCGATGAAGTGCGGCGAATCGCACATCTGGCCCGGATCGAGATAACACCGGCCGAAGCCGCCGACGTGCGCGCCAAGCTCGAAAGCATTTTCGAATTGGTCGGCCGCATGCGCGCCGTCGACACGACCGGCATCGTTCCGATGTCGCATGCGCAGGACCTCGTCCTGCCGCTGCGCGAGGACCGGGTCGCCGAAACCGATCGTCATGCGCGCTATCAGCAGGGCGCGCCGGCGGTCGAGGACGGCCTGTATCTGGTGCCGAAGGTGATCGAGTGAGGAAGCCGGCCCACTGACCGCGCCAAGGCAAGCGCTCGCGTCGACTTCCGCCGGCCTCGGTGCGATGTCGCCGCGGCGGCAAAGCCGAGGATCCCGATGTCGCCGCCGATGATTACCGCGCCGCTCACCGAGCTCTCGCAGGCGCTCGCCGCCAAGCGCTTGTCCAGCGTCGAACTGGTCGAAGGATTGCTCGCCCGCATCGACCGGGGCAACGGTCGCCTCAATGCCTTCCTGACGATAGACCGCGAGCGCGCGCTCGACGCAGCCCGGTCGGCTGACGTCCAGCGCTCCCGTGGTACGGCCGGCCCGCTCACCGGCATTCCCATCGCGCACAAGGACGTCCTCATGACCGAGGGTCTGAAGACGACCTGCGGCTCGCGCATGCTGGAGAAATTCATTGCGCCGTACAGCGCCTTTGTCGTCGAGCAGCTGGCTAGCGCAGGCATGGTGCTGATGGGCAAGACCAACATGGACGAGTTCGCGATGGGCTCGTCGAACGAAAATTCCTTTTTCGGCCCGGTCACGAACCCGTGGAACGCCGACTATGTTGCTGGCGGGAGCTCGGGCGGATCAGCGGCGGCGGTCGCGGCGCGCTTGGTTCCCGCGGCGACCGGCACCGACACCGGGGGATCGATTCGGCAGCCGGCGGCGCTGTCGGGCGTGTGCGGCATCAAACCGACCTATGGCGTGTGCTCGCGCTACGGTCTCGTTGCTTTCGCGTCGAGCCTCGACACGCCCGGCGTCTTCGGCCAGACGGCCGCCGACTGCGCGATGCTGCTGACCGCGATGGCCGGCCACGATGCGCGCGACTCGACCAGCCTCGACCGGCCGGGGGAGGACTACGCGCGGGACATCGACGCTGCGGTGACGAGCAAGCCGCTCGCGGGCCTACGTATCGGCTTGCCGCGCGAGTACGCAGGAGAAGGAACGGACGCCGCCGTGGCGCGAGCGATCGAGAGCGCGCTCGCAGAATTTCGCCGCCTCGGCGCGGTCACCGTCGACATCAGTCTCCCCAACGTCCACCTGTCGGTCCCCGTCTACTATGTGATCGCATCCGCCGAAGCCTCGTCCAACCTGTCGCGCTTCGACGGCGTGCGCTACGGGCATCGCGCGGCGAGCTACAGCGACCTCGACGACATGTACTGCAAAACCCGCGCCGAAGGCTTCGGCGCCGAGGTCAAGCGCCGCATCCTGGTCGGCACCTACGTGCTCTCGCACGGCTACTACGACGCGTACTACCTGAAGGCGCAGCAGGTCCGTCGGCTGATCGCGGATGATTTTCGGCGGGCCTACGACGATTGTGACCTGATCGTCGGACCGACGTCGCCGACAGCCGCGTTCCGTCTCGGAGAAAAAAGCGACGATCCGGTCAAGATGTACCTGAACGACATTTTCACCATCGCCGGCAACCTGACCGGGGCGCCGGCGATGTCGATTCCCTGCGGTTTCGACGAGACGGGTCTGCCGATCGGGCTGCAGATCCAGGGCGATCACTTTGCCGAAGCCCGGATCCTCAACGCCGCGCATCGATTTCAGCAGGTTACCGACTGGCATTGTCGCGTGCCCCCGGAGTTCGCGGCGTGAGCGCGAAGGGCCGCCCCGAGCGCGGATCAGCCCCGCAGCGCGCAGCGCGGAGGAAAGTCCAATGACCTGGGAAGTCGTCATCGGTCTCGAGACGCATGCGCAACTGTCGACCGCATCGAAGATATTTTCCAGCGCGTCGACGGCGTTCGGCGCTGCGCCGAACACGCAGGCGTCGGCGGTCGATATCGCGCTGCCCGGCGTCCTGCCGGTATTGAACCGCGGCGCGGTCGAGCGCGCGATCCGCTTTGGCCTGGCGGTGGGAGCGACGATCAACCGCAAGAGCGTGTTCGCGCGCAAGAACTACTTCTACCCCGACCTGCCGAAGGGCTACCAGATCTCGCAATACGAAATTCCGGTCGTGCAGGGCGGATCGATCGCGATCGTGTCGCCGACCCGCAGCGAGATCCGGATTGCGCTGACGCGCGCGCATCTGGAGGAGGACGCCGGAAAATCGCTGCACGAGCGAATCGCTTCGCCCGGAACGGCGGGCCACGAGATGACCGGCATCGATCTCAACCGGGCCGGCATGCCGTTGCTCGAAATCGTCTCCGAGCCGGACATGCGCTCGGCCGCCGAGGCGATCGCTTACGCCAAGACGCTGCACGCGCTGGTGCGCTGGATCGGCATCTGCGACGGCAACATGCAGGAAGGGAGCTTCCGCTTCGACGCAAACGTCTCGGTGCGGCGGCAAGGCGAGGCGAAGCTCGGCACGCGGTGCGAGATCAAGAATCTGAACAGCTTCCGTTTTCTGCAGCAGGCGATCGATTTCGAGGTGCGCCGGCAGACCGAGCTGATCGAGGACGGCGGCACGGTCGTGCAGGAAACACGCCTTTACGACCCCGACCGCGCCGAGACGCGCTCGATGCGCAGCAAGGAGGACGCGCAGGACTACCGTTACTTTCCCGATCCCGACCTGCCGCCGCTGTCCATCGACGAGGCATGGATCGAACGGATACGCGCCGGGATGCCCGAGCTGCCCGAGGCGATGCGGACCCGGCTGGTGCGCGAGTACGCGCTTCCGGCGCCGGAAGCAGCGATGCTGGTTTCGCAGCGGGAAATGGCGAGCTATTTCGAACGGCTGGTCGCTGCAGGCGTCGAACCACGGCTGGCGGGCAACTGGCTGCTCGGCGAAGTGTCGGCTGCGCTCAACAAATCGGAAATCGACATCGCGGACGCGCCGGTATCCTCGGCCTCGCTGGCCGGCATGCTGAAACGGATCGTCGATGGCACGATCTCGGGCAAGCTCGCCAAACAGGTGTTCGAAGCGATGTGGGCGGGCGAAGGTGATGCCGACGCGATCATCGCCGCCCGGGGCCTGCGGCAGATTTCCGACGCGGGAGCCATCGAGAAGATCGTCGCCGACGTGCTTGCGGCCAACGCAGCGATCGTCGCGGAGTACAAGGCCGGCAAGGACAAGGCATACCAGTCGCTGGTCGGCAAGGCGATGGCCGCGAGCCGGGGCAAGGCGAATCCGATCGAGGTCAATGCAGCGCTGAAGAAAATGCTCGGTTGAATCCGCGCGCGAAGGCTGCCGGGCGCGCGTCGCCGGCGGACCGAAACGCACGGCGTCAAGGCGTACGCACCGAGAGAGTGACCCGGCTTATAGGTAACTTCTGGTCGGACCCGCGAGCGACATCGCCTTTCTGTACGCCGGCCGCGCACCGACGCGCGCGAGGTAGGCGACGATGCTGGCGTGGGGTGCGAGATCGTAGTCGAGGAAGTTCCGCAGCGTCGTGAAGGGAAACACCATCATCACGTCGGCGGCGGTGAACGTTTCGCCGGCGAACCACGGGCCGCCGGCGAGCTCGATGTCGACGAAGGTCAGCATCTGTTTCATCCGCTCGCGGATTCGCGCCGTAACCGGACTCGCCGCCGCCTCCTTCACGCGGCTCAACACCAGCGCGATCAGCAGCAGCGACATCAGGCTGCCTTCGGCGAAATGCAGCCAGTAAATGTACTTCGCGTACGCCGGATCGTCGGGCGACAGCGCCAGCCGCCCGCCGCCGTGGCGATGGATGAGATAGTCGACGATCGCGCCGGACTCGGCGAGCATGGTATCGCCGTCGCGGATCACCGGCGCCTTGCCCAGGGGGTGGATTTCCTTCAACGGGCGCGGAGCGGCGCCCGTCGTCTCGCGTGGAAAGACCTGCAGCTGGTAGGGAAGGCCGAGCTCCTCCATCAGCCAGACAATTCGCTCGGAGCGCGAGGTCTCCAGGTGATAGACGATGATCATCTTCTGCTTCGATCGGAGGCTGTGCAGTGCAGTTTGCGGCGCTTTGAGCTTGGCCGCAATCGCGCACGGCAGACGAGCCACGCGCCGGGACGGCATCGGATCGGATCGTGCGGTCGCCGCGCCCGGCGGCCGCATAGCGTGACAGAATAACGGCGATGATCGCTTCCGACCTCCGGCGCGCCCTCGATAACCCTTTCTGGTCGAGCCTGACGACCGGGCATGCGCATTTCGCGCTCGGAGGAGCGCTCGCACGCCGATATCCGGCCGCCATTTCACCGATCGCCGGATTGGCCGCGCCGGAACCGGCGAACGTCAGCGCCCTGGAAACAATCGTGGACGCCGGCGACGACATGGCAACCGTCGCGCGATCGATGCCCAAGCTACCACCCCATTGGGAAATCCTGTACGAATCGCCCCTGACGCAGATGATCCGGAACAAACAGGCGCCGTTGCCGGAAAATGATGTCGATGCATCGACCCTCGGCCCGGCCGATGTTCCCGAAATGCTAGCGCTGGTCGAGCTCACGAAACCGGGACCGTTTCGACTCCGTACAATCGAACTCGGAACATATATCGGCTTGCGCCAGTCTGGGCGCCTGGTGGCGATGGCGGGGGAGCGGCTGTGGATCGATACTTGCCGGGAGGTCAGCGCCGTATGCACGCATCCCGACGTTCAAGGACTCGGGTACGCGAAGGCGCTGATAGCGCGGGTTGTCAACGGGATGATGCGCGCGGCGCAGACACCGATCCTTCACGTCGAGAGCGCAAACAAGCGCGCCATCGAGCTGTATCTCGCGCTCGGCTTTGTGCGGCGCGCGGAACTCTCGCTGTTGTACGCTAGAAAGACCCGGTAGTGGCCCGGCGAGCCTAGGTCATCGATGTCTGCTCAGCTCAGGGCAGCGAGCAGGTTCTTCGCGTCATCAAGCTCTATCGAGTCAAGACCATCGGCGTACGAGCCGCAGACCGCGCGGAGACGATCGCGGGCCTCGTCGACGCCGCCGCGTTGCTCGAGCAGGCGAGCAAGCGCCGTCGTAGCGCGCCATTCCAGCGCGATGGAGCCTTTTTCCTTGGCTAGCCATGCGGCATGCTCGACGCGCGCAATTGCGTCGTCGACTGCGATCTGCTTTGTTTGCAGCATCAGCTCCGCCTGCAATCGCACGACTTCCGGGCGATACCATCCCACGTGGCTGTTGTCCGCGAGTTCGGTCGCTTCTGTCAGCAATTCCACCGCGCGACCGGCGTTGCCGAGCTTGAGATGCGAGTCGGCGGCCAACGCCAGGAGCATCAAGGAAATGCCTACGTGCCCGCTCGCGCGCTGCGCTTTGAGCCCGTCGTCGATAAGCTTCAAACCGAGGTCCGTGCTGCCCTGTGCGACGTGCGACACACCGGATAGCACCAGGCCCGAGCCGATCCATTGCGGAAACCGATGCTTTTCGCAGAGCGCGAGCAATGCTTCAGCGCGTGCCACTACCGCGACGTGATCGCGTACATAGTGGAACACCTGCAGCGAGAAAAGATACGCGGTTGCAAGGCTCAGCGAGTGATCGAGTTCTTTCGCCAGCGTCACCGAATCCTGCCCGAGCCGCAAGGCCTCCTTGGTGTGTCCGGCTGCCCAGGCCGCGTTTGCGCCAAAATTGTAGGCGCACACGCCGGGATCGTGGCCGCCATACAGATGCTTGTGATTCCGATGTCTCGCGCGGTCGTAGATCTGAATCCCCTGCAGCGAGTCCGCGCGCGCGACCTTGACGTCGCCGAGAAAAAAGAAATTGGTCCATCGAGAGTGATGTGCCTGCAAAATATATTCGTCGTCGCCGAGCTTGCGGCTGAGCATGACGAGGTCCTCGGACCGGCGCGCAGCCGCGATAAGTTGCCCGGCGCTATTCTTGTACACCCAATCGCCCCACAATGCCGCGAATCGCTCCTTCGTCTCACCGAGCGTTTCGGCGAGCTCGCAAGCGCGGGTGTAGTTGGCCCCGGTTTCCGGTGCCGCCATGCCTTTGCCGGCGATCAGCGCCGGTCCGATCGTCACTCGCAAGCCAAGCTCGGTGGCAGCGCGCGCCTGCGAGTCGGGAACGAGCCGGATCTGCTCGAGCGCCTCGCCGAGGTGCGCGACGGCTTCTTCGTAGCCGGAGCGCGCTACGGCAAGCTCACCCGCCTGCTGCCAGAACGGCACCGCAGCGTCTGGCATCAGCGCGCGGCTGTAGTGGTGGGCAACCAGCTCCGGGCGCGACTGCGCCACATCCCGAAAGCGCTCGACATACGACTGCGCGATGCGCTGATGGTGGCGCTGGCGAACGCTCTTCAGAAGGGTGTCGTAGGCCGCTTCCTGAATCAGCGCGTGCTTGAAGACATAGTACGACTGCGGTGGAACCCCGCTCTGCTGAATGATGTCCGCGCGATTCAGCGCGGCCAGCTGCTCCTCGAGCTCGGCGGCGGGAAGATCGCACACCGACTGCAGAATCGAATAATCGAACGCGCGGCCGAGCACGGAAGCAAGTTGCGCAACCGCCTTGGCAGTCCCGAGCCGGTCCAGGCGTGCAGTCAAAGAATCGCGAAGCGTCGCCGGAACTTCGAGGTGCAAGAGCTGGCTCTTGGAGAGCTCCAGCTGGCCGTCTCGCTCCTCGACCAGCCCTGATGCCAATATCGCCTTGGTAAGCTCCTCTGCAAACAAGGGCACGCCATCCGTACGGCGCACGATCTCGTCGGCAATCCGCGGAGGCAGCGCCTTGCCGCCGGTCACGCCCCTGGCTACCGTCGCCACCTGCTCCGCCGACAGCTTGGTCAGCGCGATCATGGAAATCTGCCCGTGCATCGCCCACGTCGGAACAAACTCGGGGCGAAAAGTCAGTACCACCAGCATAGGCACTTCGACGATGCGCTCCAACAGCATCCCCAGCAGTTCGCGCGTCGATGCATCGATCCAGTGCAGGTCTTCGACGACCACGATCAGCGGATACTTTTGAGCATCGGCGCGCAGCCACGCAATGAGTGCGTCGAGCGTGCGGCGCTTGCGTTGAGCCGGCGCGAGGTCGCTAGGCGCCTGGCTGTGCTCTTCCGCAAGCCCCAGCAGCGCTGCGATAAGTCGATAGGTGGTGACGTCGCTTATGCCTGATGCTTCCAGGCTCTGTCTCAGCGCGGCAGCACGGTCGGATCCCGGCGTTGCCCCCGCCTCTATCGCGCGTTCGATGAGATCGATAATCGGGTGGAGCGCGCTGTTCTGATAGAACGGTGAACAATAGATGCTGCGCCACGCACTGCCTTCCGCGGTCGCGCGTTCGCGAAACGCACTCAATAACCGGGATTTGCCGATTCCTCCCTCTCCGGACAGGAGTACTGCCTGGCCTTGCCCGCGGCGAGCCAGATCCCATCGTTCCAGCAGGTGCCGAAGCTCCATCTCGCGGCCTACGAGCGGCGCGGTCTGACGGCTCTCCACTCGTTCCGGCTTGGACTCGACGACGCCGGCAACCTCATAAAGCTCCGTATCGGTCGCCATCCCTTTCAATGCCCGCGCCCCCAGCGACCGCACATCGAAGCGCTTGCCGACGAGGCCGAGCGTCGCTGCGCTGATGCATATGGAATCGGGTGCGGCTTCTGCCTGAATTCGTGAGGCGAGATTGGGCGTTTCGCCGACCGCATGATCGATGTTCGCACCGCCGGCGCTCATCGCACCGACAACGACGAGACCGGTATGGATCCCGATTCGCGCCTGGAGCCCGGCTTCACCCTGCGACTTCAATGATGCGTCCAGCTCGTGCACGCCGGCGATTATGGCCAAGCCGGCAAGGATGGCACGTTCGGCGTCGTTGTCGTGCGCCGACGGATAACCGAAAAAAGCGACGGCGCCATCGCCAATGTACTGGTTGATGTTCCCGCCGTAGCGCGTGACCGATCTGTTGCAGATGTCCTGGTAGGCGCGCAGCACGTCTCGCAAGGCCTCGGGGTCCAGTCTTCCGGCGAGCGCCGTCGAACCTACGACGTCGGCAAACAGCACCGTCAGCTGGCGACGCTCACCCTCCGATGGGATCGCAGAATGGCCGGCCGCCGTTGCAGCCTCCGGTGCGCGCTGCGCATCGCCGTTCTCGGCAAAGGAGGCCCCGCAGGTGCCGCAGAATCGGGCGTCCGGCGCTGCCGGGGCATTGCACATCGGGCATAACTTGTCGACCTGCGTCCCGCAGAATTCGCAGAATCGCTGCCCCGGCCGCGACACCCGGCCACACGTCCGGCACTTCATCGCTCCCCCTCGGAGTTCCCGGTCCGGCGGCCATTGTGCTGGCCTCGAGCCGCCCGCGCAACGGGCGGCCCGTCCAGACGGTCAGGCCATCAGCGCCTTGTACCGGATGCGATGGGGCCGCGCGCCTTCCTCGCCCAGGCGCTTTTTCTTATCGGCTTCGTATTCCTGGTAGTTACCCTCGAAAAAGACAACCCGCGAGTCGCCTTCGAAGGCCAGGATGTGGGTCGCGATGCGATCAAGGAACCAGCGGTCGTGCGAGATCACCAGCACGCTGCCGGCGAACTCGAGCAACGCATCCTCGAGCGCTCGCAAGGTCTCGACGTCGAGGTCGTTCGACGGCTCGTCGAGAAGCAGCACGTTGCCGCCCTTGAGCAGGGTGAGCGCAAGGTGCAGCCGGCCACGTTCGCCGCCGGAGAGTGCCCCGACCATTTTTTGCTGATCGACGCCCTTGAAGTTGAATCGGCCGAGGTATGCGCGCGAGGGCATCTCGAACTTGCCGACCGTCAGGATGTCGTGGCCTCCGGATATCGCTTCCCACGCGGTCTTGCCATCGGGCAGCGCTTCGCGCGACTGGTCGACGACGGCGAGCTTCGCTGTCGACCCAATGACGATCTTGCCCTTGTCCGGTTTTTCCGCGCCGGTGATCATGCGGAACAAGGTCGTCTTGCCCGCGCCGTTCGGTCCGATGATGCCGACGATCGCACCCGGCGGCACGCTGAATGAGAGATCGTCGATCAGCAAGCGCTCGCCATAACCCTTGCTCACGCCATGCAGCTCGATCACCTGGCCGCCGAGTCGCTCGGCGACCGGGATGAAGATTTCCTGCGTCTCGTTGCGTTTCTGATGCTCGTGGCTGGATAGCTCCTCGAAGCGGGCGATGCGCGCCTTGGCCTTCGCCTGGCGGCCCTTGGGATTGGTGCGCACCCACTCGAGCTCCTTCTGCATCGCCTTGATGCGCGCCGATTCCTGCTTGGCCTCGATCTCCAGCCGCTGCTCTTTCTGCTCGAGCCACGAGCTGTAGTTGCCTTTCCACGGAATCCCATATCCGCGGTCGAGCTCGAGAATCCATTCCGCGGCGTTGTCCAGAAAGTAGCGGTCGTGCGTGACAGCGACCACTGTGCCTGGAAAGCGCAGCAGGAACTGCTCGAGCCATTCGACGCTTTCGGCATCCAGGTGGTTGGTAGGCTCGTCCAGCAGCAGCATGTCGGGCTTGGACAGCAACAGGCGGCACAGCGCGACGCGGCGCTTTTCACCGCCCGACAGCTTTCCGATCCTCGCATCCCAGGGCGCGAGTCGCAGCGCATCGGCGGCGATTTCCATCTGCACTTCGGTGTCGCCCCCAGCCGCGGCGATAATGCCCTCGTAGCGCGCCTGCTCTGCGGCCAGCGCGTCGAAATCGGCATCGGGCTCGGCATACGCGGCGTAGATGCCCTCGAGCTTCTGCTTGGCTTCGAAGATTTCGCCCAAGCCCTCTTCGACGGTTTCTCGCACCGACTTGTCCGGCGCGAGCTGCGGCTCCTGCGGCAAGTAGCCGATGCGCATGTTCGGCATCGGCACCGCTTCGCCTTCGTACTCCTTGTCCTCGCCAGCCATGATGCGCAACAGGCTCG